>Ga0190275_10001638_pt1 | contig 16517 bp, 12 predicted proteins | sample Popmic550T_FD_133745 | JGI IMG/M metagenome (GOLD analysis project Ga0190275, IMG submission 133745) | Populus adjacent soil microbial communities from riparian zone of Yellowstone River, Montana, USA - 550 T | ecosystem: Environmental > Terrestrial > Soil > Riparian zone > Trees stand | place...
CACACCGACAGCCCCACCGACTTCGGGTAGTCGCCTGACTCCGTGAGGTAGCGCTGCAGCAGCGACTCGGCCATTGCCTGCCCGGTCTGGTACGCCAACCGCGACGGGATCGCCTTGGGGTCGACGGAGTAGAAGTTGCGACCGGTCGGCAGCACGTTCACCAAGCCACGCAAGGGAGAACCGGAGGGACCGGCGGGGATGTAGCCGCCATCCAGGGCATGCAGCACAGCGTCGATCTCGCCAGCTGTGCGCCGCAACCGCGGCACCACCTCGGTGCAGGCGAAAGTCAGCGACGCACACACGCCACCGCGGTCCACCAGAGCATCCTGAGCCTGTCCCAGAACCGCGTCCTGAGCCTGTCCCAGAACCGCGTCCTGAGCCTGTCGAAGGACCCTGTCGACGATCCCCGGTACGGCTGCGACGTCCCAGCCCGCCTGGGCCACCGCCTCGACCAGCGCCCGGGCCTGCGCTTCCACGCGATCGACGATCTGATGCCCTTCGACAGGCTCAGGGCGCGTGTTGCCGACAGGGTCAGGGCGGGTCCCTTCGGTCAGGCCCAGCGCACGCCGCAATCCCGGCACCCCGTTGACCTGTCCGCCGAAGACCTGGTTCGACCGGAGGATCGCCAGCACCAGGTTGACCAGATCGTCCCCTTCGGGGGCCTGACCGAGCACGTGCAGACCGTCGCGGATCTGGACGTCCTTGATCTCACACAGCCAGCCGTCGACGTGCATCACGAACTCGCCGAACTCGTCGTCGGTCGGCTTGTCCTCCAGGCCGAGGTCGAGATGCAGCTGTGCCGACTGGATCAGCGTCCAGATCTCCCCTTGCAACGCAGGGGCCTTGGCCGGGTCCATCACGGCCACGTTGCCGTACTCGTCGAGCAGCTGCTCGAGACGGTTGATGTCGCCGTAGCTCTCCGCTCTGGCCATCGGCGGCACCAGGTGGTCGACGATCGTCGCGTGCGCCCGACGCTTGGCCTGGGTGCCTTCCCCTGGGTCGTTGACCAGGAACGGATAGATCAACGGCAGCGACCCGAGGGCCGCATCGGTTCCGCAGGACGCCGACATGCCCAGGTTCTTGCCCGGCAGCCACTCCAGGTTCCCGTGCTTGCCGACGTGCACGACCGCGTGGGCGCCGAAGTCGTTCTCCAGCCACCGGTAGGTGGCCAGGTAGTGGTGGGTCGGCGCCAGGTCGGGATCGTGGTAGATCGCGATCGGGTTCTCCCCGAACCCCCGAGGCGGCTGCACCACGATCACGGTGTTGCCGGCCCGCAGCGCCGCGGCGACGATCTCGCCGTCGGGATCGCGCCCCTTTGCTTGATCGCTGGTGTCGACGAACAGCGCGCCCGGCGCCGGTCCCCAGGTCTGGGTGACAGCCTGAACAAGATCATCGGGTAGCTCGGTCAGCCAGCGTCGGTAGGTCGCCGCCGGGATCCGGATCGGCTGGCCGGCCAACTGCTCGGCGGTCAGCCACTCCGGGTCCTGACCGCCGGCCTCGATCAGGGCGTGGATGAGTGCGTTGCCGGCCGTGGTGTCGAGGGTCTCGCCCTCAACCGGCTCCAGCTCACCGGTGCCAGGAATCTCGCCCGGCGTACCGAGGTCGTAGCCCCGTTCCCGCATCGCCCGCAGCAGCCTGATCAGCGACACCGGTGTGTCCAGCCCGACTGCGTTGCCGATCCGGGAGTGCTTGGTCGGGTACGCCGACAGCACGATCGCGATCTTGCGCTCGCTCGGCGGGATGTGCCGCAGCCGAGCGTGGTTGACCGCGATCTCGGCCACCCGGCGGCAGCGCTCCGGGTCGGCCACGTAGTGCGGCAGACCGTCGGCGTCGACCTCCTTGAAAGAGAACGGAACCGTGATGATCCGGCCGTCGAACTCCGGCACGGCGACCTGGGTGGCGACGTCCAGCGGGGACATGCCCTCGTCCGAGCCGGCCCACCAGGCCCGGTCGGAGGTGAGGCAGAGGCCCTGCAGCATCGGGATGTCCAGCGCGGCGAGGGCCCGCACGTCCCAGCCCTCGTCCTCCTCACCGGCCGAGGCGGTGGCCGGTCGAGTGCCACCGGCAGCCAGCACGGTGGTGATCAGGGCGTCCAGGCCGCCGAGGTGGTCGAGCAGCTCCGCGGGTGCGTCCCGCAGTGAGGTGGCGTAGATCGGCACACCCCGTCCGCCGACGGCGTCGATCGCGTCGGCCAGCGCGGTGACGTACGCGGTGTTCCCGGCTGCCTGCTGGGCCCGGTAGAACAAGATCCCGACCCGGGGGCGTACGGCTCCGTCTGCTCGCGCCGCGGGCAGGGGGCGTGGCAGCTCACCCCAGGCGGCCTGCTCGGCCGGCGACTCGAAGCCGACCCCGGTGAGCAGCACGGTGTCGGACAGGAAGGCGTGCAGCTGGGTGAGGTTCACCGGACCGCCCTGGGCCAGGTAGACGTGCGCCTGGGCGGCGACCCCGATCGGCACGGTGGACAGCTCCATCAGCGCAGCGTCCGGTGTCTGCTCGCCACCCAGCACCACCAGCGGCTTGCCCAGCTTGCGAAGCTTCGCGAATCCCTCGTCCAACGACTGCGGCGAGCCGAGGAACCGGTAGACCACCAGGTCAGCACCGCGAGCCAACGCCAGGCAGTGCTCGGCCCGAGTCTTGGCGGGATTCGCATAGCCGTAGTCGGCACCGCTGGCCCGAGCAGACAGCAGGTCAGAGTCTGAGGTCGAGAGCAGGGCGATCCGGGTCACCGGCGCAGCCTAGGCGCCGACCCCTCCGCACCGCTATCCGCGCCGGCCGAGGAGCCCCTTCAGGCCCGAGCGGCGGGCCGGTGCGCTCGGCGCAGCCGGCGGCACCGGCGCAACGGGCGCGACCGGTTCAGCCGCGTGGGTGGCGGGCACCTGCTCGACCGCGTCGTCGGCGTCGATCCGGCCCTGCAGGCCCGCGATGTCGGCCAACGACCCGGCCGCATCGGCGGGCCGCGGGGCCACCTCGTCGGCCACGGCATAGAGCGTCCTGGTCAGCTTGGCCGTGCAACCGAACCCCATGTCGAACTCGAGCCGTTCGCAGCCGTAGCACTTGACCAGCCCGGGCGTGACCACCAGGTCCGGATTCGCCGCGGCGAGCGCTGCCTCGCGGACATCGACGGACGCGGCGTACGCGGCGATCGCCTCGGCGTTCCAGCACGCGACTCCGTCGCCGCCCTGCTTGATCTCGACGCGCATGCCTCACCTCCGATGGCCTCATTGCTATCCGACGCTCCGACGGTACCCGGCGCCGGTCGATGAGCGGGCGATGAGCGCCCGTTGAGCCGATCGTGAGGCCGATCCGGACCCTTTAGGGCAAGGGGAAGTTCCCTCCCCGGCGGCCTCGCTGCCGGGATGTGCACTCCTGGGGGTCCGCAGTCATGTCCACCGCCATCGCCACCTACGTCCACGCCCGCGATCCGATCTCCCAGGCCGGAGTCGTCGCCCAGCTCCGGATGCGCCCGGAGATCCGGATCGTCGACAGCGCACCGCAGTCCGCGGTCGCGGTGATGATCACCGACGCCGTCGACGACACCACCACCCGAGAGCTCCGGTCCCTGCACAAGGACGGCCACCCGCGGTTGATGCTGGTGGCCACCACCATCGACGATGCTGCGCTGGTCGCGGCGGCCGAGGCCGGTGTGGCCGGCCTCTTGCGACGCAGCGATGCCAGCGCCGACACCATGGTCCGGACCATCATCAAGGTCGCCTCCGGCGACGGAGAGGTGCCGGCGGATCTGCTCGGCCGGTTGCTGGAGCAGGTCGGTCGGCTGCAGCGGCAAGTGCTGGCCCCGCGCGGACTCACCTTCACCGGTCTCACCCCGCGTGAGACCGAGGTGCTGCGCCTCGTCGCCGACGGTCTCGACACGAGCGAGATCGCGTCCCGGATGTGCTACAGCGAGCGCACGGTGAAGAATGTGCTGCACGACCTCACGACCCGCCTGCAGCTGAAGAACCGCACTCACGCTGTGGCGTACGCGGTGCGCGAGGGGTTGATCTGAGCCAGCGCGGCGGGTGTGAGACCAACGTGAACGGGGGTGATCATCATCGACCTCATCTGTGAGGCCTGCGGCGAGGCCAACCCGCCCGGCACCGAGTTCTGCCGCAACTGCAACGAGTTCCTCGCCTGGGACAGCACGACGGCCAAGCGGCAGCCGTCGACCGTGACCTCGACCGCCTCGACGGTGCCCGCCACCCCGGCGGTGGAGCAGACGGTGCCGATCACCGAGCAGACCGCACCCGACCACCAGGCCGCCGTCGCCTCGCCTGTCGATCATGGCTACAGCGACGTCAGCTGTCCGTACTGCAGCGCCGTCAACCCGCCGACGCGGCGGTTCTGTGCGCACTGCGGCTACAACTTCTACGCCGAGCACGGCACGGACCCCGGCGTGGACTGGAGCGGCTGGACCCCCCAGGCCATCGCCGCACATGATCGGGAGGCTCGACGGGCCTATCGGCGGTCCCTCCCGCCGCTCTACCGGTGGCGGCGGGTGATCATCGGTGCCGTCCTGTTCGCGCTCTTCGTCGGCTTCGGCGCCCTGCTGAGCCGGGATCCTGTCGCCCTGGCCAACCAGACCTGGCACCGAGTCAACAACGACTACGTGACCGTGGCCGGGGTGCAGGTGCAGGTCGACCCCGCTGACGCGAGCGTGTCCGGTTCGGACCCCCGCTCGCTGGTCGACGGCACCGAGCAGGAGTGGACTATGGCCTGGGCGCCCACCGGGCCCTCGACCTGTGGTGCCGCGCCCGGGACCGGAACGGTGATCTTCACCTTCCCGCCGACCCAGATCCGACGGGTGGTCATCGCTCCCGGTCTCGCGGCGACCAACGCCCAGCGACCGACACAGCCTCGACCGGCTGCCATCGGCCTCAGCTTCGACAACGGGCCCTGCCGGGCGGAGACCCTCGCTGACGACGCCGCGCAACAGGTGATCATCATCGACAGTGCCGTGCCGGTCACCCGGATGACACTGGGGATCGGCTCCGCCCACCTGGGCGGCGCGGCCAGCCCGCAGATCAGCATGACCGAGGTGTGGCTGCAGACCTATCCCAGCAGGTGATCACTGGGGTGGGTCCGGCTGCCCGGTGAAGCACTGGCCGACGCCACCCTGCGCATCGATGATCAGCGGACACCGCACGTCAGCGTCCTGCTGCCCGGGGAACGGGCCCAGGTACACCACCCACTCCCCGTCCGGCGGTGGGGCGGTGGTCGGGGGCGGGGTCGTGCTGAAGAGCACCATCCGCGGGTAGAACCTGGTGTCCAGGTACTTCGCGTCGAGCCCGGCCGTGACCAGCTGAGAGACGTGGATCTGAACGTCTGACTCAGCCACCGTCTTGGGCAGCACCGCGGCGACGGCGAGCCACTGCTGCTTCATCACCGGGTCGCTGTTCGGGTCACCCGGGCTGAAGCTCGCGGTCGGAGCGGTCGGAGCGGTCGGAGCGGTCGGCGTGGGTGAGGAGGGCGGCGACGTCGGCGCCGCCGATGACTGCATCGGGGTCGGCGTCGGGGCAGGAGTCACCACGGCGGCCGTCGTGGTGCCGCAGACCACTTCCGACGGTGGGCCCTCGATGCCGGACCTGGTCACGGTGAGCCGGAAGCAGACCTGGGTCTGGGCCGGCAGCCCGGTCACCGTCGCCGTGTTGAGTGCTGCGTCCAGTGGATCCGCACGGCTGACGGTGCGACCGGTCGGATCCACCTGCTGCATCGTGTACTTCTCGGCCAGGTCGACCGGGTCCCAGTCCAGGGTGATGCTGTCCGCAGTCGTACTCACCACGCGCAGCACCCCCTTCGGTGGCGAACCGCGGGGCGCCAGCGGTAGCTCATCCGGGTCGGGACGGGTCAGCGCGAAGGCGACCACCGCGATGATTCCGGCCAGCAGCAGCGCGACCAACGTCAGCACACCGGCGGACAGGATCGGCTTCTGGTTGAGTGCACCGTCGATGACGGGCCGGGACGGATCGCCGTACGGTGCGGCCGGCGGTGGCTGGGTGCCGCCGTCGAGCGGCTCGCCGATCACCTGGAAGGGCACCCGCACCGGAGTGCCTCGGAGGAAGGGGTTCTTGGTGCGGGCCGACAGCCGGATCGTGGCCTGGCCACCGGGAGGCAGGTCGACGTACTCCGGGCTGAGATAGAAGCCCAACGCGTCGTCGGGGTTCGTGGGCACCAGCCGCAGCCCGGCCGACGAGTTGCCCCAGTTGCTCAGCTGGATCACGTGTCGTCCGCGCCAGCGACCGGTGGAGGTCACCGGGATGATCTTGGTCTGCAGGCTGTGCAGCTCACCGATCTCGAGGTCGCCCTCGGCGGCGGCACTGGAGTTCCCGTCCAGCGTCGACGACGCCAGCACTCCGAACGGAACCACCCCGCTGAGCGCGGAGTTGTCGGCCGGCGGCGAGATGATCACTGCCGCGGTCGCGTCCTGCTGCGGGTAGATCGAGAGCTCCGGCGGCACGACCTCCGCCCAGGCAGCCGCGGGACCGAGCACCTGCAGCCAGAAACCCTCGACCAGCGCACCCGTGTTGGTGACGGTGACCGTGACCCGCACCTGGCCACCGGGCTGCACGGAGGCGTGTTCGGTGTCCAGGCTGATCAACGGGTCGGCCATGACCGAAGACTAGGGCCCAACCGCCCTCGCCGCGACGCACGCGCGCGGTCGCGCGCGACGGGCGTGCCCGATCGGGCAGCCGACGATGCCCCCGCGGTGGATCCCCGTCCACTGGTCCGATCCTCAGCTGCCCGAGAGCATGGTCAGGTGATCCACGAGGTGGACTCCGCCCTTCGCACGCTGATCGAGCGCGACACCGGCATCCGCGATGTCGAGGTCGTCTTCGACGCGCCCACCCGCGAGTGGGCCGGCCGCCGGACGACCCCGACCATCGACGTCTACCTGTACGACATCCGGGAGGACCTGAAGCTGCGACAACGCGGGGTGATCAACACCTACGATGCCGACGGTCGCGTCATCACGGGCCGCCACCTCCCGCCTCGGCACTTCAAGCTGTCCTACCTGGTCACCGCCTGGACGCAGCGACCCGAGGACGAGCACCGGCTGCTCTCCGCGCTGCTCGGCACGCTGTTGCGTTACGACGCGGTGCCGACCGACCTGCTGGACGGCGACCTGGCAGCGGTCGGTCTGCCCGTCCAGCTCACCATCGGTCTGCCGCCGCCGGAGGACCGTGGATTCGCCGACGTCTGGTCGGCCCTCGGCGGTGAGCTGAAGCCCTCCATCGACGTGGTGGTGATCGCCCCGATCAGCACCGGTCAGCAGTTCCCACTCGGACCGGCGGTGACCGAGCCACCGCTGTTCGACTTCTCCGACACCGACGTCGAGGAGCGGTCCGAACGGGTGGGGCTCGACCTGGGCGAGGCCGGACGCGTGTCGATGCGACGCACCCGACGGGGCGGCGTCGAGGTGACGAGGTCGTCGTGACCGACGCCTCTTTGCGCCACCTGCTGGCCCGTGCCGCCCTGGTCGAGCAGCGGGTGCGGTCGCTCGTCGCCGAGAGACGTCAGCTCGATCCCACCCCGGACGACCCGTTCCGAGGTCTGTACCTCTCCGACGACGCCGTCGCCCGACTGCTGGTCGGCGACGGGCCGGAGACGGTGTCGCTGGACCGGTCCGCGCTGGACCGGATCGAGGACGAGGCGACCGCCGCCGCGGCCGACGGCAACGACGTACGACTTCGTCGGCTGTCCGTGCAAGCTCGACTGACCGCCCTGGACACCGAGCTGTTGATCACCGCGCTGCTGCCGGACCTGGACTCGCGGTTCGAGCGGTTCTACGGCTACCTGAACGACGACGTCACCCGGCGGCGGGCTTCGATCGGCCTCGCACTGCAGCTGGCCGGGGCCAGCGACCTGGCGGGTGAGGCCCGCAGCCGCCTGGAGGCCAGCCGACCACTGGTCAGCCAGGGCCTGGTCGTCGTCGAAGATCAGGACCGGCCGCTGCTGACCCGTGGCCTCCGGGTGCCGGACCGGGTCGTCGCCCACCTGCTCGGTGACGACGCTCCCGATCCCGCGCTCGGTGGGTTGCTGACCGAGACCAGCGAGATCGACGGACCGCTGGCCGAGCAGATCGCGCACGCCATGAACAGCGGCGTACAGCTGTTCTATCTCGGCGACCGCGGGACCGGGACCGCCCCGGCCATCGCGGCGGGGGCGCTGACGGCGATCGGCAGATCGGCGGTCGCCCTCGATCTCGGAAGGCTGGCTCGCAGCGCCGATCCGTCGACCGCCGCCCGGCTGGCTGTCCGGGAGGCGCTCCTTCGTGATGCGGGGCTCGTCGCCTGGCCCCTGGACCAGGTCACCGACGGACACCCCGAGGTGATCGCCACTCTGGCCGAGGCTGACGCGCCGGTGCTGCTGTGCGGAGCCGCGACCTGGGATCCGCTCTGGTCCGCCCGGCATCCGGTGTCCGTCGAGGCCCTCGGGACGCCCGGCGGTGACCGTACGGCGCTGTGGCGCCGAGAGCTCACCGCCGCCGGAACGACCGCGTCCGGGCTGGACCTGGACCGGTTGGTCGGCCATCTCGCCCTGGGCCCGACCCAGATCAGCCGCGCGGTGCGGATGGCCGCCACCACAGCGCGACTCCGCGACGGCCTCATCGACGCCGACGACCTGCGCCGTGGCGTACGGTCGCAGAACGCTGCCGGCCTGGAGCGGCTCGCCCGACGAACCGAACCCGAGGTCGGTTGGGACGACCTGGTCCTGACGCCCACCGTGCGACGATCACTGGTCGAGCTCGCAGCCCGGGCCCGCCATCGGGACCAGGTGCTGACCCAGTGGCGGATGCGCCGCGGCGGCGGTCGCGGACGAGGGGTGATCGCCTTGTTCGCCGGGGATTCCGGCACCGGCAAGACCATGTCCGCCGAGGTGATCGCCGGCGACCTGGGGCTGGATCTCTACACGGTGAACCTGGCCACCGTGGTCGACAAGTACATCGGAGAGACCGAGAAGAACCTGGAGCGGATCTTCTCCGAAGCCGCCGGAGTGAACGCGGTGCTGTTCTTCGACGAGGCCGACGCGATCTTCGGCAAGCGCAGCGACGTCAAGGACGCCCATGATCGCTACGCCAACATCGAGAGCGCCTACCTGCTGCAGCGCCTGGAGACGTTCGACGGTCTGGCCGTGCTGGCCACCAACCTGCGTTCCAACATCGACGAGGCGTTCATCCGCCGCCTTGACGCGATCATCGACTTCCCGGCGCCGGCAGCCGAGCTGCGACGCTCGCTGTGGGAACGCTGCCTGGCGTACCCCCTCCCGCTGGCCGACGACCTGGACCTGACCTTCCTGGCCGAGTCCTTCGAGCTGGCCGGCGGCAACATCCGCTCGGCGGCGACGACGGCCGCCTATCTCGCGGCGGCGCTCGAATCTCCGGTCGGCATGCAGCAGGTGGTGGACGCGGTCGAGCAGGAGTATCGCAAGCTGGGTCGCCTGGTGCTGGAGCGGGAGTTCGGTCGCTACTACCCCGAGCTCACCCGCTGATCGTCAGTCGGCAGACGCTGGAACAGCAGATGGTCCTGCCAGCAGCCGGCGATCTTCAAGTAGCGGTGGGCGAGCCCGATCCGCGTGAAGCCGTTGCGCTGCAGCACCTGCTGAGAACTGTGGTTGTGCAGCAGGGTGCCGGCCTGGAGACGGTGCAGATCGTACTCGCCGAAACAGAGGTCGATGGTCGCGGCGACCGCCGCGGTGGCCACACCGCGGCCGTTGCTGTCCTGGCTGACCCAGTAGCCCAGATGGGCCGACTGGAAGGCACCGCGGACGATGTCGGCCACGATGATCCGTCCGACGATCGCCTCGTCGACCGTGATCAGAAGCGGGACCAGCGCGCCCTCGGCATGCCGGGCGAGGGCGTCGGTGATCATCCGGCGTTGGGTCGACTCGGTGGCGTAGTCGTCGGAGCGCTCCGGTTCCCAGGGTGCAAGGAACAGCAGGTTACGGACGACGAGGGCGGTGATCTCGTCGGTGTCCTGCTCGGTCACCAGGCGTACGGCGACGGTCACATCCACCTCCGACCGGGAAGGCGACGACGCAGCCATGCCGTCGTGGAGTCGGCTTGAGCCTGCTGGAAGGCACGCAGGGTGGGCAGACCGGGCACCGGCGGCTGCCGGCCCGCGTCGGTGAAGAAGGCGCACAGGCCGGCCAGCGTCCCGGTGATCAAGGTCGGATCGACCCCGTACAGGTAGCGCGCGACCAGTGCCTCGACGTCGTGGCCGCCGTAGAGATCGATGTTGATCAGGAGCAGGAACCGGTCCAGCCAGTCCGGCCCGACCAGGGCCCACGGCCAGTCCACCACGACCATCGACCCGTCCGGTCGGACCAGCAGGTTGTCGGCTCGGACGTCGCAGTGCACGACCGTGTCTCCGACCAGCTGCCCGAGCGTGGACTCGCTGAGCTCAGCCAGATCTTCGAGATGGTCGCCGACCCACGGACGGATCGGCTGCGACGGTTCCTCTCGGAGCCTCCGCCAGCCGGCGAACAGGGTCGAGAACCCCTCCGCGATGGGACGCAGGTCACGGATCGGGGTCGGCGTCAGCTCGACCGCCAGGTCGGCCAGGGTGCTCAGCGCCAGGTCGACGTGATCACGGCTCCACGGGACCGACGGGCACCGGCCGTCGATCTCCTCCATGATCACCGCGATCCAGTAGCCGTCGTCGTAGCGGCCGATCAGCTCAGGGACGTGCCTGCTGGCGCCGAGCACGGCCAGGTGGTCGCCCTCCTGGCGCAGCAGATCCGGGGAGTCGGGGTTTTGGAGCGGGCTGACGGCCTTGACGAAGGCGCGACCACCGTTGTCCAGCAGCACCCGATCGGCCGTGCCGGGCGAGAAGCCTCCGGACTGGCTCGCGGCGTGCACCACCCGGCCGCCGAGAACGTGCTCGACCCCCGCGCGCACGTGCGCGGGAACGTCCGTCCAGGTGATCCGTTGTCCCGTGGCCGGTGGCGCAGGCATCCCTCATGCTCGCACGTCACGACCGCACCGAGCTGCCCCTTCGGGCAGCCCGCGCTGCGCCCAGCGCCCTACCGCCGACTCCCGCTTCGTGCGACAGTGCCTAGAGGTACGCCTTGCGAGCGGAGGTCATGGCTGTGCACGATCACCTTCACGACGACCTGATCGACCCACTGCGGCCGAAGTCGGGCCGGGTCGACGAACGCACCGACGCGCACGGCCGAGCGGCCGCCGCCGGTCGGCTGGATGTGCTGGGTGCGGCCGGAACCCTCGATCTGCAACGCCTGGCCGGCAACGGAGCCGTCGCTCAGCTGATGGCGGACGAGGAGCAGTCGCCGGTGCACGACGTGGTCGGCTCCGGCGGTCGGCCGCTCGAACCGGAGGTGCGAGGCGACATGGAGGCCAGGCTCGGCGCAGACTTCGGCGACGTGCGCATCCACGACGACTCGGCGGCCGCCGAGTCCGCGTCGGCCGTCAACGCCCACGCCTACACCGTCGGCTCGAACGTCGTCTTCCAGCGCGACAGCTACGACCCGTCGTCCGACGCCGGCCGAGTGACTCTCGCCCACGAGCTCACCCACGTCCTGCAGCAGCGGTCCGGCCCTGTAGACGGCACCGAGGCGCCGGGCGGCATCAAGGTCTCCGATCCCGGCGACAGGTTCGAGCGGGAAGCGTCGGCCAACGCGGAGCGGGTGATGGCGGCACCGGCAGCGGTGCAGCGGCACGCCGGCCATGATCACGACGCGCACGACCAGGAGGAGCCCGAGGTGCAGGGACTGTTCGTCCAGCGCGACGAGGGTCCCGCCGAGGACGAGGAGGAGGTCCTCCAGGGGTCGTTCGTCCAGCGGGAGGCCGCCGACGACGAACCCCTGGAGGACGAGGAGGCCGCGGGGGGCTGAGGTCCGCTTGCCCCAACGGGCAGCGGGGTGTGCCTGACCGCGCGTCCGGGCGGACGTGTCTTCGACGGCTCCCACGGTGGAGGCTCGTGATCAAGGAGCACCATCACCACACCTCGTCTCTTCAGGGGAGCCAGCATGCCGACCTACCAGTCGCCCGGGGTCTACGTCGAAGAAGTCCCCGCCGGTGCGCGCCCGCTCGAGGGTGTGGGCACCGCCATCGCCGCGTTCGTCGGGCTCGCCGAGTCGGGCCCGTTCAACCGGCCCACCCTGGTCAGCAACTGGACGCAGTTCACGACCACCTTCGGCAGCTTCGTCGCCGGCAGCTACCTCGCCCAGGCCGTTTACGGCTACTTCATGAACGGTGGCGGCAACTGCTACGTCGTAAGGGTCGGGCAGGATCCCGGCGGTTCCAGCGGACCTGCACCGCGCAGTGCGCGAGCGAAGCAGCTGGCCAGCGGGCCCACCGCCCAGATCGGTCGCCTCAAGGTCACCGCCATCGATCCTGCGGTCCAACCCGGCGAGGTCAGCGTTGAGATCACCGACCCCGGAGGCGACGGACCGGCACCCGACACGTTCAAGGTCCTGGTCAAGCGCAACGGTGAGGTCGTCGAGGAGTTCGACGGAGCAACCATGGGACGCGGCAAGCAGAACGTGGCGACGCTGGTCAACGCCACCTCCAAGCTGGTCAACCTGGAGGAGACCAGCAGCGGAGGTCTGGAGCGGCTGCCCAACTCCGAGTCCGCGCTGGCCGCCCCACCTGCTGCGGCTGCTCTGCCCTCCACCAGGCTGAGCGCAGACGACTACGTCGGCGACGTCGCGGATCGGACCGGGTTCGCCGGCCTGGAGGCCGTCGACGAGATCACCATGCTGTGCGTCCCGGACCTGATGAGCGCGTACCAGCAGGGCGCGATCGACCTGGACACGGTCCAGGCCGTGCAGACGGCCATGATCGCGCACTGCGAGCTGATGGGTGACCGGATCGCCGTCCTCGACCCCCCACCTGGTCTGAACGCCCAGCAGGTCAAGGAGTGGCGAGTCGACAAGGCGAAGTACGACTCGATGTACGCGGCGCTCTACTGGCCGTGGATCCAGACCATGGACCCCCTCACCGGGCTGCAGTCCTACCTGCCACCGTCCGGTCACATCGCCGGCATCTGGGGGCGCAACGACGACACCCGCGGCGTGCACAAGGCACCGGGCAACGAGATCGTCCGCGGCGCCGTCGACCTGGAGATCAACATCACCCGCAACGAGCACGATCTGCTCAATCCCGTCGGTATCAACTGCATCCGGGCGTTCCCCGGTCGCGGCATCCGGGTCTGGGGTGCGCGCACCCTCTCCTCCGATCCGGCGTGGCGCTACCTGAACGTCCGCCGGCTCTTCAACTACCTCGAGGAGTCGATCCTGGACGGCACCAGCTGGGTCGTCTTCGAACCGAACGACGAGGCGCTGTGGGCCAAGATCAGGAGGACGATCTCGGCCTTCTTGGTCAACGAGTGGCGGGCCGGCGCGCTGTTCGGCAGCACCCCGGACGAGGCGTTCTACGTCAAGTGCGACGCCGAGACCAACCCGGCCGAGGGCATCGATGCCGGCCAGGTGGTCTGCGAGATCGGTGTCGCCCCGGTCAAGCCGGCGGAGTTCGTGATCTTCCGGCTGTCCCAGTTCTCCGGCGGCACCTCGCTGGTCAGCGAGTGACCGGACCCACCACATCAGCCTAGAAGGGAGATCACGAGATGGCACTCACCGACAACAGCACCACCGCGCACTCGTTCGGCCTGGAGTTCGACGGCATCACCATCAAGTCGATCACCGAGGTGTCGGGGTTGAAGATCGAGCAGGACGTCGTCGAGTTCAAGGAGAACGGGCCTGACGGCAAGTACGCGATCCGTCGGCTCCCCGGTCGGCCCAAGGCCCCGGACATCACCCTGACCCGAGGACTCACCACCGACAACAGCTTCGAGAACTGGGTCAAGGACAGCCGATTCGGCAAGATGTCCGAGGTCCGGCGGGGCGGCGCGATCATCGTCTACGACTTCGAGGGCAATCCGGTCAAGCGATACAAGCTGACCAACGCCTGGCCGAAGAGCCTGGAGGTCGGCACCCTCAAGGCGGGCGACACCACCTACCTTTCGGAGAAGCTCGTCCTGACCTGCGAGAGCATCGAGGTGGAGTGATGCGGCGCGGTTCGTTGGCGGACCTGGTGGTGGCCGACGTCGCCGAGAGCACCGGACGGTCCGAACCGCCCGCGCCACGCCCGGAGCCGCTGGTCACCGAGTTCGCGTTCGTGTTGCCCCGCGGGTACGTCGACGGCAGTGGCGCGGTGCACCGTGAGGGCACCATGCGGCTCGCCACGGCCCGCGACGAGCTGATCCCCCTGCGGGACGACCGGGTTCGGGAGAACGCCGCGTACCTGACGGTAGTGCTGTTGGCCCGGGTGATCACCCGGATCGGCACGATCACCGATGTCCACGCCGGGGTGGTCGAGGACCTGTTCGCCGCCGATCTCGCCTTCCTGCAGAACCTCTACCGTCGGGTCAACACCGAGGGGCACACCCGAGCCGCGGTGACGTGTCCCTCGTGCTCCCATCGCTTCGCGGTCGACGTGTCCGGGGGCCGCCTGGGGGAATAGAGACGTACGCGGTCGATCGGCTCTACGCCGAGATCGCGTACGTCGCCTACTACCTGCACTGGTCCCGGGACGACCTGCTCGATCTCGACCATCAAGAACGGCGTCGGTTCGTGAGCGAGATCAGTGCCTTGAACATCCGCATCCAAGAATCCTGAGAGGACACCGACGATGGGCTGGCGGCCGTCGAGCTGGTGGGGCCGGTCGCGCGACCGGCAACCCGCCGTCGAGCTGTCCCCCGCCGCCATTGCCCCCCCGGCAGAGGCGGCGGATCATCCCCGGGCCGGGGCGTGGCGAGACCTCCCGGTCCTGACACCGCGGGCAGCAACCCCGGTGCAGCGGATCGCGGTACGTGACGACTTCCGCGCCGGACTCGCCGCCCACGCGGACCCGCGGTTCATCCGACCGCTCAGCCACCAGGTCGATGCGACCATCGGCGGCCTGGTGGACGGGCTCGCGTCCGTGGGTCAGCCGACCGTACATGACGACGGGCCGGACCTGGCCGTGCCCATCCAGCGCGTGCAGAAGCCTGCCCCTCGGATGCAGCGACGGGTGGCCTGGTCTGGCTCGGACGCACTGACCACGGTCCGCTGGGAGCTGCCGGAGATGCCGATCACCGCTGAGGGCCCCGACGCAGCGCCCGACGCCGTTCCGTCGACCGAGGCGTCGAACGACAGCGGCGGCGGCCGATCGGGCGCCTCCGTCCCCGACTCGACGGTGCTCGATTCGCCAGGGTCGGATTCGCCGTTGCTCGGCACACCCAGCGCACCTGACGTCTCGGGGTCGCCGATCGAGCAGGTGGGGCCCGTCGAGCAGCCACGGCCCGTCGAGCAGCCGGGCCCGGTCGGACCGGCGGTCCCGGTCCAGCGTCCTCGTCCCCCCCAACCCGACCGCCCAGCAACCCTGCAGCGGTCGCTGCCCAGCCTCGACACCGCGTCGCCGGTCGTAGCCACCGTCGCCTCGGCGGATCCGTCGATCCCACGGCGCACCGGTGATGTCGCCGACGCACCGCTGGCCGGCGCACAGCGGGAAGCCGGCCTGCCGTCATCACTCGTGCGCACCGCTGACCATGATCACCAGCCGGCGCCGGAACCGCCCGAGGCTGCCGCCCCATCCGCCCCGGCCGGGCCGACCACGCCGGTGGTGGCTCGAGCAACCACGCCACCGGCGCGACCAGCAGATCCGCTGATACTGCCGCCGCCCCCGGTCGGACGACCTGCAGTCCCGGATCTCGCCCTCCGGCCGGAGTCGCCGCTGGAGCCGGAAGCGACGTCGGGATTCACCGAGATCGCCCTCCCGCTCGCCTCGACCCGGACGATCGTTCCAGCGAGCGGCCAGCCGACGGACCCAGAGCTGTCCGACCCGGTCGTCCCGTTCGCCCCCACCCCCACCGCCGTCGTCGATGGGACCGGAGCGATCACCGCATCTGGGGGCGCAGCCCAGGTGCAGCGCACCCTGCACGTCGGGGCACCAGCCCCGCCACCGACCGCAACCACCGCTCGGTCCACCGTCGGCACGTCCGCCCGGCCCGCGATGGCCGAGAGACCGACCAGCGGTTCCGTTGCAGCCGATTCGTTCCTCACCACCATCACCCTCGGCGCGGTCTCCGGTCCGAGTCCGCGCGGCAGTCACTCCGCGCCGACCGTCGCCGGAGCCGGGTCAGCGGCGGTGCCGTCGGCGCAGCGACTCGCGGCGGGGTCCGTGGTCGTTCCGTCCGACACCGCATCGTGGCCGACCTCACCGGGAAACCCGGACCCGGCCGCTGGGTCCGCTCCTGTCGCCACAGCCAGCAGGGTCGCGGTCGGCCTGCCCCTCGTTCAGCGCTCCTCGGCCGACCACCGGTCCGCGTTCACCGCCGGCGAACCCGTCGCCAGCGGGTCAGCCAGGTCGTTCGACAGCATGTTCCGGGGGACGAGCCTGACGCCCGTCGCCGCATCGGTTCCCGCACCCCGTGCACCGGAACCGGCAGTCGCCACCGTCCAGCGGCTGTCGTCGGACGACAGCTCGGCGAGCGCGAGCGGCACCGACACCGCGGCGGTTCCTTCCG
>Ga0190275_10001639_pt1 | contig 16513 bp, 8 predicted proteins | sample Popmic550T_FD_133745 | JGI IMG/M metagenome (GOLD analysis project Ga0190275, IMG submission 133745) | Populus adjacent soil microbial communities from riparian zone of Yellowstone River, Montana, USA - 550 T | ecosystem: Environmental > Terrestrial > Soil > Riparian zone > Trees stand | place...
ACCTTCCCCCGGACCAAGCTTCCCGAAGGCTGCCCACTGGAAGGTCCTTCGCCGTCGCGCTTTCTGCCGCTGGCGAAGTCCCTGCGGCTCAGGATGACAAAGAACACGCGTTTCGACGCTTCAGTGAAGGCCATTGGGCGGACCGGCCGACGGAACGTCGGCGCTCTGTTGAGGCGCTTCGCTCGCTCGCGAATGCCACAATGGCTCCCATGCGCGCCATCCTCGCTCTCGACCAGGGCACGACCTCTTCCCGGGCCATCCTCTTCGATGAACGTGGAGCGGTGCTCGCCCTCGCGCAACGCGAGCTCCAGCAGTTCTATCCGCAACAGGGATGGGTGGAGCACGACGCCGAGGAGATCTGGTCCACGCAGATCGGCGTTGCGGCGGAGTGCATCGCCAAAGTGCCGGGCGTCGAGCTCGCCGCCGTCGGCATCACCAACCAGCGTGAAACGACGGTGGTCTGGGATCGCGCCACCGGCAAGCCGGTCGCCAACGCCATCGTCTGGCAGGACCGGCGTACCGCCGCGGACTGCGAGGAACTGCGCGCCAGCGGATACGAGGCGCTGTTCCGTCAGCGCACCGGGCTGCTCCTCGACCCTTACTTTTCCGGGACGAAGCTGCGCTGGCTCCTGCGGGAGACGAAAGCCTCCGGCGATCTCGCCTTCGGGACCATCGACACCTGGCTGCTCTGGAAGCTGAGCGGCGGCCGGGCCCACGTTACCGACGCGACGAACGCCTCGCGCACGCTCCTCTTCGACATCCACCGGCGGCAGTGGGATCACGAGATCCTCGACCTGCTGGAGCTCGATCCGTCCCTGCTGCCGGAGGTGCGCGGCTCGAGTGAAGCCGTAGCCCGGACCGCCGAGGGGCTGCCGATCCCGGCCGGGATTCCGATCGCGGGCGTGGCCGGCGATCAACAGGCCGCCCTGTTCGGCCAGCGCTGCACGCGTGCCGGCATGGCCAAGAACACCTACGGCACCGGCTCGTTCGTGGTGCTGCATACCGGCGAACAAGCCGTCGCGTCGTCCCACGGCCTGCTGACCACCATCGCCTGCAGCCTCCCCGGAGAGCCGCCGCAGTACGCGCTCGAAGGAAGCATCTTCGTCACCGGCGCCGCCGTGCAGTGGCTGCGCGACCGTCTCGGCATCATCGAGACCGCCGCCGGCATCGAGCCGCTGGCCGCCTCGGTGCCCGATACGAACGGCGTCGTCTTCGTCCCCGCCTTCACCGGCCTCGGCACCCCGCACTGGGACCCCCACGCCCGCGGCACCATCACCGGCCTCACCCTCGGCGCAACCGCCGCCCACCTCGCCCGCGCCACCCTGGAGTCCATCGCCCTCCAGACTGTGGACGTCCTCGACGCCATGCGCGACGACTCCGGCATCCCCCTCACCGAGCTCCGCGTCGACGGCGGGGCATCGACGAACGACCTCCTGATGCAGATCCAGGCCGACCTCGCCGGCATCCCGGTCATCCGCACGCGTACCTCCGAGACCACCGCCCTCGGCGCCGCCTACCTGGCGGGGCTGGCGGTCGGCTTCTGGAGCGAGTCCGACCTCGACACCCAATGGCAGGCCGGCCGCGTCTTCGAACCGCGGATCAGCGCGGACGAACGAGGGGCGAAGGTTGGGCTGTGGAGGACGGTGGTGGAGGGGGCCAGGACGCGGTCGTAACCCCCGCCTGCCGACTTCGCTACCGTAGAGCAGCAGGACGGGGGCTCGCGCAAGTCCGCAGCCGCTCAACGGCCGGCCGCACCGCTTGGTGGTGCGATGATGTCTCGCCGGCGGCTAATCACAAATCCCGCCAACAGCGCAAGTAACACATAGCCGGCGCACAGCAGAAGCTCCGATGATTCCAAACCTGAACACGCAATGACCGCCGGCACCGCAACGGCCGTACAGGTCCATACGGGCAAGTTCGGGCACCAGAACCGCTGTGCAGCCGCTCCTGCAAGAATGAGGAGCGGCCACACTCCGTATCGAGCGATCGCCACCCAACGCTGCGCGGCCTCGAACCACTCCGGTGATCCCGCCGGTACATGCCTCATGGCACCCGCCGGTCCGATCCGGCTCTCGAGTTGCACCGCGAAAATTATCCCGTACGCGGCCGCCACGAGAACCACCAGAATCAATGTCTTCATCATCGCTTTCACTTGCGAGTCCATCATTTTGATGATGCGGCAAGCTCGCCGAGTGGCGGGAATCCGGGAGGTCCGCCCAAATAGTCGGGTCCACACCACTTCATCGCCTTCTTGCATGGCTTGGAACCCGCGAAACATTTTTTGAAGTTCTCGGTCCCAGCCCACCCAGTCTCTTGTGACTCCAGATCCTCCGGCTTGTCCGGGTCAAAAAGGCAATCGTTCTTCTTGCCACACTTTATAGCGTCGGCCAGACATTTGTCGTAGTAGTAGAAACACAGGATCGACGAGATCACTCCTGTACCGAGCGGGTCACCGGCGCTGACAGGATCGTTCAGAACATACGTATACGGATGAGATGCTCGCAGGACGCTCAGCATGATCTGGATGGACGCGTCAGATGACGATGGGCGACCATTCTGGTTGATCTCGAAGGCGGCCCTGCCGCTCGACGACACCAGCGGATCATCGCTGATGAAGCGTGCGTCGACAGGATCATAGGGCCGGGCCCGATAGTATAGAAGACCGGACGGGCCCGGCTCGCGTCCGGTGTAACCGAACGCGAGAGCCGAGGCACCGCCGTTCACCTTGCCCCAGACGTCGTAGGAACGACCGGTCACGATCGAGCCCGCGGCTCCTGTCAACGCTACCACGGAGCCGAGGCCGTCGGCCGCGAAATAGACCTTGGTGCCGGCGGCGTCTTTGCGAACCAGTGGCTCGTCGATCCCCGGCCCAAAGATATAGTCGTTCAAGACCGCAGACGCGGCGTTGCGCTCACGAACGGCGTTCATCCCGTGATACGCGTACATGTTGTTTCCGGCGGCAATCCGCCGATCCATCCAGTCGTAGTCGTAGCTCTCCGCGCCATATGCGGCAAGGCGGTTCTTGACATCCCAGGAAGCGCCACCGGTGAGACGATTCCCGTTGGCATCGTACGTGTAGTCCGGCGCCCCGCCGCGGTACTGAGCGTTCTGCAGGCGAGGCGAGTTGTTCTGGTTGGACCCGAACTTATAAAAAGAGTAGGTCGAAGGCGAGCCCATCGCACTTGTCTGGAACGACGTGCGGTTGCCGATGGCGTCATATTGCCATTTCTCCCACGTTCCGTTCGGGTTGTCGACCTGCACGAGCTGGTAGCCGTCGTCGTACCGATACCTGGTCACGCCGAGGACCTGGTTCGCACTCGCATGAGCCGTCACGCTGACCTGTACACGCCGGCCGAGCATCGTATTCGCACCGGTGGTCCAATTGGTGTCATACGCGTAGGCGAACGTCGCGATCGTTCCGGCCGTCGCATGTGCATTAGCCACCTGAGTGAGCCTGGATTGATTGTCGTAGCCGTACTGCCGGTACATGCCGTTCGCAAAATCGATACGCGAATACATGCCCCTGGGATCGTACGTGATGGTCGCCTCGGCCGTAACTCCGTCGAACGACAGAGTCTGGACGCGACTGGCCGTGTCGTACGTGTAATGGACCGTCGTAACCCGGTCCGGGTTGCCGGCCGGAGGACGGATCGTATAGGTCAGCGGAAGGCTGCCGGCATCAGATGGACGGTAAGCATATTCGGTTTTGGGTGCGGCCGTCTGGTAGCCCTCGGAGGTCACCCGGAACAGGGTGTCATACGCGAATTCATAGGTGCGCGACGGCGATACCATTTCATCAGCGATCGATGCGACGTTCTCGCCGTCATAGACGTAGGTGACGGCCTTGCCACTGACGGGAAACCACACCTTCGTGAGCCGCCCCTGCCGATCGTAGGTGAGGTTCTGGACTGTGCCGCGCCGGTCTGTCACGCTCTTCAGGCGGCCGGCCCAGAACGAACGGGTATATTGCTCCACGCTGTTATCCGGAAACGTGGTCGACGCGAGCTTCCGCGCCTGATCGTACTCGTAGGTGGTCGTATTGCCGTTCGCATCGGAAATACTTTTCAGCAGATTGTACTGGTACGAGTGCGTCGTGATGTTGCCTTTGGCATCGATGACCTGTACCACGCGCCCCAGTGCGTCGGCGCCCGTGCGTGTCGTCCGGTCGTTGGCGTCGGTCGTGTCTGTAAACACCAGGCCTGTCAACGCATCGTACTGGTCGTAATCAGTCGTCGTCGTAAAGTTGAGCGTCGAAGCGGCCGATGGCTTCGGCAAGGTTACGCTTTTGACGCGGTCGGTCGCGTCGTACGTATAGACAAATGCGTGACCGGACTGGTTGATGACTTTCGTCGGGCGGCCGAGCGTGTCGTACTCGAACGTCACCGCCGGTGTCCCCGTCTTCGTTACCGTCTTCAGATCGCCTGCCGGGTAGTACGTATACGTCGCGGCCGGCTGATCCGGGACATTTGCTGCCGAGAGTAACCGTCCGGTCGCGTCATACGTGAACGTTCCGTGCAGGTCCTCCGTCGTCCCGTCGGTCCGGTAACGGTAGACTGACTGAAGCGCGCCGGGCGCGGTACCCGCCGCCGAATAGTACGTGTAACGTGTCCCCCGCCATTTGCTCGGCTGATCCGACTTGACCGTCGAGATCTTGTCCGGCCAGGTCGCATCGTAGGTGAACGTCCAGAGGACGGAAATGTTTGCGTCGATCCAGTCGCGTCTCGTAATCATGCGTCCCTGGGCGTCATACGTGTAGTTCGCCGTCTGCACCCCGTCTTCATTGGACGTCGCGTCGAGCTGGCCGATCGTGTTGTAGCTTTTTCCGTCGCTTCCGATTACGCCGATCTGATTCGGGTCCTGGCCAGGGATGTAGTAATTGAAAGAGATCGAGTTGATCTTCTTGATGTGCGGCACGCCGAACTCGGTGGTTCCGTTCAGGTTGTATTCGTACGTGTACTTTTCGCCCGCGGAGGCGGCGGGGTTGTTTTCGTTGTACTCCCCTTCGGTGTAGCTCGTCACCCGGTCGGAGGAGTCCCAGGCCACTCGCGTGATCAGGCGATGCCAGCGGTCTTCCACGCGGGAGAGGAGCGAGGCCATGCGGCCCTGGACGTATTCGTAGTAGCGGCTGGCCTCGCCCGTGGGAGTCACGGCGTCGGCCACGGTCTCGAGGTTGCCGGAAGTGTCGTAGGTGTAGCGGACCGTGCGGCCGGCATTGTCGGTGACCGAGCCGATCCGGCCGGTGGAGGAGTTCCAGGTCACGTCGACGTAACGGCCGGAACCGGCGCCGTCAGCGACGCGCTGCAGACGGCCGTTGAGGTCATAGGTGTAGTTGATCCGGTTCCCAAACTCGTCCTGCATGTACTCGATGGCGCCGTCGGCGCGGAACTTATAGACGTTGCGGCTGTGCTGCAGGGTCAACTGGAACGTTCCGTCGGCGTTCCGTACGAGGGACTCGAACCGGCCGACCGGGGGGATGAAGAGATCGGCCTCGTTCTTCTTGAACTCGTACAGCATGCCGTTCGGCATGGCCACGTAGGCGATGTGCTGCAGCGCGGTGGCCGAGGCAGCGAACGACGCGTAATGTACGCGAGGGGTGAGGCTGGACGTCCAGCCGATACCCATCGGGCCGTCGACCGCGCGGCTGCTGTCGTAGCTGCGCGCGACCGTGATGCCAAAGCCGGTGGTCCGGATCGACAGGTCGGTCTCGTCGCGTGTGTACGACCCGCCGATGGCGAAGACCGGCGATTTATTGCACTTTTCGCAGACGATCGGCTCGCACGCCGGGCAAGGCGGCTTGGCCGGCGGCGGCGGCGCCGGAGGGGACGGAGGAACGCAGAACGTCGCCTGCGCGACCGGCGCAAGGAGCGCCGCGATGATGAACAGCAGTAGTCCAAGGATTCGTGTGATTTGCACGCTCACTCCTGTCTAGTATCGAACCGTGTTGTACAAGTAGGTGGACGCGCTCACGCCCTCGTTGACGTCCGTGACGGTCAGCGTGACGTGGTGGTGCCCGGGCACCACCCGCTCCTGGTTGGTGGCACGGCCGTCCCACGACACCTGTACGGTGCCGTTCGTCGCCGTCTGCGATCCCGTGGTCACGGTGCGCAGAAGCTCGCTGCCATAGCGGAACTCCGCCTTCACCGTATACGTGCGCCCGGCCGGCACGCTGAGCGTGTAGACCTGACTGTTGACCGGCGACGGAACCGACGCGGGACTGAATACCAGCGGCGTATACGAAACGTTCGTGATGACCGGGTCGGCGCCATACAGAACGGTCGTGCTCTGGAAGATCTTGTCGAACTCACGGATGACCGTGAGCCGGGACATTGCGCCGAAATAGACCCGGTTTGCATTCGTGCCGTACGAGACGAATTCCCGGCTCCCGCTCGGCTGATACCCGGAGGTCAGGCAGTCCCAGAGGTTGCAGGTCTCTGTCGTCTCCGCGGCATCTGTCGCCTTGATGATGACGTGGGCCGGGAGGCGCGGCGCGCAGCCGTCCGGGTTCTCGGATGCGACGCAGTAGCGGATTCGCAAAGGCGTGCCCGCCCATGGGTCGTTTTGGAACGTGACGTTCGGCGTGTCGCAGCGGACCCACGAGCTGCCGGTCCAGCAGTCCGGATACCTGTATTGAGTTTTTGCGGTCGGCGAGGGCTCGACGAGCGTCGATTTGTCCCACGTGAAGATCGACATGGCGTCCGAGGCCACGGCGAGATAGTTGTACGCGCCGTCCTGGACGAGCTTGCCGTCTGTGCCGCGGCCGTTCCACACGAGATTGTGCGTGCCGGCGGCGTACGTCTGGTTCGTCAGCGTCCGCACGAGCACAGCCCCGCGGCGGATCTCCAGCTTCACGTTCATCGAGAACGGCACGACCGTGGTGTACGTCACCGTCTCGCCATTGCCATGGTTGGCTTCGAATACCGGGCGGGCGACCGAGAAGTGCCCGACCGTGACCGGTACGACGTCGGTGGTCTGGTTGCCGGCCAGGTCCGTGACCGCCAGCTCCAGCGTGTAATTGCCGTTCGGCACCCAGGGTGGCGTTTGATTCGTCTGCCAGGTCGCGAGCGTCGCCGCAGTAACCGCGGACGAGCCGCTGGCCAAGGTCTGGTCGGTCTGACCATTCCCTTTGCGTTTCAGCGTCCATGACGAGAACGCCGTCTCGTCGGCGGTGGTCCCCGTGATCGTCACCGAGCCGCTGCCGCCGGTGCGGACGTTCGAGATCAGGAACGAATCCACCGGTGCGGCGATCGTCGCCGTCGGCGCCGTGATGTCGATACGCGTGGTCCCGGTGGCGATCGGCGTGGCCAGCCCGTCGAGGTCGACGAGCTCGAACGTGTACATCCCTGTCGGCTGCACAGCAGCCGCGCCGTTCTTCCCATCCCACACGAAGATGATGCCCACACCGCTGCCTGCAGCACTCCGCACCACCGCATTCGATGAGTTGCGTACGTCCACGCGCCAGCGGAAATCGACGCGCGGCGTGTTGTCCGGCAGCGTGACGGTCGACGTGAAAGTGGTGCTGTCTTTCGTGCCATCTCCGTTCGGGCTGAAATACGCCTCCGAAACGGCGGCACTGGCGGTCAGCCATTCCGGATAGGAACGCACCAGGTCGCGCAGTTGCTGAAAGTTCGTGCGCCGGATCGGCTCGTCGGGGCCGACCGCGTCCGCGTACGACGGCAGCGGAAGACCGAGGTTCTGGACGGCGCCGTTGAACGCGGTGCGCAGATCCGTGACGTCGGCAGGGCTGACGACCGTGCCGGCGCTCACCGGATTCTGCGTCCACGCCGGCGCGCTCACTCCCGCGGCGGCGCGCAGGGAAGTCATGGCCGCGCGCAGCGTGACGAGTTGGCCGATGTCGAACGGCGTAACCCCCGCGACGAGCGGGTTGTCCAGATGGTCGTGTGTGGTGATGAGCGCCGCATTGGAAGGCGTCCCCACCGCATTCAGCGACGAGTCACGGGGAACGATCCGGTAGATCTGGGCCGAGTTTGCGGTCTCAGGACTCTGCGACCAGTTCGTGGTCGAGGAGTTGAGCCGCGCCACGAACGACCACGAAGGATAGGCCGCGGTCCGCTCGACGTCGTAGTAAGCGGCACCCGGTACGCTGCTCCAGCTCAGCGACACCGTATTCACCAGCGGTGCATACGTGGTCCGCAGGGCCGGACCGGCTATGACCGAAAGCGCGGTAAAGAGAAGGAGAGAGCCTAGAAGAACCCGTCGCATCTCAGCGCACTCCTTCCACTCGGACGCGAATCGTGTTCGCGGCCACGGCGCCGTACTGACTGCGCCAGTTCACGGAGACGTTCTGCGTGACGCCGGATCGCAGCGGGACCTGCAGTTCCGCGGGATGACCGGCAGCCTTCGACGCCTTGCCGACAGGTGTCCCATCGACGAAGCGATGCAGATCTCCGGGCTGTTTTGCAAATGTCGACGCCGCCGGGCCGGTCAGCGTCACCTTCAGGCGCAGCGTCTTCCCATCGACGCGCCAGGCCCCCTCCTCGTTCGACCAGACCGCGTTCACCGGCTCGAGGCGCATTCCCGGTGAGATGTCCTCGAGAGCAGTCAGGCCTGCATGGTGGGCGTGCGAGGCAACGTGATGCGTGAACAGCGAGCGTCCGGTACGTTGCACCGCGACCTCGGCGAAGCTTCGCCCGCGGTTGCCGTACGTGATGACGGAATTCTCGGGAAGCGGTGTCGCGGCGATGGCCACGACGAAGTCGCGTAGCGCGGCGATCTTCACCAGGCCGCTCTCGTCGAAGCCGTTCCAGGGCTCGCCGATCCTGCCGGCGCCCCGAGGCTCGCGATTGACGATGGTCTTCATCACCGGCCCGTCCATCGCTCCCGTCTTCGCGTTGCGGCGGGCGACTCCCGCCTGAATGTGTACGCGCGACGGCACCGGCAGCACATAAGCGAGCGTGGCCGTGCGCTCGGCGTAATACTCGCTGTCGATCGAGCGCATCTCCACGGCAGCATTGGCCGGGAAATAGCGGCTCGTTTCACCGCCGGACGTCCAGTCGACGAGAAACGAATAGGCCTCGTCCGGGACGACGGCACCGTCGGCAGCGCGGCCGTTCCAACGATAGCGATTCGGCCCCGCTACCGCGGGCCCGTCTGCGATCGTGCGCACCGGATATCCGTCGCGATCCACAACGGTGGCGCGGAGGGAGCCGGCACGCTCCAGCGTCACCACCAGTTCCACCTCCTCGCCGAGCGACGGATTCACGCTGGCGGGACTGACGGCGAGGGATCGAAATACGGGCGGCGCCGCGGCAGCCGCCGTGGCCAGTGCCCAGAGAAACACTGCGGTCAGAAAGTTACGCATGGCTCGTCCTTTCGCGGTCGTGCGACCCTTACTGCATCGACAGCAGGACGAGGATCTCGCCGATGCCGCCGGCCAGCGGCTCGAGCGCTTTGCCGATGATCGTGCCGGGCTGGTGGAAGCGGCGGCCCTGGATCTCCGTCGGCTCCGACTTCATGGCCGTTCCGGCCACGTCGCTGGTGACCAGCAGGTCGCCGACCGCCACGGCTCCGCGGCGCGCGTCGACGCGCACCTTCACGCGGCCGGTCGTCGCGATCTGTTCTTTGCCTTCGCCTTCCATCCCGAGGATCAGGCCGGGCTGTTCGGAGACCACACCGGCGACGCTTGTGTCGTACGCACCGTGCGAGGCCATGACTTCGTTGGTCTTCGAATGATTGAGAACGACCACAGTCCCGGGCGCCAGGTCGGTGGTGGCCGGCACCCACTCCGCGACGTCCTGATAGACGGCGCCGAGGACCTTGAATCCTTTGAGCTCGGCCGCGTTGACTGCTCCGGTCCAGTTCGGGCCGGCGATGCTGGTGGCGCGGACGGTTCCGTTCACCTCGAGCTTCGCCGTCGGCGTCTGGGTTCCGATGCCGACCTGTCCCGTCGCGTCGACCGTGAGCCGGTTGGCGTTGCCGGTGCCGTCGCGGATGTGGAACTTGTCGGCATCGGTGCCGTCGACGTGGAGCTGCCACATCCGGCCGTCGTTCTTGACCTGCACGCCGGCGCTCTGGTTGGCGTTGGTGGCCTCCACGCGCATGAACTGGGAAAGTCCGCCTGCAGCGTGCAGTCTCGCCTGCGGCGCGTTCGTGCCGATGCCGACCAGTCCGTCGGTGGCGATGCGCATCCGTTCGCCGGTGCCGCGCAAGAAGACGATCGGCCCTTCCGCGTAGTTGATGATGCGCAACGAGCCCGGACCGCCGACCGCCTTCGACTCCGGCGTGCCCGTGCCGATGCTCTGGATGACCGCCTTCTTGACGTCCGCCTCGGAGAACTGGAGCTCGGTGGCCGTGGCTACGGTCTCACTGCCCGGATTGTCGTTCTCGATCCGCAGCGCCGTGACCCCGGCGATGTTGCGCTCGAGCTGCAACAGCGTCGTCGGAGACGTGGTGCCGATGCCGACGTTGCCGTTGCCCTGGACTTCGAGCAGCGCGGTGTTGGACGAGTTGAAGATCGTGAAGCCGGACGACGAGGCAGCGTTGCCGAGAATGGCGAAGATGTCCGGATAGCCACTGTCGGACTGCACGATCGTACCGGCCGTGCTCGTGTCTGCGGCCGCGGTGAAGTCGATCGAGCCGTGATCGGTGGCTTGGTTTCCTCCGATCACCTCCTGTGACGAGACCTCGCCGGGCCGCTTCGCATCAGCGGCAGGCGCGGCGGGCTCGGGTGCTTCCCGCGGCTCCTGCAATGACAGGTCGACGGCCTCCGCGGGAACGAGATCCGGCACCTGCGCGAAAGCGCCGGAGACGAAGAACAGCACGAACAGCACCGGCAGGACAGACGTATAGCGACGACTCATTGGACGATCCACCTCTCGCTGCGGCAACGCGAAGAGAGCGCTGCCACACGGCTTGTGCAATCACAGAGGTCTCAGGCTGGTGCTACGACGCGTCCCGGCCGGAAACACACCCTGCTTGCGGGTTGATGGGAATGACGGACTTTCGTTTCTACTGCACTGCGAATCTCACAGGGGCTCCCTCGATGGCAGCCATCGTAGGAGCCGGCGGAAACGAAACGCGGCGACGGACGTTGGGGGACGATATTACCGGCGCGTTCCGGGCCAGGCGCGAATGTCGTCTCTCAGCCTGCGGGCGGCAGCGGCGTCTTCGCCGGAGACCTCGTCGAGCTGCTCGATCGCTTCCTCGTGCAGGCCGGCCTTCGCGTAGAGGATGCCCAGGACCAGAGGATCGGCGGGAGTGAGACGGCGGGCCTCGTCGAGCTTCGCCTTCGATTCCGCGTCCAGCACGTGAAAGCGCGCCGCCGGTGCGGGCGGCATCGGGATCATGCTCCTCTCGCCGCCGCGCTCGATCTCCACCTGCCACGTATAGGTCCGGCCGCGCGGCAGAGCGGTCCCGGCACGCCAGCCGTTCTCGGTCAGCGCGGGACTCTGCGTCACCAGCTTCCCGCGCTCGCTGACGATCACCGTGTATCCCGCTCCGGCAGTCCGCGGCCAGCGGAACCGCGGGCGATCGGTCTCGATCACTTCCGCGAACGGACTCATCTCCGGAACGTCGCCGCCGTCCTCGGTGCGGGAACGGAAGCGGTCGCCCGCCGGCTGCAGCGACAGCAGCACCGCCGGAGCTTCGAGCGTACCGGCAGCGACGGTGCTCCGGACGAGCGCCTCCCACCGCTCCGGACGAGCGGGCACGGGCGGCGGTTCGACGCGCGGCTTCTCGATGGGACGGACCACCCGAGGAGCGAGGTCTCGCGGCGGCGCCTTCTGCTCGCGCTGCAACAGAACCAGCGCGGCGATGGCGATCGCGGCCAGCGCCGCGGCCAGGGCGAGCCAGCGGCGCACGCCGGAACGGGCGGGCCGGACGATGGGAGTCTCCTCTGCCTCCCCTGCCTGCGAATCGACGGACTCTTCTCCGGCGAACGAGTCGATGACTTCGCGCGCGTCGGCGCGCACGTTGAGCGTCTCCTGCGCGGCCAACTGGCAACGGGCGCATCCGGCGATGTGATTGAGCAGGACGCGGCTTTCGTCACCGCTCGTCTCGCCGAGGCGGAGCGCGATCAGGCGGTCGTCGTCGGGGTGTGCGGAAATCATCGCTCCCCTCCTCTCTGCCGGCTGGCCAGGCGCCGCTGCAGCCGCGCCCGCGCCGACTTGCGCAGGTTGATCACCTGTTGCCGGGACACTCCCAGCGTCTCCGCGATCTCCAGGTCGGCCAGCGGAAGCCGCGGCCAGAGCCCGGCCAGTGTCTCCGGCGACATCTCCATGGCCGCGGCGATCTCGTCGAACGTGGCCACGCCGGTCAGCGGAAAGAGCACCACCGCATTCAGCCCGATGCTGTCGCGGAGATTCAGCAGCAGCGCCGCGCGCTGGTTGACCGGCAGCGAGCGGATTTCTTCCCACACCATCCCCAGCTCTTCGCGGGTCTCGTACTTCGCCACCGGGCCGGTGGCGTGGTCCTCGATCTCGTCATCCGCCGCGGCTTCGGCCTCGGCGACGTCCCACAGCCCGGCCAGGATGGACGTGACGGAATCGAGGGTGAGCGGCGCCCGCGCGAAGCGCAGCAGGACGAGCAGCGCCTCGGCCGGGCTGCCGGCGTCGTCCAGGGCGCGCGCCGTGGCCGAGTCGAGGCGCAGCGCATCGCGGACGTCGGTGCGGTCCCGCCACGCGGCAATCCCGCAGACCGTGCCGCCCGGCAGGTCCCAGACTGCGAGGCGCGGGTCGTTGGCGGCCGTGTAACGCAGCCGGCGTTTCAGCCGCGCCCACTCCGGCGCCGCGCTCCGCCGCAGATCGGCAACGGCGTTGAACGTCAGCCGGGCGACGTACTCGTCGAGCCGGACCACGGCATTGTCTTCAGACGTACGCACGGACTCCAGTTTCTGCAGAAGGCGCAGCAGCACCGCCGCCTTCACATCCCCCGTCTCCTGACCGGCCGCGGCCAGCGCACCGCGGCAGCGCTCCAGCACCCGCGCGATGGCCGGCTCGGCGATCGTGTGAATGACCAGCTCCAGCTCCCGGCGGCGCGCAGATTCCTCCTGCGCCGCCAGAAATCGCCGCAGCGCCGGATCGTTGAGCGCGGCCAGCATGCGCAGATCGCGGGCCATGGCACAGCAGGTTAACCCGCATTGGTCTCATGGGACGAATGGTGGGCCATGAGCAACCGGCTGCTGCTGCCCCGTGAAATGCAGAATGCAAAATGCAAAATGCAAAATGCAAAATGGAAAAAAGGGAGTGTTGTTCGTTTCCTTTTTTGCATTTTGCATTTTGCATTTTGCATTCTGCATTCTGCATCCCATCACAGCCCATCGCCCACCACGATGAACGGTGCCCAGTCCAGCGGGGCCACGTAGCGCTCGTCGCGCATGATGCGCAACTGTGCGTGGCGCAGGGCCTCGGCCGGAGAATCGCCGCTCAGGAGGCGGCGGTGAAAGTCCACCATCAGCGCCTCCGTCGCCGCCGAGGGAGCTTTCCACTGACTGCCGACCAGGCCGCGCGCGCCTGCTGCCAGGAACGCCCATGACAATCCGAGAATCCCTTCCCCGCCGCCAATCTTTCCGGCGGCGGTATCGCACGCCGACAGCACCACCAGGTCGGCGTCGAGATCGAGCTCCACGACCTCGCGGGCCTCGAGCAGGCCGTCTTCGGCGTCGTCCTTTGCCGCTGCCAGGAGCAGCGCGGAGAACATCGGTGCCCGGTCATCGACCAGACCGTGCGTCGCCAGGTGCAGGACGTCGAACCGCGGCGCCTGCGCTTTGAACAGCGCTTCGCGCGCCTCCGCCCCCACCGCCACGGTGCTCCGCTCGCTGCCGTAGAGGCGGGCGATGCGGCCGACCTCCCGCTCGGCTTCTGCCAGATCGCCCAGCAGAACGCCGCGCTCGAAGGCGCGGAAGCGGGCCGCCGTCGTCGCGCCGATGCTCGGATTGCCGAGTGCCAGCAGGCGCGGCGCGGAAGGACGCTCGGCCTTCCCGCGGGCGGCGTGCAGCGCGCGCACCGACGGCGCATAAAAAACGGCGGCGCGATCGACGAGCATGCTCCCGGATGAATCGCGCAGCGTGTGGAACGGCACCTTCCACAGATCGCCGTCCGGGATGATGCAGAGCGTCTTCGCGGATGCGATCAGCGGCTCGACCGGCGCGATCAGCAGCTCGTAGAGCCGCTGCGCCGGCTCGGTATAGCGTGGGTCGCGGGTGGCGATGCGCTCGCGCAGTTGCAGGATCAGCGCGATCAGCTTCGGGCGCTCGACGTCGACGACGCGCACGTCCAGCCGCGGCGTTCCCGCCGCTCCGGAGCGGACGACGAAAATGATCGTCTGCCGCCGTCCGACCACGTATTCCAGCGCGGCCGCGCCGGCATAGGGCCACTCCACGCGGCTCGAGGCCGGGCCGCCCTCCGGGCCTTCCGCCCGCGTGCGCGCGGCGTTCTGCGTCCGGACGTCATCGAGATCGAGCCGCAGGCGGGCCAGCTCTTCGCGCAGCGACTCCAGGCGTGCCGCATCCGTTTCCACGAGCGTGGCGCGATTGATCCGGTCGACCTTCTCCGCCAGCAGCCGCTCCCGAGGATCGCGAGGAGCGGCTCCGTCGCCGCTCCAGGCCGTGCGTGTGGCCACATCGAGAAGGAGCCGGGCCTTGGCCGCCTCGGCGGCCCGAAATGCCTCCATATGCTCGCCGCGCTCCACCAGCAGCTCGACCAGCCAACGCTCCGGCTCGGAACGGTGCATGAGGAATGTCTGGCGGTGGCGTGCCTCCGGCACCAGGTTCTCCAGCGAATGGGTTTGCTCGACGGCGCACAGGATGGCATTCAGCGCCGCATCGGCTTCCCCCAGCCGCCGCAACGCCTCGACGTACGGCTCCGAGGCGACCAGGGACATCCAACTGAGCTCCGCCGCATTTTTCGCGTCCGCATAGCGCCCCTGCAGCATCCGTAGCTCCGACAGGGTGGCATAGGGAAACACGGCGTCCCGATCGCTGGCGTGCGCGATCGCCTCGGCCAGGTCCGCCTCGGCCTGCTCGTAATTGCCGAGCGCCACGTGTGCGCCGGCTCGCGTGGTGTACAGATCGGCCGCCACGTGTGCCGTTGCGCGGACGTCCGGAATCGCCAGCACCTCCTCCACCAACGGCAGGAGCTCCGCCGCGGGACGTCCGATCTGGAAGTGTGTCTTGGCGAGCAGAAAGAAGAACGAGGCGTACAGGCGGTCGAACCCGTTCGCCCGCGCGATCGCGGCGGCGCGGTCATAGTGAAGCGCGGCCAGCTCCGGATCGCTGATCCGGTCATAAAGGCCAGCGAAATTCAGCTCCGCCGACAGCATCCCCGCGGCGCTGCCGGCGGAGCGCGCGTAGCGCTCTGCCAGGCCGGCATGAATGAGCGTGCCGCGGACGTCGAGCTTCCAGTCGTCCACAATCGCCATCTGCGAGGCAGCGATCGCCAGCAGAGCCTCGTCTTCCACGAAATCGGCGAGGTCGAGCGCTCGCCGGAAACGCGCCGCCTCGGTAGGGATGCCGGATATGTGAAAGATCGCGCGGCCGAGGCGTACCTGCGCGGAGACGATCGCGTCCGGGTCGCCGCTCCCCTCGGCCAGCGCCGCACTCTCCTCCGCCAGCACGAGGCTGCGCTTCCACGCGGGAGTCAATTCCTTCCGCTCCAGCGCGCTCTCCGCACCGCGAGCCAGCGACAGCCCGCCTGTATCGCCCAGCGCCGTGGCCACGCGAGCCGCATAGGCGATCAGCTCGCGCGACCACTGCAACTGCGACTGATTCATCAGCATCACCGAGCGCTTCTCGAGCGCGCGCACCAGGGCCGGAGTCCAGCTCTCGCCGCGCCGGTCGAGCCACTCCGAGCGCGCCGCCGGGGACGTCAGCGCCAGCAGCTCATCGACGTCCCGCTCTTCACGCGGGAGCCACGACTCGATCCGCCACTCCGTTCCGGTACGCCGCACGCCGAGCAGCGCGACCGAGACCTCGTGCCGCTCCGGCGCTCCCGGCATGACATTGCGGCGCGTCAGGCGCAGCTCCACCTCGGCCTCGCTCCGGTCCTCCGCGAGTGGCCGCACGCCGAGGATGCGTATGTCGTGGACGGTGATGCAGCTCGTCGCCAGAACGCGCCGCACGTAACGATGAAAGCCGGGAGACGAAGGATCGGTCCAATACCGCTCCGCCGCACGCGCGTCGCCCGCAGCCCAGCTCTCAAGAAACGCCGTCACGGTGGCAGACGGCTCCGCGAACAGCGGAAACGCCAGCAGCAGCAACACCGGCGCGAGCCTTGTGTGTCTCATCGGTGGCATGAGTCCCATCGGTCCCATCTGTCCCATGGGACTGATGGGACTGATGGGACCTATGGGACTTATAGGACAAATAAGACCGCCAGGCCACCCGGGCGAGTGCCGTCCGGGCGAAAATGGCAGCTAACGGAACCGACAACGTCAGCTCTGAGGAGCAGGGAGGAGTGGGGTCACACCTTTCCTCTTCTCAGAAGAACGAAGGTGTGACCCCATTACACCGTTACACGGGGAGCTGTACTTAGGATCTCGCCCCCATAGATCCCATCAGTCC
>Ga0190275_10001640_pt1 | contig 16513 bp, 15 predicted proteins | sample Popmic550T_FD_133745 | JGI IMG/M metagenome (GOLD analysis project Ga0190275, IMG submission 133745) | Populus adjacent soil microbial communities from riparian zone of Yellowstone River, Montana, USA - 550 T | ecosystem: Environmental > Terrestrial > Soil > Riparian zone > Trees stand | place...
GAGGGTTTTGCCCGAACCCGTCGCCATCCAGAAACTCATTCGATTGATGAAGTTTTTGAAGGCGATCTTGTCATTATTGACCGTGAAATATTCGCCTAAAATCTTGGCGTTCTTTTTGTCGAGTTTGTAGTCGAGGCTTTCGCTTAAACCATTATCTTCGTAACAAGACCAGAGCTTGCCTTTGCGGAATACGTTGGCGTTCTTCGTAGCGACATCGTAGTCGTCGGCTTCGTTCGTTTGATAAGGGCGATAATCTTCGTAGTATTTCCAGAGAGCTTTCATCGCGCCTTGAAGCGCGTTCTGCTGGTAATCCCAGAGCCGTTTATGACGCGAGAAATTTTCAAAGTCGAACGTCGTCCAGTTCGGCGCGTCCGTCTCAAAATCGGCGACAATTCTTTCGAGTAAAGGCTGCGCCATTAAATTCAAGCAACTTCTTTGTCGGCAAGAGCGCGAAGCTCCGCGTTAATCTCCGCTTCGATGTTTTTGCTTTCCGACGTTTCGGCGCGTCGTTGAAAATATGTGAAGGTTTCTTCGTCGAGATGTAAGACGACGGTTGTTTGATTTTTCCGCAAAACTTTATTCGGGTCGCGGCGGCGGAAAACGTGCGTTCCGGGTTTGAATAGCGCTTCTTCTTCGATGCCTTTGTCTTTAGCCGCTTGATATTGATCTTCGGTAACTTCTAAACGCCATTCTTCATTCGTCGTCGGCGTCTTCGCTTCGTTGTTGTTCGTAGAGTCTTCGCTCATAACCTTCCGCCTCTCTTGCTGAAATTATACGATAGTTTTCTCCACGCACCGTATAAACCAGAACCAGAACTTTCTCGCCAGCCATCGCCAGCATTTTGAATCGTGTTTCTTCGGCGGTTGAATGTTCTTCATCGAGTGATTCGATAGCATAGAAATCTTCAAAAGCAGTTTCGGCTTCCGCGAAGCTGACCCCATGCTTTTTTAAGTTTTCTTGAGCCTTTTCCGTATTCCATTCAAAAATCACTTGTCCCACCAAATCAGCGGCAAAACGTCGCGGTAGTCCAGCTCGTCAAACTTGACAGTCTCACCGTCGGCGAAAGTGACGCTTTCGGCGGTCAGGCTTTTGATGAATTTGCCTTTGACGCAGGAGAGCGTTTCAGCCAGATCAATGTCGGGGTACAGTTTGGTACGATATGCCTTTTCTCCTCCACTCAAACTAGGGCTGTTATTCACCCAAGCTGCGTACTCTTCACGAGCTTTATCTGAAAATCCGCCATTCCTTTTTATAATTTCAGAAGCAGTATTCAACATTTTAAGAATGCTATCGTTTCGCAAATAAAATGGACTTTCTTGCCTTGATCTCCAAATAATGTATTCATGTTGAGTCGCAATGCCTTTACGTCCAAGCATGGGATGCTTTTTATCCCAAATGACTGTTCCGGCGTTAGGAAGAGATGATTGCTCAAATAATAGCTGCAACCTTTCGTATTCATTCTCGTCAATATGGCAAAGAAATGAACTATCATCAGACATCAAATCAAGACTTATTTCAATTCTGTTTCCAATCATTGAAAGCCAACTTGCGTGCTTATAAGTATTTTCATATTCAAAGCCGCTCGTTGCAGTGTTATAAGGCGGGTCAATGTGAATACACTTAACCTTTTCACGGAACTTGTCTTTGAGCGTGTTGAGAGCCTGATAGTTTTCGCTGTGAACGAGTCGCCCGTCGAGTTCTTCGTCCAGATTGTCGAACAGAGACAGAATCTCAAGCTCCAACGATTTGAAATGCTTCGTGTCAAAAGGTAGATAGCGATACTTGGCGGATAACTCCGGCAGCGAATCAGCATCTTCAATCACCTCGCTCTCGACCGCGCCTGCGTCTTCATCAAATGACAAAGTCTCAGCTTGTTTAGCCCGTTTCTTTTTTGCTTTCGGCGCGGCTGCCTCATCTTTGCGGAAAATGCTCTCAAGCGTAAATTGCTCGTCAATCATTCCAAGCTCGCGCCATTCGGTAATTTGCTCCTCAATATTTTCGTGCGTGAGCAGCTTTCGCGCTACCTCTGCGTTCCGAGTAAACACACGGTCGAACGTGATGACGTAATTCGAGCGCATTGCAAACTTCGGCTTATTCCAGATGCGGACAAGCTCATCTTCAAACTGCGAGATGAATTCGATGATGCTGCGCGCCACGCGCTTTAAGGCTTGCATCTCCCTGATGCGCTTGTCCGTCCAATCCGACTCGCGCTTGAACAGATATTGATACATCCACAAATCGAATTGTTCATCGAGAAATGCTTTGGCGTTTTTGTTGATGAAGAAATCAACTTCCGACTGACGTTCAAACAGGCGAAAGGCGCGCGTTAATTGGTCTTCGTTGACCGCCACGCCATCCCTTTTAATCGCTTTCAAAATATCATCGGTCTTCGTCTTCTTGCCGCCCTCCGTATATTGCACGGCAAACTTCAAGGTATCATCGTCCGTCTTGCCCTTGTACTCAAAAATCAGATTGCGCTTCTCGTTGTTTCGTTTGTTCTGTAAGCCGGAAGCGTCGAAATTGAAAGACTGTCTTTCAACCGCCGAAGCATCAAACGCAAATTTCTGATCGGGCGCGTCGTCTAAATTCAAAGTCAGGCTGCGGAAAAGCCTGTCGGTCTTAACGTAATAAAGGTTCTGCGTTTTCCAGAACAGCATCACATCGCGGTCGTCCGTATAGATGCGCTCATAGATGTCTTGATAGTAGGGAGTGTGACGAAAATATATCGAGCCGCTATCGCTGAAATAGCGTTTGAAAAAACTATACAGCTTGTCGAAAAGCTCCTCACGAAAGGCAGGAAACGGCTGCAACTCTTCGTCAATCTTCTCTTGTAGTTTTGGAAAGACGCCCTCGCTGTAATAGCGCGACTTAATCCGCATCAAGTTTATGTAACCGCTCTCGCCTTCGATCCGCGCGCCGACAAAGACGTCGCGCAAAGCGTCAAAGAATTTCTGCTCGTTGGCTCGTGAGTGTTTGCTCATTATTCTTGAGTCCGAAAACATTGATGGAGCCGAGGGGAATCAAGCTCCCAATCTCTTGAATCACCAGAAATAGTTTCGCGCCGGCAAGCAACCTTTGCTTTGGCCGTTGCGCGAAGGCTCCAACCGAATGCTGATTGCCGTCTTACCACAAAATACGTCCGGCGGAAAAAAGCAAATCTTATCTACCGAGGGAAGATAGACTAAGAGCGCGTCCACCTCGTCGCTTGTGTAGCATCGCGCAGCGCCTTGGCCGGGATTTGACCTGAGTCTCACGGTAAAAGCTCCCGACGAGTGGGCGGAGGCGCAGTTGCAATACTTGATCTGCGCCCTGTGGAGCTTGCCGTTGATGTCCAGAATACAGTCATAGCGCGTGCCCTCGACCGAAGGGCGGCTGCAAATCACACCCAATTCTAAGGCACGCGCTTCGACCTTGATGCGGGCAAGCTCTGCTTTGCGTTGCTGTGCGGAAAGCATGATGAGGATGTAAATTATTGATGGAGCCGAGGGGGATCGAACCCCTGACCTCCGCGCTGCCAGCGCGGCGCTCTCCCAGCTGAGCTACGGCCCCGTCCTGTGGATGTTTGAGAAGGTTTGTTGCCCGCTCAAGACGGAAAAATAAAATAACAGCCCGCCTTTCAAAAGGCAAACATGCGAGTCGGCGCGCGCGAGGCATGCGCGGCGCAGGCGCGGGAGTCGCTCAGCGTCGGCGCGCGGCGAAGAAGGCGAGGGCCGCGCCTACCAGAAGAAGCCCGATCCCGCCGACGATGCGGGGCGTGTTGGACACCTTGCGGATGCTCTCTTCGGTGATGACTATGGCGGTGCGCGGCTCGACGAAGGCGGCGCGGTAGGCAACCACGCCGCCCAGCGCCGCCATGACGATGCTGATTAAAAGGATGAGCGCTCTCGCTAGTCGCACTCTCTAGCTACCTTCCTTTGAACTCGGGCTTGCGCTTCTCAAGAAACGCGCGGACGCCTTCGTCCTTGTCCTCGCTCGAAAAGCAGAGCGCGAACAGATCAACTTCGCGGCGCAGCCCTTCGTCGAGGTTCGAGCGCGAGGCGAGCTTCACGGCCTCCTTCGCCATGCGTAGCGCGATGGGGCTTTTCTCGGCGATGCGGTTTGCGATCTCCATCGTCTTGCCTTCGAGGTCTGCCGCCGGCACGACTAGATTGACGAGGCCGATGCGGAAGGCCGTCTGCGCGTCAATCATGTCGCCCGTGAGAATCATCTCCATCGCCTTGCCTTCGCCGACGAGTCTTGTGAGGCGCTGCGTGCCGCCGCCGCCCGGAATGATGCCGAGGTTTATTTCGGGCTGGCCGAAGCGCGCCGTCTCGCTCGCAACGCGTAGGTCGCACGAGAGCGCAAGCTCGCACCCGCCGCCGAGACAGTAACCGTTGACCATCGCGATGACGGGCTTTGTGAAGGTGTCTACGGCTGTGAAGAGCGAGCGCGAGGTCATCACGTCGCGCTGCGCGACGGGCGTGCGCCCCTCGAACTCCGCGATGTCCGCGCCCGCCACAAATGCCTTCTCGCCCGCGCCCGTTATGACGACGACGCGCACGCTGTCGTCCTCGCGCAGCTCGTCGAAGGCGGCAGCGCCTTCCGCGCGCGTCTTGATGTTCAGCGCGTTCAGCTTGTCGGGCCGGTTGATTGTGATAAAGGCGACGCGCCCGCGCCGCTCCAGCAGAAGTGTCTCGTATGATGACATCAGCCAACGCTCCTGAAAATGAAAATGCTGTGATGAGCGATGTGCGCGGGGCCGCCTCGGCGCACGCGCCCTTTTTACGACGCCAAGAGCGATGCGCCGACGATCTCTATCGAAGGCGCATCGCTCTTGTTGTTCGTCCGGAAAGCGCCGGCTTAAGAGACTGTAAAGCTGGCCGACTTTTGATCCTTTTGCTCGCCGCTTTCGTTCAGCATCAGGACTTCTATCTTGTACTTGCCCTTCGGCCAGCCGGCGGACGGCGGCGAGAATGTGAAATCCGCTGTGCCGCTGCCGGGCAAGTCCAGCGTCTTCTCAAGCCCCGGTATAGGCCCGCTCGGTTGCCCCTCAACGTCTTCCACCGCCAAGCGTCCCGTCACCTTGACGTTGCCGGGCGCGTTCGAGATTTCCGCGATGGAGTAGATCGTGTCGTTCGCGCCGAAGCTGCTGGTCTCCTGAGTGACGCCCTTGTCCTTGCCGACTTTCAAGCCGCTGAGGTTGGCCGTCGAGAAACTACAGGCGGAAGCGGCTACGAACAGGAGCAATAAACCGGGCGCAAGAATCCATCTCTTTGTCATTTCGTTTCTCCTTATTAATCCTTCGGCAGCGACGTTGATTGAGAGCGCGTTGATAAGAATTAAGAGGCCGACAATTCTTTCCTCGCCCCTCATTACTCATCATTCGTCACCGCTTTCATTGTGTTCGCCTTCCGGCGAAGGCGTCTGTTGTTCGTCGGCGACCCACGAGACGAAGAGGCGGAGCCAGTTGTCCGCAGGCTCTATGATCTGCACGCCGATGCGCGCCGTGCCGTAGATGGCCGGGGCGATGCGTATGACGCGCGCCGTGGCCTCGATGGGCGAGCCGTCGGGGCGGTGCGCGCGCAAATAGAGCTGGTCGCCGCGCGCGACCTTCTGATTGAGGTGGAAGAGCGCGCCTAAGGTCGAGATGTCGTCGGTCTCGGTCGGCTCGCTCCAGGCAGAGCCGTCCTCCGCGCGCCCCGACACGACAATCGGCAGCCGCAACGCCATCCTCAGCGCGAATCGTCTATCTTCGTTCGTCGGCTTACTCATAAGGTCAGTTTTCAGTTTTCAGTTTTCAGTTTTCAGCGAAGGCAAAGCTGAAAACTGAAAACTGAAAACTGATTACTCGTTCCACTTATAGAATCCTTCGCCCGTCTTCTTGCCGAGCTTGCCTTCGGCGACCATGCGCCGAAGCAGGTCGGGCGGGCGGAAACGCTCCGTGCCGAGCTTGCTGTGTAGATATTCCGCGATGTGGAGTCGCACGTCGAGGCCGACGAGATCGGTCAGGCGAAGCGGCCCCATGGGGTGATTGTAACCGAGTTCCATCGCCGTATCTATATCTTTTGCGCTCGCCACGCCCTCCTCGACCATACGCATCGCCTCAAGCCCGATGGCGACGCCGAGGCGCGAGGACGCGAAGCCCGGCACGTCGCGCACGACGATTGGCTCTTTCTTCATTCGCAGGGCGACGGCGCGCACCGTCTCGACCGTCTCCGGCGAGGTCTCGCGCCCGACGACTATCTCGACCAGACGCATGATGTGTACAGGGTTGAAAAAATGCATGCCGACGACGCGCGCGCTCCGGCGCGAGCCTTCGGCAATCTCCGTTATCGAGAGCGAGGAGGTGTTTGTGGCGAAGACGAAATCTCCGGCGGCGAGGCTCTCGATTTCGCGAAGCGTCTCGCGCTTCAGCTCGATGCGTTCGGGGACGGCCTCGATGAAGAGGTCGCTGCCAGCCGTCTCTTCGAGCGTGGTCGCCGTCCGCAGGTTCGAGAGGGCGCGGTCGCGCTCGCCTTCGGTGACTTTGCCGCGCTCGACGCCCTTCGCGAGGTTTGATTCGATTGCGCGCAAGCCCTTCGAGACAAACTCTTCGCTCACGTCGCGAAGGACGACGCGGAAGCCCGCGGCGGCTGCCGTCTGAGCGATGCCGTGGCCCATCGTGCCCGCGCCGAGCACGGCGATCCGTTCGACGCGGAGGCCGTCGGCCTCGTCGCCCGCGGCCACGCCCGCCGTGTTGTCGTCTCGCGCCTCGCTCAAGTGGTCTTTTGAAGCCGGGAGTGTCGGGGAAGAATCTCTCGCGGCCCGGCCCGTCGCGCGGTCAAATTCGACTCCGTTTGCGCGAGAAGTTATACTACACGCCCGAAGAAAAAGGCTACCGGAAGACGTGCGCGCGCTTGCTGTGTGAGCGCGCTTACAGACATCCCCCGAAGGAGACTTTAAGATACGCATATGGCGAAAGAGACTCTGCATCGCGAAGTCGTCATCATCGGCTCCGGCCCCGCCGGACTGACCGCGGCAATCTACGCCGCACGCGCCGAACTCCACCCGCTCGTCATACACGGCCCGCAGCCCGGCGGACAGCTAACCATCACGACCGAGGTCGAGAACTACCCCGGCTTCGCCGAGGGCATTCAAGGCCCGGAACTGATGGTGCAGTTCGAGGAACAGGCCAAGCGCTTCGGCACGGAGTTCCTCATCACCTTCGTCAACAAGGTTGACTTGAGGACGCGCCCCTTCAAGCTCTGGACTGACGAGGGGCACGAGATAAAGGCGGAGACTTTGATCGTCGCATCGGGTGCGTCGGCCAAGTGGCTGGGCATTCCGGGCGAGGCTCCCGCGCCCGAAGGCTTGGGCGGCTTGGGCGTCTCTGCGTGCGCTACGTGTTTGCCGGCAGGGTCGAGCATTGTCGCCAACAGTTCACCCCGCGCAATAGACAAGATAGAAGAAGGGCAATCGGTGTTAACTCACGAAGGCGAGTTTAAGCCCGTGATGGGTCGCGGAAGCCGCCCGTACAAGGGCAAACTCGTTAAAATTGTCCCCCGGTATTTTCGTGAAGAACCTACCCTTCTGACGCCGGAACATCCCGTCCTGACGACCACGCTCCGGCGCGGCACCGGCGCGAATTACTGGAAGATGAGTTGGACGCCACCGGAATGGACGCTTGCGGGCGAGTTAAGCTCAAGCCACATTCTGCTTTATCCGATCATTCAGGAAACACGCGACAGGGAATCCATCAGACTGTCCGAACTGCTCGACCTGCAATTGGACGAGCAGGGCAACGCCCGCTTTCCACATCAAACGGCAACCTCCCGCCCCTTGCCGAACGAAATTTTAGTGGATGGCGATTTCATGCGCCTAGCCGGTTATTTTCTGGCCGAGGGTTGCATCACTTCGAGGGGCGTCAATTTTTACTTCGGCCCGAAGGATCGAGAGTACGTGGAAGATGTCGTGGCGATAATGGAGAGGCACTTTAGTTATACGCCTCGGGTGAAAAAGGAGGGTTCAGTCTATCGCGTCGAATCCTACGCCGGAATACTACGAGACCTGTTTGAAAAGTTATTCGGCAAGTATTCGTATCAAAAATCAGTCCCGCATTGGTTCATGTTCCTGCCGGTCGAAAAGCAGGCCGAATTGATAAAGGGCTACTGGCGCGGCGATGGGGGAACGAAAAAGCTTGGCTTCGTTTTAGTCACCAACTCTCCCAAGCTCGTCACGCAATTCAAGATGATCTTGTTGCGGCTCGGCATCATTCCGCAAATCCTGAAACAGTCTAAAGAGAGTTTAAACAAGACCGTCCACCTCTACCAAGGAAGGCGGATAAGTTTTAAGCACGACCGTTACCAGTTGATGTTGGGGGGACAGTGGCTACGGCGGGCCTGTGAGATCGTCGGCATCGACCACCCGCTTTTGACTAGGAGGACGCGCGCACATCAGCACGGTTGGATTAAAGACGGGTTCGCCTGTCTGCCCATCGCAAAGCTTGAGCGGCAGGATTACGAAGGCGAAGTATTTAACATAGCCGTCTCCGAGCATAACAGTTACGTGACTGCCGGAGTGACGGTACATAACTGCGACGGCTTCTTCTTCAAGGGCAAGCCCATCGTCGTCGTTGGCGGCGGCGACACGGCGATGGAGGAGGCGACATTTCTGACGCGCTACGCCTCGCGCGTGACGTTGATTCACAGGCGCGAGAGTCTGCGCGCGTCGAAGATCATGCAGGACAAGGCGTTCAAGAACCCGAAGATTGACTTCATGTGGAACACTGACGTGCGCGAAATCTTAGGCGCACCGGAGACGGGCGTGACGGGCGTTAAGCTCTACAACAACGTGACCGGCGAGGAGTCGGAGTTTCCGTGTGAGGGCGTCTTCATAGCCATCGGCCACAAGCCGAACACGGACGTGTTTCGCGATTGGCTCGACATGGACGCGGTCGGCTACATCAAGACCGCGGGCGTCTCGATGGCTACGAACATTCCGGGCGTGTTCGCGTGCGGCGACGCGCAGGACAGCGTCTACCGTCAGGCAGTCACAGCCGCGGGCACGGGCTGCATGGCCGCGATTGACGCCGAGCGCTTCCTCGACTCTCTTCCCGTCATCATGTCCACCGGCGAGGAGGTCACAATGGAAGGCGAGATCGTCTCCGCCGACCACGAGTCAGTCACCATGCCCGACGGCGAAGTCGTCTCCAACATCACCGCCAACGCGGACGGCGCTAACGCGGAGGAGGCCGAAGTCGTCTACGCGCGACCTTCGAGCGAGCTTCCGTCTTAACCCTACTGAGCAACAAGCACGGCGGGCCTTCGCGAAATTTAACGCGAAGGCCCGCCTCTTTTTGAGCGTGTTACAGATAAGAACGGAACGCTGATAAACCTGTAGGGGCAGGGCTTGTCCTCGGCCCGCCTTCTCGCGAAGGGAGGAATTAACATGGATGGACAGGATGTGCAGGATAAAGACAAACGCAGAAGTCAGAACGATGAACGATGAACTGAAAGACATCTTGTTTTCAGTTCATCGTTCAGCGTTCTGACTTCTGACTTTTCTTCATCCTGTCCATCCATGTTAATTCCTAAGAAACGGGGGCAGGGACAAGCCCTGCCCCTACAGCCATAAGTTCGTTGAGTCTTTCTCCGTCACTCCTTCGCGCATTGCGTCTCAACAACTGTAGCACTTCACGTCCGGCCAGATTTCCTTGAGCGGCCTCTTTGGCCGTCGGCAGACGAAGATGGGCAGATTGTTCTCATGCGGCAGCACGTAAGGGTGCGTGAACGTCGCGGCGAGGTCGGTCTGGTCGAAAGCCTTCTGCACGTCGCTCAGACGCTCGCCGATGGTGATGACGCACTCGCCCGTGTAGTCGCGCGGCCCCCACAGAAAATAGTTCTGGTGCTTGCCGATTGCTTTGGGCAGACCGTAGCGCGCGCCGAAAAAATCAATCGCCCCGCCCTCGCCGAAGTTGCGCGCGAAGACGGCGCAGCGCGCGCGCTCTTCGGGCGGCAGAGAGTTGTAGACGCGCGCAACGGCCTCCGTCATCTCTCGCCAGCCGAACATGTCCGCGTAGTGTTGCGGGAGGGCTGCGAGTTTGAGTTTTTCCATGCGCGGCGGCTCGATGCCCGTGAATTTCTGGTAGCGCAGGAACGTCTCGACGGGCAAAACGGGAAGCGCTAAGGGCGCAAGGAACGCGCCGCCGACGAGTAGCAGGCCGATTGTTGCGGGCTTGAGCCACGCCCATTTCAGACGCGCGAGCCAGTCTTCGATCTGCACTCCGCCCGCCGCAAGCAGGATGGGGTAGACCGGGATGAGGTAATAAACCTTCGCCCGCGTCGCGACCATCAGCGCGAACAGCGCGACGTACATCCAGCCGAGCGCGCGGAAAGGCTTGCCTGCCTTAGCGAAGAGATAAAAATAGAGTCCCGCGGCCCAGACGGGGAAGGCGAGCGGGTGCATGAAGAGGACTTGGCCTTTGACGAACTCGACGAGCGAGAAGGCGACGTTCTGATTCTTGTCGGCGTTGCGAAGCACCTCGATTGTCGGCCAGCCGTTGCCGATCTGCCAGAGTATGTTCGGCAGGAATATGAGAAGCGCGACCGCGCCGCCGAGCCAAAGCCACTTGCTCAGAAAATATTTGCGCGCAGGCGTGAGCAAGAGGCCGACGACGATGGCGAAGCCGAACGCTAGCGTCGAGTGCTTGTTCATCAGCCCCGTGCCCGCGACGATGCCGAACGGGAGCCAAAGCCTCGCGTCGCCCGTCTTGAACAGACGAACGAGCAGATAGGCGCACGCCACCCAGACGAGCGGCTCGAACGCGTTCATCGTCAGGATCGTGTTTAGCGCAAGGTAGGCCGGCGCGATAATGAGCGAGACGCACGCTACCGCGACGGCGAAGCGGCCTCCGCCCAACTCGCGCGCGATGAGTCCGGTCAGGAAAACTGTGGCCGCGCCCGCAACCGCAGGCAGAAATCGTATCGCGAACAGCGAGTCGCCCAGCACGGCGCGTTGCGCGCGCGCGATGACGGCGATGAGCGGGGCTTGGTCAACGTATCCCCAGTCAAGGCGCTCGGCGCACGCGAGATAGTAAAGCTCGTCGCGGAAGTGGCCGTACTGCCCGTTGGTCAGAAAATGCAGCAGCAGCTTGAAAGCGGAGAGATAGATGATTACGGCGAGTTCGCTCGTCGGGCTGAATCTCTTCAATTTTTTCACCCCCTCTCTAAATTTAGCCATAATCAACAGAGTCCGGCTGGCCGCCGGGAGCGCGGGCATCCCTGCCCGCTTCAGCCTTTCGCTTCAACTCAAGCTTGAAAGTGGCAACTTCTTTTTCGCGCTTTCGCGCTCAAGGCGGGCAGGGATGCCCGCGCTCCCGGCTTTCAGTTGTGCATATTGCTCTAGTGCCCGGCCTGCCACGCACGCAGTTTGTCCGAAGGGTAGATGAGCATCAAGATGTTCAGCAGAAGGCTGTCTCTGATCCAGAAGAGCAGCACGACTTCCGTCAGCGCGAAGACGAGGATGGTGCGGACGAGTCCGAGCCGTCGCGCGAGCAGAAAGCCGAGGGCGCAGGCGATGATGTCGCCGAGCGAGTTGACGATTGTGTCGCCGTTGTAGCCGAGCGCGGCGGTCGTCTCGCGGTAACGCTGGATGACAAGCTCTGTGTTCTCGATGACTTCCCACGCCGCTTCCGCCGTCGCCGCGAGCGAGAGTCGCCAAGTCCATTGCAGGCGCGGCAACGCCCAAGCGAGCAGTCCGCAGAAGACGAAGCCGTGCAGCACGTGCGTGAAGCTGTAAGGGTCGAATAGTTGCTGCGAGGTCTCGGAACTCCAAGCGTCGCCGAGCCACGGGAGCAGTCGCCCGCAGGAGCAAATCCACAAGCGTCCCTGCCAGCGGAGCTGAAAGGCCGTCGCGAGAAGGACTGCGAAGACGGCGAAGCCCGGCGCGGCTTTCCGCATCCATTCTTTACGCGAACTGTGCGAGGGGGAATCGCTCAAAGCACGAACTCCGTGTCTCGACGTGCGCCGGAAGTGCGTGAGCCGGGGCAGCGGCGACGTTAAGGTTTGATTGCGCGTGTGGCGATGTAGGTCGGTATGTACTTCGCCTGCAACTCCGTCCGGTGGTGGTCTTCGTAAAGTCCGGTCAAGAGAAACCCGGCGTCGAGCTGCCCGCCGATGAGGTCTGTGAGCGTGTGGCTGAACTCGAAGACCTCGCGCTCGGCGACGCGTCGCGCTCGCTCCTCTTCGCCGAGGCTGTCGGCGTCCGAGTAGGGAAGCGTGTGTTTGACTTCGAGGACGCCGCGCTCGGCTAGCTGCTGATCGAAGATGAAGAACGCGGGGTTGAGGAAGCCCGCGAGCATCGCGCCGCCGCGCCGCAGCACTCGAAACGCCTCGCGCCACACGGGCCGAACGTCGGGCACGAAGAGGTTCGAGACGGGATGGTAGATGAGATCGAAACTTTCGTCGGCGAACACGGAGAGGTCTGCCATGTCGCCCTCGATGGTCACGAGGTCAAGCCCCTCGCGCTCGGCGACGGCACGGTCTTGCGCGAGCTGATTGGGCGAATTGTCGAGGACTGTGACGCGCGCGCCCATGGCCGAGAGAATCGGGGCCTGCTGGCCTCCGCCCGACGCGAGGCACAGCACTTCGAGACCGCGAAGGTCTTCGGGGAACCACTCGCGCGGAGCGGGCTTCTGTTCGCTCAGGCGAATAGACCAGCGGCCTTGCCGCGCCGCCTCGATGCGCTCGCGGCTCACGGGCACAGTCCACTCGTTGCCGCGCTCGACCTCCGCGTCCCACGCGCGTCGGTTGTGCTCACGAATGTTCATAAGGGAGTTTTCAGTTTTGGGTTTTCAGTTTTCAGTCTGTTGACTTAATAAGCGGCGTTCACGATTTCACACTGGCATCCCGGTAAAAGAGATTTTCTGAAAACTGAAAACCGAAAACTGAAAACTGATTAAAGAAGCACGATGGAATCGTCGTTTTGTGTGCGGCGTCGCGGGGTGCGCGGGGTGGGCGCTTCGCGCTCGCGGCGCGGGCAGGCTTCGCAGTACGAGCCGTGCCGTTCGAGTCGGTCGTCGCAGACGTTGAAGTCGAGCGCGCACCCGGCGGCGCGCAGCGCGTCGAGCAGAGGCATGAGCAGTCGCCCGCGCTCGGTCAGCAGGTACTCGACGTGCGGCGGGCTGCCTCCGAAATCGCGCCGCTCGACGAGCGCGTCGCGCTCCATGTCGCGCAGGCGCTCGACGAGCGTGCGGCTGCTGATGGGTTGAAGGCCGGCGAGCAGTTCGTTCGTGCGGCGCGCACCGCCCGCGAGGTCGCGCACGATGAGCATCGTCCACTTGTCGCCCACCACCTGCAAAGCGCCCCACACGGGGCAACCATCACCCTCACGTCGTCGCATCGAAAGGCCGTCCTCCCTCGCGCTTCGGAAATTCGGCAGCGCGCCGAAGCTTAACACAAAGGCGGCTCTTTGCGGCGAGACGTAATCTATTTTAAGATTACGAACGGTTGCCCCACGCGCAAGCCGGCCCCCAAGCCTCTCAGTATCCTTGTTTCAGAATGCGTATGGACGCGCACGCCTAAAGTTGCGCGCGCCGGTTTACAGCCTTGTTATGAAATCCGAGCAGCATAAAGAAGAAGCGGGAGGCCCGCGTGCGACTTCAAACGGCAACGCGCCCGTCATACTCGTCGCGGACGACGAGCCTGTGAACCTCGCGCTCATCAAGCGCCGGCTTGAGTGGGAGGAGTACGAGATTCACACCGCGGAGGACGGCGGCCAAGCAGTCGAGGCCGCGCGCCGCGTGCTGCCCGACCTCGTCATACTCGACGTTATGATGCCCGTGCTCGACGGCCTTCAGGCGTGCCGACTGCTGAAGGAAGACCCCGCGACGCGCGACATCCCCGTCATCTTCCTCTCCGCGCTCGACGACACAGACACGAAAGTCAGCGGCCTCGCTCTGGGCGCGGACGACTACATCTCGAAGCCCTTCCGCGTCGAAGAGCTGCTCGCGCGCGTCGCCGTTGCGATACGTCTGAAGCGCGAGCGCGACCGTCTGCGCCAGCGCGCCGAGGAACTGCGCCAACGCGCGGAGGCCGCGAGCGAGATGTCCATGACGGACGCGCTCACAGGACTCCTGAACCGATACGGCCTGCACCGCTCTCTACAGCGCGAGCTTTCGGAGGCCCGACGCTACGCGCGACCGCTCGCGTGTCTGCTGCTCGACATAGATTTTTTCAAGTCGGTCAACGACAACTACGGCCACGCCGCGGGCGACGCCGCGCTGATGCAGACGGCGCGCGTTTTGACGGAGGCCGTGCGCGGCTCGGACGTTGTGTGTCGTTACGGCGGCGAAGAGTTTCTGGTTCTCGTGCCGGAGACGAATCTGGAAGGCGCGACCGCGCTCGCCGAAAAAATCCGCGTCGCCGTCGCGTCGCGCGTCTTCGGCGACGGCGAGCGCGTCTTTCCGCTCACGCTCTCGGTCGGCGCGGCTGAGCTTCGCTCCGACGAGTCCGGCAACGACATGATCGCGCGCGCCGACGAAGCCCTCTACCAAGCCAAGCAGGCGGGGCGCAACCGCGTCGAGGCGGCTTAAAGCCGTGACGGGTGACAAGTGACAGGTGACAAGTAAAAACAGGTTCTATCCTGTCACCTGTCACTTGTCACCCGTCACGGCTTTTCCATTTACCATTCACCATTTACTATTCCGCATGTGCGCGAACGCGGGGGCGCACCCTTCGGACATCGTGTTCGCGGTCGAGACGCTCGACGGCGGGCGTCACATCGGCATCGCCGGGCTGCACCGCATCGAGTACAGGCACGGCGTCGCGGTCACGGGCACGATCATCGGGGCGGCGGAGTTTCGCGGCAAGGGCTACGGGACGGACGCCGCGCGCGTCCGAACGCGCTACGCCTTCGAGGTTCTGGGCCTTCGGATGCTCACGTCCGAGGTCTTCACGGATAACGCGGCCTCGCTCAAGATGCTTGAGAGCGCGGGCTACCGCGAAGTCGGACGCATCCCGCGCCGCTTCTGGAAGCGCGGCGCTCTGCGCGACGTTGTGTTGATGGTCGCCGAACGTCCTTCATAAATCCTGTTCGCTTGAGCTTCAAGCGAGTTCGCATAACCACAGAGACACAGAGGGCACTGAGGTTACACAGAGAGCCGGAATTTCTCTGTGCCGTCTCCGTGTTCTCTGTGTCTCTGTGGTTAACCCGCCTGCCATACACTTGTACAACCGAAAAAGAGGTAGGCTATATCCCGAAGCGACTGCGATGCTCGGTTGACTCGATGAAGGCGCGAGCCATCTCGGCCCTCGCGTAGCCGCCCTTGAAAACGTTGAGCTTCTCCGTACACGTCGCGCAGCAAACATCCGTCTCAAGCAATAAATCTCCCGCAGCCCTCGGAATCCGTCGCCGCGGATTTTCGGCGAAAGGCGCGGCTGGCCGCGTTGCGGGGGGCGTGGCACGCGGTTGGATTACAGGAGGCGTGCCGCGCGGAGATTACTTGCGCGCGCCGACGGCGCGGAGCCGCGAGGCCGCGTCTTCGACATGCGCCGCATGCGTTTGTGGCGACCGGCGCCGATGGCGTATCTTGCTTTAAATACTCGCAAAAGAAACCGCAAGAATTGTTGAGGCCGTAGGTGTTTTGTTAATGGAGACGAAAGTTAAATCCGTGGGCGCGTCGAGGAAGTTCGCGCCCGCAGGCGCGCTCTTCGCGCTGGCGGGCGTGGCGCTTTTCGCTTACTTCGTGTGGAGGGCGGGGCCGGGTGAGATTTGGTCGAACATCTCGAAGATCGGATGGGGCTTCGCCGTCATACTCCTGCTCGCGGGCCTTCGCTTCGCCGTGAGGGCGCTGGCGTGGACGCTGTGCTTCGAGCAGCCGCACCGCCTGAGATTTCGGGACGCGTTCAAGGCCTATCTCATCGGCGACGCCGCCGGGAACATCGTTCCGTTCGGTATCGTCGTGAGCGAGCCGACGAAGGCGGCGCTCGTGCGCGAGCGCGTCCCGTTCGTGGCGGGTCTTTCGGCCATCGCGGTCGAGAACATTTTCTACATGCTCTCGGTCGCGCTCTTCATCTTCTGCGGCGCGGCTTCGCTTCTGGCGAGCTTCCCTCTGCCGGAGGGGTTGCGCTTCGCGAGCTACGGCATCATCGCGGGCGCGTCCGTGTTCGTCGGCACGGCGGCCTACGCGCTCGCGCGGCAGTGGAGATTTTTGAGCGGCGGACTTGAGCGCGCGGCGCGTCGCGGCTTGGGCCGGCGCACCGTGGAGCGCAGGCGCGAGAAGTTGAGGGCGTTCGAGGATCGCGTCTACGGCTTCTACGGGCGCAACCGCTCGCGCCTTGTGCCGATCATGCTGTGCGAGGCGACGTTCCACATGCTCGGCGTGGCCGAAGCATACATAACCATCTGGCTCATAAGCCCCATCGCGCCGACGCTGCTTTCGGCCTTCCTCTTCGAGTCGGTCAACCGCGTCATCACAGTGGTCTTCAAGTTCGTGCCGCTGCGCGCGGGCATTGACGAGCTTGGCACGGGGCAGCTCGCGCGCGTGCTTGCATTCGGC
>Ga0190275_10001641_pt1 | contig 16512 bp, 16 predicted proteins | sample Popmic550T_FD_133745 | JGI IMG/M metagenome (GOLD analysis project Ga0190275, IMG submission 133745) | Populus adjacent soil microbial communities from riparian zone of Yellowstone River, Montana, USA - 550 T | ecosystem: Environmental > Terrestrial > Soil > Riparian zone > Trees stand | place...
CGCGCGCAGGCCGTGCACCCGATCAAGGCCGTGCAGTCGGAGCTGTCGCTCTGGACGCGCGAGCACCTCTCCACCACGCTCGACTGGTGCAGCCGCAACGGCGCGGCGTTCGTGGCCTACGCGCCGCTCGGCCGGGGGTTCCTCACCGGCCGCTTTCGCCAGGCGGCGTTCGCCTCGGACGACTACCGCGCCAAGATGCCCCGGTTCCAGGCGGAGAACCTCGAGGCCAACCTCGCGATCGTCGAGGCCGTCGAAGCGATCGCCGCGCGCCACGACGCGACCGCCGCGCAGGTCGCGCTCGCCTGGACCCTGGCCCAGGGCGAGCATGTCGTCTCCATCCCCGGCACGCGCCGGCGCTCGCGCCTCGAGGAGAACGCGCAGGCGGCCGCCCTGCGGCTCACCGCCGCCGATCTCGCCGTGCTCGACGCCCTTCCCGCGCCGGCCGGCAGCCGCTACTAGGGCGACGACCGGCGAGCGCGGCCGAGGACCTTGGGCGCGACCGGGGTGTCGAGCACGGTCGGCCGGAAGCTGAAGCGCTCGACGGCCTCGATCCGGAACCCTGCGGCCGCAATCGCCGCCTCGGTGCGGCGGGCGGTGTGACAGCCGCCCATCGCCCGCCGCCAGACGCCGATGGCGTCCAGACCGCGCTGGAGCAGCGCGGCGCGCGGGCGTCGGGACCGGACGTGCTCGTAGAAGCGCAGCTCGCCTCCAGGGCGGATGACGCGGCGCAGCTCGGCCAGCGCGGCCGCGGGGTCGGGGACGCTGCACAGCAGGCCGGCCGCCACGCCGGCGTCCATCGAGCCCTCCGCCAGCGGAAGCGCGTTCGCGAGACCCGGGACGACGCGCACCGGGACGGGCGCGTCGCGCGCTGCGGCCTCCGCCAGCGCGCGCAGGTTCGGCTCCGGTTCGACGGCGACGAGCTCGGTCACGCCCGGCGGGTAGTGGGCGAAGGTGACGCCGCTGCCGGCGCCCACGTCGACGACCCGGCCCTCGAGCCCGGTGAGGAGCCGGCGGCGATGCTCCGCCGCGCCCTTGCGCTCGGAGATCGCGGCCGACCGCGCGAGGCAGCGGGCGAACAGCGGACGGGCAGGGGACGCAGCGCCTGTGTTCCGTCTCGTCGGTGACAGCGGCCCCGTGATCACTCGCGGCTATGGGTAGCACGGTTGCGACAACCGCGACGGCGAGGAGACCGTGATGGCAGATCTGACCCCGCTCGACGAGAAGCTCGGCGAAGTGCTGGGGCTGGCGCAGGCGGCGCAGTCGGGCACGAGGATGGTGAGCTCCATGGAGGGGGCCGACGACTTCCAGGCCGACCTCGACCGGATGCGCGAGCAGGCAGCCGAGACCGAGCGGCGCACGGATGAGCTCGTCGACGGCCTGGTGGGCAAGAAGACCGCCATCCGGGACAAGGCCGGCGACACGAAGAGCGAAGCGATCGAGATGATGGACACCTACCTCGCCGGCGAGGAGGAGGCACTCGACGGCTTCGAGTTCCTCAGCATGGCGGAGGCCGGTGAGCTCTGCCACTGGGAGATCGTCGAGACGATGTCCCGGACGATCGACGACGCCGACGTCAACCGTCTCGCCACGTGGGCGGTCGGCGTCCAGCGCGAGCACGTCGACGTCGTCCGGCGCGCCTCGCTCGCGCTCGCGGTCGAGGAGATCCAGGTCACGTAAGCAGCAGCGTCTTGCCGAACACCTCGCGGCCCTCGATCGCGGCGTGCGCGTCGGCGGCGCGCGCGAGGGGGAAGGTCTGGCCTATCACAGGCCGGATGCGGCCGGCCGCCGCCTCGGCCATCGCCGCCTCGGTCTGTCGCTTGAGATCGGCGGCGGAGAGCTGCACCTCGCGGATGCCGCTGAGCGCCACGCCGCGGCGCTCGGCGGTGGCCGGGTCGATCGCGGCGAAGCGCCCGCTCGGCGTGCCGTGCGCGGAGAAGCGGCCGCCCGCGGCGATCAGCGCGAACGCGGCCTCGCCGACGTCGCCGCCGACGTTGTCGAGGATGACGTCGGCGCCCGCTCCGCCGAGCGCCGCGCGCGCCTGCTCGATCCAGCCGGGCGCCTCGGAGTCGACGACGACGTCGGCGCCCTGTCCGCGGATGAGCGCGAGCTTGCGCTCGTCGCGGGCGACGGCGACGTCCCGCGCCGCGCGAGCACGCGCGAGCTGCACGCTGACGATCCCCAGCCCGCCGCTCGCGCCCACCACGAGGACGCGGTCCCCGGCGCCGATACCGAGGCCCTCGAACAGCGCCAGCGCGGTCGGCCCGTCGTGGAGGAGCGCCGCGGCCTCGAGGAGCCCGAGACCGTCCGGTACGGGCGAGAGCCCGTCGGCGGGCACGACGGCCCGCTCGGCGTAGCCGCCGTACTGGCCGGTGTGCGCGACGACCTCCCGGCCGGCCCAGGCGGGGTCGACGCCCTCCCCAACGGTGCGCACGCGGCCCGCCACGCCGTTGCCCGGTACGTACGGCGGCGTCATGTCCCAGTAGTCGCCGCCATCGTCCTGCCGGATCCGGGTCTCGACCCACAGCACGTCGGAGGCCACCACGTCGACCACGACCTCGCTGTCGCCCGCGACCGGGTCGGACACCTCGCTCGCCACCAGCACCTCGGGGGCACCGAACTCCGTCACCACCGCCGCCTGCATGGTTCCACGCTCCCGCTCGATTCGTCTGGAGCGGCGAAGTGTCGTGCTTCAAGTGTGCTTGAAGTCAAGCGACGGGCCTATCGGGGTATGGGGATTACCGATGACGTGGGAGACCGTCGCCGTCGACGTCACGGACGGCATCGCGTGGGGTGGCGCTCAACCGCCCCGAGAAGCGCAACGCGATGAACCCGAAGCTGAACGCCGAGATGCTCGACGTGCTCGAGACGCTCGACGCGGACACGGACGCCGGCGTGGTGGTCCTCACCGGCGCGGGCGAGTCCTTCTCCGCGGGGATGGACCTCAAGGAGTACTTCCGCGAGGTCGACGGTGCCCCGGACCACGTCCAGCGCAGGGTCCGCCGCGACAGCATGGGATGGCAGTGGCGGACGCTGCGCACGTACCCCAAGCCGACGATCGCGATGGTCAACGGCTGGTGCTTCGGCGGCGCGTTCACGCCGCTCGTGTCGTGCGACCTGGCGATCGCCGCGGACGACGCCACGTTCGGCCTCTCCGAGGTCAACTCGGGCATCCCGCCCGGCGGCAACGTCAGCCGCGCGCTCGCCGAGACCGTCGGCACGCGCGACGCCCTGCTCTACATCATGACCGGGCGTACGTTCGACGGCGTCCGGGCGGCGCAGATGGGCCTGGTCAACGCGAGCGTCCCGCGGGAGCGGCTGCGCGAGGAGGTCGAGGCGCTCGCCCGCGAGCTGCTGGAGAAGAACCCGGTCGTGCTGCGCGCCGCCAAGCTCGGCTTCAAGCACGCGCTCGGCATGAGCTGGGAGCAGGCCGAGGACTACTTCTACGCGAAGCTCGACCAGTCGCGGTTCCAGGACGCCGAGGGCGGCCGCGCGAAGGGCATGGCGCAGTTCCTCGACGAGAAGTCGATCCGGCCCGGGCTCGAGACCTACGGGCGCTGAAGGAGGTCTCGCGTCGAGGCGACCTTCGCGAACTCCCCGTGGAGGTTCGTGGCGGTGGCGCGCATCAGCTCGTCGGCGCTCAGCACGGTCCCGTCCGGCCCGGTGCGGTCGAAGGTGTGCGTCGCGTCGAGCACGAAGGTGACGTCGAAGCCGAGGTTGCCGCCGACGCGCGCGGTCGTCTCGCAGCAGTGGTTCGTGGTGATCCCGCACACCGCGATGGCGCCCAGGCCGCGCTCGCGCAGCCAGGCCTCGAGGTCGGGCGTGCCGTGGAAGGAGGAGTTCACGTGCTTGGTGACGAGGAGGTCGGGCTCGCCGGCGAGCTCCGGCCGCAGCGCGTTGCCGGCCGCGCCGGGCGCGAGCGGCGATCCCGGCTCCTCGGAGTCGTGGCGCACGAACACCACCGGGCGCCCGGCGTCCCGCCAGGCCGTCACGAGCGCGGCGACGTTCGCCTCGCAGGCCGGGTTGTTCCGCCGGCCCCAGTAGTCAGCGTCCTCGAAGCCGCGCTGCACGTCGACCACCACGAGCGCGGTGCGATCCAGGGAGCTCATCCGTCCCCATGATGACGCGGCCGGTACCAGGCGACCGCGTTCTCGGCCAGCGCCGCGCGGGCGTCGCCGGGGCTGAGGACCCGCTCCACCAGCGCCACGTCGTCGTCCGCGAACGGCCTGCGCGCGCGGGTGGACGGCAGGTCGGTGCCGAACAGCAGCGCGCCGGGGTCCACCGCGGCGATCGCGCGCAGAGCCCCCGGGACGTCGAGCTCCGCGCGCCCGAAGCCCGTGGCCTTGACCTTCACGCCGCGTTCCACGAGGCGCAGCAGCGTGGGCAGGCCGCCGGGGTGCAGGCCGAGGTGGTCGATGCTCACCCGCGGCAGCGCGAGCAGCCGCCGCTCGAGCCCGGGCAGCTCCCGCCCGTCGACGTAGAGCTCGACGTGCCAGCCGGCGAGCTCGAACACCCGGTGAGCAAGCGGCTCGAGGTGCCCGACCGCCTCGGAGCCGCCCCGCCGCAGGTTGAAGCGCACCGCCCGCACCCCGGCCGCGTCGAGCGCGGCGATCTCCTCGTCGGTCGCCGTGGCCGGGAGCTGGGTGACCCCCGCGAACCCTGGCCCCAGGCGCTCGAGCGCGTCGGTCAGGTACGCCTGGTCGAACGCCTGGAAGGATCCGGAGACGACCGCGCCCCCGGCGACGCCCAGACCGGCCACCCGCTCCCGGTAGTCGGCGACGGTGAACGGCTCCGGGACGAAGCCGTCGTTCGCGACGACCGGGAAGCGGCGGTCGATGCTGTGGAAGTGGCTGTCGAAGACGGCTTCAGGAGGAGAAGCCCGCCGCCTGCAGGTCGACGTGACCCATGGCGGAGATGTCGTAGCCCGCGACGTTGGGCTTGGTGGCGCTCAGGTAGTAGTAGAAGTACAGGAACATGATCGGCACCTCGTCGTTGAGGAGCGTCTGGATCTTCTTGGCGGCCGCGCGCTGGGACTGGATGTCGAGCGCCGAGGTGTACTCGTCGACGAGCCCGTCGTACTCCTTGTTCTTGAAGTGCGCGCCGTTCCAGGTGCCGTCGCTCTTCAGCGGGGCGCCGAGGTAGACGTTCGGCACGCCGCGGTGGCCGTACTCGGTGATGCCCATGTTCGAGTCCAGCCAGCGTGACTTGCCGTACACCGCGTCGCCGTAGTAGCTGGCGTTGTCGGTGATGTTGAGCCGGATGTTGATCCCGGCAGCCTTGGCGTCGTTCTGGATCAGCTGCGCGAGGTCGGGCATCTCGAAGCCGTCCCAGCCGTCGATCTGGACGCTGAAGCCGTTCGGCTTGCCGGCGTCGGCGAGCAGCTGCTTGGCCTTCGCCACGTCCTGCTTGCGCTGGGCCGGGGTCCCCTTCTCGCCCGACGGGTACACGGGCGCGATCGGGTGGTCGTTGCCGAGGTCGGCGCGCTTCTCGAACAGGCCGTCCACGATCCCCGCGCGGTTGACGAGCAACGCCATCGCCTGGCGGACGCGCTTGTCCTCGAAGGGCTCCTTGTCGCCACGCATGTGCACCTGGCGGTGGGCCGCCGAGCGCAGCTGGACGACCTTCACGTTGGAGTCGGACAGCAGCGACTTGCCGCCCGTCACCGAGAACTGCCCGAGGAGGTCGACCTCACCGCCCTGCAGGCCGAGCACCGCGGCCTGCTCCTTGGAGTAGAAGCGGATCTCGGTGCTGTCGGCGTTCGGCTGGCGGGTCTTGTCCCAGTAGTCGGGGTTCTTCGTGTACGTCACCCCGACGTTGGGCGTGAACTTCTTGAGCTTCCAGGGACCGGTCCCGATGAACGTCTTCTCCCAGTCGCCGTCGTAGTTGCGCGGCAGGATGATCGCGTTGTAGTTGTCCGACGACGTGATGTAGGGGAAGTTGCCGGTCGGGTTGTCGAGCTCGAAGCGGACCGTGGCGTCGTCGACCGCGCTGGTCCCGCCCTTGGAGAGCACGCCGGTGAACGTCGACAGCGCGTTGGAGCTGTTGTCGGGGTCGGCGAGGCGGTTGAACGTCGAGGCGACGTCGCGCGCCGTCATCGTGGTGCCGTCGTGGAACTTGACGCCCTGGCGGATCTTGAAGGTCCACACCGAGCCGTCCTTGTTGGGCTCCCAGCTCTCGGCGAGCCGCGGGATCGGCTTGAGGTTGCGGTCCGACCACACCAGGTACTCACCCGACTGCCCCAGGACGGCCAGGCCGCCCTGGTTGTTCACCGTCACGGGGTCCAGCGCACCCGCGGGTGAGTTGATGCCCGCCTTGATCGTGCCGCCGGGCTTGACCTGGGCGTTCGACGTCTCGCCGCCACCCGACGAGTCGGTGCTGCCCGAACCGCACGCGGCGGCCAGGAAGCTCACGGCCGACATCGACAGGCCCGCGACCGCGCCGCGGCGGACGAACTCACGCCGACTGATGTAGCCGGAGCGGTACTCGTCGATGACGTGGTTCTGCACCTCGCTGCTGCGGCGGCGGACCTCGTCCACCTGTTCCATCGTCCTGTCCTTCACAGACGTTCCCCCTCCGTTGTCACGTCGCCGCGGAGAATACGCGGCGAGCGTGCGGAGCGGGCGAACTTGACCGCGCCGTGGCGCGCCGGACGGCCGCGCGATACTGCCCGCATGAGCGAGCAGACGACTACGGGCATGCCGGTACTGCAGCGGGCGCCGCGACCCGTCGACCCGGGCGTGTCCATCGGCCACGTGCACCTGCGGACCGCGGACATCGACCGGGTGCGCGCGTTCTACGTCGACGTCCTGGGCTTCGACGTGACCGCCGAGGAGCGCGACGTGCCCGGCTGGGGGACGACGGGCGACATCCTGTTCCTGTCGGCCGGCGGCTACCACCACCACCTCGGCTTCAACACCTGGAAGTCGGCGGGCGGGCCGCCCCAGCCCGACGGCTGCGCCGGGCTGCACCACGTCGCGCTCAACTATCCGACGCGCGCCGACCTCGCCGACGCCCTGCGCCGCCTGCAGGCGGTGTCGTGGCCCATCCGCCAGGCGTCCGATCACGGCACGCACGAGGCGATCTACATCTCCGACCCCGACGGCAACGACCTCGAGCTCGCGTGGGACCGGCCGGTCGACGAGTGGCCGCGCGACGAGGCGGGGCGCGTGACCATGGGCTTCGGCGACCTCGACCTCGACGACCTCCTCACCGAGCCGCCGCTGAAGGCGTGACGCCGCGGGGTGCGGTCGCGGCGCCTCCTGTAGCGTCCGGCCGCATGTCGGAGCTCATCGAGCGAGCGGGGCGCGGCGCCGGCGCGGCGGACTGGCACGAGCTCCTCGAGGCCGACCGGCGCCTGGTCTGGCACCCCTACGGCCCGATGCCCGCGGCGGCGCCGCCGCTGCCCGTCGAATCGGCACGCGGCGTGCGGCTGCGGCTCGCCGACGGGCGCGAGCTCGTCGACGGGATGGCGGCCTGGTGGTGCGCCGTGCACGGCTACCGCCACCCGGTGCTCGACGCCGCGCTGCGCGATCAGCTCGGCCGCATGGCGCACGTGATGTTCGGCGGGCTCACGCACGAGCCGGCGGTGCGGCTGGCCGAGCGCCTCGTGGCGATGACGCCGCCGCGCCTCGGGCACGTGTTCTTCGCCGACTCGGGGTCGGTGTCGGTCGAGGTCGCGATCAAGATGGTGCTGCAGTTCTGGCGTGCCCAGGGCCGGCCGGAGCGGAGGCGGCTGCTGACCGTCCGCGGCGGCTACCACGGCGACACGTTCGGCGCGATGGCCGTATGCGACCCCGAGGCCGGGATGCACCGGCTGTTCACCGGCGTGCTCGCGGAGCACGTCTTCGCCGACCGCCCGCCGGACGGCTTCGGCGCGCCGCTCGACCCGGCCTGGGCGGAGCACGTCACCGCGCTCGTCGAGCGCCACGCCCACGAGCTGGCGGGCATCGTGATCGAGCCCGTCGTCCAGGGCGCGGGCGGCATGCGCTTCCACGCCCCCGCGTGCGTGCGGCTGCTGCGCGAGCTGTGCGACCGCCACGGCCTCCTGCTCGTCGCGGACGAGATCGCCACCGGCTTCGGCCGCACCGGCGCGCTGTTCGCGTGCGACCACGCGGGGGTGGAGCCCGACGTCATGTGCGTCGGCAAGGCGCTCACCGGCGGCTACCTCACGCTCGCCGCGACGCTGTGCGCGTCCGAGGTCGCGGAGGCGATCACGGCCGGCGAGGGCGGCGCGCTGATGCACGGGCCGACGTACATGGCCAATCCGCTCGCCACCGCCACCGCGCTGGCTTCCACCAGGCTCATCGCCGAGGGCGGCTGGCGCGCCGACGTGGCCCGCATCGAGTCCGCGCTCGACACCGGGCTCGCGCCCGCCCTCGCGCTGGACGGCGTGGCGGACGTGCGCGTGCTGGGTGCGATCGGCGTCGTGCAGCTCGATGGGCCGGTCGACGTCGCCGCCGCCACGCGCGCCGCCGTCGCCGAGGGCGTCTGGCTGCGCCCGTTCCGCGACCTCGTCTACACGATGCCGCCCTACGTGACCGGCGACGAGGACGTGGCGCGGATCGCCCGCGCCGTGGTCGCCGCCGCCGCGGCCGGGGGGCGGGCGGGCCGATGAGGACGCTCGTGGTCTCGGGGACCGGCACCGGCGTCGGCAAGACCGTCGTGACCGCGGCGCTCGCCGCGCGCGCCCGCGAGCGGGGCGAGTCGGTGGCGGTGGTCAAGGTCGCCCAGACCGGCGTCGGGCCCGGCGAGCCGGGCGACCTCGACGAGGTGCGACGTCTCTCCGGCGTCGGCGACCTTCACGAGCTGGCGCGCTTCGCCGAGCCCCTCGCGCCCGCCACCGCGGCCCGGCGCGCGGGCTCGGACGGCGTGTCCCCCGCCGAGGTCGCCGCGCGCGTGCGCGACCTCGAGGACCGCGACCTCGTGCTCGTGGAGGGCGCAGGAGGCCTGCTCGTGCGCCTCGACGCCGAGGGCGGGACGGTGGCCGACGTGGCGGCCGAGCTCGGCGCGCCCGTGCTCCTGGTCGTCCGCGCGGGGCTCGGCACGCTCAGCGCGACGGCGCTCGCGGCCGAGGCACTGCGCGCTCGCGGGCTCGCGTGCGCGGGCGTGGTGATCGGCGCCTGGCCGGCCGAGCCCGACCTGGCGGCGCGCTGCAACCTCGAGGACCTGCCGGCCTACGCCGGCGTCCCGGTCACCGGGCGGCTGCCCGGCGGCGCCGGCGCCCTCGGGCGCCGGGCGTTCCTGGCGATGGCGACGGAGGCGATCTCGGAGCTGGAGGTACGGACATGACGGAGGTCCTGGAGGCGGCCCGCGAGCAGGTGCTCGAGCGCGGCGAGGGACTGCGGGAGGACCAGGTGCTCGCGGTGCTCGAGCTCGACGACGACCAGGTCGAGGCCGCCCTGGAGCTCGCGCACGAGGTCCGCATGCGCTGGTGCGGCCCGGACATCGAGGTCGAGGGCATCGTGAGCCTGAAGACCGGCGGCTGCCCCGAGGACTGCCACTTCTGCTCGCAGTCGGGCCGCTTCGAGACCCCGGTCCGGGCGGTGCGTCTCGACATCCCCTCGCTCGTCGAGGCCGCGCGCCAGACGGCGACGACGGGCGCGACCGAGTTCTGCATCGTCGCGGCCGTGCGCGGCCCCGACGAGCGGCTGATGGAGCAGGTCCGCGAGGGCGTCGCGGCCATCCAGGAGGCGGTCGACATCAACGTCGCGTGCTCGCTGGGGATCCTCACCCGCGACCAGGCCGCCGAGCTGGCCGGCCTCGGCGTGCACCGCTACAACCACAACCTCGAGACGGCCCGCTCGTACTTCGGCAACGTCGTCACCACGCACACCTGGGAGGAGCGCCGGGAGACGCTCGAGCTCATCCGCGAGTTCGGCATGGAGGTCTGCTGCGGGTGCATCATCGGGATGGGCGAGTCGCTCGCGCAGCGGGCCGAGCTCGCGGCGCAGCTCGCGTCGCTCGACCCCCACGAGGTGCCGCTGAACTTCCTCGACCCGCGTCCGGGCACTCCGTTCGCGCACCTCACGCCGCCCGACGCCCGCGAGGCGCTGCGCGCGATCGCCGCCTTCCGCCTGGCCATGCCGCGCACCGTCCTGCGCTTCGCCGGCGGCCGCGAGCTCACCCTCGGGGACCTCGGCGCCCGGCAGGGCGTGGTCGGCGGCATCAACGCGATCATCGTCGGCAACTACCTCACGACGCTGGGGCGCGACCCGCAGGAGGACCTCGACCTGCTGGCGGAGCTCTCGATGCCGGTCAAGGCGCTGTCGGACACCTTGTGAGCACCGCGGTCCTGCACTGCGACGCCTGCGGCCGCCCGCGCGACGAGGGCGACCACGCGGCGTGCCGCGCGCGCCGGGCCGCGACCGACCCGCCCCGCTACTGCACGCAGTGCGGGCGGCGCCTGCGCGTACAGGTGCTTCCGCTGGGATACGCGGCGGAGTGCGTGCGCTGCGGACCGCTGCCGCCGCGATGACCGACGTCGAGCAGGTCCTCGAGGAGGTGCGCGCGGCGGGGCTGTTCCGGCAGCTGCGAGTGATCGAGAGCGCGGCGGGCCCGCGGGTGGCGCTCGACGGGCGCGAGGTCCTGCTGCTGTGCTCGAACGACTACCTGGGGCTCGCCGGGCACCCGGACCTGCGCGCCGCCGCCGCGCGGGCGGCCGAGCGCTGGGGCGCCGGGGCCGGGGCCTCGCCGCTCGTCTCGGGGCACACCGCGCTGCACGCGCGCCTCGAGGAGGAGCTCGCCGCCTTCAAGGGCAGCGGGGCGTGCCTGCTGTTCGGCTCGGGCTTCCTCGCCAACACCGGCGTGATCGCCGCCCTCGCCGGACGCGGGGACATCGTGCTCTCCGACGCGCTCAACCACGCCTCGATCGTCGACGGCTGCCGGCTCGCGCGCGCGGAGACCGTGGTCTACCCCCACGCCGACCTCGGGGCGCTCGAGTCCGCGCTGGCGCGCGCGCCGCACGGCCGTGCCGTGATCGCGACCGACGCGGTGTTCTCCATGGACGGCGACCTCGCGCCGCTGGAGGGCATCGTCGCGCTCGCCCGTCGCCACGGAGCCCGCGTGGTGGTCGACGAGGCGCACGCCACGGGCGTCGTCGGGCCGGGCGGCCGCGGCCTCGTCGCCGCGCTGGGCCTCGAGCGCGAGGTCGACGTCGTGGTCGGGACGCTCGGCAAGGCGCTCGGCTCCTACGGCGCCTTCGTGTGCTGCGACGCGACGATCGCCGACTTCCTCGTCAACCGCGCGCGCACGCTGATCTTCTCGACCGCGCTGCCGCCGCCCGCGGTCGGCGCGGCGCTCGAGGCGCTGCGCCTGCTGCGCTCCGAGCCCGGGCTCGTCGCCCGCGCGCAGGACAACGCCCGCCTGCTGCGCGCCGAGCTCGCCGGGCACGGCTTCGCGGTCGAGCCGGGAACGATGCCGATCGTCCCCCTCGTCGCCGGTGCGCCCGAGGCGGCGACCGCGCTGTGCGAGGCGGCCCTGCGGCGCGGCGCCTTCGCCCAGGCCATCCGCCCGCCGACCGTGCCCGAGGGCAGCTCGCGGCTGCGGATCGTCTCGACCGCGGCGCACACCGCGGAGGACCTGCGCGAGGCGGCCGGCGCGTTCGCCGCGGCGGCGCGCGAGCTCGAGCTTGTCGGCGCCGGCTAGCGCGGCGCCGGCTTGCGGCGCGACATGACCCGTGAGCGGATGCGCTCGACCTCCGGGTGCGCCTCGCTCGTGAGCGTGCCGAGGCTGACGTCCTCCGCCCGCTGATCGGCGAGCGCCTGCTCGAGCACATCGCCCAGGTGCGCCATGTGGGCCTCGAAGGCCCGCTCGGCGGCGGGCTCGTCGCGGGCGCTGATCGCCTCGTAGATGGCCCGATGCTGCTCGGCGATCGTCGCGATGCGCAGGAGCGGGACGAGCATCGTGTTCGAGTAGGGGCGCACGAGGTGAACGGCGTTCATCGCCAGCTCGAGCACCGCGTTGTGGGCCGCGCGGCTGATCGCGACGTGGAAGTCGATGTCGAGGGCGAGCATGTCGTCCATGCCGATGCCCGGAGCCTCCATCGCCTCGACGGCATCCCGGATAGCGGCGAGATCGTCGTCCTGCGCGTTGCGCACGGCCATCTTCAGGCAGCCCCGCTCGATCCACTCGCGTGCGGCGTTGACCTCGCCGAGCGACGTGCTGCCGGCGTTGAACCACAGCGACAGCGTGTCGCTCATCGCCGCGGCGGCGCTGTCGGGCTCGGGCAGGCGGACGAAGGTCCCGCCGCCGGCGCCGCGCGTGGCTTCCACGAGCTGGGTCGCGGACAGCAGCTTCATCGTCTCGCGGATCGTGCCCCGGCTGACCGCGTACTCCGCCGCGAGGTCGGACTCCGACGGCAGGCGGTGACCGGGCGGGAGCTGGCCGCGCAGGATGGCCGCCCGGATCTGCTCGGCGATCTGCTGCGCCGCGCTCGTGGTCGTGATCGGGCGGGGCAGGAACGGTTCGCTGGGCGGGTCCTCCGGAGGCACGGAGCGCGACTCTAGCGCCGCCCCGGCCGAACGCCAAAGGCTTGACATTAAGAGATCCGGGTACGAGGTTTCCGTCCCGTCAGGAGGAGGAGGGAGGGCTCGTGGCCGCAGAGACCGCTGCGCAGTTGCCGCCTTTGCAGGTGACCCGCGAGGACGATCCGCGCGTCCTGGAGGAGGCCGCGACGGAGGACTACTCGCTGCACGTGGTGCCACGGACGTGGCGGATGGACCGCGGCAAGCTCACGATGGCCTGGTGGGCGGTCGCGACCGCGTTCTTCTACATGTACTTCGCGGCCTTCATCGCGCTGGCCTACGGCACGGTCAACGCGCTGATCGGCATCGTGCTGACGGTCGTCGCGTACTCGCTGGTCAACACCGTGATCACCCGCGTGGCCGCGACGAGCGGGCTCACCGTCGCGCTGTTCTCGCGCAGCATGTTCGGCTTCGTCGGCGCCGCGATCGCCACGCTGATCTTCGCGGCGACCGCCATCTACTACCTCGTCTTCGAGGGGTCGGTGATCGCGGTGGCGGCGCAGACCTTCGTCGGCGGCCCGATCAACCTCTGGTACGCGATCGTCATCGGCGCCACCGCGCCACTGGTGTGGCGCGGCGTCCGCACGTGGCTCGACCGCCTCAACGGCTTCCTGCTGCCCTTCTACGTGGTCGCGCTCGTCGCGGTGATCGTGTGGGCGCTGATCGCCGAGGGCTACCACGGCTTCCTGCCCGGCAGCAAGGCGGCGCCCGGGACCACGCTCCCGTGGCTGCAGGCGTTCAGCGCCTACATGGGCGTGTGGATCCTGATGATGTTCACGATGGACTTCGCCCGGCTGAGCCGGCCCGAGGACGACCGCTACCACACCACCGTCACGTTCGGCTGGGTCTACTACCTGCTGACGTTCCTGCTCAACGGGCTCGTCGGGATCCTGCTCGTCTCGACCTTCGGGATCTCCTTCGAGGAGCTCGCGGGGCAGGAGAGCGCGCTGCCGGTGCAGATCGTCGGGCTCACCGGCCTGCTCGGCGTGCTGCTGATCACCATCACCCAGATGCGCATCAACACGGTCAACCTGTACCTCGCATCGACCAACCTGCAGAGCTTCTTCTCGCGCGTGCTCCGCCTCACGCTGCCGCGCACGTTCTGGGTGGTCGCCGCGTGCGTGGCCGGCTACCTGCTGATGCTCACGAACATCTTCGGCTACGTGCTCGACGCGCTGAACTACCAGGGCATCGCGATCGTCGCCTGGGTCGGCGTGGCGCTCGGGCACGTCGCGTACCTGCGCCGCCGCGACGCGCGGCTGGACCAGATGGAGTTCCGCCCCGGCCGCATTCCGACCTTCAATCCCGGCGGGATCGCGGCGTGGGTCTCGGCCACCGCGGTCGGCGTCCTGCTGAAGATCAGCGACACGGTCGAGAGCCAGTTCTTCGAAACGTGGGGCCTCCCGCTGACCTTCGCGATCGCGTTCGGGGTATACACCCTTGCCACGATGGCCGCGCAGCCCCACTGGTTCGCCATGACCCGGCCGTACGACCCGCTCGACGAGGTCGAGGACCCGTGGGAGATCCGGGTGCGCTGCCACCGCTGCGACAAGTCCTACGTCGCGCAGGAGATGGACCGCGATCCGACCGCCAACCACGAGGCGATCTGCGCGGCCTGCGCGACGGGCGCCCACTTCTACACGGCCGCGCGCCACGAGGCGCACGACGCCGCGGTGGCGGCGCCGGCCGCGGTGCCGGCGGGCGGGGGGAATCCGTGACGGTCACCGTGAACTGCGACATGGGCGAGGCCTTCGGGCTGTGGAGCCTCGGCGACGACGAGGCGCTGATGCCGCTCATCTCGATGGCCAACGTCGCATGCGGCTACCACGCCGGCGACCCGATGGTGATGCGCGCCACCGTCGCGGCGGCGAAGGCCGAGGGCGTGCAGGTGGGCGCCCATCCCTCCTACCCCGACCTCCAGGGGTTCGGCCGCCGGGCCATGGACATGGCCGCCGAGGAGCTGACGGCGTGCATCCTCTACCAGGCGGGCGCGCTGAAGGCGTTCCTCGACGAGCAGGACATGCCGCTGTCGCACCTCAAGCCCCACGGCGCCCTCTACGGCCGGGCGGCACGCGACGAGGCCACCGCGAACGCGGTCGCCGACGCCGCCGAGATCCTCGGCGTGCCGGTGCTCGGGATGGCGGGCACGCAGCACGAGGCGGTCTACGCCGGCCGCGGGATCGGGTTCGTCGCCGAGTACTACGTCGACCTCGACTACGACGACGACGGCTCGCTGATCATCACGCGCAAGCACGCCGCCTACGACGCCGGCCAGGTGCGCGAGCGCGTCGAGCGCGTGCTCGCCGACGGCGTGGCGGTGGCGCGTTCGGGCCGCGAGATCCCCATGCGCGCGGACACGGTCTGCATCCACTCCGACACCCCAGGCGCGCCGGAGCTGGCCCGCGCCGTCAACGACGCCCTGCGCAGCGCCGCGCCGTCCCGACCACAGTGAGGAGCCCATGGCCAGGCACGAGATCGTGACTCCCGTCCCGGGGACGTTCTATCGCCGCCCGGACCCCGACAGCGACCCGTTCAAGACCGAGGGCGACACGATCGAGGCCGGGGAGACGATCGGCCTCGTGGAGATCATGAAGAACTTCCAGGCGGTCGAGGCCGAGACGGGCGGCACGCTGGCGGAGTTCCTCGTCGAGAACGAGGACTCGGTGAACGCCGGCGAGGCCGTCGCCGTGCTCGACGACGGCGCATGAGGCGGGTGCTGGTCGCGAACCGCGGGGAGATCGCGGTCCGCATCATCCGTGCCGCCCGCGACCTCGGGCTGGAGGCGGTCGCGGTGTACAGCGAGGCCGACACCGAGGCGCCCCACGTGCGGATGGCGGACCAGGCGGTGCCGATCGGGCCGCCGCCCGCCGGCAAGTCCTACCTCGACATCGGGGCGATCGTGGAGGCCGCACGGTCCTCCGGCGCGGAGGGCGTCCACCCCGGCTACGGGTTCCTGGCCGAGCGTGCCGAGTTCGCCGCCGCGGTCGAGGACGCCGGCCTGCGCTTCATCGGCCCCAAGCCCGAGCACATCGCGCTCATGGGCGACAAGGCGCGGGCGCGCGAGGCGGCGCAGGACGCGGGCGTGCCGACGATCCCGGGCAGTGACGGCGCGGTCGCGGACGCAGACGAGGCGGCGGCCGTGGCGGACGAGGTCGGCTATCCGGTCGCGCTCAAGGCGGCCGGCGGCGGGGGCGGGCGCGGGATCCGCATCGTGCACGACGCGGACGCGGTGCACGCGAACTACAAGACCGCGGCCGGCGAGGCCGCGAGCGCGTTCGACGACGCGCGCGTCTACGTCGAGCGCTTCGTCACCCCCGCGCGCCACATCGAGGTGCAGGTCCTCGGCGACGGCGAGCACGCGATCCACCTCGGAGAGCGGGAGTGCTCGCTGCAGCGCCGCCGCCAGAAGGTGGTCGAGGAGACGCCGGCACCCGGGCTCTCCGAGACGGTGCGCAGCGGCCTCTCTGGGGCGGCCGTCGCGCTATGTGACGCGATCGGCTACCGCAGCGCGGGCACCGTCGAGTTCCTCGTCGACGCCGGCACCGGCGAGTTCTTCTTCATCGAGATGAACACGCGCATCCAGGTCGAGCACCCGGTGACCGAGCTCGTCACCGGCGTCGACCTCGTCGCCGAGCAGCTGCGGATCGCCGCCGGCGAGGCGCTGCGCCCGCGCCAGGAGGACGTCGCGCCGCGCGGCTGCGCGCTCGAGCTGCGCATCAACGCCGAGGATTCCGCCAACAAGTTCATGCCGAGCCCCGGGCCGCTGGACCGCGTGGTCCTGCCCGCCGGCCCGTGGGTGCGCGTGGACACCTGGATGGAGCCCGGCGGCGAGGTCGCGCCGTTCTACGACTCGCTGCTGGGCAAGGTGATCGTGTGGGCCGACGACCGCGACACCGCGCTCGCGCGGGCGCGGCGGGCGCTCTCAGAGCTCGAGGTGGAGGGCGTGAAGACGACCGCGCCGCTGCTCGCCACGCTGCTCGACGAGGACTGGTTC
>Ga0190275_10001642_pt1 | contig 16510 bp, 9 predicted proteins | sample Popmic550T_FD_133745 | JGI IMG/M metagenome (GOLD analysis project Ga0190275, IMG submission 133745) | Populus adjacent soil microbial communities from riparian zone of Yellowstone River, Montana, USA - 550 T | ecosystem: Environmental > Terrestrial > Soil > Riparian zone > Trees stand | place...
CTCGAATCCATCGAAGAGCAGTTGGATTTGGCTCGGGAAAGCTGCTGTCGCCTGCAAATATCCCATCTCCAGACCGTTGGACGAGGGAACTGGGACAAGCAGGATCGGGCACTGGAAATGATTGAGGAAGCTCGGCACAAGGGAATCGATGTTGAGTTCGATAGCTATCCCTATCTCGCAGGAAGCACGGTACTCACGCAACTGTTGCCGCAACAAGCGCTCGAGAACGGCCTATCGGCATTGCTGGCGTTACTCAAGAATCACGAAGAACGGAAGCGCATAGAAGACGAGACCGTCAAGGCGATGGCACAACAATGGTCTGACATCTTCATTTCTTCCGTTGGATCCCAACAGGACCGGTCCCTTATCGGTAAGACCATCCATGAAGTCGCGCAGGAACGAGGCCAAAGCGGCATTGGGGCGGCGCTCGACCTGCTTATCGAAGAGAACGCGCAAGTGAACATTCTCTCTTTCAACCAGAGCGAAACGAACTTGCGGAAGCTCCTCAGTCATCCGCTGTGCAGCATCATCAGTGACGGCTTCTATGTGAAGGGCCGTCCGCACCCGCGCCTGTACGGAACGTTCCCGTGTCTCTTAGGCGAAATCGTCCGGGAAAAACGTTGGCTCAACCTGGCACAGGCCATTCACAAGGTTACGGATAAGCCGGCGCGGCGCTTCGACATGACGCATAGAGGGCGGCTGCAAGCCGGCTACGCGGCAGACCTCGTCGTTTTCGACCCGCAGCGCATCGCCGCTCGCGCAACGTATGAAGACCCTGCAATCGGTCCCGTCGGTATCACGGCCGTCTTTCGAAACGGCAAACAAATCACATAGGAGCAACCTTGATCGTCGACGTTCACAGCCACTATTTCCGGTATCCGGATCATTTCTCAGAAGACTTCGTATTCCAGTCAAAGCGCGCCCGGAATGGCGTCGAAGTGGACCTCACCGTTCGCTTTGACGAATATCGGGCAGGGGCCACTGCCTGCGACTACACCGTAGTATTCGGCGGTAAGGCCAAGCTGTCCGGCCTGTGGGTGCCGGATCGCGAAGTGGCGGAGTACGTATCCCAACATCCCGACCGCTTGATAGGGTTCCTGTCCGTGGATCCAACGGTGGAAGGTTGGCGCGACGAATTGATCGAGGGTCACCAGGATCTGAAGCTTCAGGGGATAAAGCTGCTTTCGATGTACGCAGGCTTCAAGCCGAACGACCGCGAACTCGACGATCTATGGAAATATGCCACCAAGCATGGACTTCCCGTGCTGCTGCACACCGGAACTACATTCATCGACAAAGCTCCTCTGGATTGCACCCTACCGCGGCTTCTCGATGACGTCGCCATCCGCTTTCCTGACGTGAAGATCATCATGGCCCACCTGAGTCATCCGTACGAAGGCGAAAGCGCGGTCGTCATTCGCAAGCACCCGAATGTGTATGCCGATTGCTCGGCACTGCATTATCGACCGTTTCAGCTTTACCATTCGTTGATGCTGGTGCAAGAGTATGGCGTCTGGAACAAAGTCTTGTTTGGCAGCGATTATCCGTTCACTACCGTCGATGCAAGCATTACGGATATCCGGAAGCTGAACGAAATGCTGGAGGGTACCCACCTGCCCAGACTCAACACAGATCGCATAGAAGAAATGTTCCACCGCGACACGTTAGCGATTCTTGGAATTCAGCCGCGTTAACCGCTTCCGTGGGACTAGATTCGTGAGCGGCCGGAGTAGGCAGCGGTTGTACGGCAGCGCGATGAGATCGGGTGTAATCGAGCACTCGCGTGAAAGACGACCTGGAAGGAATTTCTAACACAACACTCGGAAATCAGGGCTTGACGAAATGAAATCGGAACCCCGACAACCCGGAACGTCGATAGTATGCCCGGGCGTCGTGGCCAACTCCAAGCAGGATCTCGTACTCGTGAGGAATGCCGCGCGCGCCGAGCCATGGATGGAGGGCCTCGGCGTCTCCCAGCGCAATATCCTTCGTACCGGCCACAAAACGAATCCGCAACTCGCCAAGCCGGGCCGAGTTCTTATGAGCCAGTTCGAACACGTCATCATCCGCCGAATACCACTGGCTGAGCTTTGCGATCCAGGCTTGCTGCTCCGGAGCGACGCTCGGGAAATATCCGTCGAGCGGCAGACGTTTGTAGGAACCAGCGTACGCCACCACGGAACGGAATAACTCCGGATACTTGAAGGCCAGCTTGAGCGCGCCGTTGGCGCCCATCGACATACCTTCGATGCTCCGTCCTTCCGGTGTAGCAATCGTGCGGAAAGTCTCATCGATGTGGGGAATCAATTCGCGGATGATCATCGTTTCCGGCTGAACGTTCTGCGACTGCCAGTCGCGATACTCCGTCTTGCGACCTCCGTTCGGGAAAACGATCAACGCGGCCTCAACGCCTTCTGTGCGCGTCGCCTTCTGATACTCTTCCGCGACCCACAGGCTGGATGATTCATTGCCACCCGATCCATGCAGCCAATAGATCACCGGATAACGGCGCCCTGAGCTTTCGTAGTCACTAGGCAGCCAGATGTTGTAGCCCACATCCCGCTGCATCGCCCTGCTGTGCAGAACACGATGCTGAACACCGGCGGTGCGGTTCGCCGGTGGGTTGACCCAAGTGATGTCGAATGTCAACGGCTGACGCTCCGCGAGCAGCAGCGGCAACGTGATCAGGGTCAGCAGGACCGCGCGCATCACGAGTAAAGGAACTTCAGGGGCTTAGCGCCATCGGCCGAAAGTTTGGTCGGCCGACCCAATGGATTCACATACTCCTTGCGATAATCGATGCCGAGTTTGTCGAAAATAGTCGCCGTAAAGTCCGGTATCTCAACCGGATCTTTCGTTACGTACGCGCCATTTTCATCGGTCTCGCCCCACACCTGTCCTCCGGGTACCCCTGCCCCTGCCAGACACATCGAGAACGCATTGGCCCAGTGATCGCGTCCGGCGAGATTGTTAATCTCCGGAGTTCGTCCAAACTCCCCGGTCACGATGAGCAACGTTTTCTGAAGCATGCCGCGGGATTCCAGATCTTCAATCAGCGCCGTAAACGCAGCGTCCAACTCAGGCAGGAATGTCTCGCTGAGGGAAGGGAAGATGTTGCTGTGGTGATCCCAGGTATTGAAGCCGCGAGTGATGGTGACATAGCGGACTCCCGACTCGACAAGGCGGCGAGCCAGCAAAGCCCCCTGCCCTAATGAGGTGCGTCCGTACTGGTCGCGTAGCTTCTCGGATTCTTCTCCGATCAGAAACGCCTTCTTGGCGCGTTCCGATTGCATGAGCCCGAACGCCGTCTGATAGTACGAGTTCATGTTCTCGATCAGGTTCTGTGAATCGTATTGACGAAACTTGTCATCGGCCAGCTTCAGCAGCGAACGGCGGCGATCCATACGCGCCCAGTCGACCCCGAGCGGTAACTCCAGATCGCGCACCTGATACTTCGGCGCATTCGGATTGCCGGCGTCGAATGGATTGAAGCGGGGCTCCAGATATCCTGCGCTCTCCCAATAGCCAGTCGAACCGGGGACTGACACGAAGCTCGGCAGTTCGTTGCGCGGGCCCAGTTCCTTGCTCACTACCGATCCGACACACGGATGCGTGATACTCGACAGCGGCAGGTGGCCGCTGAGAATCAAGCCGCATGCTGGAACATGGACCGGCGTCTTGTGCGTCATCGATCGGATGACCGTGTATTTGTGAGCAAGCTTCGCCGAGCTGGGAAGATGCTCTGTGATCTTCAATCCGGGAACGCTCGTCGGAATGGGTTTGAACTGACTGCGATGCTCCGGCTTCGAGTTCGGCTTGGGATCGAAGGTGTCCATCTGGCTCATGCCGCCCGTCAGGAACAGATGGATGACGGAAATATCGTCACCCTTCTTCGTCTCCGCCTGCGCCTGTGCCGCGAGCGCATCGCCCAGCGTCAGCCAGTGAAACGCAGCGATCGAGCCAATTTTGATGAATGAGCGCCGGTCGAAATCGTACATCGTGCTTTTCCTCTAATGATGGAAGAGAAATTCCTTTGCGTTGAAGGCCGTCCAAAGCAGGTCCTCGAATGTCTTGCGCCGCGCCTCCGGACTTCGATCGCCTGATGCCAGCGGAGCCAAAGCGGCGGCAACTTCATCCTCCCCGGGCTTTCGAGTCAGTGCAGCCAGATAGATGTTCTCGACAATCTGGCGATCCGTGACACTCGAATCGGCCAGCCAGGCGTCGAGGTTTCCGTCTTTGGAAGTGATCTGTTTCTGGATGGTCTCGCCCGATACCAGATGCATCACTTGGGCGACGCTGGGCTTCGTGTCACGCTCGCAGATGACCTCCCGTAGATCATTCCGTCCGAACACTTTCATCATGTAATCGGGTTTTCCGAAGTTGAGCACGGGAATGCTCATGGCGCGTTTTCCGAGAGGCTGTGTTGGGTATTTCAGTGGGATGCCGGTGACCTGCGCCATAGTATCGGCGATCTGTTCCGACATTAGCCGCCGTACAAGAAAGTGCGAGTAGTTGACCTGATCATCGCGATTCGTACCGTTGGGAACCGAGGAAAGCTGATACGTGCGGGAATTGAGAACTGCTCGCTCCAGCTTCTTGATGCTGTATCCACCGGCAACGAACTCCTTCGCCAGCGCATCCAGTAACTCGTCGTTGGTGGGAGGATTCGTCACACGAAAATCGTCCACCTGCTCTACCAGTCCGCGGCCCATGATGAACTTCCAGAAACGGTTCACACTGGCCCGGGCGAAATAGGGATTATTCGGCGCCGTCACCCATTTGGCCAGTTTCTCCCGCACATCCTGGCCGGGCGCCTCGGGCTCGAAATCGCCATCGAGATACTTCGGTGTCACCGGCTTTTTTGTCTTCGGGTGCAGTACCTCGCCGGTTTCCTTGAGATAAGTAGCGTTGTGATTATTGAGGTACATATCTTTCCGGCCTACGCGGGAAAAGAAGGCGGCGAATCCATAGAAATCGTCCTGCTTCCACTTTTCGAAAGGATGGTTGTGACAGCGCGCGCATTCGATCTGCAAGCCCAGCAGCAACTGGCTAACGTTTACACCGGATTCTTCCGGTGTGATCTCACGGCTCACAAAATAGAAATTCGAGACGCCTTCGAAATCATGCCGTCCCTGACTGACGAGCATGTTACGCACCATCTCGTCATACGGAACGTCCTTCCGAATCTGATCGCGGAACCATCGCCCATATTGGCCGCCTCCCTTCTGGCCCGCTTCGTTGTATCCGGCGCGATACATATCGGAGAAGCGCATGGCCCACAGGTCGGCTCGCTCAGTACGCTCTAGCAACTGATCGATAAGCTTGCTGCGCTTTTTCGGATCTTTCGAGTCGAGGAAAGCACGCGCCTCGGCGATCGTGGGAGCGGCGCCGACGGTGTCGAGATATACACGCCGGAGAAACTCTTCGTCGGTGGAGAGCGGGGAGGGGATCACGTTGACGGTCCGGAGTTTGGCGAACACGTACCTGTCGATGAAGTTGTTTTCCGCCACTACGGGGTAATCCTTTAGGGGCCTGTCCTTCACGACAATCACGCGGACCGCCGCGGCACGGCCCAGCGTTCGCGCCATTACGGCGGTTTCTCCACTCTGCTCCGCAGTCACCAATCCCCCTGGTTTCACAGAAGCTATCGCGCCTATGTTGGAACTAAAAGCAACGGAGCTAGTCAGGTCTCGTACGGAACCGTCGTTGTACTCGCCGACGGCAACTAGCTGGACTTGCGACCCCACTCCGACCATGCGCCAGTTCGATGGGTAAACCGCCAGCGAACGTAGTCGCGCCTGCCCGGGAGCATCATACGGCGTGCCGCGCTTCAGCCAGTCAAGAAGCAGGTTGTAATCATCGGATCCGACTTTGAAGCGCTGTCCGCCGCCATGCGCTTCTTGAAAGGACGGCTTGCGAAGAACCAGGCTGTTCGCCGGATTCGCCTTGTCGATGCGCTTCCCTTCTGCGTTTTTGGTAATCGCGTCGAAGTCCACATCGGGATCGCTGCCGAAGAGCGAAAGCTTGAAGCCCTTCTGACCGCGAATCGATCCATGACAGTTGGAGTTGGCGCAATCGGTGCGCGTAAAGATGGGAACGATGTCGTTGATGAAGCTCAGCTCATGAGGCCGCTCCTTGAGAACTTCCACCGCCACTTCGGCAGAGAGGCCGTCGAAGCTGGCACGCAAAGTTCCAGTTCCCGGTTGGGTCCCTTTGACGGTGTGATTGGTCCCCACCGATGCGCCCTTCACCTGGAAGCTCACTTCCGAGGTGACTTCACGACTGACACCTTCCTCATCGGTGGCGACGACTAACACCTTCTGGCCTTCGCTGCCCGCATGGAAGCGTACTTCCGGCGGATAGATCTTCAGCTCGATAGTCTTTGCCGACGCAGACGCTGCCAGCAAAATGAACAAGAAACAGTACAGCATCGTTACTTCCTTGCTTCAATCAGAATCGGCGCCGATTCGCCGATCACTGTACCGTCTGTATCAGAAACCACTTCAAAGACCACTGGAACTCCACTCGCGCCCACTTCCCCTTCAAACTTGAGAGTTGCTTCACTGGCGCCCGTCTGAACACGGACAGGAGATATGCGGAGCGAACCGGCCGGCGACTTGGGGCGCAGCGTCACGGCGGTTTGCTTAGCTTCGCCAAATCTGCGAACGCGGAGCTTCAGCGGGCTTCCGGCGTCTACATTGTCGGGACCGGTGATCAGCACTCTCGGAGGTTCCGCCACCGTGAACTCTCCGCGCTGTATCTGCATCGGTCCGTAAACGTAGCCCGCGGACGCATGGTTGTAGCGCACGATGGCTTCGCGCTCCACCGTTTTTCCATCCATCACTCCCCGTCCTTTAACCTTGAAATCGAAAGTGCCTGTTGGACTGGCTTCCACTCGCACCGGCAAGAGCACAATCGTCCCATCGATCACACGTTCTACGCCGCAAGTATCTTTCACGATGGAATCCTTGACATCCGCTGTCTGTCGATCAGCAACCACGCCGGTGGGCAAACCCTCCGTCCAAACCTCAACCGGAGAGTTCCATCCGGAGCGGCGTCGCACCCGCACCTGCAGCGTGTCCTGCTGCCCCACATAAAACGACTTGAGAGACTCACGTAATTCCAGGATAAAGTCCGGAGCCTGTTTCCTTACGGTCAGGCGGTAAAGCAACTGGTGGCCTCCGCGATACATGCTGTCGCGGATGGCGACGTAGTAAGGTCCGGCTTTTTCGCAGCGGAGGCTGAGATCGGGGTCGATCTGATATTCGTCAGAGCGGTCATCAATGCCGGGATCGTCAGCAAACGCCACACTTTTGCCGTCGGCATCCAACACCGTAATCGTGGGATCAAGATGATAGCCGAGCTTCATGGATTCGGCGCGAAAGAGAAATGTGTCGCCGCGCTGGGCGTCAAAACGGAACCAGTGGGATGCTTTCGGCTGATCGATGATCCCGTTCAACACAACCGATGCCGGAATCGGTTGCGCAGATTTCCACTCGGGTGAAGGCTTCGTGATTGTCAGTTCGGGCAGCCTGGATACGCGGATCTCAGTCGGCGTCGCCACTTCCTTGCCTGAAGCGGCGAGGTGCACGCGATAGGAACCTACTGATGTCTCTTTGGGTATTGTGAACCGTGCGCGGACCTGGCCCGCAGACTTACTAAGGACATGTCCTTTCGCCAGCCGGTCACCTATCCAGATTTCATCCACTCCATCCAGCAGCGATCCCGTAAATGTGATCACCGTCGGTTTCCCGGCTTCGAGCCCGGCAGGAAACGTGCGTCGCGCATAAGGCAAGACTCCCGCGGAAAGCCGGTAGTTGCCCCCGCCGTTAAGCGATCCCACGCGGACCACATAATCCCCCGTCTTCGCGAACGTGAATTTCAGATGAGGGTCGCCGAAGATCGTGGTGTCGTCCACCCACGCCAGTTCTTCGCCGCCTTCATCGAGAACGGCAACATCGGCATCCAGCCGCGAGCCGTGCCGCGTTGCGCTGACATCGAAGATCATCGTTTGCCCGGCTTCGGCGTGGAACTTGAAATGATCCCAGTCTTCGCTACCGATCTCTCCGTTGACCAGGATCGGCAGCGAGATAGACGGCGGTTTCCGCCAGTCGTCGTTATTTTCTTTCTCGATCGTTTCAGATAGGGCTCCGATGTCGAAGACTCCTACATAGACACCGCGCGCTGTAGTCAGTCGGTAGTCTCTGCGCCCGACTTCGGCATCAGCCACGGCCGTTATCTTGAGCTTGACTTTCGAGCCGAACGAAGAAATAACCTCGGCCTTCACACCACGCCCGGCAAACTCCACGGTGCGCGTATCGTGGAGGTTCTGCCCTTTCAGTTCTACTTCCGCGCTTGTTCCGCGCTGCACGCCGGCCGGGAATGCAGAGCGGACAACTGGAGCCGGCGAAGGCAGATCGGGATCGATGGCTCCTGCCAGCCCGATGGCGAAACACAATGTCAGACTCAGTTTCGACATCTAATCTCGATTCTACGGCTTTCCCGCTCCTGCGAGCTGGGTCATTGGTTGTGGACGGCGCGGATTCACGAATAGCCACAGAACGGCAGAGACGGCCGTCATGCCGACGCCCAGGAACAGTACGAAATTCCAATCGCCTGAAGTTTGCAGAACCCAACCCATTAGGGCAGGCGATGCGAATCCCGCGCAATTCGAAGCTGCATTCATCAGACCCGCGACCGCGCCTCCTGAGGCTCCACCGATATCAATGGCGGAGGCCCACGCTGCTCCCAAATAAAGGTCCACGGCGCCCGCGGCACAACCCATCAGGAGCGCCGCGAGACCGGCTTGAGCACACCACAGGCCGGCAGACATCAGCAACGCCGCCGCGCACAACGACACTAATCCGATGAGTGTTCGAGCGAAACGATCGTCTGTGCGGCGTCCGATCGAATCGGTCAGAATTCCCCCCGCCCATGTTGCGCCAACACCCAGAAGAAACGGAATGCTGGCGTAATAGCCGGCTTCCGAGACAGACATGCCCCGGTTTTCACGCAGGTATGTGGGGAACCAGGTGATATAGAACTGCCACAGGAAAGTCGAACCGAAAGCCGCTGCGAGCAGGCACCATAGACGACTCGAGGAGAGCAGTTCGGACCAGGGAGTCTTTGTGACTTGACGAGTACTCTCCGTCATTCCCGCGTGGATCTTCACCAGTTCGGCCTGAGTCATGGCAGGATGCTCCTCGGGTTCGTTGCGGAACCACCAGAACCACGCTACTGCGCCTAATAGACCGACGAGGCCAAAGGCGACGAAAGGCGTTCGCCAGCCGTAATGCAGCAGGATAAGACCTGCAATGGGTGGCGTGAGGGCGCCGCCGAGCCGTCCGCCGCCGAGGAACGCGCCGAAAGCCGAAGAACGTTCCGACGAGGGTATCCACCGATTAAACGCTGAGGCGACGGACGGCGAAAGCGCCGCTTCCAATGCCCCAAACGTGAAGCGAATCCCCATCAGAGACAGGAAACTCCACGCGTAAGCCGTAAAAATGGTGAAAACGGACCAGCCTGCCACCGCAAGACTCACAAGGGTGCGGGCGCCATACCGGTCTGCTGCGATGCCCCAAGGTGTCTGCCCCAAAAAGTACGAGAGGCTGAAGATGCTGAACACCAGCCCCATCTGCGACTGAGAAAGATCGAAGGCTTTCCGCATCTCCGGGCCGGCAACAGCAATGGCGACACGATCCGTATAGCAGATCATGTTTATCAGCAACGCCAGCAGGACGACCGACCAGCGGACCCTGGACGTCATCATGAAAGCCCTTCGGGAGTGGGTGTAGCAGGATCGAGCGGGTAGATGGGCCGGGGAACGCGTTTGAACGGCAGTTTTGCGAAGTTAGCCGTGCTGACGCCGGGTGTATCCACCATAAAGATGCCCTTCGCGATTGGCTCGTAGGCGGCGCGGAACCCGTTGGGCGACTTCACGACTACGATTTTGCAGTAGACCGGATCGATACCATGGCTTCGAAACAGCTCCGGGTCGACAGTCATGGAGGAGCGCTCTGCGATCAGGATCTGCACCTGTCCCACTTCCAGAACAGCGGCCCTCCCCATGGAAGTCGTGATGCCCGTGTTGTAGCCGCGTGCGCGGGCTATCCAGCGGCCATCGGAAATCAGCCGTACGTATGCGGTGATCGAAACCGGCTTCGAGTTCTTCTTATCGAAGGCGCCTCCGATCGACATCTTCACAGTGGCGCCGACACCCGCTTCGACAGCCTTCGCTACGGCAGCAGGGTCCACCAGAAAGATCGCCACCGGCCCCGACAAGCGTGTCTTTAAGAGGTGCTTTAATACTCCGGTGCTGTCACCCGGCGAGCCTGATCCCGTGCTGTCAGAAGATTCCGCGAGCACGACAGGTCCGCCCTTAATCTTCTCCGCAGCGACGAGCGCATCCGGCACCGAATGCAGTTTCACCTCATATGCCTTCTTGTTGTTCCATAGCCGTACTGCCAGAGCATCGGCATGCTTCTGCGCAGCCCGTCCATCGCCGTTGGTAACCGCCACCACGGCGCAGCCCATCTCAGCAATGTCCATCCACGGCTGCACCGGAAAGATCGAGACTGCTTCTGCTTTTCCGCTCGCTTCAAGAGCCTGCGCGCTGCGAATCAGCTTCGACATCGGACCGCGATGCGTCTGCGAGTTCTCGGGAGGAATAATAAGAGGCAGCTTGCGGAACGCCATCGCCGGCTTGCACTGGCCCTTCAGGATGCGCAGCATAAGCCGCGACGCCTTCTGGCCAACTTCGAACATGTCTACGTGCGGGTACGTATGGTAACCGACGATGGCATCGGCTTCGTTCACCATGCGCTGGGTGATGTTGCCGTGCAGGTCCAACGACATCACGATGGGCAAGTTCGGTCCAAGCACCTTTCGCGCGATGGAGAGAACGTGGCCCTCCACATCATCTTCGCCTTCCGCCGTCTGCGCGCCATGCATCGCCAGAAGCAGCGCATCGGGACGGGCCTTTCGCAGCCCTTCCTCAAACGCGTCTACGAGTTTTTCGAAATCCGCACGCACCAGCCGGTTCGCAGTAATCGCCCACGCGGCGCAGACCGGTGCTACTTCGACTTTGGCCTTATCCAGCACATCGAGGAAGCCACCCATTTCGGTCAGCTTGCCCCGATGCCGCTCCAGCACCGCTTTGCCGAAAACGGGCGTGAAGTCTTCGTACCGCGTGTAAACGGGAGAGAACGTGTTGCTCTCCTGCAGCATAGATGCAATCGCGATTCGCAATAGGAGTCCCCGGGACTTCAGAATACTAGCTTCAAACTCATTTGGCTGACACGAGCCGGACCGGAGGAAGCGATGATGCCGAAATTCGGGGTGCCGAGCACCGATCCAGGCTGACTGAAGTTGGTGTGGTTCAAGAAGTTGAAGAACTCCGCGCGGTACTCGAGGTTAATACCCTCACGTAGGAGAAAAGCCTTCTTGATATTCACGTCCACGTTGACCAGCCCCGGCATGATCAGAGTCCGGGTTTCTTCGGAACCGAATGTGTACATCGGCGCGACAACATAGGCGTCGGTATCGAACCAGCGATTGATGCTACGTTCGGAATCCGGAAGATTCGCGTCTCTCAGCCGGTTGGGCCGTTGATCGCTGCCTGTGTTGACGCGCGCCGCTCCGCCCTGCACGGTGACCGCGAATGCGCCTCCAGACTGCACCGACGCGATCGTGCTCAGTTGCCAGCCTCCGAGCAAGTAGCTGACAAATCCGCCTTGATTGAGAAACGCCCGGCCTTTGCCGAAGGGCAGTTCGTAAACGGCGCTTGTGGTCCATACGTGCTTGCGATGCGAAGAAGATAGACCACGTTGGGAAAGATTGGAGTACGTCTGCGAAACCGCGCCGCCGGTCGGGTTTCCCGCCACAGACGAAAAGGCTTGATCGATGGATCGCGAGAACGTATAGGAGCTGAGTACAGTCAGTCCATCACTAAACCGGCGGGTATATTTCGCAGTTCCGGCGTTATAAAAGCTCTTGGCATCGGAGCGCACCTCGGTCAGCACACCATACTGTGGAAAGCGCCGCCGCGGCTGAACCGCGCCTGGGCCGGGCGCCGCATCGTTAGCATTTACGTTCCGGTCGCCTCCCAGCGCGAGATTTCCCGAATAGCCGACCTCGATCGCATCGTTGTTCCCGATCTGCTGCGAAAGATGCAGCGAGCGAAGCTGCGAATACCCCACCCCGAAGTCGTTGGTCATATAGCCATAGTTTGGAGGCGGCGGAGTTCCGGCGGTTGCGCTCGGGAAGGGATTGTCCCATGTGATGGGCGGCGCTCCAGGATTCGCGATGAAGGTATTGATGATTGCCCATGGCGGATTGCTGCCCAGCCGGAAAAGAGCCAGGTTCATCGTGAAGTTGTAGTAGATGCCATAACCACCTCGGATGACCGTCTTCTCCGATCCGAAGGGACGCCACGCAAAACCGATACGAGGCGCGAAGTTGTTCCAGTCTCCCGGATAGAAAGGAGTTCCCGCCTGCATTGGGATGGGACTTCCGGTAGTGATATCGAACCCGGTCACTTCGCCGCGCGCATCCGATACCGGCGTGCTCGGCTCATAGCGCAGACCTAGGTTGAGCGTAAGGCTCTGCGAGATGCGCCAGTCATCCTGTATGAACAGGCCATTCCGGTAGTTCCGCATGCGGATCGTCCAGGCACGGTTGCCGACCACACTCTGCTGAGGTAGCCCCAGCAAGAAATCCGCCATCGAGTTTCTCGATCCAACCGGATTGGTGTTCTCGAAGTTGAATTGTCCGCGGACGGTCAATCCCTGTGTTCGATCCGAACGCACCTGACGGACATCGAAACCCATTTTCAGTGTGTGTCGTCGGCGATTGATCGTAAGGTTGCTTGCCAGTTGATATAGATTGTCGGGCTGCAACAGAGGATTGTTCGTCATGTCGCCTACGGGCGAGTAGCCTGCAATAGCAATCCACGGAAAGCCGTTCGTCTGGCCGGACGCAGGAATGTTCGGTATGCCCAGTTCCTGCTCGATATTGAAATCGGTGTTCTCTCGTGGATCCGACTGATAGACATAGCTGCGGTTGTAAGATGCACGGATTTCTTGAATGACAGACGGCGTCCAGATACGCGTGTAGTTGGCAACGATGTTGTACGCCTTAAGGCCGGTGTCGCGGACGAAACCCGGGAAGAACTCGGGATCGGGTCGAAACCGGTTGTCGTAAGCGCCCCTCGCAAAGAACAGGTCGTTCGGACCAAAGCGGTGATCCAGTCGGTGGATGGTCGAGTCGCTGTTGGTGATGACGGGCGCCAGAACTTCGTAATTGAAAACCTGTCCGGGTCGGTTGACGCGCGGAAAATACGGCAGGATCTTCTGTGACTGGGAAGTGATCCTGTTCGAAGGGATGATGTTGCCGGGAAACGGCTCTTGCGTTACCGGGTCGAGAATAGGCGTGGTGACGGGCGCGCCTGCAGACGTACGGCTCAGATCTCCTGTCCGCTGCTCGTCGGTTGGTAGCGTAAATCGCCCGAACTGTTCTTGCCGGATGCGAACGCCCTCGTAATTCGAAAAGAAGAATGTGCGGTCTTTGCCGTTATAGATTCTTGGAATATAGACGGGTCCACCAATCGTGCCGCCGAACTGGTTTTGCCGCAGTTTGGGTTTGCTGGTCGGGAAGAAGCCACGCGCATCCATCTTGTCATTGCGCAGGAAATCGAACGCCGTGCCGTGAAAGTTGTTGGTACCCGACTTAGTCACGATATTGATGTTGGCGCCGGACTGAAATCCGAACTCAGCGGAATAAGCCCCTGTCTGTAACTTGAACTCCTGAATTGCATCGATTGACGGATTGAAGGAATTCCAGTTGTAGAATCCGATGTTCATCGTGGCGCCGTCCAGATTCCATTCGTTGTCGGTGTCACGGGCTCCATGGGCCCACACTGCGATACCGCCTGCCAGCAGATTTTGCAGTGTTGCCCCTCCCGGCACTCCGCTTTGGACATTCGGAGTGAGCAAGGCAAGCGCATTGAAGTTCCGTCCATTCAGCGGCAACTCCACCACCCGTTTGTTGTCGATTACGTCCCCAAAAACAGCATCTTCGGTGTTCACGATCGGAACTACGGCGCTGACGTTTACTGACTCTGTCACGCTGCCCGTTTGTAGCGTCACATCGAGGCGCGCGCGCTGACCCACCTGCAGAGTGATGCCCTCATTCATCTCTGTACGGAAGCCTGTGGCCGAGACAGTGACTTCGTACTGGCCGATCGGCAGGTTGGTCAGGATGTAGTTACCGTCAGGATCCGACTCGACTTCACGCACCTGGTTGGTCGCCACCGCTTTCGCTTTGACGCTGGCCTTAGGAACTACAGCGCCGGAAGCATCTTGAACCGTGCCGACAATACTCGCCGTGGTGGTCTGTGCTTGGACGATTACGGAAGCCAAGAAAGAAACGAACCCAATGAGGAACCGAAGCATATGCCCTCCCAGGCTACAAGTGGTATGCTGTGGAGCAATGCTACAAGCATACCGGTCTGCTTGTCAATCAGAGGCATGAATAGCACAAGCATTCCACTGCAACTCCGATCCGTGTTGATCGAGGAAATCGAACGCGGCGTCTACGGCGACGAGGGAAAACTCCCGTCGGAACGCGCCTTAGCGGATCGTTTTTCGGTATCACGTACGTCAGTGCGCGAGTGCCTGAATACTTTGGTGAAGGACCGGCTGCTGGTTCGTGTCGTCGGTAAAGGAACCTTTGTTGCCGGCGCCAACATACCGGTATCCTCTGCCGATACACTTGTGAACGATCTTGCCTTTCTCATCGGCGAGAACATCTTTCAGTTCGTCCAGCCCGGATACAACCGAATCTTGATCGGAGCGGAACAAGCGTGCCGGCAGCAGGGCTATCGCCTCCTATTTCATTCTGTGACGGACGAGGAAACCAAACTCGCGCTGTCGCCAGGGCAAGGGATCCGCGGATGCCTCGTCGCTGGAGGCTTGCGTAAAAAATCACTGGAGCGAATCCTGGACTGGGGTGTGCCTGTGGTTCTTACGGATCTCATCGTCGACGGCAATACAAGTGCCGTCGGTCCGGACTACGCAAGCGGAACCCGTCAGGCTCTCGAGCACCTGGTCAGCCTCGGCCATCGGGACGTCGGCTTCGTGGGATTCCCCAACTCGGAGAAGTACCAGACTTTCTGGCAAAGGCTGGAGCAACTCGATCTTCGGTACAACCCGCACTGGGTGCAGTTTCTACAATTACCGGACGTCGAGCCGGGTATTCTCGCGGGGTATCATGCGATGCAGGCGATGCTCGCAGGCGGGTCACTGCCGACAGCCTTGCTGGCGACGAACGATTTAGTGGCGATGGGCGTCATCGAAGCGCTAAAGATGGCGGGCATCCAGGTACCTGCGCAGGTCAGTGTTATAGGGTATGACGATCTGGGGAGGGACCAGAATCCGCCACTGACAACGATTCGGTCGTACCCCGAAGAAGTCGGTCGTATCGCCGCGAAGATGTTGATGGAAGAATTGGACGGAGAGCCGTCACAGAATCGGGTAGCCGTGCCGACCAAACTGGTAGCGCGCGGATCGACTGCGCCTCCGGGGCAAAGAAGGATTAGCTAGGTGAAAGCAAAGTGGGATCAGTCGCGGGCAATGCTGGAGCGATCGCGTAAGTCGCTGGCCGGCGGTGTGAGCAGTCCTTTTCGGGCGAAGGCCCCGGTACCGCTTTTCTTCGAAAACGGAAAAGGAGCGCGCCTGTGGGACGTGGATGGAAACGAGTACATCGACTATCAGCTTGCCTGGGGTCCGATGATTCTTGGCTACAGCCATCCGGCGATGGTGGCGAAGCTTCGCGAACAAGTTGAAAAGCCTCTGAGTTTCGGAGCGCAGCACGAACTGGAAATCACGGTCGCCGAAAAGATTCAGGCCATGGTTCCCTGCGCGGAACTCGTCGCCTTCACTTCCAGCGGCAGCGAGACGGTCCAGTTGGCGCACCGGCTCGCACGAGCCTGCACCGGACGACCAAAGATCCTCAAGTTTGAAGGGCACTATCACGGATGGATGGACGGCGCCCTGCACAGCTACAAGCCGCAGGCCGCGGAAACCGGACCCATTCAGGAACCCCTCACCGTACCCGGGTCGCGAGGACAGGTGGCGAATGCATCGGAGAACGTGGTGGTGGCCCCTTGGAACCGGCTCGACGTTCTCTCTCAAATTCTGGAAGCTCACCAGGGAGAGATCGCCGGTATTTTCCTAGAGCCCGTCCTGTGCAACAGCGGCTGTTTGATGCCGGAGCCAGGCTATTTGGAAGGTGTGCAGGAACTGGCTCGCAAGCACGGCTGCCTTCTTGTCTTCGATGAAGTTATTACAGGCTTCCGTATTAATCCCGGTGGCGCGCAGAAGCAGTTCGGCGTTACTCCGGATCTCGCTACCTTCGGCAAAGCAGTGGGTGGCGGCGTGCCGCTCAGCGTAGTAGCAGGCAGGGCCGACATCATGGAGCAGATGTTCCATGGCGGCGTAGTGTTCGGTGGCAC
>Ga0190275_10001643_pt1 | contig 16507 bp, 17 predicted proteins | sample Popmic550T_FD_133745 | JGI IMG/M metagenome (GOLD analysis project Ga0190275, IMG submission 133745) | Populus adjacent soil microbial communities from riparian zone of Yellowstone River, Montana, USA - 550 T | ecosystem: Environmental > Terrestrial > Soil > Riparian zone > Trees stand | place...
CGGCGGCACGCTGCGCGCCGGCAACGCCTCGGACTTGTAGGTCAGGTAGTGGTAGGCGCCGAGCAGCGCACCTTCTCCTGCGGCTCGGATGCGATCGATATCCGCACCGGAGGAGGCGGGCTGGTAGGCAAGGGCATTGACGACGTTGCGGCGTCCGCTCAGCGCTCGGACGGCGGACCCGGCCGCGCGGCGGATGCTCTCTGGTGAATATCGGCCGGCGTCATCGGGGGTCCCGAGCCCGACGGCGGCTACGACGGGGAACGGACCCGCCCCCAACGTGGCGATCCTGGTGACTTCGCCTTCAGCGCCCGAGGCCCCCAGCACCTTGAGCGCATCCGGAAGCTTGCCACCCAGCAACTCGTCTACGGCCTGCGCTCCGGGTGTCAACAAGGGGCGGGTCTTGCCTTTGCCGATTCCCACGATGATGGCATCGGCGGCAACGGAGGCGAGGGCTTTGTCGACGGCGCGCAAGGTAGGCATCCGCACAATGTTATCGCCGGCCCTTGCTGCAGGCTCGGGCTACTAGCCTGTCGCGGCATGACCGTCCAGCGATCCCCACTCCACGACCGGCATGAGGCCCTCGGAGCGAAATGGGCAGATTTCGGCGGCTGGACGATGCCGGTGGACTACGCCGGAACCGGGGGCGGGGTCTTGGTCGAGCACGAGGCAGTTCGTAGCGCCGCCGGGGTCTTCGACGTCTCCCACCTCGGCAAGGCAACCGTGTCAGGTCCGGGGGCGGCCGACTTCGTCAATGCGTGTCTGACCAACGACCTCGCCAAGATCGGACCGGGCCAAGCCCAATACACGCTGTGCTGCGATGAGGCATCCGGCGGTGTGGTCGATGATTTGATCGCGTATCTGCGTGGACCTGAGGAGGTGTTTCTGGTCCCGAACGCGGCCAACACCGCGGAGGTCGTAGCCCGGCTGCGCAATGCGGCACCGGCCAGTGTCACTGTCACCGAACAGCACGCTGACTTCGTCGTGCTGGCGGTGCAAGGACCGCGCTCGGCAGAAGTGCTGACAGCCATCGGACTGCCGACCGACCACGATTACATGAGTTTCACCGAAACCGCCTGGCAGGCACCGGGTGCAGAGGTTTCCCCGGTGACCGTCTGCCGGACCGGTTACACCGGCGAGCATGGGTACGAGCTGATCGTCGCCTCAGGTTCCGGGCCGGCATTGTGGGACGCGACTCTTGCAGCCGGAGCTGAGTTCGGGGTCCGGCCGGCCGGACTCGGCGCGCGCGACACGCTGCGCACCGAGATGGGTTATCCCCTGCACGGGCAGGATCTGTCCCTGGACATCACCCCCAACCAGGCCCGAAGCGGGTGGGCGGTCGGCTGGGACAAGCCGGCCTTCTGGGGCAGGGAGGCGCTAGTCGCCGAGAAGGAGGACGGACCGGCACGGTTGCTCTGGGGGTTGCAAGCCTCAGGGCGCGGCGTCATCCGTCCGCATCTGCCGGTCCTCGACGGTGCCGGCAACGTCGTGGGGAAGACCACCAGTGGGACGTTTTCGCCCTCGTTGCGAGTAGGCATCGGCCTGGCACTGCTGGCTCGGGGCATCGGAATCACCGCCGGCAGCGAGGTCCATGTCGAGGTTCGCAGCCGTCGGCTGGCAGCGACGGTGATCAAGCCGCCATTCGTCGAGCCGCACGTCCGCAGCGTCGCTGGATAGTGTCGAGCACATGAGCTGGACGTGGCGTTACGAGGATGACGCAGGAGCGCGCTTGACGACCCCCGAGGCGGAGCTGTTCGAGAGCCGATCTGATGCCGAGAGTTGGCTAGGCGAGAACTTCGCAGACTTGGCCGGCGACGGTGTCGCCTCGGTGACCCTGTTGGACGGCGAGCGCATGGTCTTCGGCCCGATGAGCCTGTCCGCGCCCTAGCGAGTCTGGACCCCGGCGGGTTAGACCTCGGCGCCGACTTTGACTGCTGGCTTCGGAAACCGCCAGCGGCGCACCATGGTCGCTCGCGTCACGCCGTACCAGATCAGGCCACGGTTTGAATCGGGAGCATCGGGGAGGCGGTCGGCGACGGTCTTCTTGATCCGCCGGGCAAGAAAGAACGAATCCACGATGATTGCCACGAAGAAGGCCATCCACAGCAGCACGGTGTAACTGCGGATCCGGGTGTCGGGGATGAAATAGCCCACGAGCACCAGCCCTGCGACGACCAGGAAGGCGCTACCGATGTTTCGCCGCGAGTCGACGATATTGCGCACCAGCAGGCGCGCCGGGCCTCGGTCGCGTTTGGGAAGTGCGCGCTGCACTCCACTGGCGGCAGCGGCACGATTGTCCTTCCGGCCGGCGGCCTGGGTCTCCCGCATCCGGCGGTAGGCCTCCTTGCGGGTGGTTGGCGGTGGCGGCGGCGGCCCGGTGCGCCGGCCCTGCGCATCACGTCTTTTCGGGGTGGGCCGGCCCTTGCCAACCAATGCTGAGGCGAGCTCAGCCTCCTCGATGAGGTGCGCAGTCAAATCCTCGGAGGCCTTTCGGCGGCCGATTCCGGGCAGCTTGACACTGGGCAGCTTCACAACTGCGCAATCTAGCTGGCCGGAGCGGATCAGCCACGCAGAACCCAGGGAGGGCCTATCATGGAACAGACCCGAGGCGGTCGCTGTTGGCTATCAGGACTCTGTTGGCTAGGACAGTGACCCACCGGTGGCGAATACAACGCGCCGACGAGCGCCCAGGAGGGCATCGCATGACCACGAGCACCGAAACCGCCGAAACCGAGACGAAGCCGTTGTCCGGGGTTGTCCTATCCGACCCAGCTGCGGCCAAGGTCAAGGCGCTCATCGATCAAGAGGGTCGCGAGGACCTGCGCCTGCGGATCGCCGTGCAGCCTGGTGGTTGTTCGGGTCTGCGGTATCAGCTGTTCTTCGATGAGCGCTCGCTGGATGGCGACGTCGTCGCAGACTTCTCCGGAGTCCAGGTCGTCACCGATCGGATGAGCGCGCCATACCTCGGCGGAGCGGTCATCGATTTCGTCGACACGATCGAGAAGCAGGGCTTCACCATCGACAACCCCAACGCGCAGGGCTCGTGCGCGTGCGGTGACTCCTTCAACTGACCAGTCGCAGCGACACACCCAATAGTCCGCTGATGCCGGCGTCCCGAACAGGGCGCCGGCTTCTGCGCGTTCTGGGCCCCTAGGTCGGCTCTGCGCGGTCAGGCCACAGCGAACAGACCGCCGGCCAAGTTTTCCCATCATGGCGCTCGGGATGGACATGATCATGGGAATTCGGAGCATGATGGATACGGTAGGTGAGGCGGCGAACACGAAGGGAGACCAAGGCGAGATGGACGAAAGTCGCGCCGAGGTGATTCAACTGCTCCGTCTTGCTCAATCCGGTGAGCCCGAACAGGCACTGGTGCTTGCCGATGAGCAGCTACGAGCCGCAGAGAGCCCTGGCCTTCTCTACGCCCGCGCTGTCACCCTGCACAGCCTCGGTGATCACGTAGCCGCCGTGGCGGCAGCCGAGCACATGCGTTCGGTCGCCGATCGGCTGGCCGCCCTTGCCTGCTCCACGTCCATCGCAGGTTGGCAGTGCAGCGCCCGGTCCTTCCTGGCCTGGCAACAGATGCTGGTCAGTGAGGCCGATCCACAGGCCTTCGACCTGGAATCGACCCTGCACGATCTCGCCCAAGCCGAGGCGCTGCTGTCCAACGATGTCTGCGACCAATTCGTCCTGGCGACGGCCCACACCAGCCTCGGAAACGCCTTTCACGAGTTGCGGCTCTACGAGCTGGCCCTGCCGCACTTCGAGGCCGCCTTCCTGGCCGCGACCGCCCGTACCGGCGAGGTAGCAGTCGAGCGCGCCGTGGCAAGTCAACTCAACCTGGCCACCATGCACCTCAACTGGTCGATGGAACTGCATCGCATCCGGGACAGCGTGGGCGCGCGGGAGAAGAGCCTCATCGCGGCACGACACGCCGCGATGGCAGTGGACTACTCGACCATCGACGACACCCAACCCTATGAAGCCCACGCGGCCCTGCTTGTCGCCTGCGCAGATCATGGTGACGACAACATGGTCGTGACTCGCATCCGCGATGCCCTCAAAGCGTTGGAGGGTAGAGGCCTTCGGGAAAGCCGCGCCTACGCGCTGCCCTTCCTCGCGCGAGCGCTGGACCGGGCGGGACAGCATTCCGAGGCACTGAAGACGGCCGAGCAGGCCGTCAGTGCGCTTCCCGCGGACGCCACCTGGATGGTGGCCTCCGCCGCGTATCACACCCGGGCAACGTTGCTCGCTGCCTCCGGATCGGACACTGCGGGTGCTGCGCTTGCCTACGGCGATCAGCTCGCCGAGACGATGTGGAAGCAGCGCCTGCGCACTCTGCACAACGCGCGGTCCATGCAAGTTCTCGAACGGGTCACCCTCGAGCGGGACCGGGTCCGCGTCCTGGCCAACACCGATGCGCTGACCGGTGTCGGCAACCGGCGGGCCTTCGACGTCCGGATGGCCGAACTCGGCACCGCGCGGCCAGGTTCGGCCGAGGTGACCATCATCGTCGTGGACGTGGACCGACTCAAGGCAGTCAACGATGCCGGCGGTCATGAGGCAGGGGACCGGACGTTGCAGGCGGTGGCGAGTGCTTTGACCAGCCAGGTTCGTTCCGGTGATCTGATCGCTCGAGTCGGCGGCGACGAGTTCGTGGCGGTTCTGGAGGGGATGGACCGCTTTCCGGCCGGGGAGATGGCAGCGCGAATCGTCGACGCTGTCTCGGCGGTGCTCGGCTCGAAGGTGACGGTCAGCGTGGGCGTGGCAACTGGCCAGGCCTCCGAGGCCGGATCGAGCCTGTTGCGCGCGGCCGACAGAGCGATGTACACGGCGAAACGCAGGACGAAGGTAGTGATGACCGGGTCCCCACCCGCCGTCGCGGACCCAGGCTTGACCGCGGTCGTCACCTCGTCGGTGACCTCGCTGTCGGAGTAGCACATGGAGGCCGAGGACAGCCGCTCCGCGGTGCTGTCTTTGCTACGCCAGGCTCAGACGGGTGACCGCGAGCAGGCACTGGCCCTGGCAGAGGAGCAGCTTCGGGGCGCGGAGAGCCCGGGAAATCTCTACGCCCGGGCAATAGCGCTGCAGTCGACGGGTGACCATGCTGGTGCCGCGCGCACGGCGGAACGGATCCTCGCAGTCACTGCGAGCGGTGGTGGTGGGCCTTCGGCGAAAGAGGCTGAGCTTGCCGGATGGCGATCGATCGCGCTGTCCTACCGGGCTTGGAAACACATCGTGCTGAGCGAGATCGAAAAGCAGGCAGTCGACCTGGAATCGATTCTGCTCGCCCTCGCGCAGTCGGAGGCATTGCTCTCCGAGGAGCTTTCCGACATGTTCGTCCTGTCAACTGCGCACACCTGTCTCGGCAATGCCTTCAACGACCTCCGGCTCTATGAACTGGCCAAACCCCACTACGAGGCCGCCTTGGCTGCCGCGACCGCGCACTCCGATGTGATTCTCGATCGCGCCGTGAGCAGCCAGATAAATCTCGCTACGACCCACCTGAACTGGGCGATGGAGTTGCACCGCATCGGCGACAGCGACGGCGCCCGGGAGAAGAGTGTCGTTGCGGCCGAGCATGCGCGGGCCGCGCTGGATTATGCGGCCTCCGACGAGGACCAGCCCTATGCAGCCCACGCCGGGTTGCTCTTCGCCTGTGCAGATAGCGCGGGTGGGGACGACCGCGTGGTTGTGGCCCGGATACGACATGGGTTGAAAGCCATGGAGGGGCGCGGGGCGCGCGAGAGCCGCGCATTCGCGCTGCCCTTCCTTGCCCGGGCGCTGGCCCGATCCGGTGAGCATGCCGAGGCCGTACGAGTCGCAGAGCAGGCCTGCGGTGCCCTGACCGACGACGCCACCTGGCTGACCGCATCCCCGGCCCACCACACGTTGGCGACGTTGCTGGCAGAGTCCGGATCGGAGGCGGCACGCGCGGCCCTGGTCTACGGCAATCAGCTCGCCGATACCTTGTGGCGGCAACGGCTGCGCACTCTGGACAGCGTGCGCTCCATGCAGTTCGTCGAGCGTGTCACCGGCGAGCGGGATCGGGTGGAGGTGCTCGCCCGTACCGATGCCTTGACCGGAGTCGGCAACCGCCGGGCCTTCGATGTGCGGATTGCTGAGTTGAGCCGATCAGCTGCCGACTCGAGAGAGGTGGCCATGATCGTCGTGGATGTGGACGGGCTCAAGGCAATCAACGACGCCGAGGGCCACGAAGCAGGGGACCGGGCCCTCCAAGCGGTGGCCGGCGCGATGAGCAGCGTGGTGCGGGCCGGGGATCTGGTCGCCCGACTCGGCGGGGATGAGTTCGTGGTGATCCTGGAGGACGTCGACGCCGCCGGTGCTGCTGCTCTGGCCGCCCGGATGGTCGAGGCGGTCGCTGCGGGGCTCGGCCCGACCGTGACCGTGAGCCATGGGGTGGCGACCGGACCACGGGAGCGTGCCGGTCTGGGCCTGCTTCGAGCGGCAGACAAGGAAATGTACGCGGCCAAACGATCCAGGCGGATCCAGGCGCCAGAGGACGCCCCGCCGCCCCGCTCAGAGCTGGACCGGGTAGTGCACCTCCGGGATGTCGGGGGTGATCCGGTTCTCGACGAAGATGCCGTGCCAGATCATGAAGACCAGCACGGTCCAGAGCTTGCGGGAGTAGTCGATGGGCCCGCGGCGGTGCGCTTCGAGCATGGCAAGGATGTCAGTGCGCACGATCAGGTCTTCGGTCTGTGATTCGGTGATGATCGACCGGGCCCAGTCGTGGAGCTCGTTGGCCAGCCAGAGACGGGTGGGAACAGGAAAGCCCAACTTCCGCTTGTTGAATATCTGCGGCGGCACGACATCTCGAAGCGCCTGTCGCAAGGCGTACTTGGTGGTCTCGCGGGTCACCCGTTCGCTGACCGGCAGGGTCGAAGCGACGGCGAAGACCTCGGGGTCGAGGAAAGGCACTCGCAGTTCCAGCGAGTTGGCCATCGTCATCTTGTCCGCCTTGACCAGGATGTCGCCGCGCAACCAGGTGAACAGGTCGATGTACTGCATCGCGGTGACGTCGTCGTATCCACGTGCGCGGGTCTCGGCGTAGAGCGGAGCGGTGAGGTCGGTGACCGACACCTCGGGATCGTAGGTACGCAGGAAGCCGAGTTCCTCGTCGCGGAAGATGCGGGCGTTTCCGTAGTATCGCTGCTCCAACGGGATTGAGCCGCGCCGCAGCAGATCCTTGCCGCGGACGCCGGCCGGAATGCGTTCGGAGAGCACGGCCAGTCCACGAAGGACCCGTTTCGGGAGCATGCCGAAAGCGGCGAGTGACAGCGGCTCCCGATAGATGTTGTAGCCGCCGAACAACTCGTCGGCCCCTTCCCCGGACAGCACCACCTTCACGTGCTTTCGCGCTTCGCGGGCGATGAACCAGAGCGGGACCAATGCCGGATCGGCAACCGGGTCATCGAGATACCAGACAATGGCTGGAACGGCCTCGGCGAACTCCTCAGCGGTGACGACGCGGGTGATGTGCTCAACGCCGATGGCTGCAGCCGATTCCGCGGCGACGTCGATCTCGGAGAAGCCCTGGCGCTCGAAGCCAACGGTGAAGGTCAACAGATCGGGGTTGTACTGCTTGGCCAGCGCCGCGATAGCCGTCGAATCGATCCCGCCGGACAGGAACGCACCGACGGTCACATCTGCGCGCATGTGCACTCGTACGGATTCGTCCAGGGTCTCCCTGATCCGGCTGTAAAGGTCTGCTTGGTCACGTGCTCGCACAGGTCGCACCGCGAAGTCGGGATCGAAATACCGCCGGGTGGTGATCTCACCGTCGACGACGGAGAAACAGGTCCCGCTCTCGAGCCGGCGGATGCCTTCGTGCATCGAGGCAGGTTCTGGCACGTACTGCAGAGTCAGGTACTGCTGCAGGGCACGAGAATCAACGCCTCCGGCTGCGTCGCCGAGAAGTTGCAACAGCGCCTTCTTCTCGCTGGCCACATAGCAGCCGAGGTCATCGCCGGCGACATACAAGGGCTTGATTCCAAATGGGTCGCGAGCGCCGAAAGCTTTGCGCTCGAGCGTGTCCCAGATGACGAAGGCGAACATGCCGCGCAGCCGATCGACGCAGCTCTCGCCGAGATAATGGTAGGCGGCAAGGATCGACTCGGTGTCGCCTTCGGTGGCGAACGTCGCCCCGAACTCGCGCGTGAGTTCTGCGCGCAGTTCGACATAGTTGTAGATCTCGCCGTTGAACAGGATTCGGTAACGACCGTCGGCGTAGGGCAGCGGCTGGGGACTGCCGGCAACGTCGATGATCGACAGTCGGTTGAAGCCCAGGACGACGTTGTCATCACTCCAGGTGTCTCGATCGTCAGGGCCACGGTGGTGCAGGCAACCAAGGGCGTCGGTGACCGCCTCGAGCCGCGACTTCGCCTGCCCGTCGAAGCTCAGGAATCCCACTAGTCCGCACACGTTCAGCCGTACTCCTGTCTGCTCTGGTCAGGCGGTCGGCACCTAGTATCCCGGCATGGCTGATACCGGGATGGCGGCAACTCCAGCCGAGCGGATCCGGGCGCTGTGCGCAGACCAAGGTGTGGACTCGGTGGCCGCCGGATGCGCGGAGATCCTGCGCAGCGGCTCGTGGGAAAACCGGGCGCTGCTGGTGGCCCTCGGTGGGCAACATGCGATCAACGAGTACGAGCGCGCGGTACCGGCCAGCGTCGACCAGAGCTACTGGGCCCCGACCTGGGCTGCGCGGGGTCTGCTCTATGCCTGGTCAGACGCCGCGGAACATGCGGTGGTCGGCGCGCTGCGACATCCGGCCTGGCGGGTACGTGAGATGGCGGCCAAGGTCGTAACGGCGCGTGAACTCGGATCTGCGGCTGACGACATCGCGGCGTTGGCCGCCGATCCGGTGCCGAGGGTCCGAGCGGCTGCCGCCCGGGCATTGCGTGCAGTCGGTGAGTTCGAACACGTATCGGCAGCCCTGGCGCTCGCGCACGACAGCGATCTGCAGGTTCGGGTTCGCGGCGAGCAGGCGATGACAGCGATGAGCGCGCGACTGGATCGCGATCTTCGCTAGAGCGACTGCCCGGTACGCGTCCTGCGAGTGACGATGCGCTCGGCCACGAAGGACAGGAACGGGATAGTGCCGGCCAGCAAGACGGCCGACGTCGCCTTCCAGGACCACTTGTTCCGTTGTGACAGGTCGAAAGCGGCAAGCAGGTAGAGCACATAGAGCGCGCCGTGAGCCGGACCGACGATGGCGACCACGGCGGAGTTGTCGGCGAGATACTTCAGCGGCATCCCGACCAGAACGAGTGCGATCAGGCCGATGCCGACCACGATCGCGATGATTCGGTAACGGATCAGGGCGGGGGTCGTCCGCGCGCTGAATCCGGTGGGGTCAGCGGCCATGACGAGCCTGCTGTTTGGCCGTTTGCTTGGCTGTCGCAGCCTCGTTGAGCTCGTGCAGGTAGGCGTTGTAGGCGAGCAGTTGGGGATCCGGCGGGACGTAGGGGACCAGTGCCGTCCCGGGTCGGTTGTCACGATCTGGGCGACCGAGCACCGGGCCGTCGCCGCCTCGCTGGGTGTCCTCCCCTCGGATCTCCATCCGGAGCAGCCGTACCCAGACGTAGACCCCATAGGCCCCGAAGACCGGCCACAGCAAGGCGTAAGCGAGGTTCTGTGCGGCGGGCGCCCCGCCAGGCAGCTGGGAACGGTCCCACTGCCACCATCCAAGGCGCAGGCAGGTCAGGAACACCAGCGCGACGCCGAGGTGGCACAGCAGTCGCTTGGGTCCGAAGATGCGGGGATCCACAGCCTCGACGCTACCCGTCGCCGGCTCATGGGGCGGTGTCGCCCGGGTGTTCCTGCCCTCGCGCCCCTACGCCACTGACGCAACCCCTTCCGATACTCTCGCGAGGCGGGAAACGACCTCGTTACTACCCAGGAGGCACGCGAGTGACGGCACGGCGCAAGCTCGTTCTGCGGGCTGGAGTGCTGGCTCTGCTGGGCCTGACGATGGCAGGTTGTTCGACCCAGGAATTTCTGCGCTTCGGTTGGCCGGAGGGCGTCACCGACCAGGCCGAGAAGATGCGGGAACTCTGGACCGGCTCGGTGGTCGCCGCTCTCATCGTCGGGATCATCGTCTGGGGCCTGATCTTCTGGACGGTGGCATTCCACCGCAAGACCGACGACGAGATCCCGCGGCAGTTCAAGGAGAACCTCCCGCTGGAGATCGTCTACACGATCATCCCCCTGATCCTGGTACTCGGACTGTTCTACTACACGGTGGTCGTGCAGAACTTCGTCACCGAGGAGCGCGAGCCGGACATCACCGTCGAAGTCCTGGCTTTCAAGTGGAACTGGGAGTTCACCTACGACGACACCGAGGTCCAGGGTGGCGGAGACCCGGTGTCCACGGTCGGGAGCTCCACTGAGATCCCGATCCTGGTGCTGCCCGTCGATCAGACGGTGCGCTTCGAGATGGAGGCAACCGATGTCATCCACTCGTTCTGGGTCCCCGAGTTCCTCTTCAAGCTCGACATCCTCCCGGGGGAGAACGACGGCCAGGACAACGTCTTCGAGGTCACCGTCCGCGAGGAGGGCTCCTATGTCGGGCGCTGCGCCGAACTCTGCGGGAGCTACCACGCCTACATGAGCTTCGAAGTGCGCAGCGTCAGCCAGGACGACTACGGGACCTACATCGCCGCGCGCGAGTCCGGGATGAGTTCAGCGCAAGCACTCGAGGAGATCGGACAGAGCCCGGTGTCGACCACGACTCGCCCCATGGATACCAACCGGCAGCAGGCGGAAAACGGTGACTAGCGCAACGACCCGCAGAAACGTGGCGACCGGCCAGGAGCAGGAGGCCTACCCGTGAAGGTCGAAGCCTTGATCTTCAACGGTTTGGCGGTCTTTCTCGTGGCGCTGGCCGTCGTCTACGGCATGTGGTCGGAGGAGCCGATCGGCACGACCGCACTGGCTCTGTCCGGTGGACTGTGCATCATCATCGGCGGCTACTTCTGGTTCGTCTCCCGCCGGATCGATCTACGCCCCGAGGACCGCAGGGATGCCGAGATTGCTGAGGGCGCAGGGGACCTGGGATTCTTCAGCCCTGGTAGCTACTGGCCGGTGATCCTCGCGGCCGCGGCCGCCCTCACCGGCGCCGGACTTGCGTTCTTCTACGTCTGGCTCATCGTCATAGGGCTCATCGCCGTCCTGCTCTCGGTGGGCGGACTCCTCTTCGAGTACTACCACTCACCGCCCGCCTCCGACTGACAACCTGGCCGGCTTCCGAGCCCAGAGGACCGGGGTCAGGGACGCTCGTCGGAGGGTCGGCCGGAGCCAGTGAGTTCGCGGTCGGGTCGGGTTGCTTCGATTGCCGCTGGTTCCTCGACGGGAGAGAAGAACCCGCGAACCCGCCGACCGGCTCCGCCGAGGCTGTTCATCTTCTTCGGGACCGGGGCACCGCCGTACTGCAACAGCCCGTGACCGTGCTCGTCGACCGGGCCGAGTGGTTGATGCACCTCGATGAACTCACCGCTGGGCAGCCGGCGGATGATGCCGGTCTCGATCCCGTGCTCCAGGACCTGACGGTCATGGCGCTGCAGGCCAAGGCAGAGCCGGTAGGTCGCGATGTAGACGATCGGCGGAAGCACGATCAGACCTATCCGGCCCAACCAGGTCATCGCGTTCAAGCTGATGTTGAACTTGTCCGCGATCAGGTCGTTCCCGCCGGAGATCCACAACACCATGTAGAAGGTGATCACCATCATGCCGAGCGAGGTGCGAACCGGGACGTCGCGCGGTCGCTGGAGCAGGTGGTGATGCGCGTTGTCCTTGGTCAGCTTCCGCTCGATCATCGGATAGAGCAGTAGCAGCGCCACCAGGATTCCCGGCAATACAGCCGTCGGCCAGAAGATGGCCGGTATCTGATATCCGAACAGCGAGATGTCCCATGCGGGAAACAGCCGGGTCGACCCGTCGAGGAAGCCGACGTACCAGTCGGGTTGCGAGCCCGAGGACACCTGAGCGGGGTTGTACGGGCCGTACAACCAGATCGGGTTCATCTGGATGAGCCCGCCGAGGGCCGCACAGACCGCGAAGACCACCATGAACAGGCTTCCACCGTTGGCCATGAAGATCGGGTAGAACCGGTGGCCCACGACGTTCTGCTCGCTCTTGCCCGGACCGGGGAACTGGGTGTGCTTCTGCTTGATCAACAAGATGAGGTGCACTGCGATCAGGAGCACCAGGATTCCGGGTATGAGAAGGACGTGGGCGATGTAGAAGCGCCCGATGATGTCCTCGCCGGGGAACTCGCCGCTGAAGACGGCGTACTGGGCCCAGGTGCCGATCACCGGGACGGACAGGAGGATCGCGCTGGCGATTCGCAGGCCGGTCCCGGACAGGAGGTCGTCGGGCAGGGAGTATCCGGTGAATCCCTCCAACGTGGCCAACACCAACAACAGGACGCCGATTGTCCAGTTGGCCCAGCGCGGCTTGCGGAAGGCTCCGGTGAAGAAGATCCGCATCATGTGAACGAAAATCGCGGCAACGAACAGCAACGCTGACCAATGGTGGATCTGGCGCATGAGCAGGCCGCCGCGGACATCGAAGGAGATGTCCAGAGATGAGGCGTATGCCGCGGACATCTCGACTCCACGAAGCGGCGCGTACGAGCCCTCGTAGACGACCTCTTGCATGGTCGCGTCGAAGAAGAACGTGAGATACGTGCCGGTCAGCAACAAGATGACGAAGGAGTAGAGCGCGATCTCGCCGAGCAGGAAGGACCAGTGTTCGGGATAGACCTTGTTCAACGTGCGCCGCAGCCAGGGGGAGATCGCTATCCGGTCGTCGAAGTTGGCAGCCGCGCGACCGACCGGGGTGAGCGGGGCACCTGGTCCGGCATCCGAACCCGAGTTGGCCGACCGCGGGGGAACGGTAGGAGCGCTCATGTCAGGTCTCCCGGTTCCAGAACGACGGACCTACAGGCTCAGGATAGTCGCTTCGTGCGACGAAGAAGCCTTCGTCATCGATCTCGATCGGCAGTTGGGGGAGGGCTCGCGCCGCCGGCCCGAACGTGGGGGTCGCGCCTCGTGTCACGTCGAACTGCGACTGATGACAGGGGCACAGGATTCGCCCGGTCTCCTGCTCGTAGAGCGACACCGGGCATCCGGCGTGAGTACAGATCTTGGAAAATGCGAGGTAATCCTCCCAGGCGAAATCCTCCTGCCCGGATGGCGCTTCGACGGCCTCGACCTGCTCACGGCGCAGGCGGATGAGCATCGTTGCGGCGTCGGCCTGCCGGTTGCCACCCTCCACCGCAGGGAAAACCGTCTCCAGAGAGCCAGGTTGCATGTCCGAGGGGCGGACCGGTGTGCCGTCATCGCGCAGCAACCGCACCCCCTTGCTCCACGAGGTCTTCATGAGTTCATCGCCGCGGCTGGGGTTCTTGATCAGCCCGCCCAGCGGCATCAGAGCAAGCAGCCCCAGCGCACCACCGGCGCCGAACAGGGAACGCCTGGCCATCTTGTGCCGGACCGCCCCGGTCCGTTGGAAACCGGCAAGGATGGTGCCGCCCGCAGTCCGAGCATCCAGGGGCGGCGAGGCTCCTCCATGGCGTTCCTGGATTGCCACTTCGTGCGGCATGAGCTTCTTGGCCCACAACACGATCCCGATGCCGAGGAATGCCAGCGCCCCGCCCATGGTCAGCCCCAGCAGCGGGGTGAACAGAGATCCGAAGGCTGATCCGTCGATCCGGTACTCCCAGTCCGGAAGGAACCAGCCCGCGCCCCAAAACACGACCACGAAGGCCAGGGCGAAGACGGTGGCCAGGGTGAAACAGATGGCGACCTGACGTTCGGCGCGCTTTTCGGCGATCGATCCGGGAGGGGGACCGACGGACAGGACCACGACTTCGGTGTGATCGAGCTGGGTTCCGAGCCTGTCCAGCTCGGCAGGGCCCATGGACGCCAGTCGCTCGACCGATGGTTGGTCCGAGGGCGTGGCCGCAGATTGCACGGGCACAGATTGCCCGGCGACAGCCTGTCCGGCGACCCGGTCCGCGTCGGTACCCCCGGCGAAGTTGGTCATGCCTTCGATCCGATCCAGAAGACTCCGACCAGCAGAACGCCCATCCCCAGGAGCCAGATCACGACGCCCTCCGGCACGGGTCCGGCCCGGCCGATGCCCAGGCCACCCGGGTCAGCGGACTCGTCGAGGGTCTGCACGTAGTTGATGATCGCCCGCTTCTCTTCAGGCGTCAGCTGATTGTCGCCGAAGACCGGCATGTTCGATGGCCCGGTGAGCATGGCCGCATACATCTGCAGATCACTGGCCTCCGACAGATTCGGGGCGTTCTTGCCCGAGGATAGGGCGCCTCCACGGCCGGCGAAGTTGTGGCATGAGGCGCAGTTGAGCCGGAAGAGCTCACCGCCGGCCGCCAGCTCACCGTCGCGCAGATCACCTGAAGGCAAGGTGGGGCCACCGCCGTTGGCCTGGATGTAGGCCATCAACTGATCGATCTCGTCGTCGGAGTACATGACCGGTTTGCGGTAGGCCTGCTCCCCTTGGCGGGCCAGCGGCATCCGGCCGGTCGAGACCTGGAAGAACACAGACGCCTCACCGACACCGACAAGGGAGGGGCCACGATCGGAAACGCCTTCGAGGTTGGCGCCGTGACAGGTGATGCAGGACTGTTCGTAGAGCTCGCGACCTGCCTCGACTGCGGCTGAGTCCTCTGCATCCTCGGCGGCGCCCCCCGGAGCCATGGCCGCATACAGCCCCCCGGTTACCAGCAGGGTGGCAAAGAGGGCAGTAACCCGACTTGCCTTGCGGCGCAGCCGGCGACGTCGTCGGACAGCGGCAGCCGAAGCGGGCTCGGAGAGTGTCACTGCGCTACCTATCTGACCAGGTAGATCGCGGCGAACAGCCCGATCCACACCACGTCGACGAAGTGCCAGTAGTAGGACACGACGATGGCCGCGGTGGCCTGCGCCGGGGTGAACCGACCCATCGTCGAGCGGAGCAACATGAAGATGAAGGCGATCAGACCACCGATGACATGCAGGGCGTGGAATCCAGTGGTCAGGTAGAACACCGAGCCGTAGGTCGAGGATGAGATCGTCGTGCCCTCCACGATCAGCGCGCGGTACTCGTTGAACTGCCCCAGGACGAAGACGAGTCCCATCACAAAGGTGAGCGTGAACCAGCGACGCAGACCGAAGACGTCGCCCTTCTCCGCGGCGAAGACACCTAGCTGACAGGTCACCGACGAGGCCACCAGGATGATCGTGAAGGCCAGGGCGTAGGGGACGTCGAGCTCGGTCGGTTCCGGGGGCCATGGCGCCCCGTGGACCGCCCGGGCGGTGAAGTACATCGCAAAGAGTCCTGCGAAGAACATCAGCTCGCTGGACAGCCAGATGATCGTGCCGACGCTGACCGTGTTGGGCCGGGTCAGCGAATGGATCCGGCTGCTGTCGAACGTGCCGGTTGCGGTCGTCACTGGGTCATTATGGCCATCTTCACGGTGCGGTACACCCCGGGGTAGCGCGTGCCGTGCAACACATTCCTGGAGCACGCGGGCTCACCACGACGGCACAGGCAGCCTAGCCTCGGGTTGTGCCCGGCATCCCGCCTTTCGAACCGCTCCGGTTGTTGACCGAGACACGGTTGGACCCGCTGATCACCGCGGTCCTGCTGGTCGGCGCCGGACTGTACTTCTGGGGTGTGCGCCGCCTCGCCGAGCGCGGTGTCACCTGGCCCAGGGCACGGCAGATCTCCTGGTACGTAGGCGGCCTCGGGACGATCACGATCGCCACGATCTCGGGCCTGGCGGCCTATGACACCGTGCTGTTCTCCGCGCACATGGTGCAGCACATGCTGCTGGCGATGGTGGCCCCGATCTTCCTGGCGCTGGGGGCACCGGTGACCCTCGCGTTACGGGCCATGCCGCGCCGCGGTCGCTCGGTGCTGGTCTCGGTCCTGCACAGCCGGGTTGCCAAGGTCGTCAGCGCCCCCCCGGTCGGCTGGCTGCTGTTCGTCGCGAGCCCCTTCGCGCTGTACTTCACCGGTTGGTACCCGGCCACACTCGACAGCGAGCTGTTGCACGCATTGCTGCACGCACACTTCGTGCTAGTCGGCTGCATCTTCTTCTGGCCCTTGATCGGGGTGGACCCCGTGCCCGGTCGGGTGGCGCATCCGATGCGGGTGCTGTTGCTGGTGACCACTTTGCCGATCCATGTGGTCCTGGGCCTCACGATCATGTCCTATCGCTCGGTGATCGCCGCGGAACACTACGACTCCCTTGGGCTGCCCTGGATCGATCCGTTGCTCGATCAGCAGGTGGGCGGCGGCCTGCTGTGGGCATCCGGCGATCTGATCGGTCTGCTGATGTTGGGTGCTGCCGTGGTGCAGTGGAAGCGCGCGTCGGACCGCGAAGCCGTACGGGAGGACCGGCACCTGGACCGACTCGAGGAACAGGCTGCGCAACGGAGGGCACAGCAGTCCACCGACGCCGGCTGAGCGCCTC
>Ga0190275_10001644_pt1 | contig 16507 bp, 13 predicted proteins | sample Popmic550T_FD_133745 | JGI IMG/M metagenome (GOLD analysis project Ga0190275, IMG submission 133745) | Populus adjacent soil microbial communities from riparian zone of Yellowstone River, Montana, USA - 550 T | ecosystem: Environmental > Terrestrial > Soil > Riparian zone > Trees stand | place...
GCCCCGATCCGGTGATCGAGCTGTGGGACGGCGAGCGCAAGGAGCTCGGCGACGGCCTGACCCTGATCCGCTGCGGCGGGCACTTCGCGGGCGGCACGGTGCTGCACTGGGCGGACGGCGCGGACGGCCGCGGCGCGCTGCTGTCGGGCGACATCGTCCAGGTGATCCCCGACCGCCGCCACGTCGGCTTCATGTACAGCTACCCGAACCTGATCCCGCTGCCCGCGGTCTCCGTGGAGGCGATCAGCGACGCGCTCGATCCGTTCGACTACGAGGTCGTCTACGGCGCGTGGTGGGACGCGGTCGTCCGCGAGGACGGCAAGGGCGCCGTCCGGCGCTCCGTCGAGCGCTACGTCCGCGCCGTGAGCTGAGGCTCGCGCGCCGCCTCGAGGATCGTCGCCAGCAGACCCGGGAAGCGCGCGTCGAGATCCTCCTCGCGCAGCGTGTTCAGGCGCGCCGTGCCCTCCTGGCGCTGGCGGATGACGCCGGCCTCGCGCAGCACCTTGAAGTGATGGGTGCAGGTCGACTTGGTCACCGGGACGTCGAAGCTGCGACAGGAGCGCTCCTCGGGCGCGAGGGCGAGGTAGCGCACCATCGTCAGCCGCACCGGATCGCTGAGCGCGTGCAGGACGGCGCTCAGTTCGATCTCGTCGCGGGTGGGGTGGGCGATCTCGGTCATCAGGCTCTGAGAGCATTGTACGACGATCGTCGTACTTTGCTACGGTACGACAACCATCGTACAAGAAGGGCTCCACATGACCGAAGCACAGGCAACGATCCGCACCCAGCGGAGCACGGCGGCGCTCGTCGCCCAGTACATCCGCGAGCTGGCCGGCGAGACCAAGTGACCGGCGCGACGCTCCCCACGCAGGCGAAGGACGGGCGCTGGGCCGCGCTGATCGTGCTCTGCGCCGGCTTCATGATGATCATCCTCGACTCCACGATTGTGAACGTCGCGCTGCCGTCGATCCAGGCGGACCTCGGCTTCTCGCAGGCCTCGCTGGCGTGGGTCGTGAACGCCTACCTGATCGCGTTCGGCGGGCTGTTGCTGCTGTCCGGACGGCTCGGTGACCTGATCGGGCGCCGGCGTGTGTTCCTGGCCGGCCTCGCGCTCTTCACCGTCGCGTCGCTGCTGTGCGGCTTCGCGTCGAGCCAGGCGCTGCTGATCGGCGCGCGCTTCGCGCAGGGGATCGGCGGCGCGCTGACGTCGGCCGTGATCCTGGGCATGATCGTGACGATGTTCCCGGAGCCGCGCGAGCAGGCGAAGGCGATCGGCATCTACAGCTTCGTCGCGTCGGCCGGCGCGTCCATCGGCCTGCTGGCCGGCGGGGCGTTGACGCAGGCCATCAGCTGGCACTGGATCTTCTTCGTCAACGTTCCGATCGGCGTCGCGACCGCGCTACTGGCGCTGCGCTACGTCGCCGACGACGAGGGCATCGGCCTGGCCAAGGGCGCCGACGTGCTCGGCGCGCTGCTGGTCACGGGCGCGGTGATGGTCGGCGTCTACACGGTCCTCGAGGTCGGCGACCACGGCTGGACCTCGGCCCACACGCTCGGGTTCGGGGCCGCCGCGCTCGCGCTGCTGGCCGCGTTCATCGTGCGCGAGGGCCGCGCGGCGACGCCGCTGATCCCGCTGCGCATCTTCCGCTCGCGCAACCTCTCCGGGGCGAGTCTGACGATCGTGCTGATGGTCGCAGGGATGTTCGGGATGTTCTTCCTCGGCGTCCTCTACCTGCAGCGGATCCTCGGGTACGACGCGATCGAGATCGGGCTCGCGTTCCTGCCCGTGTCGCTGCTGATCGGCGCGCTGTCGCTCGGCGTGTCGGCACGGCTGAACCTGCGCTTCGGCGCGCGGGCGACGCTCGTGCCCGGGCTCGTGCTGGTGGCGGTGGCGCTCGCGTACTTTTCGCGCGCGCCGGTCGACGGCCACTACGTGACCGACGTCCTGCCCGTCGTGGTCCTGCTCGGCGCCGGCGCCGGGCTCGTGTTCCCGTCGCTGACGACGATCTCGATGGCGGGCGTCCTGCCCGGCGACGCAGGCCTGGCCTCCGGCGTGGTCAACACGAGCATGCAGGTCGGAGGGGCCTTCGGCCTCGCCGTGCTCGCCACTCTGGCGACCGACCGGACCGAGTCGCTGCGCTCGCAGGGCGACTCGCTCGCGTCGGCGCTCACCGGCGGCTACCAGCTCGCGTTCCTCGTCGCGGCCGGCTTGATCGGCGTCGCGATCCTGCTCGCGACGGTCGTGCTCCGCTCGGAGCCGCCCGCCCGGGAGCCGGAGCGCGAGCGGCTGCACCTCGGTCGCGAGGGCGAGGCGTACCCGGAGCCGGCGCGAGCCTGAGCGTCAGGGACCGGCGAGGGTGCCCTAGGGGTCATCCCCAATGGTGCGAGAGGGAGGGAGCGCGGATCATGTCGACCATGAACTCGACTCCCTCTCCCACTCCCCTCACCCGCTCCTCCACCGACAGGAAGATCGCCGGCGTCGCCGGCGGCCTCGCCCGCCAACTCGGCGTCGACCCGACGATCGTCCGCGTCGGCTTCGCCGTCTCGATCCTGTTCAGCGGCGTCGGCATCGTCGCCTACCTCGTGATGCTGGCGCTCGTCCCCAGTGACGACGCCATGCCCGCGGCGGCCTCCCCCACCGCCGCCTGATCACGCGGCCGAGAGCCCCGCGATCCGCGGGGCTCTCGGCTGTCTCCACGCGCTATTTTCCCGGCACCAAAAAAGCCAGGAGGTCGGGGTCATGCGTGGGAAGTCGTGGGCGCTCGTCGCCAGTGTCGCCGTTTTACTCGCGGTGCCGGCGGTCGCCTCGGCCGAGCGCTACGTCGCCGGCGCGGACGGGACCGGCGATCTCTTCTTCCCGCAGGCGGGCAACGGCGGCTACGACGTCGGCCACTACTCGCTCGACCTGAGCTACACGCCGATGCCGGAGAACCGGCTGACCGGCCGCGTGGCGATCTTCGCGCGCGCGACCCAGAACCTCTCCCGCTTCAACCTCGACTTCCGCAACTTCTACGCGATCTCGCGCCTGACCGTGAACCTCAAGCGGGCCTCGTTCAGCCAGTCGGGCCAGGAGCTGACGATCACGCCTCGGTCCAAGCTCCGGCGAGGGAGCGGGTTCGTCGTCATCGTCGAATACGCCGGTACACCGCGGGCGGTCGTCGACCCGGACGGGTCGAGCGAGGGCTGGATCCCGACCGATGACGGCGCGTTCGTCGTCAACGAGCCCCAGGGCGCGCCGGGCTGGTTCCCGGTCAATGACACGCCCCGCGACAAGGCGACGTACGACTACGCCGTCAGCGTCCCCGCCGGGAGCACCGCGATGGCCAACGGCGTCCTGGTCTCCCGCCGGACCCGTGGCGACACGACGACCTGGCGCTGGCTCGCGACGACCCCGATGGCGTCGTATCTCACCACCGCGACCAACGGCCCGTTCGAGACGCGCTTCGGCCGGCTGCCGAACGGGCTGCCGGAGTACAACGCCGTCGACCCGGACACCCGCGTGCTGCGCACCGACCCGCCGAACCCGGTCCTGGCCTGGGACCGGCTCAAGCCCCAGCCGGAGATCGTCGATTTCTTCTCCGGCCTCTATGGGCGCTACCCGTTCGAGAGCGTCGGCGCGATCATCGACTGGGCGCCCGACGTGGGCTACGCGCTGGAATCCCAGACGCGACCGAACTACCACCGCATCCCGGGCGCCTCGACGGTCGTCCACGAGATCGCGCACCAGTGGTTCGGCAACGCGGTCACGCTCTCGGTGTGGCCCGACATCTGGCTCAACGAGGGCTTCGCGACGTGGTCGGAGTGGATCTACGACGAGCGTCACGGCGGCGCGTCCGCCCAGGACGTGTTCGACGAGCTCTACGCGATCGCGCCGGACGACCCGGAATTCGAGGAGCTCTGGGTCCCGGCCCCGGCCGCGCTCCCCGGGCCCGCGGAGCTCTTCCACAGGCCCGTCTACGACCGCGGCGCCATGACGCTGCAGGCGCTGCGCGCGAAGGTCGGCGAAGGCACGTTCTTCGACATCCTCCGCACCTGGTACCGCGAGAACCGCAACGGCAACGTCACGACCGCCGACTTCATCGCGCTCGCGGAGCGCAAGTCGCGGCTCGACCTCGACGCGTTCTTCCGCGTCTGGCTCTACGAGGAGGGCCGACCGCAGGCCTGGTGAGCGCTCAGAAAGCCTCCAGTCGACTGGACTTCTTCAGCAATCTGTCGAATTTGTCGATGCTCGGAACGTGCCCTCCGAGACAGAACGGTCTTCCGCGCCGCGCCGCCCCGCGCCCCTGCAACACCGCCTGCTGCTGTTCGCCGCCGCGGTCCTCGTGCCCCTCATCATCGGGGCGCTGACCTGCGGGCTCGTGCTGCAGCACACGGCGACCCGGTCGCAGCGGCTCGCCGAGGAGATGGTGGGCGAGACACAGGTGAGCGTGAGCCTGTTCCAGAGTCTGCAGGCGGCCAGGATCGCCGGCAGCGGCTATATGGAGGAAGGGGAGCGAGAGGATCTGGTCGCGTTCCGCGCCGCCGCGAGGCAGGTGGACCGGGCGCTGGTGAAGCCGGTCTTCGACGCGGCCGGCGAGCGCGACCGCGTGCGCCGGGTGGATCACCACTGGCAGGCCGCGGTCGGCCAGCTCGAAGGGACGCCGACCGGGCTCGGCTCGGCGAGCGACGACGCAGCCGATCCGGAGGATGTGTTCGAAGCACGTATCAATGACGCGCTCGTCAGCGTCGAGCGGCTCGTGGACGACTCGGAGAATGAGATCCGCAGCGACCTCGCGGCCACGAGCCGCCTGAACCGCGTGCAGGCGCTGATCGCCCTGGCGGCGTTGCTGGCGTCGCTCGGCATCGCCGCGCTGCTCGCCCGCCGGCTGGCGGCCGCGGCGCTGCGGCCGATCCACCGCCTGACCCAGGCGGCGCGCGCGTTCGGCAGCGGTCACCTCGGGCACCGGGTGGAGGTCACGTCCTCCGCCGAGTTGCACGAGATGGCCGAGACCTTCAACGGCATGGCGGAAGCCCTGCAGCAGCAGCATCGCCAACTCGAGCAGCAGGCGTTCACGGACTCGCTCACGGGCATCCCGAATCGCGCGCTGTTCGAAGACCGGGCGCGTCACGCCCTGGATCGGAGCCTGCGGACGAACGAGCGGATCGCCGTGCTGATGATCGACCTGGACGACTTCAAGCTCGTCAACGACGGCCTCGGCCATTCGAGCGGGGATGAGTTGATCGCGCTGGCCGCCGGGCGCATCGACGACGCGACGCGCCCATCCGACACGGTCGCCCGGCTCGGCGGCGACGAGTTCGCCGTCCTACTCGAGAGCGTCCGCGGCCTCGACGACGCGCTGGCCGCGGCCGAGCGCATCCGCCACCTGTTCGATGCGCCGTTCGTCGTGGGCGGCTCGGATGTCGTGGTCAGCACGAGCATCGGCATCGCCATGGCGGTCGATTCGCTCGACGCCGAGGAGCTCTTGCGGCGCGCGGACCTCGCGATGTACCGCGTGAAGGAGAACGGCAAGGACGGCACGGCCTTCTTCGATCCCGCCATGGAGGACCGGGCGGTCGACCGGCTCGACGTGCTGAGCGGTCTCCGCAGGGCACTGGAGCGCGACGAGCTCGTGGTCCACTATCAGCCGGTCGTCAGCCTCGAGACCGGCGACGTCGTGGGCGCCGAGGCGCTGATGCGGTGGGACCGGCCGGGCCACGGCCTCGTGCCGCCGCTGGAGTTCATCCCGTTCGCCGAGGAGACCGGGCTGATCCAGCCGATGGGTGCCTGGATCCTCAAGGAGGCCTGCACGCAGGCGCGCAGGTGGCGAGAGGACGGCGCTCCGACCGTCGTGGTGGGCGTGAACGTGTCCGCTCGGCAGCTCCTCGATCCCGACTTCGAGCAGATCGTCAGCGGCGCCCTGGCCGAGAGCGGGCTGGAGGCCGACGCACTCGTGCTGGAGGTCACCGAGTCGTCGGTGATGCAGAACCCCGACGTGACCATCCCCAAGCTCGACCGGATCGTCGACACGGGAGTGCATCTCACGCTCGACGACTTCGGCGAGGGTTACTCCTCGCTCAGCCACCTGCAGCGCCTGCCGGTGATGGGGCTCAAGATCGCGCGACCGTTCGTCAAGGGGCTGGCCGATCCCAGCGGCGACTCGCGGCTCGTGCGCGGCATCATCGAGCTGGCCCACAGCCTCGAGCTGCAGCTGGTGGCCGAGGGCATCGAGCTGCCCGAGCAGCGCGACGCGCTGCACGCGCTCGGTTGCCCGCTCGGCCAGGGGTTCCTGTTCGCACGGCCGCTGGCGCTACCTGCGTTCCACGCGCTGCTGCGCGAGCAGAAGCACCTGGCGCCGGTCCGCTGAGTCAGGCGCGCTCGAGCAGCGCGACGCCGATGCGGCTGTCGGCCATCCCGTAGAACACGAAGCGCCGGCCGTCGACCGCCTCGATCGCGGTCGGGAAGACGACGTTGTCGACCGTCCCCGAGCGCTCCTCGGCGGTCGCCGGCGACAGCAGCGGCTCGGTGCTGCGGGAGAGGACGCGCGTGACGTCGCCGGGGTCGAGCAGCATCGCGCCCGCCGCGTAGTGCACGGCGGGCTGCTGCGCCCAGCCCTCGACCAGCTCGCCGCTGACCCCGTGGTGGATCAGCAGCCAGCCCTCCTCGACGCGCAGCGGCGGCGGCCCGGCACCGATCTTCAGGCTCTCCCACTCGTGCTCGCTCATCGCCACGAGCCGGTGGTCGCGCAGCCGGGTCAGCGCGGACAGGTCGCGCTCCGCCTCCTCGGCGGGCACGTAGGAGACCCAGATGCCCGGGCGCTCGTCCGTGATCCCGGCGGGCAGGTGCACCCCCTCGCCGTCGCGCACCCACGCCAGGTCCCACATCGGGCGGTGGAGCATCGCGTAGGCGGGGCTGCCGTCGGGCCCCGGCACGGGCTCGGGGAACCAGACCGCGTCCTTGTTCGGGAACAGGTTGAGGTCGGTGTCGAGCTCGGGGGCGTAGCCGTAGTGCAGCGGTCCCAGGCGGCGCCAGGACTCGAGGTCCTCCGAGACCGCGAGCGCGAGGCGCGGCCCGAGCGGGCCGTAGGCGACGTAGGTCATCACGTGACAGCCGAGCCGGGCGATCGACGTGACCCGGGGATCCTCGACGCCGGCGCTCTCTTTGCCCCGCTCCCAGCCCGCGTCGGGCGCGAGCACGACGCCGCGGCGGCGGACGCCGGTGGGCACGCCGTCCTCCAGGACCACCTCGGCGAGCCCGACGCGCGATACGTTCCCGGCCGCCACCATCCGCGGCAGCAGGTGCAGCCGGCCGTCGGGCGTGCGCCCGCTGGCGGGGTTGAGGACGCCCTCGGCCTCGAGTTCGTTCGTCGGGTCGGGCGACATCACGACGCCGACCCGGGTGAGCTTGAACGGGATCATCCCTTGACGCCCGAGCCGAGGTTGCTCTGGACGAAGCGGCGCTGGAAGACGACGAACAGCGCGACCGCCGGCGCCGCCAGCACGCACGCGCCGGCGAGGATCGCCCCGAACGGGTTGGAGGCCCGCCCGGACACGGTCGAGATGTAGTTGGCGAGCGACACCGCGAGCGGCTGCATCTCCTGCTCCTTGGTCACGAGGAACGGCCACAGGAACTCGTTCCACGGGCCGATGAAGGTGAGCAGCACGGCGGTCAGCAGCGCCGGCTTGCTGAGCGGGATCGCGATCCGCAGCAGGATCTTCAGCTCGCTCGCGCCGTCGATCCGGGCGGCGTCGAACAGCTCGCGCGGGAGCTGCAGGAAGAACTGCCGGAACACGAACACCGCGGTCGAGTTGATCGCGAACGGCAGGATCATCCCCAGGTAGCTGTCGGCGAGGCCGTAGTCGCGCACGATCAGCACGTAGAGCGGGATCGTCAGCAGCTGAAACGGCACGACCTGCACCAGCAGCAGGCTCGCGAACACCATGCCCTTGCCGCGGAACTGCAGGATCGCGAGCGCGTAGCCGGCCAGCAGCCCGAACACAACCGTGCCGAAGATGACCGCGCCGGTGAACACGCCCGAGTTCAGCAGCGCGCGACCGAGCGAGAGCTGGTCGTTGATCTGCTTGTAGTTGTCGAGCGTGAGATTGCTCGGGTTCGGCAGCGCGCCGGCGAGCCCCGGGTCGGGGTCGGTCTGCAGCGACCCGATCAGCATGTAGTAGAAGGGGAAGAGGAAGACGAAGGCGCCGAGGAACAGGACCGCCAGCCGCACCTTGCGGCCCCGGTCGCTGGGCGCCGTCTCCCGCCGCGGCTCGTCGTCGACGGCCGCGAGCTCGGCCGGGAGCGTCTCGACGGCCATGTCAGTCACGCTCCAGGTACTTGCGGCTGGCCCAGGAGAGGAGGAGCACCAGCGCGACGAGGATCACGCCGAGCGCCGCCGCGAAGTCCGGCTCGCCCTGCTCGATCCCGTGCTGGTACATCGCGAGCACGGGCGACGCCGACGCGCCGTCCGGTCCGCCGCCGCCCGTGAGCAGGTAGGGCTCCGTGAACAGGTTCGCGCCCGTGATGATCGCCAGTACGACCACGAGCGTGGTCGCCGGGCGCACCCCCGGGACGGTCACGTTCATGAACGCGCGGAAGCGCGAGGCGCCGTCGACCGCCGCCGCCTCGTGGAGCTCCTTGGGGACGTTCTGGAGCGCGGCGAGGTAGAGCAGCACGAAGAAACCGAGCTGCTTCCAGCTGACGTACAGCGCGATCGTCGGCATCGCCAGCCACTCGCTGACGAGCCACGACGGCTCCGGCGCCAACGGGCCCAGGATCTGGTTCACCAGCCCGGTGCGATTGAACAGGAACAGCCACACGCCCACGACCGCGACGCTCGCGGTCACGTACGGCACGTAGAAGCTGCCGCGCAGGAAGCCGCGCCATGGGATCGCGGCGTTGAGCGCCGTCGCCAGCACGAGCGAGAGCACCACCGTCAGCGGCACGTTGATCACGAGGAAGATCCCGATGTTCAGGAACGACCGCTGGACGCGGTCGTCCGAGAGCACGGCGCTGAAGTTGTCGAGCCCGACGAACGGCCGCTCGACGATCGCCCCCGGCGCCGCGAAGAAGAAGTCGTGGACCGACATCCACAGCGCGTAGCCGAGGGGGTAGGCGAACAGCGCCGCCAGGAACAGCACATAGGGCGCGACGAAGCCGATCCCCAGCGGGTGGCGGCCCAGCGCGCGCTTGGCGAGCGTGCCGCTCACGTCACTGCTTGGCGGCCAGCTCGTCGGCCTTCTTCGCGGCGCGCTCGAGCGCCGCCTTCGGGTCCTCCTTGCCAAAGATCACCGAGCGCGAGTAGGCGTCGCGCAGGGTCTGCCAGATCGCGATCGAGTTCGACACGTTCGGGACCTCGACCGTGCGGGCGGCCTGCTCGGCGAACTGCTTGTAGGCCGGGTTCTTCGCGAAGTAGTCCGGGTACGCCGCCGGCAGGTCGGGGCGCATCGGCATCTGGCCGGTGGCCTCGAGCAGCGCGCCGTCCTGCTCCTTGCTGGTCGCGAACTTCAGGAACTCCCACGCCGTCCCGCGGTTCTTGCAGGCGGAGTAGATGGCCGTCGACTTCTCGTCGCTGAACGTCTTGACCTCGCCCGCCGGCTTGCCGGCGGAGGTCGGGACCGGCGCGGCACCCCAGTCGATGTCCTTGCCGTAGACCGCGATGGCCCACGGGCCGACGATCGACATGGCGGCCTTCTGCTCACCGAAGGCGTCGCCGTTGAACTTCTCGTTCGGCGAGAGCTTCTCGGCGTACATCTTCTGCCAGAACGCGGCGACCTTCTGGCCCGCCTCGTCGGCGAACTGGGCCTTGCCGTCCTCCATCGTCGCCTTTCCATCGCTCTCGGCGATGAACAGCGGATAGAAGTCGAACCAGGACTGGAAGAACTGCGACTCAGGAGACGGCCAGATGGCGGCCTCCGCGGCCTTGCTCGAGACGATCTTGCGCGACGTCGCGAGGAACTCGTCATAGGTCGCCAACGGCGGGTTCTTCGCGTCGATGCCGGCCTTCTTGAGCAGCTTGCGGTTGTAGAAGATCATCACCGGGTTCGACTTCCAGGGCAGCTGGTAGTACTTGCCGTCCTCGGACTGGTACTGCTCCGCCAGATCGCCGCTGCGCTCCTCGACGTACTCCTTGCCACCCGGGAGGGTGTCGAGCGCCACGAGCCCGCCCTGCTTCTGGAACTGCGGCACCGCGGCGGGTGAGGTGTTGAAGATCAGGCACGGTGCGTTGCCGGCCGTGATCGACGCACCGATGACCTCTTCGGAGGTCTTGCCCGCCGGGATCTCCTGCCCGGTGACCTGCTCCTTCGGGTGGTCCGCGTTCCACGCGGCGACGGCGGCCTTGCCCCAGGCCACCTCCTCCTTGTTGTTCGAGTACCAGACCTTGATCGGGCCCGTGGCCGCAGCGGCCTCGACGGCGTCCTCAGAGCCGCCTCCTCCGCAGCCGGCGACGGCGAGGACGAACAGCAGGGACAGCGTGATGGCGGTGCGTCTCATGGGACCTTCCGGTTGCGAGGGGGTGCGGTGGAGTTGCGGACCACGAGGCTGGCCGGAGCCAGCTCGACGTCGGCCTGGGGGCCGTCGAGCGACGCGAGCAGGACCCGGGTCGCGGCACGGCCCCAGCCGACCGCGTCAGAGCGGACGGAGGTGAGGGACGGGTGGACGTGGGCGGCCAGCTCGGAGTCGTCGTAGCCGACGATCGAGAGCTGGTCCGGCAGGGCGAGGCCGTGGTCCTGGGCGACGGCGAGGCCGGCGATCGCCATCACGTCGTTGGCGTAGACGATCGCAGTGGGCGGCGTCTCGAGGCCCAGCAGCGCGCGGGTGGCGGCGACGCCTCCCACGGCGGTGAAGTCGGCGACCTCGAGCAGCTCCGGCTCGAGCCCCAGCTCGCGCATCGCGCTCTCCCATGCGAGCCGGCGGCGCGCGCCGTGCACGAGCGACTGGCGCCCCGCGACGTGGGCGATCCGCTCGTGGCCGAGCTCGGCGAGATGCCGCACCGCATCGACGACGCCGGCGCGATCGTCGAGGCAGACCGCGGGGAACGGGCTCGGCTGCTCCGGCCGGCCGATGGTGACGGCGGGCAGGCCGAGCTCCAGGCACAGCTCGACCCGCGGGTCCTCGAAGCGCAGGTCGGTGAGGAAGACGCCGTCGACGCGCCCGCTCTTGGCGAGGCGCTCGTAGCGACCGGACTCGGCGCTCGGGTCGTCGCCGACGACCTGCAGCACGAGCGCCTGCTCGAGCGCGGACAGCTCCGTCTCGACACCGGCGATGAAGGCGGGGAAGAAGGGGTCGGTGCCGAGCAGCGCCGGATCGCGGGTGAGCACGAGGCCGAGGGCGTAGGCCCGTGACTGGGAGAGCGCCCGCGCCCGGGTGCTGGGCTGCCAGCCGAGCGCGGCGGCCGCCGAGAGGATGCGGGCGCGGGTGTCCTCGGCGATGCCGGGGCGGTCGTTGAGCGCGAACGAGACGGCGCTCTTCGACACGCCGGCTCGCGCGGCCACGTCGTCGATCGTCGGGGCGCGGCGGCGAGGCCGGCTGTTGTGACTATCTCCCACACCTCGCCTTTCAATCTCCCGTCCGCGCGCTGGCTAAACCGGTTTAGATCGCGGACCGCCAAGGTAGAGGGCTGAACGTGACTGCCAACCTCCGCGCTGCCCTCCGCGCCGCACTGCTCGTGTTCGTCCTCGGTCTCGGAGCGCCGGCGCTTGCCGGCGCGCAGGCCCCGGCACGGCCGAACCTCGCGCACCTCGACTTTCTCGGGGACACGGTCGCGCCGCCGAGCCAGGCGGGGCACACGACCTGGCGCCTCGACGAGGAGCCCGCGGTCGGCGTGCTCTGGACCTACGCGGACCGCAACGACGACGGCAGCTACCGCCGGCTCGGCGGCGGCAAGTACGACGCGGCGTCCGACACGTACGAGCAGGGCGCGTTCAACGCCGACGACATCTCGCGCGCGGCCGTCGTCTACCTGCGCCACCACCGGCGGCATCGGGACGCGCACAGCAGGCGCGCGGCGTACGAACTGCTGCGCGGGCTCACCTACCTCCAGACCGTCGAGGGGCCGAGCGCCGGCAACGTGGTCCTGTGGATGCAGCCCAAAGGCACGCTGAACCGGAGCCCGGTGCCGCGCGAGCTGCCCGACCCGTCCGACAGCGCGGAGTCCTACTGGCTGGCACGGACCGTCTGGGCGCTCGGCGAGGGCTACCGCGAGTTCAAGGACGTCGACCCCCCGTTCGCGCGCTTCCTGCGCGAGCGGCTCGACCTCGCGATCGCTGCGCTGGACCGCCAGACGCTGGCGCGTTACGGACGCGAGCTCACGATCGATGGGCGCAAGGTCCCGGCGTGGCTCGTTGTCAACGGCGCCGATGCCACCAGCGAGGCGATGCTCGGCCTCGCCGCGTACGTCGAGGCCGGCGGCGGAGCCGAGGCCCGCAGGGCGCTCGCCCGCTTCGGCGAGGGCGTGGCGCGCATGGGCGCCGGCTCGCCCCGCGAGTGGCCCTACGGCGCGGTGCTGCCGTGGGCGCTCTCGCGCTCGATCTGGCACGCATGGGCGTCGCAGATGCCCGCGGCGCTCGCCGAGGCGCACATGCGCCTCGATCGCCGCGACCTGCTGACGCCCGCGATCGCCGACGCGGCTTCGTTCACGCCGCATCTGCTCGTCGCCGGCGGCCCGGACAACGGCTGGAACCCGACGCCGACCGACCGCGTCCAGATCGCCTACGGCGCCGACAGCCGGATCCAGAGCCTGCTTGCGGTCGCCAAGGCCTCGAAGCGAGACGGCCTGCGCCGGCTCGCCGGCGTGGCGGCGACATGGTACTTCGGCAACAACGCGGCCGGCGCGGTCGTCTACGACGCGGCGACCGGCCGCACGTTCGACGGCGTGGAGGGCAACGGAACGGTCAACCGCAACTCGGGTGCCGAGTCCACCATCCACGGCCTGCTGTCGATGCTCGCGCTCGAAGCGGCGCCGGACGCCGCCCGCTGGTCGCAGGTGGCGACGCTCGCCCAACGCGACACGTGGAGGCTGGCCGAGGCGGAGGCCGGCGTGATCGCGGGCGGAGCCTCGATCGTGACGCCGCCCTCCGCGTGGACCGGCGAGAGCGGCTGGAGCGGCTCCTACGTCAGCCTGCCGTCAGGCGCGAGCGTCGACTTCGGGCCGCTCGCCCACTCCGACAGCCTCGTCCAGCCGGTCGCGTGGCGCAGCGAGGCCGGCGGCGGGGGCAGCACCCGCTGGACCGCCGGCAACCGCCTCCTCGGCGCGCTGAGCCACGAGAACGCGGGCCCCCAGGGCGCCACGGAGGCGCCCGGTCTGCTCGAGGTGTCACGGCTCCCCGGCCCGCTGCGGCCGGGCGAGTCCCTGACCGCGACGGCGACCCGCAGCACGGCGTCGGTCGACGCCGCGCTGATCCAGCCGCGGGCCGAGCGGCTCGTCCTCGGCCGCGGCGGCGCGGCACAGGCCCTGCTGCGCAGCTTCGACGACCGGACGCGCACGGAGTCGCTGGCCCTGCCGGGCAGCGGCGTCGCGCTCGTGTCGTCCTATGACGCCGCGGGCCGGCTCCGGAGCCGGACCGCGCAGGGCCGCCGCCAGATCCGGGCGCGCCTGCTGCCCGGCGGCTTCACGATCGCCGAGCGCTGAGGCGACCGGTCCAGCGGGCGAGGCCGGCGCACGTCAACGGCGGCTGGGTAGGAGTGGGGTTTCGGGCGGGCTGGGCGACGTTTGTTCCGCCACGCGAACGGTTCGTTGGTCGCGCCGGCCGTGAGGGCGGATGACCGACGTTCGTTGCGCCAAGCGCACCGTTCGTCACCCACAGGCGCTTCGGGCCGCTCCTACCCCGCCGCCGTTGCCGTTCGCGCTGACGCGCCCGGGTAGAACGCGCGCTCACCGGGCAGTACTTGCCCAGGGAGAAACCAACGGGAGGAGAGCCCATGGCTGAAACCGCCCCTCTGGAAGACCGGCTGGAAGAGCTCCTAGAGCAGGAGAGCTTCGCGCCCGCGGACGAGTTCCGCGAGCAGGCAGAGGTGACCGACGACAGCGTCTATGAGAAGGCCGACGAGGACATCGAGGCGTTCTGGGCCGAGCAGGCCGACACGCTGAAGTGGCAGGAGTCCTACGACCAGGTCCTCGACTGGTCCGACCCGCCGTTCGCCAAGTGGTTCGTGGGCGGCAAGCTCAACGTCGCCGAGAACTGCGTCGACCGCCATGTCGAGGACGGCAACGGCGATCGTGTCGCCTTCCATTGGCGCGGCGAGGAGGGCGAGGAGGAGGAGATCACCTACGCCGACCTCCATCGCGACGTGCAGAAGTTCGCCAACGCGCTCAAGGACGTCGGGGTCGAGAAGGGCGACGTCGTCGGGATCTTCCTGCCGATGGTGCCCGAGGTCGTCGTGGCGATGCTCGCGTGCGCGCGCATCGGCGCGCCGCACAACGTCGTCTTCGGCGGGTTCTCGCCCGAGTCGGTCAAGGAGCGCATGGAGGTCTCCGAGGCCAAGGCCCTCGTGACGGTCGACGGCGCACGCCGCAAGGGCAAGACCAACCCGGTCAAGTCCGAGGTCGACGAGGCGATGGGCGACATGGAGTCGCTCGAGACGATCATTGTCGTCCAGCGGACCGGCGAGGACGCGCCGATGAAGGAGGGGCGCGACCATTGGTACCACGAGCTCCTCGAGAAGGCCGACGACGAGTGCCCACCGGAGCCGATGGACTCCGAGGACCCGCTGTTCATCCTCTACTCGTCGGGCTCGACCGCGAAGCCGAAGGGCATCGTCCACACGACCGCCGGCTATCTGACCGGCGTCGCCTACACGCACAAGCTCGTGTTCGACCTCAAGCCCGAGGAAGATGTGTTCTGGTGCTCGGCCGACGTCGGCTGGATCACCGGGCACTCCTACATCGTCTACGGGCCGCTCGCCAACGGCACCACGTCCGTGATGTTCGAGGGCGCCCCCGACTATCCGGACAAGGACGTCTGGTGGGACATCATCGAGAGCTACGGCGTGTCGCTGTTCTACACCGCACCGACCGCGATCCGCGCGGCGATGAAGTGGGGCAAGGAGTACCCGGAGAAGCACGACCTGTCGTCGCTGCGGCTGCTCGGGACGGTCGGTGAGCCGATCAACCCGAAGGCCTGGCTCTGGTACCACACGGTCATCGGCGGCGAGCGCTGCCCGATCGTCGACACCTGGTGGCAGACCGAGACCGGCCACATCATGATCTCGCCGCTGCCGGGGCTCACCGAGACGAAGCCGGGGTCGGCGACCAAGCCGCTGCCCGGGATCGACGCCGCGGTCCTCGAGGAGGAGAGCGGCGACGAGTCCGGCACCGACGAAGGTCTCCTGGTGGTGCGCCAGCCGTGGCCTGGGATGCTGCGGACGCTCTACCAGGACGATGAGCGCTTCATCGAGACCTACTGGGACACGTTCGGCAAGGACGTCTACACCGTCGGAGACGCCGCCCGCAAGGACGAGGACGGCTACTTCTGGATCATCGGGCGCACGGACGACGTGCTCAACGTCTCCGGCCATCGCATGTCGACGGCCGAGATCGAGGGCGCAATCGTCTCGCACGACGCGGTCGCCGAGGCGGCCGTGATCGGGCAGTCCGACGAGGACTCAGGCCAGGCGGTGACGGCGTTCGTCACGCTCGGGGGCGACCAGGACGAGGGTGACGACGACCTCGTCAAGGAGATCCGCGAGCACGTCGGCAAGAAGATCGGCAAGCTCGCGCGGCCCAAGCGCATCATTTGGGCCGACGACCTGCCCAAGACGCGCTCCGGCAAGATCATGCGGCGCCTGCTGCGTGACATCGCCGAAGGCAACGAGCCGGGCGACGTCTCGACCCTGGCCGACCCGAGCGTCGTCGAGACGCTCGAGGAGAAGGTCAAGGCCGAGCAGAACGGGGACGGCTAGCGGCTAGCGGCAAGCGGGGCTCCGGTTTCGCGCCGGAGCCCCGCGCCCGCCGTTACTGGTCAGACCTCGACGATGACGGCGTCGCCCTGGCCGCCGCCGGAGCAGATCGCGGCCACGCCGCGCCCGCCGCCGCGGCGGCGCAGCTCCCAGATCAGCGTCGTCAGGATGCGCGCGCCGGAGGCCCCGATCGGGTGTCCGAGCGCGATCGCGCCGCCGTTGACGTTGACGCGGTCCTCGTCGACGCCGAGCATCCGCATCGAGTTCAGCGCGACCGAGGCGAACGCCTCGTTGATCTCGAACAGGTCGATGTCGTCGATGCTCAGGCCCGCCTTCTCGAGCGCGAGCTCGGTCGCCTTCGCGGGCGTGCGCGCGAGGTAGGCGAAGTCGTCGGCGACCGCGGCCTGCGCGACGATCGTCGCCAGCCACTCGCGGTCGTTGGCCTTCGCCCACTCCTCCGCGGCCAGCACGACCGCTCCGGCGCCGTCGTTGACGCCCGGCGAGTTGCCGGCGGTGTGGGTGCCGCCCTCGGAGATCGGCTTGAGGTTCGCGAGCGTCTCGAGCGTCGCCTCGGAGCGCGGGCCCTCGTCGACCTCGACGGTGGTGTCGCCCTTCTTCGAGGACACCGTCACGGGC
>Ga0190275_10001645_pt1 | contig 16488 bp, 18 predicted proteins | sample Popmic550T_FD_133745 | JGI IMG/M metagenome (GOLD analysis project Ga0190275, IMG submission 133745) | Populus adjacent soil microbial communities from riparian zone of Yellowstone River, Montana, USA - 550 T | ecosystem: Environmental > Terrestrial > Soil > Riparian zone > Trees stand | place...
CACCGCGATCGATGGCCCCGGCGATCACGAGACGCCCGCCATGCGGTCGAGGGAGGCATCGACCGCCGCCCTGAACGCCTCGCGGGTCTTCAGCTCCTCGAGGGCGTCGAGGCCGGCCTCCGTACTGCCGCCCGGGGAGGCGATGGACACCTGGAGGTCGCGCGCATCGCGGGTCAGCAGGTGCTCGCCGACGCCTGCGGCGGCCTCCCGCACGAGCAGTGAGCTGAGCTCGGGATCCAGCCCATGCTCGACGCCGGCGGCGGTGATCTCCTCGACGGCGAGGGCGAGGTAAGCGGGCGAGCAGCCCATGACGGCGGTGGCGACGTCGAGCTGGGACTCGTCGAGCTCGATCGTCGTGCCGAGCGCGCCGAGAAGCTCAACCGCGTCATCCAGCGCCGGAACGCCGGCGATGGTGTGACAGATCACTCCCCGGTTCACCTCGACCGCGAGGTTGGGCATCGTCCGCAGGACCGGGGTATCACCGAGCGCTTCCCGCAGGGCCGCGAGCGGCGTGGCGCCGAGCACGGAGATCACGCCGTCGACCCTGCCGGCAAGGGGCGCGGCGGCGTCGGCCATGCCCTTGGGCTTGACCGCGAGGACGATCAGGTCGGAGCCCTGGGCGAGCAACTCGAGCGACTCGACCCGCTCCCCGCCGAGCTCGTCAGCCAGCGCCTGCGCCCGCCCCGACCCGGAATCAGCGAAGAGCATCGCCTCGGGCCGCCTCTCGGAAGCAGCCCACCCCCGGGCCATGGCGCCCGCCATGTTCCCCGCACCTGCAAATCCAACAATCACGCAGCGAAGGTTAGTTCCCCCGCGTGGTCACCCTAGCTCTGGTTGAAGAAGCCCTTTTCGACGAGCCTGGCCTTCTCTTCAGCCGAAACCTCGACGTTCGCCGGTGTGAGCATGAAGGTCTTGTCGGCGATCTTCTGCATGCCGCCGTCCATGGCGTAGGTGAGTCCGGAGGCGAAGTCGATCAACCGCTTCGAGAGATCGGCGGGGGCCGATTGAAGGTTCAAGATCACCGGCACGTTTCGCTTGAAGCGATCGGCGATCTCCTGGGCGTCGTTGAAGTTCCGTGGCGTGACGAAGTGGACCTGCACGTCGGCTCCGCCGTCGGAGACGGGACGCAGGGCGCGCGTGCGCCGGCGCGGCGGATCGTCGTCGGCGAAGATCTCGTCGATGTCGTTGGCGGGCTCCTCGCGGCGCAGCCGGCGGACGTTGTTTCCCGTCGGGGCCTCGGCGACGGGAGCGGCGGAGCGGCGCCCGCGGCGCGGCGGCGGCATCGATTCGTCGATCGTGTCCGGCTCGCCGTAAGGATCGTCGTCGTAGCGGTGCTCGGGGTCCTCGGCCAGCCCGAAGTAGACGAGCGCTCGATTCCAGGTGTCACGTACGGCCATGCTGCGCGCCTCTTTCGCTTCCTTGCAGGGATCTCCTGCGGAGGATTATGCCGCGCTGCGCGCAGTTGCAAGCGTCCTCTCAGGCGAACAGCGCGCTGCCCAGGCGGATCGTCGTCGCCCCTTCCTCGACCGCAACCCGCCAATCCTGACTCGTTCCCATGGAGATTCGCTCGAGACCGTGCTCGGCCGCGAGCTCGGCGAGGCGTGCGAAGTGCGGCCGCGACTCTTCCGGATCGGCGGCGAAGGGCGGCATCGTCGAAAGCCCAGCGACGCGCACCGGACAGTTCCCGAGGACCTCCCCCAGCTCATCTGTGGCGAAGCCTCCCTTTCCCTCCTCGTTCGCGACGTTCACCTGGATCAGCACCTGGGTCGCGCCGGTTCCGTGCTTGCCGAGCTCCTTGAGCACGCTGCCGGAGCCGACCGAGTGGATCAGCCGGACGAGCGGCAGCACGTCGCGAACCTTGCGGCTCTGCAGATTGCCGATGAAGTCCCAGGTGAAGGAGTCGCCGAAGCGCTCTCGCTTCGCCTCCAGATCGCCGAGCCGGTTCTCGCCGAGCAGCTCGACACCGGCGTCGGCGAGCGCGCCGAGCTCGTCGACGGGCACGTACTTGCTCGCGACCAGCACCTCGACCTCGGGGCCGGCGATCCCACGGACCTCCGCGAGGTTGGCGCGGACGCGGTCGGGATCGATCTCGGTGAACGGCTCGACCATCAATCGACATTCCGCCAGACGAGCCCTGCCTGCCGCCCCGTCCGACCGCCGCTCCCGCGGTGACTGAAGAAGATGTCTTGGTTGCAGCGCGTACAGAGGTCGGATTCGTCGATCCGCTCCACCCCGGCTCGCTCGAGCAGGGCCCGGGCGATTGCGGGCAGGTCGAGCATCCGGCCGTCGGCGAACCGGGGCCCGAGCGGCGCGAAGGTGGCGAGCACTTCCTCCCCGACCTCGTAACAGCAGGGACCGATTCCGGGACCGATCGCCGCATCTGTGGCCCCGACGGCCTCGGCGCCTCTGCCGACGATTCCGCCCGCCAGCCCGCGCCAACCCCCGTGGACCATCGCCACACCGTTCGTCCCGGCGAGCGCGATCGGCAGGCAGTCGGCGACGAAGACGAGCGCGGCGAGCCCGCGCGCCGCGGTCGCGTGGCCGTCGACCGCCGGCGGATCCGCGCTCGCGGTGGACCAGGGAGCCGGCTCCTGAGGCCCCTCATGGAGGAGGACGTCGGCGGCGTGGACCTGCCGCCCGATCAGCACCCGGTCGGGATCGATCTGGAGGGCGGTGCTGAGGCGGGCGCGGTTCTCTCGCACCTTCGACTCGCCGTCGTCGGTCAGTACGCCGAGGTTGAGGCTGGCGAAGTCGCCTTCGCTGACTCCGCCCGCCCGCGTCGAGAATGCGGCATGCGCGTTGCCGAGCTCGGATTCGAGCCAACGGACCCCGTTCACCTCGCGCCACTCCATGCGGCTGACGATCTCAGATCGACTCGGCCGACCGGCGCGCGAGGGCGAGGGCCAGCTCGAGCTCGGCGTCGCGTCCGCCGCTCAAGCCGCCGTCGAGCTTGCGCTCCAGCGTCCCGCGGAGCGCGGCACCGACGTCGGGTCCCTCGGGGACCCCGGCGGCGAGCAGGTCCTCGCCGCCGATCTCGAGGGAGACCTCGCGCCAGCTCTGCAGGTACTCGTCGATCCATGCCGCGCCGGCGGCGACTGCGAGCAGCAGCTCGGCGTCAGCGTGGCCCGCCGCGATGCGGACCGCCTCCGATGGACGCTCCGGCTCGGCGACGGCCAGCCGGAGCGCGGCCTCGGCGCGTTCTCCCCCATCGGCGGCCATCAGGATCGCCCGGCTCCGGATGGACGGATCGCCCGCCCACGGCTCCCTCGCGGCGAGCTCGCCGACGGCCTCGATCAGGTCGAGCGCGCTGGGGCTCACCGCGAGGACGCCCCACTCGCGCAGGAGCGCGAAGCCGCGCGGGGCCGCATCCTCCGCGGCGAGCCGGGCCAGCTCGGCGTCGCGGCGGTCGCCGGAGATCGTCTCGAGGTCGGTCGCGGCGAGCAACCTTCGCGTCTCCGGTTCCGGCTCCAGCCCGAGCCGGGCGGCGTAGCGCGCGGCGCGGATCGCCCGCGTCGGGTCGTCGGCGAAAGAGCCGTCGTGGAGCACCCGCAGCGTGCCGGTGCGGAGGTCGTCGACGCCGCCGAAGGGATCGAGCAGCTCGTCCGGGCGCGCGAGCGGCACCGCGATCGCGTTCACCGTGAAGTCGCGGCGGCGCAGGTCCTCGCCGATCGGCGCCGGCTCGACCTCGGGTAACGCTCCGGGGTGGGCGTATGTCTCCCGCCGCGTCTGGGTCAGGTCGATCCGCAGCCCGTCGATCGCGACGCTCGCGGCGCCGAAGCGGGCGTGGCGCCCGTGCACCTCGACCTCGACCGCCGGGTCGAGGCCATCGAGCAGCGGCTCGAGCTCGCCCTCCACCGCGATGTCGACATCGCCACCGGGATCGCGCCCGGCGGCCAGCTCACGGACCCAACCGCCGACGAGGTATGCGCCGGCGGCTCCCAGCGGAGCGCGGAGAGGCCCCAGCGGGAGCCCCTCGACCGCCTCGGCGATGTTCGGCACGGAGTTCACCCTCCCTAGGATGCTGCGTTCTCACATGAAGCGGATTCAGGTCATTTGGAAAGCAATGACGGGCGCAGAGCGGCTGATCGCAGGCGTGATCGCCCTGCTGCTCTCCAGCTGCGTGATCCTCGCCGCCGTCGCGTTCGCCACCGAGCCCGGCGACATCTCCAACCCCGACGCGAAGTTCGATGCCGAGCGCAGTCCGGGAGAGAAGTCCTCGGGCAAGACGAAACCGCCGCCGGACAAGGCGGTCGACTGGACCCGCTTCGGCTACGACCCCGGCCGCAGCAAGTTCCTCGACGCCCAGCGTGTCCGGCCCCCATTCGACAAGGTCTGGAAGTACAAGGGCGAGGAGCTGATCGAGTTCCCGCCGATCGTCGTCGACGACCGCCTCTACTTCATCGACAACGACGGGGTCTACACCGCCCTCGATGCCGGCACGGGCAAGGTGATCTGGGAGGAGCAGCTCACCTCACTCAACGCCTCCTCACCCGCCTACTACGACGGGGTGCTCTACAGCGTCGCGCTCGAGCCCGGGCAGGCACTTGCCGTCCGCGCCCGCGACGGCAAGGTGCTCTGGCGCAAGGACCTCGGCGCCCGCGCGGAGAGCTCGCCGATGGTCGCCCGCGGCCGAATGTACTTCGGCGACGAGGCCGGCGTGGTCCGCGCCCTCGACATCAAGGACGGCTCGACGATCTGGGAGGCGTCGGTTCAAGGTTCGGTCAAGGCCGCGCCCGCGCTCAGCGACGGCATCCTCTACCTCGGTGACTACGGCGGCTACATGAACGCAATCCGCGCCACCGACGGTGAGATCGAGTGGCAGACCGAAGACCTCGGGGTCGGCCGGATCTACTCGACGGCCGCCGTCGCCTTCGGCCGCGTCTACGCCGGCAACGTCGACAACAAGGTTTATTCGTTCGATGGGGAGAACGGCGAGATCGCCTGGACTCACTCGGCCGGCGGCTACGTCTACTCCGGCGTCGCGGCCGCCGACACCGGCAGCACGAAGCCCGCCGTCTACGTCGGCTCCCACGACCGCAACGTCTACTCGCTCGACGCCGAGTCCGGCGACGTCATCTGGGAGGCTCACGCCGGCGGGCAGATCAGCGGCCCGGCGACGGTGATCGGCGACGTCGTCTACGTCTCCACCTTCAGCGGCAACGCGACGATTGGCCTCGACCTCGGGACCGGGCGGCGCGTGTTCAGCTACGACGACGGCGAGTACGGGCCGGTCGTCAGCGATGCCGAGACGCTCTACCTGACCGGCGGCTCTTCGGTGACCGCCTTCGATCCGGTCGACATCGGCGAGGCGAAGTACCAGCCTCAGAAGGGCCAGAAGGGCATCGTGCCGCCTGCGGAGCTGCGGGAGATCCGGAAGAAGGCGAGGAAGGGCGGCGGTGGCGGCTCGGGTGGCCAAGCACCGGGAGGCTCCCCGCGCCCGGGTGGGGGTTCTGCTGGTGGGGGTGGTGGTGAAGACAGCCCGGGCGGCGCCTCTTCCCAGGGGAACAGCGGCTAGCCAGCTAGTGGGGCGGATTAGGGCAGCATCCTGTCTTAATCCACCCCATTAGCCGATCAAACCTTCGCCTCCCCTCCCCTCACCAGCAAACACCCAGCTCTAAAGCGCGAAATCGCGGAGGCGGCTCCTGAGTTCCTAACCCACCAACCGAACCGGGACCCCCGCCTCCGCCATCGCCTCCTTGCACTCGGCGATCGTGTGCTTCCCGTAGTGGAGGATGGACGCGACCAGGACCGCGTCCGCATGACCCTCGACGATCCCCTCGGCCAGGTCGGTCAGCTTCCCGGCTCCGCCCGAGGCGATGACAGGGATCGGCACGGCATCGGCGACCGCGCTGGTGAGCGGCAGGTCATAGCCCTCATTGGTGCCGTCGCGGTCCATGCTTGTGAGGAGGATCTCCCCCGCTCCGCGCTCGGCCGCCTCGCGAGCCCAGCCGACGGCGTCACGCCCTTCGACGAGCTTGCGTCCGCCCTGGACGTAGACATCCCAGCTCCCGAGGCCGGCGTCTGAGGCCTTGGCGTCGACCGCGACGACGACGCACTGGGTCCCGAAGACCTCGGCGAGCTCGCCGATGAGTTCCGGGCGAGCAAGGGCCGCCGAGTTGATCCCGACCTTGTCCGCACCGGCGTCGAGGACGGCCTGGGCGTCGGCGACCGAGCGGATCCCGCCGCCGATCGTGAACGGCACGAAGACGTCGTTGGCGGTCCGGCGCGCGAGGTCGACGATCGTGTCCCGCGACTCGTGCGAGGCGGTGATGTCGAGAAAGACGAGCTCGTCGGCACCCTCGGCGTCGTACTTGGCGGCCAGCTCGACCGGATCGCCCGCGTCGCGGATGTCGACGAAGTTCGTGCCCTTGACGACGCGGCCTCGGTCGACATCGAGGCAGGGGATGAGCCGGTTGAGCGCCATCGCGTGGGTCCCGCTCAGCGCTTCTTGCGAAGCGGGTTCGCATGCAAGGCGGCGCTGCGAGCGAAGGCGGCCGGCTCGAGCTTTCTCGCCAGGGTCATCAATCGCGCCCGCTCCGCCGACGTCAGGTTCTTCGGCTTCCCCTTCGACTTGGCGACCAGCTTGCGCAGCTCGCCGAGCTCGCCGGGGCCCAGCTTGTCGATGTGGCGCTTGACGACGAGCGCGAGCTCGGCGACGGCGATCGCCCGTGCCCACGGGCTGAACCGCCCAGCGGTCCGGCTGGCTGTTCCGACGAGGCTCATCGGCCCGCTCCGGCGAGCGCGTCGAGCGCGTCGGCGACGCTGAATCGCCCCTCGTAGAGCGCCCGGCCGACGATCACGCCCTCCAGGCTGGGCGCGCCGAGCGATGCCAGCGCCTTCAGGTCGTCGAGGGTTCCCACGCCGCCGGAGTAGATCAGCCGTGCGCCGCACCCGTCGCAGGCGGCGAGGATCGGCTCGAGGCCGTCGAGGCCCGGCCCCTCTAGCGTGCCGTCGACCTCGACCGGCGTGTAGACGAAGCGGGAGACGCCGCGGGAGCCGAGTCGCTCGATCGCCTCAGCGACGGGGGTCGATGTCGCCGTCTCCCAGCCCTCCACCGCGACGTTGGCGCCGCGAGCGTCAACCGAGGCGACGATCCGCTCGCCGTAGATCTCGGCCAGATCGCCGAGCAGGCCGGGATCTCGCTGGGCGCTGGTCCCGAGCACCACGCGCTGCGCTCCCGACGCGAAAGCGGCCTCGACTGCCGGACGGTCGCGCAGGCCTCCGCCGAGCTGGATCGGGACGCCGACGGAGGCGGCGATCCGGCCCACGATCTCGAGGTTGACCGGGGCGCCAGCGCGGGCGCCGTCGAGGTCGACCACGTGGATGATCTCGGCGCCGCCGGCGACCCAGCGGCTCGCGGCGTCTGCGGGGTCGGCGTCGTAGCGGGTCTCCCGGTCGTAGTCGCCCTGGCGCAGGCGGACGGCGTGGCCGTCGCGAATGTCGATCGCCGGCAGAAGCGTCAGCGACCCGCGGGCGGAGCCAGTGTCCACGAGCGTGCTCAAGCCGGCGCGCCGACCGGAGCGGCGAGACGGACGAAGTTCTGCAGCATCCGCAGGCCGGCACGGCTCGACTTCTCGGGGTGGAACTGGGTGCCGAAGACGCTGCCATCGCCGACGACCGCGGCAAAGCGCTCGCCGTGCTCGGAGCTCGCCAGCAGGTGCTCGGCGCGCGGGCGGGCGACGAAGGAGTGAACGAAGTAGAACGGCTCGGCGTCCGCGATCCCCGCTCCGAGCGGCGATTCCCCGAGTCCCTCGAAGCGGAGCCCCGCCCAGCCGATATGAGGGAGCTTGGCTCCACCCGCGTCGAGCGCGGTCACCTCGCCCGGCAGCAGGCCGAGGCCGGTGGCGCCGCCGAGCTCGGTGGACGATTCGAACAGGAGCTGCATGCCGAGACAGACTCCGAGCAGCGGCGTCCCGGCCGCGACGCGCCCGCCGATCAGGTCCTCGAACCCGCGGGTCCGAATCTCCCGCATCGCCTCGGGGAAGGCGCCGACGCCGGGCAGGATCAGGCCGTCGGCTGAACGAATCGCCCCGGGATCGGAGGTGACCATAGATTTGCCGCCAACGTGCTCGACGGCTTTCTCGACCGAGCGCAGGTTCCCCATCCCGTAGTCCAGGATCGCGATCTCGGCCCGCTCGCTCATCGCGACGATTGTAGGCGCGGGGGTTCCGGGCTCAGCGGAACTCGCGGATGGTCTTCTGGACGGCCTTGAGCGACGGCTTGGCGTCGCCGTTGACCTTGACCAGCCCGGCGCCGGGGCACCATGGGCAGGAGGTCTCCTGGTTGAAGTCGCGCCAGAGGTAGACGGCGACGCCGACGATGTTCCACGAGTCGCGCTTCTTGGCGAGCAGCTTCAGGCCCTTGCGAAGGCGGTTGGCCTGCCCCTGAGAGCCGACGACCTCCTCGGAGCTCTTCGGTCCGGTGGCCGCCCAGCCCATCTCGCCGACGAATACGTTGACGTCGCGGTCGCCGGCCTTCTTGGCTGCTTTGCGCGCCTCGCCGATCTGTTTCTTGACCGTGGCGACGCCGGCGCCGTAGGGATGAACGTTGATCGCCTCGAAATGACTCTCGATTCCCTTCACCTGGTAGAGGCGCCGGTAGAAGTCCTTCGCGCTGGGGTTGGGATCGTTGGGATAGCCGAACATGCCGCCGAGGATGATGTTCGAGCCCTTGTTCGCCGACTCGAGCGCCTTGTCTGAGATCTCGATCAGGGTCGCGTAGTCGCGCGGGCTGGGCTTGGGCTGCCAGAACGCCTTGGCGTTCTGCTCGTTCCAGATGATCCAGCGCTTGACCGGCCGCTCGGGGACGCCTGAGTTCTCCTGCCAGAAGTCTCCGCCGGGCCCATAGCGCTTGGCCGCGGCCTCCACGAACACCTGCCAGGACTCGCGATCCTTCCGCGACTCGGTCGGTGGCACCACCTCGCCCGATCTCGAGACGAACTTCGGAGTCCCGTACAGGAGGGGTTGGGGCTGCATCCCGGCGAGGGCGGCCTGGCGAAACTCGTGGTCGGCGGCGGCCCAATGGAACGAGCCGCCGCGCTTGTCCTGAGCGGCCGCCCAATCGACGCCGATGCGGAAGGTGCCGAAGCCCGTTTTCCCCATCCGGTCGTAGTCGTCCTCGCTCGGCAGGAAGGCGCTGACGCCCCAGAACTGCTCAGGCACCTTCGCCGCCGACGAGCTCGCCGGCGCGGCGCACGCGATCGCGGCCAGGAAACCGATCAGGAGCGCGCCGAAGCGCGACGGCTTGTTGCGGGCTGGGACTCTCATCGCTTCCGGTTAGAGCACGTAGGGACAGGCGAAGTTTCGAATTGCGTCGTGACACGTGGACGCGAACGCGGCAGCTTAGAGGTCCCCGATCACGAGGTCAGCGTTCCCTTCGTCGAAGGGACCCCCGACTCGCTCGGATCGATCGCGACGGCATCACGCAGGGCGCGCGCGAACGCCTTGAAGCAGGCCTCGATCATGTGATGGGCGTTCGAGCCGTAGGGGTTGCTCAGATGCAGGGTGAGTTTGGCATTCATCGCGACCGCCCGGAAGAACTCCTCGGTCAGCTCCGCTTCGAACCCGGCGATCGCGACCGGCGGCAGGTCGGAGCTGAACAGGCAGAACGGCCGGCCCGAGACGTCGACCGAGCAGACGCCCAAAGCTTCGTCCATGGGCAGCTCGACGTGGGCGTAGCGGCGGATGCCGGCGCGGTCGCCAAGCGCCTGGTCGATCGCCTGCCCGAGCGCGATGCCGACGTCCTCGACCGTGTGGTGGGAGCCGGTCTCGAGGTCGCCCTCGGCGCGCACCCGCAGCCCGAGCCGGCCGTGGCGACCCAGCAGGTCGAGCATGTGGTCCAGGAAGCCGACGCCGGTCGACGCCTCGACGACGCCCCCGTCCAGGTCGAGGGCGAGCGAGATCGTCGTCTCGTTCGTCTCTCGGCTGATTTCTGCGGTGCGGGTCATCTGCAGTCCTCAGGATGCCTGTTCGGGCGGACCGGATGCCCCGGGCCCGTGGCCACGTGCAAGCGCGGACGCGCCGTGGACCGGGAACCCCTCGGAGCGGGCGATCTCGTCGACGGCGGGAGCGAGGGCCGCAGCGGACGCCGCGTCCAGGCGGACCTCGCTGATCCCGCGCATGAACGTCGCCGGGGACAGCGGCCCCATGAAGCGCCCGGCGCCCCCGGTGGGAAGCGTGTGGTTGGAGCCCGCGGCGTAGTCGCCGAAGGCGGTCGCGCCAAAGGGGCCGGCGAAGACGGCTCCCGCGGTCGTGATCCGGCCCGCCAGCTCCCCGGCGCCCTCGCAGGCGATCTCGAGGTGCTCGGGCGCGTAGGCCTGGGAGAGCTCGACCGCGGCGTCGAGGGACGGCAGCTCGATCAGGTCGACCGCGGCGTCGGCGACGCTGGGATGCTCGGGGGCCAGGCGCTCGATCGCCGCCTCGAGCGCGGCGAGGAACGCGGCGTCGGGGGAGGTGACGACTAGCGGGCTGTCGGCTCCGTGCTCCGCCTGCGCGCAGAGGTCCAGTGCGAGCCAATCGGCATTCGCGCTTCCGTCGCAGACCACGAGTAGCTCGGAGGGGCCGGCGTAGCCATCGATCCCGACCTGCCGGGATACCTGGAGCTTGGCCTCCTGGACCCACGGCCCGCCCGGGCCGGCGATCACGTCGGCCTGCAGAACGGATTCCGTGCCGTACGCGACCGCCGCGATCGCCTGCGCGCCGCCGACGGCGAGGACGCTGTCGGCACCGGCGATTCCCGCCGCGGCGAGAACAACCTCGTGCGGCCGGCCTCCCTCCTGGGGAGGCGAGGCGACGGCCACCCGGCGGACGCCGGCGGAGCGCGCGGGGATCACGCCCATCAGCACGCTGGATGGATAGGCGGCCCGTCCGCCCGGCGCGTAGATCACGGCCTTGTCCACGGGGACCTGCCGGATGACGACCTCGTGACCCTGGGGCAGCTCGACGACCTTCGGTTCCGGATCCAGCTGCGCCTCGGCGACGGCGCGGATGTTCGCCGCGGCAGTCTCGAGCGCCTCGCGCAGGGACGGCTCCAGCGATTCGGCGGCTTCCTCGAGCTCCGATCGCACGATCCAGAGCTCCGCCGGGCGGGCGCCGTCGTGACGCTCGCTCAGGTCGAGCAAGGCCGCGTCTCCCTCGCGCCGCACCTGCTCGATGACAGCGGCGACGTCTGAAGAGATCTCAGCCGGGTCGCCCGCGGTCGCTCGCAGCTCAGCGGCGAGCGCGATCGCGTCGGAGCCGTCCCAGCGGCGGATCAAGACTCTCACGACCCGGACGTCGACTGCGCTGCATCCCGAAGTCGCTCGACCATCGCGTCGAGCTCATCGACGCGCAGCTTGTGAGCGATCCGGTTGGCGACCAGCCGGGCGGTGCAGCGGGAGATCTCGTCGACGACCTCGAGGCCGTTCTCGGCCAGCGTCCGGCCGGTGTCGACGAGGTCGACGATCCCGTCGGCGAGACCCACCAGCGGCGCCAGTTCGACCGAGCCCTTGACCTCGACGATCTCGGCCTGGCGGCCGACGCGCTCGAAGTAGTCCGTTGCGGTCCGCGGGTACTTGGTCGCGATTCGCGCCAGTCCCAGGCGTCGCTCCGCCTCGTCGAGATCGTCGGAGCCCGCAACCGCCGCGAGGACCATCCGGCAGAACCCGAAGCCGAGGTCGGCCAGCTCGTAGACGGCGCGATCGCTCTGCTCGGCGAGCACGTCCTTCCCCGTAACGCCGAGGTCAGCGGCACCCGCCTCGACGTAGGTCGGAACATCGGAGGGCCGCACCGTGACGATGGTCAGCCCTTCGAGCTCGAAGATCAGCGCCCGCGAGTCGCCCCGCGGCTCGGTCGTATCGAAGCCGGCGCGGTCGAGCATGTCGAGGCAGCCGGGAAACAGCGAGCCGCGCGGCAGCGCCAGCCGCAGCGAGCCGCCCGAGTCCACCCGGCGGGCGACGTGCACGCCCTGCTGAGCCATCACCGCCCCTCGCCCCGGTCAAGCGCCAGGCGCTCCTCCTCGGCCTGAGCGATGTGCACCCGCTCCAGGTAGAGAGCGAAGCCGGCGGCCGGCATCGGGCGGCCGAAGCGGCCGAGCAGGTCGTCATAGCGGCCGCCGCCGCCGAGGACGTGGCCGAGAGCGGGGTCGTAGACCTCGAGGATCGCCCCGGTGTAGTAGCCGAGGTCGCGGAGCAGTCCGAGGTCGAGCTGGACGCGATCCGCCATTCCGCGGCGCTCCAGCTCCACGAAGGTCTCGGCGAGCCGGCTGGATGCGCGCTCGACCGCCTGCCCGCCGATCGCGCGAGCTTGCCCCAGGACCTCGGAACCGCCGCGTAAGCTTGAGAGCGCGACGATCGCCCTGCGCTGCTCGTCGGAGATGCCGGCGAGGTCGCCGGCCTCCGCCTCGATCGCGACGAGGTCGTGCATCGCCAGGCATTCGATGATCCGATCGCGGGCAGGGCCCTCGACCTCCATCTCCTCGAGAAGCTGACGGAAGAGGTCGGCATCGCCGAGGCCGATCACCGCCCGGTCGAGCCCGACACAATCGAGCGCGGCGACGAGAAGCTCGACGATCTCGACGGTGCCCGCGGGGGCCGGGACCCCGATCAGCTCCACCCCGACCTGCCGGAACTCGCGCATCTGCCCGCGCTGCGGCCGCACCGCTCGGTAGGCGCTTCCCTGGTAGCGGAGCCGGAACGGGCCATCCTGGTCCTTGAAGCGGTTGGCGACGAGCCGCGCGATCGGCACGGTCATGTCGCTGCGCAGGGCAAGCGTCGCCCCGGCCTCGTCGAAGAAGCGATAGGAGCCGTCCGTGGTCCGTTCGGCCTGAGCGATCACGTCGTGGAACTCGATCGTAGGCGTCGCGACCTCGCCATAACCGCGCGCTTCGAAGAGGTCGGCGAGGGTCCGCTCGATCGCGCGAAGCTCGCGCATCTCCTCGGGGAGGATGTCCCGGGAGCCGGTTGGGATCGGCTGAGTCATGACAGTTCCTGGCGTTCGGTCGGGCGGGATCGCGGTTGCCTAGGCGAGCGCGGGGACCGGCTCGATGGCAACGCGCTCGATCCGCGCACCGAGATCCCGCAGGCGCTCGTCGATCCGCTCGTAACCGCGGTCGATCTGGGCGATGTTGCCGATCTCGGAGGTGCCGCGGGCCGCGAGCGCGGCGATGAGCATGGCCATGCCTGCGCGGATGTCGGGGCTTTCGAGGCGCTCACCGTGAAGCCGGCTCGGACCGCTGACGATCGCCCTGTGGGGATCGCACAACGTGATCCGAGCGCCCATGGAGACGAGCTTGTCGGTGAAGAACAGGCGGTTCTCGAACATCTTCTCGAAGATCAGGATGGTCCCCTCGCACTGGGTCGCGAGCGCCAGCGCGATTGAGGTGAGGTCGGCCGGGAAGGCGGGCCAGGGGCCGTCGTCGATCTTCGCGATCGCGTCACCCATGTCGTCTTGGATCGCGAGCCGCTGGTTCGGCAGCACGGTCAGATCGCGCCCCTCGATCGTGCTCCGCAGGCCGAGGCGGCCGAACTGGCGGCGGATGCCCTTCAGGTCGCCCTCCTCGACGTCGTGGATGACGAGCTCCCCGCCGGTTGCCGCCGCGAGCGCCATGAAGCTGCCGATCTCGATGTGGTCGGGGGTTACGCGATGGTCGGCGCCGCCGAGCTTGTCGCGGCCGTGAACCGTCATCACGTTGGAGCCGATGCCGTCCACCTTCGCTCCCATCTTCGTGAGCAGCCGTGCGAGGTCCTGGACGTGCGGCTCACAGGCGGCGTTGCCGATCGTCGTCGGGCCGGGGGTCAGCGCCGCCGCGAGGAGCGCATTCTCGGTTCCCATCACCGATGGCTCATCCATGAAGATCTCGCAGGGTTTGAGGCCGCCGTTGGCGCGCAACTCGATCATCCGCTCACCGGAGATCTCGGCGCCGAGGTCGCGGAACGCATCGAGGTGGGGATCGAGGCGGCGGCGGCCGATCGTGTCCCCGCCGGGCGGCGGCATCGTCACCTCACCGAAGCGGGCCAGCAGTGGACCGGCGAGCAGGAAGGAGGCGCGGATCCGGGCGGCGAGGTCCTCGTCGACGGATGTCGAGCTGATGTTGGCGGCGCGCAGGCGAACGTCGTTCACCCCGAGGCGCTCGACCTCCACCCCGAGAGCCGCGAGGAGGCCGATCTGCGCCTCGGTATCGCGGATCGCGGGGACATTCCGAAGGATCACGTCCTCCTCCGTGAGCAGGCAGGCGCAGAGGATCGGCAGTGCCGCGTTCTTGTTGCCTGCGGCGACGATCTCCCCGCTCAGGGGGACGCCGCCCTGGATGACGAACTTCTCCATGGGAATCGCGGGCTAGGGTAAACGGTTGTGAGTGAGCCAACTCGTGCAGAAGCCTGGGATCTCCTCTGCGAGTGGACCGAGTCCGATTCGCTGCGCAAGCACGCGCTCGCGGTTGAGGCCTCGATGCGTGCCTACGCGCGGACCTGGGGCGAGGACGAGGAACGCTACGCGGTCACCGGTCTGGTCCACGATCTCGACTACGAGCGCTTCCCGGACCTCGATACCGGCCACCCGCGGATCGCGCTGGCCGAGCTCGAGAAGCTCGACTACCCCCGGGACGTGATCGACGCCGTCGCCGGCCACGCCGAGTTCCTCGAGGTGCCGCGCGAGACGACCATGGCCAAGACCCTGTTCGCCGTCGACGAGCTGAGCGGCTTCGTCACCGCCTGCGCGCTCGTCCGGCCGACCGGGATCGAGGGAATGAAGGTCAAATCCGTGCGCAAGAAGCTGAAGACGCCGGCGTTCGCCGCCAAGGTCGACCGCGGCCAGATCGAGCGGGCGATCGCCGAGCTCGAGGTGGACGAGAGCGAGCACATCCAGCGGGTGATCGACGCGCTCGCCGGCGAGGCCGAGACGCTTGGGATCTCCGCGGAACAGGTAGCCGCCAAGTCATGAGGTTCTTGCGCATCCTCTTCGTGCTGTTGGTCATCTTGGCCGCGCTTCTGGCGATCAACACGGTCGTCCTCGACAACGAGACGAAGGACGCCGAAGCGACCGTGACCGACGGCGAGATCCTCGAGCTGACCGGCGCAGATGTCCAGGTCGTCGACCACCCCGCGACGGGCTCCGGCCCCGAGCGCGAAACGATCGTCCTGCTGCATTGCTTCGGCTGCTCGAGTCAGTGGTGGGACCCGATCATCCCGCTGCTCAACGAGAATCACCGGGTCGTGACGATCGACCTGATCGGTCACGGCGGCTCGGAAAAGCCTGCCAGCGGCTACGAGATCACGGCTCAGAGCGCAGCAGTGGGCGAGGCTCTGAGCGAGCTGGGAGTCAGCCGCGCGACAGTCGTCGGGCATTCGCTCGGCGGCGTGGTGGCCGTTTCGCTCGCCGAGCAGTCGAGTGAGCTCGTCGACCGCGTGGTGCTGATCGACGTCGGAAATGACGCCGACGACACCGAGCTCGGCTTCACCGCCAAGGCCACGTCGACGCCCGTGATCGGCGAGGCGCTCTGGCGCATCAAGACGGCCGGCCTCGTCAAGTCCGGCTACCAGGACGCGTTCGCTCCCGGCTTCGACATCGATGAGGCATTCGAGGATCCCGACCAGGTCGTCAAGGACAACGACGCGATGACCTACACCTCATACGACCAGGCGCAGGCGGAGATCGACGAGTACTTCAAGGGTGGTTCGCTGTCGACCCGGCTCACGTCCACCGGCGTTCCGCTTCTGGTCATCAACGGCAGCGAGGATCAGATCCTCGACGCCACGGCGGTGCTCGACTCGTACAAGACCGTCCCGGGCGCACGGCTCGAGGAGATCGAGGTTGTCGGCCACTCCCCGAACGTCGAGGATCCAGAGGCGACGGCCGCGCTGATCCTCCCCTTCGCCGCGGCCGGTGGAGTGCTGGAGCCGGAGCCGCCGCCCAAGCCCCCGGCGACGCCCGAGGGTAAGCCGGGTGGAGCCGGGGAGCAGAGCCCGTCCGAACCCCGCCCGGAGCCGAAGGCGAAGAAGCCGCAGAAGCAAGCCAAGAAGTGAGGGCGTTTGCAGTCCTTCTGCTGACCTTGATCGCGGCCGCCTTCCTCCCCGCGTCCGCCGGGTCCGCTCCCGCCTGGACCCCGGAGCCGACCGACCGTTGGCAGTACCAACTGGAGGGCAAGGTCGACGCCGACATCTGCGAGGTCCCGTTCTCCGGCGGCGAGTGCGTGCGCCCGGACGTCTTCGACATCGACCTCTACGAGCCCGACGGGAAGACGCCCAGCGCCATCTCAGTCGCCGCGATCCATGCCCGCGGAGCCCACGCCGTCTGTTACATCAGCGCCGGCACCGCGGAGAATTTCCGGCCCGACTACAAGCAATACGTCAAGTTCAACAAGCAGGTCGGGGGCAAGATGATCGGCAAGCCCTTCAGCGATCGTTTCAGCAACGAGAACTGGCTCGACATCGGCCCGAGGAAGCACCGGAAGTTCATCCTGGGGCGCATCGCCGAAAGGACACAACTCTGCGCCGAAACAGGCTTCGACGGGGTC
>Ga0190275_10001646_pt1 | contig 16485 bp, 18 predicted proteins | sample Popmic550T_FD_133745 | JGI IMG/M metagenome (GOLD analysis project Ga0190275, IMG submission 133745) | Populus adjacent soil microbial communities from riparian zone of Yellowstone River, Montana, USA - 550 T | ecosystem: Environmental > Terrestrial > Soil > Riparian zone > Trees stand | place...
CCGGGAGCACCTAGCTCGAGGTCGCGTAGGTGACCGCGTGGCAGAGCACGAGGTCGACGCGGGCGGACGCGAAGCGGTCGCCCGCCTCGCGCGCGCCCTGGGCGGAGTCGACGAGCCCGGCGGAGACGACCTCGCCGCCGAGCTCCGCGACGCGCTCCTCGACGCGGCGCTGGTAGCCCTCGACGCGCTCCTTGAGCCCCTCGAACTGGGGCCAGTAGGCGGCGAGGCCGATACCGAACACGCCGACCCGGGCCGGGGTGCCGGCCACCCGCCCGGGCGCCGCCGCGGCGGCGGCGCACGCCGATCGTGGGGTCGTGGCCACCTAGAAGTCGTACTTGTCGATGTTGTCCTGGTTGAACCGCGTCGGCGGGCCCAGCAGGATCTCCCCGTTCTTTCCGATCGTCCGCTCGCCCAGCCGTCCGGCCTTGAAGGACTCTCCCTCCTTGCCGGTGATGCGGCCGGCGGCGAGCGCCGTGGCGGCCTGGCCCGCGAGGTAGCCGACGTCCTTGGGCACCCACAGGGCGAACTCCTCGACCGTTCCGTCCTTGACGAACTTGCGCATCTGGTTCGGCGTGCCGAGGCCGGTCACCGCGACCTTGCCCTTCTTCGGCGAGCTCGAGAGGTAGCGCGCGGCGGAGGCGATGCCGACGGTGGTCGGCGCGACGATGCCCTTGAGGTTGGGGTAGGCCTGGATCAGGCCCTGGGCCTCCTGGAAGGACTTCTGGTCGTCGTCGTCGCCGTAGGCGACCTTGACGAGCTTGAGGTCCTTGTACTCGGGCTTCTTGAGCTCCTCCTTCATGAACTTGATCCAGGTGTTCTGGTTCGTGGCGTTGGCCGTGGCCGAGAGCACCGCGAACTCGCCCTTGCCGCCGATCTGCTCGGAGATCATCTCGACGAGCGTCTTGCCGATGCCGTCCGAGGTCGCCTGGTTGATGAACACCTTGCGCGCGCGACGTCGGAGTCGAACGCGACGATGTCGATGTCGCGCTGCTGGGCCTGCTTGAGCGCGGGGGCCACGGCGTTGGGGTCGTTGCCGGCGATCAGGATCGCGTTGGGCTTGCGCTGGGCGGCGGAGTTGATGATCGACACCTGCGACGAGGCGCCGGCGTCCGTCGGGCCCTGGATGCGGTTGCTCCCGCCGACCTCTTCGAGCGCCTCGTCGACGCCGGAGTGCTCGACCTCCTCGTAGGGGTTGCCGAGCTGCTTCGGGATCGACACCGTCTTGAGGCCCTTGGGGATCGCGGCGTCGGGATTCGCGTCGCCCTCGGATTGACTCGACGATCCGCCGCTGGACGACGCCTGTTCGTCCTGGGTCTCGCCGCAGGCGGCGAGGACGAGCACGGCGGCCATCAGGGCGAGCGCGGCGAGCAGCGCGCGCGGTCGTGCGGTCATGACGGTGGACCCTCCTCCGGGTGATGGTGGCTTGAGCGCCGCCGCCGCGCCTCCGAGGCGCGGCGGGCCAGGTTCGGGACCAGCACCGAGCCGACGAGCAGCGCGCCGGTCACGATCTGGATCCAGTACGACGAGATGGACTCGCTCAGGGACAGCGCCTTCTGGATGCCCCCGAGCAGCAGCAGCGCGAGGATGACCCCGGCGATCGTGCCGCGGCCGCCGAAGATCGACACGCCGCCGAGCAGCACGGCGGTGACCGCGGTGAGCTCGAAGCCCATGCCGACGTTGGCCGCCGCGGTCGAGTTGCGCAGCGTGATCACGATCCCCGCGAGCGCGGCCACGACGCCCGAGAGCACGAACAGGATCAGCTTGATCCGCTTCACGCGCAGCCCCGAGAAGTAGGCGGCCTCCTCGCTCGCCCCGATCGCGTACACCGAGCGGCCGAACGGGGTGGCGTGCAGGAGCACCCCGAACGCCACGGCGAGGACCGCGAAGAGCACGATGGCGTTGGGGACGAACGTGCCGGCGAAGTTGCCGAAGGCGCGTTCGGTCCAGGTGGCGGGGAAGTCCGTGACCGACTCGTCGCCGATGACCACGTAGGCGAGGCCGCGGAACAGCGCGAGCGTGCCGATCGTCACCGCGAGCGACGGGAGCCCGAGGCGCGTCACCAGCAGCCCGTTGAACGCCCCGCACAGGCCGCCGGCCATCAGGCAGACCGGCATGATGAGCTCGAGCGGCAGCCCGCCGTTCCACAGCGCCGCCATCATCGCGCTCGAGAGCGCGAGCACCGAGGCGACCGAGAGGTCGATCTCCGCCGCGACCACGACGAGCGTGAGCGCGAGCGCCATCAGCGCGATCTCGGAGATGTCGAGCGATCCGGTGGTGAACGAGTCCGCGGTGAGGAACTCGGGCGAGATCGCCTGCCCCGCGATCGCGGTGAGGACCAGCAGGACGACGAGCAGCACCTCCCACCGGCCCGCGAGCGAGCGCCAGGCCGGAGGCTCGCCATTCACCCCCGCCCGCCCCGGCGTCGTGGGCGCGGTCGCGTCAGCCTGCACGTCTCGCGCTCCTCCGTCGCAGGGCCGCGTCGATCCGCATGCCGACGAGGCGGTCGAAGGCGATCGCCAGCAGCAGCAGGGCGCCGATCGCGGCCTGCTGCCAGAACGCCTCGACGCGGAGCACGATCAGCGAGGACGTGATCGTGCCGAGCAGCAACGCGCCGAGCGCGGCGCCGTAGACGCTGCCGGTGCCGCCGAAGATGGCGACGCCGCCGACGACGGCGGCGGCGATCACCGTCAGCTCGTAGCCGGTGCCCGCGGTCGCGTCGACGGTGGCGAAGCGGGCGGTGAACAGCACGCCGCCGAGCCCCGCCAGCGCGCCCGACAGCACGAACGCGGTCAGCACGCGGCGGTCGGACCGCACGCCCGCCAGCCGCGCCCCGTCGGGATTGGAGCCGATCGCGTATAGCTCGCGACCCGCCCGGTAGTCGCGCAGCCACTGCCCGACGACGAGCACGACGACCAGCGCGACGATCACGAGGACCGGCACGCCGAGCACCGAGCCGGTGCCGATGCGCAGGAAGCCGTCGGGCAGCGTCTCGGCGTTGACCTGGCGTCCGTCGGTCCACAGGAAGGCCAGGCCCCGGTACGCATACAGCGTCCCGAGCGTCACGACGAGCGCGGGCACCTGGCCCCAGGTCGTGAGAACCCCGTTGAGGAGCCCGCAGGCCGCGCCCAGCCCGATCCCGAGGACGAAGACCACCGGGATCGGCAGGCCGTTGCCGGAGAGCAGGTCGCCGGCCATGAACGCGCTCAGGCCGACCACGGAGCCGACCGAGAGGTCGATGTTGCGCGTGATGATCACGAGCGTCTGGCCGGCGGCGAGGATCGCGAAGATCGACGCGTTGACCGCGAGGGTGCGCAAGGAGTCGGCCTCGATGAAGCGCGGCTCGAGCACCGCCGTGACCGCCACGAGGATCAGCAGCGCGACGACGATGCCGAGCTCGCGGATGCGGAAGACCCACTCCGTCAGCCGCCGGGCGCGCGCGCCCTCGGTGGGGGTGGGGGCGAGCGCCTCGGTGCTCACGCGGCGTCCGCTCCGCATGCGCGCGGCAGCGCCACCCGATGGGTCGAGCCGTGAGCGCGCCTCATGTCGCCACGTCGACCTGTCCGGTCGCGGCGCGGATCACGCTCTCCTCGTCGGCCTCCTCGCGGCTCAGCTCGCTCACGAGGCGGCCCTCGTGCATGACCAGCACGCGGTCGGCCATGCCGAGGACCTCGGGCAGCTCGCTGGAGATCATCAGCACCGCGACGCCGCGCCCCGCCAGCTCGCTGAGCAGGCGGTGCACCTCGGACTTCGTGCCGACGTCGATGCCGCGTGTCGGCTCGTCGACGATCAGCACCTGCGGCTCGGTGGCGAGCCACTTGGCCAGCACCACCTTCTGCTGGTTGCCGCCGGAGAGGACGTCGACGGGGTCGCGCAGGCGGTGGTACTTGAGCTGCAGGCGCGCCGCCCACTCGAGCGCGAGGCGGTCCTCGTCGGCGCCGAAGATCAGCCCGAGGCGCGTCAGCGAGCCCATCCGGGTGAGCGTCGCGTTGCGCGCGACGGAGAGGTCCATCACGAGGCCCTGCTGGCGGCGGTCCTCGGGCACGAAGCCGATGCCGGCCCGCATCGCCCGCAGCGGGCGGCCGGGCGGCAACCGCCGGCCGGCGACCTCGACGTGGCCCGCGTCCGCGCGGTCGATGCCGAACACGGCCCGCGCCACCTCGCTGCGGCCGGCGCCGACGAGCCCGGCGAGTGCGACGATCTCCCCGGCGCGTACGGAGAAGCTCACGTCGAAGAACACGCCCTCGCGCGTGAGGCGCTCGACCCGGAGAACGGGTGCCCCGATCTCCGCGGGCTGCTTGGGGAACAGCGTGCTCAGCTCGCGCCCGACCATCCGGCGCACCATCTCGTCGGGCGTGATGTCGACGATGCGGGCGTCGTGCACGACGGCCCCGTCGCGCATCACCGTGACGGTGTCCGCGATCGCGGTGACCTCCTCGAGGCGGTGGGAGATGAACAGGACGCCGGCGCCGTGCTCGCGCAGGGTCCGCACGACCGCGAAGAGGCGCTCGACCTCGGCCCCGGAGAGCGCCGCGGTCGGCTCGTCCATGACGAGGACGCGGGCGTCGAAGCTGAGCGCCTTGGCGATCTCGACGATCTGCTGGTCGGCGATCGAGAGGCCGCGGACGGGGCGCTCCGGGTCCAGGCGCACCCCGAGGCGGTCGAGCAGGTCCTGCACCTGGCGGTGCATGGCGCGGCGGTCGATGCGCCGCAGTCCGCCGAGCGGGTGGTAGCCCATCACGACGTTCTCCGCGATGGAGAGGTCGCCGAACAGCGTCGGCTCCTGGTAGATCACGGCGATCCCGGCGTCGCGCGCGTCGTGGGGGGAGTGGAAGTCGACCGGGGCGCCGTCGACGAGCATGTCGCCGGCGTCGCGCCGGACGACGCCGGCGAGGACCTTCACGAGCGTCGACTTGCCGGCGCCGTTCTCGCCGATCAGCGCGCGGACCTCGCCCGGGCGCAGGACGAGGTCGGCGTCGCGCAGCGCGCGCACGGCGCCGTAGGACTTCGCGGCGCCGCGAAGCTCGACGATGGGGGCGGCGGGCTCGCTCACTGGCTCCCGGCGCCGGGAAGCACGCCAACTTGTGGCGCGTCGTGGTCGTTCACGTTGCCCTCTCCTCCAGGTTCGACCGAAAACAATCGAAACAAACCGTGTCTGATGTGTCAACCGCCACATGCCTCGCCGACCGGGTGCGGCGGCTCGATCCCCTGCGGCGCTTGACATGTGCCCCACTCCGTGCTTCCGTCGGCAGCCGGCTGCCCGCCACGAGCTACTCCGGAAACAACCTCAATCGCACAGAGACGAACACATAACGGGCGAACGGTCCTCGCCGAGGCCCGCCGGCGCGCGATCGCCGACGAGCTGCGCAGCAACGGCTCGGTGACCGTCGCCGAGGTCGAGGAGCGCTTCGGCGTCTCCCCGATGACCGCGCGCCGCGACCTCGACGAGCTCGAGCGCCGGGGCGTGGTGCGGCGCACCCACGGCGGCGCGGTCCTGCCCACGAGCTCCGCCCACGAGGACTCCTTCGCCCGGCGGCTGAAGGTCTCCACCGAGGCCAAGCGCCGGCTCGCCGAAGAGGCGGTGGCCACGCTCGTCCCGCGCGAGACGGTGTTCCTCGACTCCTCGACGACGAGCTACTTCGTCGCGCGCCGGATCATCGAGACCGGCATCGCCACCACGGTGCTGACGAACAGCCTGCCGGTGATGGAGCTCGTGTTCAACGACGGCGGGCCCGACGTCGAGCTCGTCGGGGTGGGGGGCACGCTGCGGCGCCTCACGCGCTCCTTCGTCGGCCCCTTCGCGGTCCGCACCGTCCAGGGCCACTTCGCGGACCGGCTCTTCCTCAGCGTCAAGGGGCTGACCGAGACCGGGATGATGACCGACGCCGACCCGCTCGAGGCCGAGGTCAAGCGCACGATGATCGCCCAGGCCGGCGAGGCGACGCTGCTCGTCGACCGCTCGAAGATGCTCGTCCGCGGCCTCAGCGTGGTCGCGGCGGTCGCGGAGCTCAGCGGCGTCTTCGCGCACGGTCTGTCGGACTCCGAGGCCGCCGCCCTGCGGGCAGCCGGCGCCTCGGTCCGGCTCGTCGACTAGCGACCGGCGAACTCGAGCGCGGGGTCGTCGACCCGGGCGCGCCGCATCGTCCGGCGGTTCTGCGCGTAGTTCTGCTCCCGGCGCCACGGGTCCTTCGAGCCCTGACTCGGGAACTCGCCGATCGCCCGCAGCACGTAGCCCGAGGTCAGCTCGGCGAACGGCACGCCGGCGACCGCCGGGTCCCGGTTGCGCGGCGTGCACGCCGTGTACCCGTGGCGGTCCATGTGCTCGAGCAGCCGGCAGACCTGCTCGCAGGTGAGATCGACGCCGAGCGTCCAGGACTGGTTGGTGTACCCGAACGCGAAGGCCATGTTCGGGACCCCGGTGATCTGCATCCCGCGGTAGAGGAGCTCCTTGGCCAGCTCGACGTCGCGGCCGTCGACGCTGAGGCGGATCCCGCCGAGGGGCACCATCCGCAGCCCGGTGGCGGTGACGACTAGGTCGGCCTCGAGCTCGTCCCCGGACGCCAGTGCGAGGCCCGTCTCCGTGAACGTCTCGATGCGGTCGGTGACCACGGACACGCGGCCGCCGGCGATCGCCTTGAAGAGGTCGCCGTCGGGCACGATGCACAGGCGCTGGTCCCACGGCGCGTAGCGCGGGGTGAAGTGCGTGTCGATGTCGAACCCGGCCGGCAGCCGCTTCTCGAGCTCCTTGCGCAGGAGCCGCCGCATCGCCGCGGGCCGGCGGCGGCTGAAGCGGTAGATCGCGAGCGCGACCAGCACGTTCTTCCAGCGCACGACCGGATAGGCGAGCCGCGCCGGTAGGACGCGTCCGAGCAGGCCCGCGAGCGGGTCGATCGCCGGCAGGGAGAGGATGTAGCTGGGCGAGCGCTGGAGCATCGTGACGTGGCGGGCCTCCCGGGCGAGGGCGGGGATGAGCGTCACCGCGGTGGCGCCGCTGCCGATGACGACCACGCGCTTGCCAGCGTGGTCGACGTCGTCGGTCCAGAACTGCGGGTGCACGATCTCGCCGCCGAAGCGCTCGACGCCCTCGAAGGCGGGGGTGTAGCCCTCGTCGTAGCGGTAGTAGCCGGTGCACGTGAACAGGAAGCCGCACGTCAGGGGGACCGACTCGCCGGTGTCGCCGCGCTCGATCTCCACTGTCCAACGCGCGTCCTGCGAGGACCACGCGGCGGCCACCACGCGGTGGTGGAAGCGGATGCGGCGGTCGACCCCGTGCTCCCGCGCCGTCTCGGCGACGTAGTCGAGGATCGACGAGCCGTCGACGATCGACCGCGACCCCGTCCACGGGCGGAACGGGTAGCTCAGCGTGAACATGTCCGAGTCCGAGCGGATGCCCGGGAAGCGGAAGAGGTCCCACGTCCCGCCGATCGCCCCGCGCGCCTCGACGATCGCGAACGTCTTGTCCGGGCAGCGCTGCCGCAGCCGGCAGGCGGCGCCGACGCCCGCGAGGCCGGCGCCCACGATCAGGACGTCAACGTGCTCGCTCAACCGCTCATGCCGCCGTCGACCGAGAGCGCATGGGCCGTGACCATGACACTTTCGTCGGCGGCGAGGAAGAGGACCATCTGGGCGATCTCCTCCGGGGTGTTGTGGCGTCCGAGCGGGATCAGGCCGTCGAAGAACGCGCTGGCCTCCTCCTGCGAGCTGCCGGTGAGCTGCATCTCGATCGCGTCCTGGAACGGCGTCGACGTCGGCCCGGGGTGCAGCGTGTTCACGCGGATGCGGCGCGGTGCGAGCTCCTTCGCAGCGGTCCGCATGAGGCCGACCTGGGCGTGCTTGGCGGTGACGTAGCCGCTCAGGCCGGCGTAGCCGATGAGGCCGGCGATGCTCGACGTGATGATCACGCTGCCGCCGTCCGGGACGTGCGGCACGCCGTGCTTGAGGATGTGGAAGGCGCCGAGCGCGTGTACCGCGAGCGTGCGGGCGAAGACGTCGGAGGCGTAGTCGGTGATCGGGGCGATCTGGCCGCTGTTGCCGGCGTTGCTGAAGAGCACGTCGAAGCGGCCGAAGCGCTCGACGCCGCGTGCGACGGCGCGGCGGACCGCGTCCTCATCGGCGACGTCCGCGACGGCCGCGAGCGCGTGGTCCCCGCCGAGCTCGCCGACCGTCTCGTCGAGCTTGCCGCCGTCGAGGCCGATGAGGTGGACGCTCGCGCCCTCCTCCACGAAGAGGCGCGCCGTCGCCCGCCCGATCCCGCTCTCGCCGCCCGTGATGAGAGCGACCTTCTCCTGGAGCCGGGTCATGGGCCCAACCTCCCACACCGCTCGCGGCCGGGTCGCCCGGATGTCCGCAGGGTGACGGGACGATCCTGGATGCCGCGGCTCGGCGCGCGGCGCAGCCTCTTGCATGTTCCGTACGCGATTGGGCAAACAGTTGTACGGCGGCAGAGGCTGGGGGGCTGCAGACCGCCGACCACGACAGCGAGGGGGAGTGGTGGCAAAGGAGATTCATTGCGCGTTCGGCGTCGACGTCGACGCCGTCGCCGGGTGGCTCGGCTCCTACGGCGGGGAGGACTCGCCCCTGGACATCTCGCGGGGGATGTTCGCGGGCGAGGTGGGGACGCCGCGGCTGCTCGAGCTGTTCCGGCGCCACGACATCCGTACGACCTGGTTCATCCCGGGGCACTCGGTCGAGACCTTCCCGGAGCAGACGCAGATGGTCGTCGATGCCGGCCACGAGATCGGGGTCCACGGCTACTCGCACGAGAACCCGATCGCGATGACGCGCGCGCAGGAGGAAGCCGTCCTCACGCACTGCATCGATCTCGTCGAGAAGGCGTCGGGGCGCCGGCCGACCGGCTACGTCGCGCCATGGTGGGAGTTCTCGCCGGTCACCAACGAGCTCCTGCTCGAGAACGGCATCAAGTACGACCACTCGCTGATGCACCGGGACTTCACCCCGTACTACATCCGGGTGGGGGACTCCTGGACCAAGATCGACTACTCGCAGCCGGCCGAGTCGTGGATGAAGCCGCTCGTCCGCGGCGAGGAGACCGACCTCATCGAGATCCCGGCCTCCTGGTACCTCGACGACCTGCCCCCGATGATGTTCATCAAGGCGTCGCCGAACTCGCACGGCTTCGTCAACCCGCGCCACCTCGAGGAGCTCTGGCGCGACCAGTTCGACTGGGTCCACCGTGAGCTCGACTACGGGGTGGTCGGCTTCACGATCCACCCGGACGTGTCCGGGCGGGCGCAGAACCTGCTGATGCTCGAGCGGCTGATCGAGCACATCAACCGTCACGACGGCGTCCGGTGGTCGACGTTCGACGAGATCGCCGACGACTTCGCGCGCCGCAATCCGCGCGGCTGAGCCAAGGCGCAAGACAGGGGAGAACAGACATGAGCGCAACGGGTGCTCGCACCCAGGACACCGAGCGGGCCGGGTATCGCTGGCGGCCGACCCGGATCACGTCCAAGGACGCCCGCTACGCCAGCTTCATCGCCTTCATCGCGTGGTGTTCTCGGTCTACGACTTCATCCTCTTCGGCACGCTGCTGCCGGAGATGCGCGGCGACTTCGGCTGGTCCGAGGGCTACGCCGCGACCGTCTCGACGCTCGTCAGCGTCGGGACCTTCTTCGTGGCGCTGCTCGTCGGGCCGCTGATCGACCGCGTCGGGCGGCGGATGGCGATGATCACCACCACGGCGGGCGCCGCCATCAGCTCCGGGCTCACCGGGCTCACGCCGGGCGGGTTCTCCACGCCGTGGATCGTGGGCGCGCGCAGCGCTTCGGGCCTCGGCTACTCCGAGCAGGCCGTCAACTCGACCTACCTCAACGAGCTCTACGCGGCCGAGGAGGGCCACGGCCCGCCGCACCAACCGGGGCTTCCTCTACAGCCTCGTGCAGGGCGGCTGGCCGGTCGGCGTGCTGTTCGCCGCGCTGATGTCCAGCATCCTGCTGCCGCTGGTCGGCTGGCGGGGCGTGTTCCTGGTCGCGACGTTCCCGGCGATCGTGATCGCGATCCTGGGCCGCCGCCTGAAGGAGTCCCCGCAGCACGAGGTCCTCGTGCGCGGCCGCAAGCTGATCGCCGAGGGCCGGCGCGAGGAGGCCGAGGCGCTCGGCCGCGAGTACGGCGTGGACTTCGCCGACACCGGCTCCCAGCAGCAGTCCTACGAGTCGCTGTTCGAGCCCCAGGTCCGCAAGCACACGATCTTCCTCGCGAGCGCCTTCCTGCTGAACTGGTTCGGCATCCAGGTGCTCAACGTGCTGTCGACCACCGTGCTCACCGACGGCAAGGACATCTCGTTCGAGAGCTCGCTGGGCGTCCTGATCGTGTCCAACGAGGTCGGCTTCGTGGGCTACATGTCCTTCGGGCGGATCGGCGACAAGATCGGGCGGCGCAACGCGATCGCGCTCGGCTGGTTCGGGGCGGGCGTCTGTTACCTGCTGATGTTGTTCGTCTTCGAGGGCTACTGGCCGGTGGTGATCTTCAACTCGCTCGGCCTGTTCTTCCTCATCGGACCGTACGCGGCGCTGCTGTTCTACATGGGCGAGTCCTACCCGACCCGCTACCGCGCGTCGGGCGCCTCGCTGGTCAACGCCATGGGCCCGGTGGGCGCGGTCCTCGGCGGGGCGCTGTTCAGCGCCCTGCTGAACTCGGACCTCGACGTCACGCCGGCCGCGGCGATCGCCGGCGCGATCCCGGTCCTGATCTCCGGCGCGCTCATGTTCGGCGCCCGCAACATCCGCCCGGACGACGTCGATGCCGTGCTCGAGTGACTGCGGCGGGAGCGCCCGCCGATGAGCCGGCTGTCCGGCCGGCGGGCGCTCGTGACCGGCGCGGCGTCGGGGATCGGCGCCGCGATCGCCGAGGCGTTCGCGCGTGAGGGCGCGGCGGTCGCGCTCAACGACCTGCGGGAGACCGACCGGCTCCGCGAGGTCGCCGAGCGCTGCCGCGGCCACGGCGGCCAGGTCGCCCTCGCGCCCGGCGACGTCTCCGACGAGGCGGGCGCGTCCTCGGCCTGCACGGCCGCCGAGGGAGCGCTCGGCGGCCTCGACGTGCTCGTCAACAACGCCGGCATGGCGAGCGGCTCGCCGGTCGAGTCGATGCCCATGCAGATGTGGGACGAGCTGATCCGCGTCGACCTGCGCAGCGCGTTCCTGTGCAGCCGCGCCGTGCTGCCGGGCATGCTGGCCGCCGGCGGCGGGCGGATCATCTCGATCGCGTCGCAGCTTGGTATCAAGGGCGCTGTGGAGCTCGCGCACTACAGCGCCGCCAAGGCCGGGGTGATCGGGTTCACGAAGTCGCTCGCTCAGGAGGTCGCCGCGCGCGGCGTGCTCGTCAACGCGATCGCGCCCGGGCCGATCGAGACCCCGCTGCTCGACGGGCTCGACGAGGAGTGGCGCGCCAACAAGCGCGCCGAGCTCCCGCTGGGGCGCTTCGGGCGCCCCGAGGAGGTCGCGCCCACCGCGGTGATGCTGGCCGCGGAGCCGGACGGCAAACTCTACGTCGGGCACGTGCTCGGGCCGAACAGCGGCGACGTGATGCCCTGACCGATGTGCAGCCTGTGCGGAGACCTCTCGATGCGGCCCCACTGGAGCGAGCATGCCCCCGGTGAGGCCGATGCGGCGCAGCGGCGCCGGCACCGCGCGGCACGCACCGGCTACGCGCGCGCCCTGCTGGCGGCGCACGGCCTCACGCTCGCCGAGTGGCAGGGCTCCTACCTGGTGGGCAACGGCCGCGGTCGCACGGTGATGGCCGGCGACCTGGCGGTCTGCTGGGCCGCGGCCGAGCAGCTCGCGGGCCGGCCGGCGGACCCGCTCGCGGAGAAGGCGGCCACGGCGCTCGCGGAGGCTCGCCCATGAGGGGCGCCGGCGTGCGCCCGCTGGTCGTGCTGTCGGGCTTCCTCGGCAGCGGCAAGACCACGCTGCTGCGGCGCGCGCTGGCCGGCGACGAGGCGGGCGGGACGGCGGTGCTCGTCAACGAGGTCGGCGAGATCGGCCTCGACCAGCACCAGTTCCGCCACATCGCCGAGCGCACCGTGCTGCTCGACAACGGCTGCCTGTGCTGCGTCGTCCGCGAGGACCTCGTGCAGGCGCTGCGCGAGCTGGTCGACCTCGAGGAGTCCGGCGCCGCGCCGCGGGCGCGGCGGGTGGTGGTCGAGACCACCGGCCTGGCCGATCCGGCGCCGATCGTCGCGACGATCGACCGCGACCCCGTCCTCGGCCTGCGCTTCGAGGTCGGCTCGGTGGTCGTCACCTGCGACGCCGAGCACGCGCGGGAGCACGCCGCCATGCCAGAGTGGCAGGCGCAGGTGGCCTGTGCGGACGTCATCGCGATCACGAAGGCCGACCGCGCCGGCGGCGCGGCCGCCGCGGCGCTGGGCGAGGCCGTGGCGCGGCGCAACCCCGCGGCGCGGGTCGTGGACGCCCGGGCCGCGGACGCGCTCGCGCTGCCGGCGGTCCCACCCGGCGCCGGAGCGCGGCCCGTCCGCGAGCACGACCACGACCACGACCACACCACCGGCGTGTCGACCTCGTCGGTGACCCTCGAGCGCCCGGTCGACCCCGCGCTCGTGACCGTGTGGCTGACCGCGCTGCTGCACGCGCACGGCCCGTCGCTGCTGCGCGTCAAGGCGCTGCTCGACACCGGCGCGGACGGCCCGCTCGTCCTGGACGCGGTCCAGCACACGGTCTACGAGCCGCGCCACCTTGCCGAGTGGACGACGCCGCGACGCTCGACGCTCGTGGCGATCGCCCGCGACCTCGATGCCCGCCTCGTGACGCGCAGCTTCACGCGCGCCGCGGGGCAGGTTGTCTCCGAACCGGAAGGAGCCACCGCATGAAGACCGTCGTCCGCGGAGGGACCGTCGTCAACGCGTCGCACTCGGGACCCGCCGACGTCCTCGTCGACGGCGAGGAGATCGTCGCCGTCGGGCGGCTCGGCGACGTCGACGCGAACGAGATCGACGCGTCGGGCTGCGTCGTGCTGCCGGGGCTCATCGACAACCACACGCACATGTCGATGCCCTTCCAGGGCACGCGCTCGTGCGACGACTACGACACCGGCACCCGCGCCGCGGCGGCCGGCGGCGTGACCTGCATCGTCGACTTCGCGCTGCAGATGGAGCCCGGCGGGCTGCAGTCCTCGCTGCAGGAGTGGCAGGACCGCGCGCGCGGCGCCGCGCACGTCGACTACGGCTTCCACATGGCCATCACGAAGGCCGACGAGGAGACGCTCGCCGACATGGAGCGGATCGTCGAACTCGGCGTGCCCTCGTTCAAGGTGTTCCTCGCCTATCCCGGCGAGCTGATGATCGCCGACGACCTGTTCCTGCACGCGCTCGAGCGGGCGCGCGACCTCGGCGGGTTCATCATGGTCCACGCCGAGAACGGGATGGCGATCGACCACCTCGTCCAGCGCGCGCGGCGCGAGGGACGCATGGAGCCGATCAACCACGCGCTCACCCGCCCCGAGGAGATGGAGGCCGAGGCGACCAGCCGCGCCGTGCGCCTCGCCGAGTTCGCGGGCGCGCCCGTCTACATCGTCCACGTGAGCTGCAAGCGCGCCGCCGACGAGGTCGAGGCCGGGCAGTCCCGCGGCGTCCGCGTGGCCGCCGAGACGTGCGCGCAGTACCTGTTCACCTCCACCGACGACCTCGACCGCCCGAACTTCGAGGGCGCGCGCTACGTGTGCTCGCCGCCGCTGCGCGACCGCGCCAACCAGCCGCACATGTGGGGCTTCCTCGACCGCGGCGTGCTCGAGAGCATCTCGACCGACCACTGCCCGTTCAACTCCGAGCAGAAGGCGATGGGGCGCGACGACTTCTCGAAGATCCCCAACGGCCTGGCGGGCATCCAGCACCGGCTCGTGAAGATGTGGGAGCACGGCGTGCGCGAGGGGCGCATGACGCCCGAGCGACTCGTGGACGTCTGCTCGACCGCGATCGCGCGCCGCTTCGGGCTCGAGCGCAAGGGCGCCGTCGCGCCGGGGAAGGACGCCGACCTCGTGATCTTCGACCCCGAGGCGCCGTTCCGCTTCTCCACGGACACCTCGCACATGAACGTCGACTACGACATCTACGACGGCGACGTCGTGGCCGGCAGCGTGCGGACGACGCTGTGCCGGGGCACGGTCGTCTTCGACCGCGGCGAGATCCTCACGCAGCCCGGCCACGGGCGCTTCGTGGAGCGCCCGCCGACGACGCTCGCCGCGCCCGCGGCGGCGCCTGCCGCGGCCTGATGGCGGTCTCGGAGACCCACCTCGCGATCGACCGCGAGCGCTCGCGGCAGCGGATCGCGGACGCCGTCGCCCACCTCACGGGCCCCGCCCACACGCGCTCGGAGCGCGCGATCTGCCGTTACGCCTACACGCCGGAGTACCGCGCCACGCTCGACTGGTTCATCGCCCGGCTCGGCGAGCTCGGCTTCGACACGTGGGAGGACCCGGTGGGCACGCTCGTCGCCCAGAACGTGCCGCCCGGCACCCCCGTCCTCGCCCTCGGCTCGCACTGCGACTCCAACCGCAACGGCGGGCCGTGGGACGGGACGCTCGGCGTGGTGATCGCCCTCGAGGTCTGCCGGCTGGCCTCCGAGCACGGGCTCGACCTGCCGCTGCGGCTGATCTCCTTCCTCGAGGAGGAGGGCTCCGGCTTCGGCCAGATGCTCCTCGGCAGCCGCATCTGCGCGCACCGCGTGGAGGAGGCCGACCTGCGCGAGCGCTTCCGGGCGATCGACGACGGGCGGCCGTTCTTCGAGCACGCCGAGGAGGCCGGCTACGAGCCCGCGCGCTGGAAGGAGGCGGCCGGCGTGCTCGACGACATCAGCGCCTGGGTCGAGTGCCACATCGAGCAGGGCCGGGTGCTCCAGGACGCGTCCGAGCAGGTCGGCGTGATCGAGGCGATCGCGGGCTACGTCCACGGCGACATCGAGATCGCCGGCCGCGACGACCACGCGGGGGCGACGCCGATGGGCATGCGCGTCGACGCGCTGTCGGTCGCCGCCGAGGTCGCGCTCGAGCTCGAGCGGCTGGCGCGGGACGCCGGCCACGGGACGGTCGCGACGATCGGCGAGGTCGAGGTCGAGCCGGGGGTGATCAACGTCGTCCCCGGGCGCGTGCGGGTCTCGCTCGACGTCCGCGGCACGCACGAGCCGGCGTTCCGCGGCGTGGTGCGCGACGTCGCGCGGTTCGCCTCGGAGGCAGCGGCGCGGCGGGGCGCGACCGCGAGCTTCGGCGAGCGCCAGTCGGTCCCCGCCACCGCGATGGACCCCGCGCTGGTCGACGCGCTCGACCGCGCGGCGCGGGAAGCGGGCGCCGCCTACCGCCGGATGCCCTCGGGCGCCGCACACGACACGATGTGCGTCGCCGATCGGGCGCCCTGCGGGATGGTGTTCGTCCCGTGCCGCGACGGGATCAGCCACGCCCCCGACGAGGAGGCCGACCCCGCCGACGCGGCCGTCGCCGCGGAGATCGTGCTCAACGCGCTGGCGCGGCTGCACGGCGGCTGAAATCCAAAATCCCGTTTGCCGGACCAGGGTTTCGGGTTCCGAGATCCATGGGAGCGCGCCGCGTGCCGCGGGCCCTGTGGGCCGTGCTCGCCGCTGTGGCGGCGGGCCTCGCCCTGGCCGGCTGCGGCGGGGGGGGACGGCGACGACGGCTCCGGCGCGAGCGCCGGGGACAGCGGCAGGACGCTCACGGTCTACTCCTCGCTGCCCCTGCAGGGCGACTCGCGCCCGCAGTCCGAGGCCATGGTGCGCGCCGCGAAGATGGCGCTCGAGAAGGCGGGCGGCCGCGCGGGGTCCGTCCGCATCCGCTACCGCTCGCTCGACGACGCGACCGCGGCCGCCGCCAAGTGGGATCCCGCCCAGGTCTCCGCCAACGCCCGCCGCGCCGTCCGCGACGAAGACACCATCGCCTACCTCGGCGAGTACAACTCCGGCGCGACGGCGATCTCGCTGCCGATCACCAACGAGGCGGGGGTCCTGCACGTGACCCCGGCCAACACCTACGTCGGCCTCACCCGCTCCGAGGGCGCCGCCCCGGACGAGCCCGGCAAGTACTACCCCGGCGGCGAGCGCACCTTCGGGCGCGTCGTGCCGGCGGACAACGTCCAGGCCGCCGCGCTCGTGAACTACATGACCCGCAGCGACTGCCGCCGCCTGTGGATCCTCGACGACACCGAGGTGTTCGGGAAGGGCCTCGCCACGCAGGTCTCGAAGATCGCCGGCGAGCGCGGCCTCGACGTCGCGGGCAACGACGGCATCGACCCCAAGGCCGTCAACTACCGCTCGCTCGCCGACCGCGTCGCCGCCTCCGGCGCCGACTGCTTCTTCTTCGCCGGCATCACCCAGAACAACGCCGTGCAGGTCTACAAGGACATCCACGCCGCCGGCCCGAGGATCAAGCTGTTCGGCTCCTCGGCCGTGTCGGAGTCCGCCTTCACCGAGAACCTCGGGCCGGAGGTCGAGCGGCAGGTGTACATCACGAGCC
>Ga0190275_10001647_pt1 | contig 16469 bp, 15 predicted proteins | sample Popmic550T_FD_133745 | JGI IMG/M metagenome (GOLD analysis project Ga0190275, IMG submission 133745) | Populus adjacent soil microbial communities from riparian zone of Yellowstone River, Montana, USA - 550 T | ecosystem: Environmental > Terrestrial > Soil > Riparian zone > Trees stand | place...
AAGGAGCCCCGACGAGTGAGAGCGGAGGGAATCGAACCCACAACCTATGGATTAAGAGTCCATTGCTCTGCCAATTGAGCTACGCTCCCGGCTTGGCGCTCGATGCGGCGCGTCGTGACGCGCTGTCGAGTGGCGGCGCTAACTACTGAAGGCCGCCCGCGCTGTCAAACGTTTTTGCCCCCACGCCGAAATTCCCCTGATCCAGGGCTGTCCGGCCGCTGTCCGGACGTGCGCGGGGAGCATTCCTGCGGCCGAGAAGGCCCAGATCCTACTGTGCGTTTGAACCACGCTGCGGCCTGTGATCGTCCCGCGCTGGGAGGATCACCGGGAGCATCCTCAAAACGTGGTCGTACCGCAGCACGCCAGGCAGGCGGACGGAGGTCGTCCGCCTTTTCGAACGGAGAAGCACAGTGACGGACGGACAGAACAAGGTGGACACCGCGGCGGCCCAGTCGGCCTGGAGCCGCGAGCGCGTGGAGCTTATCCGAAGGACGATCTGCCCCAAGGGGATCGGCGAGGACGAGTTCGCGCTCTTCATCGAGCAGTGCAAGCGCTCGGGGTTGGATCCGCTGTTGAAGGAGGCGTTCTGCGTGGGACGCCGACAGAACGCGGGCAACCGGGAGCGGCCCAACTGGGTGACGCGCTACGAGTTCCAGCCCTCGGAGGCGGGGATGTTGGCGCGTGCCGAGCGCTTCCCGGACTTCAAGGGCATCCAGGCCAGTGCGGTGTACGCCGAGGACGAGATCATCGTCGATCAGGGCAAGGGGGAGGTGGTGCACCGCTTCAACCCGGCCAAGCGCAAGGGCGCGCTGGTAGGCGCCTGGGCGCGGGTGGTGCGCGAGGGCAAGCTGCCCGTGGTGGTGTGGCTGGACTTCGCGGGCTACGTCCAGCAGACGCCGCTGTGGGCGAAGATCCCCACGACGATGATCGAGAAGTGCGCACGCGTGGCGGCGCTGCGCAAGGCGTACCCGGAGGCCTTCGGCGGCCTGTACGTGCGCGAGGAGATGCCGGCGGAGGAGTACGACACGACTCCGGCAGTCTCCGAGGAGCACGCACCCGCTACGGGCAATGGCGCCTATGAGGTGCTCGGCGTGAAGCCGGGCCTGGTGAAGGCGTCCTTCTCTCCCCTGCCCACGGGGGGCAAGGAGGAGAAGTCTGGCAATGGGTCCGCGCAGCTGAGCATGGACGTGAAGCTGGAGGAGCCGGTGGCGCCGCAGGCCGAGCAGCCGCGTCCCAAGAGCTCAGCGACGGTGGTGGCCTTCGGTCCCTACAAGGGGAAGACGGCCTCGGAGCTCAGCGATGACGAGCTGAGCGAGACCATCGACATGGCGCACGAGAAGCTGATGGAGCAGCCCAAGGCGAAGTGGGCCAAGGCGATGCGCGAGAACCTCGCGGCGCTGGAGGCCGAGACGGAGCTGCGGTGCCGGGTGCCCTCGGCTTCCTCCAAGAAGGAGGCGTCCGTCGAGGCCTGATCGAAGGCCTCGAAGAGCGCTGAGAACATGAACGCCGTGCCGGGGAGCCCTGGCACGGCGTTTTTCTTGGGTGGAAACCGAGCGTTAGAGAGTGCGCGCCAGGTGGGCAGCCGACGGGTCAGGCCTGGATGCAATGGGGAGATGCCTGCTCCGTAGACCTGGATGCGAACGCTGTTGCTCTCCTCACCTGGTCCGCATGCCCCCGACTTACCGGGGCGCCGCGGGCGGGTGAGCCTCGCCCAGGTGCCACCATGAAGATTGCCTCACGCCTCCTGCTGCCCACCCTCCTGCTCGGCGCGCCCGTTGCCCTGGCCCAGGAGACCCCGCTCCCCACTGCCGCCGAGGCCTCGGCCGCCATGCCGGCCGTGAAGAGCATTGACGTGAACTTCCGCGGCACGCTCGGGGATGCACTCAAGCGCATTGCCGAGGACGGAGGTCTCAACCTGGTGGCGACCGGCGACCTGGACACCTCCGTGGAGGTGCACCTGCAGGGCATCACCGCCGAGCAGGCCCTGCGCACCCTGGCGCGCACCTATTCACTGCGCTTGGATCAGGACGGCTCCATCTTCACGCTGCGCCCCCTGACGGCGGCGGAGCAGACCGCCCGTGTGTCCCCGCCGGCCCCGGTGGCAGCTCCCGCGTCGCCGATGGCCGTCGTGCCTCCGGCTCCTCCGGCGCTTCCCGCCCTGCCCGCCCTGCCGCTGATCTCGGCGGATGACCTCGACCCTCGAGAGATCCAGGAGCGGGTCCGCGAGGGGGTGCGCCGGGCGCAGCGCCGAGGCAAGGGGGAACACGACGTGGTAGCCCGCGGCCAGTCGCTGGAGGTGAAGGAGGGCGAGTCGGTGGACAATGCCGTCGTCTACGGCGGCAACCTGCTGGTGAAGGGCCAGGTGGAGGAGGATGCGGTGGCCTTCGGCGGCAACCTGGACGTCTACGGCCATGTGGAGGGAGACGCGCATGCGTTCGGCGGCAACGTCGTCCTGCATGAAGGGGCGTCCGTGGAGGGCGATGTCTCGGCCATTGGCGGCACGGTCATCCGCGAGAAGGGCACGTGGGTGGAGGGCAGCACCGAGACCTTCAGCGGCGGGAGCCTCGGCGCCCTGGTGGCCAGCGAGGTCAAGGACAGCCTGAAGAACGAGTTCCGGAGTGATGCGCCCGAGGAGGAGAGCCAGGAGGCGCGCGCGGTGAGCTCCACGGTCGAGAAAGAGGAGCGGCACTCGGGTGGAGGGCTCGTGGGGTTCATCCTGCGGTTCGCCGCGCTGTTCGGGCTGGGCTTCCTCGGACAGCTCTTCTTCCCGGCGCGCATGAAGGAGCTGTCGGCGGAGATCAAGAACCAGCCCGTCAAGAGCGGGTTGACGGGGCTGCTGGGGTTCATCGCGCTGATCCCGCTCACGGCGGTGTTGGCGATCACCATCATCGGCATCCCAGTGGTGGTGGCGATGTGGCTGGTGGTGCCGGTGGTGGCGGCCATGGGCCTGGCGGTGCTGGCCAGCGAGATCGGCCTGAAGGTGCCCGTGCTGCGCGGGCGCAAGACGCAGGCGGCGGTGCTGGCGATGGGGCTGCTCGCCCTGCTGACCGTGGGCGCCATCCCAGGAATCGGCCCGGTGGTGCTGACGCTCGCCACGATGGTCGCCTTCGGAGCCATCATCCGTACGCGGTTCGGTCACCGGCTCCGCGGCATCCCCGAACCCATGTCGCCCACCTCCACCATCTGAGACTGTCCTGCGCGGCCCGGCGGATCGTACTCCGCCGGGCTTCAGTCGTTTCTGAAGGGTGCTTCCCCCGTTAGTGTCACGCTCGAGGAGCGAACCGGCGGCGGTACTCAGCGGGGGGCACTCCGAGCGCGCGCTTGAACACGCGGTGCATCGTCTCCAGTGTGCTGAACCCCACCTCGGTGGCAATCTCCTTCACGGTTTGTTGGGTAGCCTCGAGAGACGCACGCGCCGCCTCCACTCGCAGGCGCTCGACGTACCTGGCGGGCGTCACGCCGACCTGTGCGCTGAAGGCCCGGGCGAAGTTCCGCGGGCTCATCGCCGCGCGCCGCGCCAACGTCTCGACCGACAGATCCTCCCGGAGGTGCTCCGGCAGCCACTCCTGCACCTCACGGATGGGGGCACGTGAGGCCCACTGGGAGGCCATCTGAACGCTGAACTGGCTCTGCCCACCCGGGCGGCGGAGGTACACCACCAGCAGACGTGCCACCTGACGCGCTACCTCCCGGCCGAGATCCTCTTCCACCATCGCGAGGGCAAGGTCGATCCCGCTGGTGACTCCCGCCGAGGTCCAGATCTGGCCGTCCCGGACGAAGATCTGGTCCCCGAGCACCTTGCAGCTGGGGTGCTGCCGCTGGAGCTCGTCGCAAGCGAGCCAGTGCGTGGTAACGCGCTTACCATCCAGCAGCCCGGCCCGGGCGAGCAGGAAGCTCCCCGAGCACACAGACGCCACGCGCCGACAATGGCCAGCCAGGCGGCGCAGGTGCGGAGGGAGCGCAGGTTCGGCATCCCGGCGCAGGGTGACCTCTCCGCCAGGGACCAGCAACGTGTCCACGGGCCCGCGCACGCGCTCCAGCGAGACAGTCGCATGGAGGAGCACCCCTCCCTCCGTCACCACTGGGCCCGGCCGCAGGGCCGCGATCTCGACGTGGTAACCGGGCTGCTTCGGACTCACCAGCCGTGAGGCCGTGGTGAACACCGAGGAAGGTCCCGCGAGGTCCAGGATCTGGACCTCGGGGAAGGCCACGATCACCACCCGCCGTGCCGACTGGCTCCGGATGGATCCGCTTGAACGCTCCCTCATGGTGGGCACCCGCACAGACATGGGTTGGCAGAGAACGTCAAATCATTGGCAGTCCTGCCATTACCTGGCAAGCGTAGTCTGGCTCCAGTCAGCGCCATGGAGGCGCTGCCTGAGACCCGACCGGGGGACACACACCATGGACATCGCCTTCCTGCTCTATGACAACATGACCTCGCTGGACTTCATCGGCCCGTACCAGGTGCTCGGTATGGTGCCCAATGCGCGCCTCCACTTGGTCGCCACCGAGGCGGGCCCGGTGCGCACGGATCTGGGTGTCCGGATCCACGCGGACAAGCGGCTGGAAGAAGTGTCCCGCGCAGACATCCTTGTCGTCCCTGGGAGTCCGGATCCGTCCAAGGTGATGGGCGACGAGCGAGTGCTCTCGTGGCTGCGAGCGATGGATGCGTCCTCGCGCTGGACGACATCCGTGTGCACGGGCGCGCTCATCCTGGGCGCAGCGGGCCTGCTCCAGGGCAAGCGCGCGACGACCCACTGGATGGTGCTCGAGCACCTCCGCAACTTCGGAGCAACGCCCGTGGCCGAGCGCGTCGTGTTCGATGGCAAGGTGGTGGCCGCCGCGGGCGTGTCCGCGGGCATTGACATGGCGCTGGCCCTGGTGGCGAAGGAGTTCGGGGCGCTGCTGGCTCAGTCCATCCAACTGGGGATCGAGTACGACCCTGCGCCGCCCTTCCAGACTGGCTCGCTGCGCGTGGCCCCGCCTGCAGTGGTCGAGGCGGCCCAGGCCATGCTGCAGTCGGTGGTCCGGGCGTAGCGCCCGCAAGCGAAGGGGCCGGAGCCACCGGGGAGCTTTCCCGGCGATTCCAGCCCCTTACAAGAGCGCGCCCAGAGGGACTTGAACCCCCAACCCTTGGCTTCGAAGGCCAATGCTCTATCCAGTTGAGCTATGGGCGCTTGGGGGAGACAAGGTGGGCGGCCAACCGGGATCGAACCGGTAACCTCTGGAGTCACAGTCCAGCGCTCTAACCAGTTGAGCTATGGCCGCCGTGATGCCTACAACCGTACAACAGGGTGAAACGGGCGGCTTCCCTATCGTGGAAGCCGGGACCGTGACAAGGCCCAAATGAGCTAGGGAAGGATGGCGCCCCAGGCAGGACTCGAACCTGCGACCCCCGGCTTAGAAGGCCGATGCTCTATCCGGCTGAGCTACTGGAGCTTCTACCGTCCCTTACTGCTTCGCTGCTTCAATATCGGGGCGAGAGGATTCGAACCTCCGACCCCCTGCGCCCAAGGCAGGTGCGCTACCAGGCTGCGCTACGCCCCGATGAAGACGGCCATTCTTGTGACATTGCGCACGGACGCGCAAGTTGAACCTGACTGACCTGTCAGCTACCCGCCTGGAGAGCCAGCAGCGCAGGCCGCATCTTCCTGAAGGCCTGCCCCCGGTGGGAGACCCCTGCCTTCTCCTCCGGAGTCAGCTCCGCCATCGTCTTGCCCAGCGCAGGGATGAAGAAGACCGGGTCATACCCAAAGCCGTGTGAGCCCCGGGGGCCCGTGAGGATGCGCCCCTCGCAGCGCCCCACCTCGATCCGGGCCTCCCCGCCCGGCATCGCCAGGCACAGGGCACACTGGAACGAGGCCGTCCGGCGCTCCTCTGGCAGTCCCCCGAGCTCTCCGAGCAGCTTCTGGTACCTCGCTCGGTCATCCCCTTCCGCATAGCGCGCCGAGTGAACTCCCGGCCGGCCGCCCAGGGCATCCACGCAGAGCCCGGAGTCGTCCGCCAGGCTCGGCAGCCCCGAGGCCTCCGCGTAGGCCCGGGCCTTCTTCGCCGCGTTGGCCTCGAAGGTCTCCCCATCCTCCACCGGCTCGGGGATGGGAGGCAGGTCCTTCAGTGACACCACCTCCACCGCGTCCCCCACCAGCCCGCGCAGCTCCTTCACCTTGCCCGGGTTGGTGGTGGCGAAGAGGAGTCGGGGCTTCATCCGAGCACCTTCGCCTGCGCTGCCATGAGCTGCTGGATGGCCGCCAGGCCCCCGTCGAGCATCCCGTCCAGCAGCTTCCGGTCGAAGAGCTTGTGCTCGGCCGTGCCTTGCACCTCGACGATCCGGCCGTCCCCAGTGGCCACGAGGTTGAGGTCCACGTCCGCGCTGGAGTCCTCCTCGTAGTCGAGATCCACCCGCACCTCGCCGCCCACCACGCCCACGGACACCGCCGCCAGCGGGGTGAGGCTCGGGATCTTCGAGAGGATCCCCCGGCTCTGCAGGTTGCGCAGCGCCAGCACCAGCGCCACGTAGGCGCCTGTGATGGATGCGGTGCGCGTGCCCCCGTCCGCCTGGATGACGTCACAGTCCAGCGTGAGGGTGCGTGTCCCCAGCGTCGAGAGATCCATCGCCGCGCGCATGGAGCGGCCAATGAGGCGCTGGATCTCCATGGTCCGGCCGCTCTGCTTGCCCTTGGCCGCCTCGCGCTGCGAGCGGGTGTGCGTGGAGCGCGGGAGCATCCCGTACTCGGCCGTCACCCAGCCCGTCCCCTTTCCCATCAGGTGTGGAGGCACTCGCTCCTCCACCGAGCAGGTGACGAGGACCTTGGTGTGGCCGAACTCCACCTGCGTGGAGCCCTCGGCGTGACGATTCACACCGGGCGTGAGGGTGACGGGACGAAGGTCCAGCGCTCCGCGTTGAAAGGACCGCACGGGCAGCTCCTCGGGCTAGAGAGAGCCGCTGTCTACCAGAGCCAGCCCGTCCCAGTTCAACTCAAAGAGAGGCAGGTCTGGCCACGGGCTCCCCCTCCGCCGGCTTCGCGGGGGCCTCCTCGGCCTTGGAGGCATCGCGCTTGCTCACCTCCCCCAGGAAGGTCTTCACCCCCTCGGTGATGGCCGAGACGAGCTTCTCCTGGTACTCGGCGCGCCCCAGCTGAGTGCCCTCCTGTGGGTGGGAGATGTAACCCACCTCGATGAGCACTGCCGGGGCCTCCACGCCCGTGAGGACGAAGAAGGGCGCCTGCAGGACGCCGCGGTCCGTGGCACCCGTGGCGGAGATGAGCTGCTGGTGGATGGCGTAGGCCAGCCGCGAGGAGCCCGCGTGGGCCTCCATGCGCACCAGATCGTGAATGATGAAGTTCAGCGTGGAGTCGCTCTGGACGGCCTGGCTCGCGGGGCCGTCCGCGTTCTCCCGGTCCGCCACCGAGCGCGCACCCGCCCCCGAGGCCGTCGCGGACAGGAAGTACGTCTCAATGCCCTCGATGCGCTCGCGCAGCTTCTTGGTGGGCATGGAGTTGGCGTGGATGGAGAGGAAGACGTCCGGCCGCTTGCCGTTGGCGAACTGCACACGCTCGGGCAGCGGCAGCGTCCCGTCCTTCTCACGGGTGAGGAACACCTGCGCCCCCACCTCCTTCTGCAGCTTCTCCCGCAGCCGCTTCGCCAGCTGGAGGACGACCTCCTTCTCCTGCAGGCTTCCAGGTCCCTTCGCGCCATCTTGAGAGCCGCCGTGCCCCGGATCGATGACGATGCGGGCACTGCGCTCAGCGAGAGCAGTCGAGGACCAGCACAGCAACAGCACGAGAGGGACGATGGTGCGGAGCGTCATGCCGCCCGCAATGCTATCGGAGCCCGGGCGCTGGGGTGAATCCCACCCTCCCCTTCAGCCCACGACATCGATTCCCGGGCGGCCCCGAGCCACCTCGCCAATGAGCGCGGCCTCCACGCCCGCCTTCTCCAGCGCGAGGAGCGCCTTACGGGCGTCCCGGGCCGGCACGGAGGCCAGCAGTCCCCCATTGGTCTGCGCGTCCGCGAGCACCCAGCGGATGTCTTCGGGGAGCCCCTCCGGGAAGCGCACGTGCTTGCTCACGTGGGTGAGGTTTGCCTTGCTGCCCGAGGGCACCACGCCCTGCGACGCGAGCGCCGGCACCTCCTGGATGATGGGGATGCGCTCCAGCGCCAGCAGGGCTCGTGCCTTGGCCCCTTTCATCATCTCCAGCAGGTGCCCCAGCAGGCCGAAGCCCGTCACGTCCGTGAGCGCGTTCACCTTGAACTTCCCGGAGGCGAACACCTCTCCCGAGGAGCGGTTGAGCGTGGACATCACCCCCACCACGCGCTTCACCAAGGCCTTGGAGGCCACGCCCCGCTTGATGGCGGTGGTGGCGATGCCCGAGCCCAGCGGCTTGGTGAGGATCAGCACATCCCCTGGCTTCGCACCCGCATTGGTCAGCACCTTCTTCGGGTGCACCACCCCAGTGACGGCCATGCCGTACTTCGGCTCGGGATCCTGCACGCTGTGGCCACCGAGGATGGGGATGCCCGCCTCGTCCGCCTTCGCCTGCCCGCCGGCGAGGATCTTCGACAGGATGGAGAGCGGCAGCTCCGACGGGAAGCCCACCAGGTTGAGCGCGAACAGCGGCCGCGCCCCCATGGCGTAGATGTCCGAGAGCGCGTTCGCCGCGGCGATGGCTCCGAACTGGAACGGGTCGTCCACCACCGGCGGGAAGAAGTCCACCGTCTCCACCACGGCCAGCCCGGGCGCAAGGCGATAGACGGCCGCGTCGTCGTTGGTGGCGAACCCCACCAGCGTCTGCGGGCCCTGCGCAGTCTTCAGGCGGCGCAGGACCTGCGCCAGATCCGCGGGCCGGAGCTTGGCCGCTCAGCCCGCGCGGTGACTCAATTCCGTGAGTCGCTTGGGCCGCTGCTGCTCGTCCGCCATGAGATCACCCTGCCTGCACGTACTCGCGTTTGATGAGCTGCACCACTGCCTCGGCCGTCAGCACGTCGTCCTGGTCCGAGTGGTCCAGCACCCCGGCGAGGCTGCCGTAGTTGTGCACCAGCTGGAGCACGTCCAGCATCTCGGGCGTCAGCTCCTTGAGCGGCGCCGCCATCGGCTGGGCCAGCCGCATGGACATGTTCATTTCCGGCAGCATCCCCTGGATGCGCTTGAACTCGTCCAGCTGGCGAAGCGCGTCCATCAGCAGCGCCTCGGTGGACGAGTCCAGCTCGACCATGAACTCCTGGTTGTCCGCCGGGCGCAGCTCGAAGTCGCCGATCTCCCAGGTGATGATGCGGTTGAAGCTCTTCTGCGGCCCCAGGTTGTGGTTGTCGTCGATCACCGCGTAGTACACGCGGCCCTGGCGCAGGTAGATCCTCCCCTCGCGCTCGTTGGTGATGACGAGCACGCCGTTCTTCTTGGAGGTGTGGAACAGCTGCAGCAGGTCCGGCAGGGGGATCTCCTCGATCTTCCCCGTCATGGACGACGTCTTCGTGGAGCGCGCCGCCTGCGCCGCCGCGGCCTCCTCCAGCTTCTGCTTGACGACGTGCTCGTCCACGTTGACCGAGTCCGCGCCCTGCTGGATCAGCTTGAGGATGGAGGTGCCTATGAGGATGCGGTCCCCCTCCTTCAGGCGCGCCTGCTTCACCTTCTCCCCGTTGACGAAGGTGCCATTGGTCGAGCCGAGATCCTCGATGGTGATGTTCCCGCTGCTGATCATGATCTTCGCGTGCTTGCGCGAGACCATGTCCTCCACGAGCACCATGTCCAGCTCACTGGACCGGCCAATGACGATCTGCTTGTCCGCCTTCAGGGGGAACTCGCCGCCCTGGTACTTCCCTGAGATGAACTTGAGGGCGTAGGACTTCGACCCGCTCGGAGTGCTCACGGTACCGAGACCTCGATGAAGAGGGTTTCCATGAATATCAGCCCGCCTGCTCGGCCTTGCCCGCCGGCTCCTTCACCAGATTGAGGTACATCCGCGCGCTCTTGTTGTCCGGATCTCGCGCCAGCACCTCCTCCCACACCTTCAGCGCCTCGGCCCGCTGACCCGCCGAGTAAAGCGCGATTCCGTAATGGATGCGACCTGGCATGAAGGACGGGTTCTGCGCCATGGCCTGCTCGAACTCCTTGAGGGCCTCCGCGTGACGGCCCGCATCCCGCAAGGCATCCCCCAGCTTGATGCGGATGTCCACGAATTGAGGACACAGCCCCAAGGCCCGCTGGTACTCGCCGATGGCCTGCTCCCAGGCGCCATTGGAGGCGAACACGTTGCCAATGTCGGCGTACATGTTGGCAATCTTTCCCTTGACGAAGGGATCCATCTCCCCGGGGCCGTTCTTCTGCCGGGCGAGGGCGTTCTGATAGACCTCCTTCGCCTCGGCGTACTTGCCCATGTCGTTGTAGATGACCGCCAGGTTGAGCGCCGCCTCGGTGTAGGCCGGGTTGATGCGGAGCGCCGACTCGAAGGCCCGCTGCGCCCGGGCGAACTGGCCCTGGTCGTGGTAGATGATGCCAAGCATGTTGTAGACGTCGGCGAACGCCTGGTTGTGCTCCACAACCTGCGCCAGGTACTGCTCGGCCTGCGCGTACTGCTTCTTGTCGAAATAGCCCCGCCCGAGGGTGAGGAGCTGCTTGAGGGCCTCGTCCATGTCCCTACCTCGCCAAAGCTGGCGATCAGACCGTTAGCCTACCTGAGCGCCGACGAAAACAAGAATTCCTGACCACGACGCAAGAGGCGGTGCCGGGACTCCCCCCGCAGGTCTACCGGCCGAGAGGGAAGGTCCCCCTGCAGGTGCCAGTGCTCGGTGGCCACGGCCTCGTCCCGCTCGAGCCGGAGGAACCACGCTCCAGCCCTGTAGCTCCGCTTCTTGAGCGCCAGCACCGTGTCCAGGCTCAGCTCTCCCACCCCCTCCGACCCGCCATCCACCCCCTCCGAGCCGCCATCCTCCCCGCCCATCAGGCCCGAGAGCCTGGCCAGCGTCGCCGGGTCCCCCTGCTCCAGGGCTCGCCGGCGGGCCTCCAGTGCCACCACCACCGCCGCCAGGCGCGGCACCTCCCCCCGTTCAGGCTTCCAGTCTCCGTCCTGGAGGACGAAGGGCACCTGCTCCACTCCCAGCGAGCTGACCTGGGTGTCGCCCAGGGAGCCGGTGAAGTCCAGGGTGGCCAGCACCTCTGCCCGTTGCCCTCCGGGCTCCACCCGCACGGTGATGCGCGCGTAGTGAAGCTCGCGCGAGGTGAGCTCGGGGGCGACGCCTGCGAGGGGGAGCGAGATGCCCTCCTTCTCGAAGCGCTTGAGGGCGGTGATGATCTCGGCCTCGGGACCGGCGGCCAGCCCGAGCACACGGGGCCCCACCACCGCCACCATCACGAACGCGGTCGCAGCGATGAGGATCCCGCCCAGCCGGCTCCAGTCCGCTGTCGACCTCACGAGCCGAGCATACGCTGAGCCCGCTCCGCGGCGGGCGTGCCCGGCATCTGCTGGATGACCTTGCGCAGCGTCTCCTGGGCGCGGTCCGGCTGCTTGAGCTTCACGTACGCCTCATGGAGGGAGAAGAGCGCCTCCTCGTCGTACTTGGTGCCCGGGTAGCGGGTCAGCATCCCCTCCAGGCGCTGGGCCACCGCCCGCCAGCGCTCGCGCTTGCGGTAGAAGGCGGCCACGTACAGCTCGTGCTCGGCCAGCCGCCGCTTCGCGTCATCCGCCTGCGCCTTCGCCTCCTTGGCGTACTGCGACTCCGGGTACTGGCGCAGGAAGCTGTTCATCGCCTTGAGCGAGGACTGGACCTCGGTCTGGTCCTTCTCCTCCGAAGGCGGCAGAAGGAAGAAGTCCGAGGGCATGTCCTTGAAGTGCGAGAGCGCCGAGCGATAGGCGGCGTAGTCCACCTTGGGGTGCGTGGGGTGGAGCTTGATGAAGGACTCGTACTTCTCGCGGGCCTCGGGGAAGCGCTCCTGCTCGAAGTCCACGTCCCCCAGCTTCAGTTCGGCCTCCTTGGAGGCCTCCAGGTACGGGAACTTCGTCTTCACGAACTCGAAGTACTTCTCGGCCTTGAAGAAGTCGCGGTTCTCCAGGGCCTCCTCCCCGAGGCGGAGATTCTCCTCGGCCTGGGAGGCATAGTCCGGGTCTCCGGCCTGCCCGTCCTTGAGGGCGGCACAGCCGGTGGAGAGCAACAGGAAAGTGGTCAGACAGGTGACGGCAAGACGCATAGGCACTCACGCAAGCTAATCGTCCAACCCGGACGGATCCAGCGCTGGTTCACCGAGCAACCGCCGGATGACGTCCTCAGAGAAGCCCCGGCTGTGGAGGAGGCGTCCAGCCCGCGCCTGCTCCTTGGGCGTCAACGGGCGGCCGAGCAGCCCCCGGCGCTCGAGCACCTGCCGAGCGGTGGCCAGGGCGTCGAACTCCCCGGCTCCGGTGGCGGCGGCCAGCGCCTCGCGCGCTACCTCGCTCCCCAGCCCATGGGCCTGGAGCCGCTGGAGCACCGCCTGGGGGCCGAACCTCCCCCGCTGCAGCAGCGAGGCGGCCCGCTCCCGGGCGAAGCGCGCGTCGTCGATGTAGCCGTAACCCTGGAGCTTCTTCAACACTTCCCCCTGGACCTGGGCAGAGAAGCCCTTGCGCCCCATGGCCAGCTCCAACTCGTGGCGGCTCCGGGCGCGCAATGCCAGCAGCCGCAGGCACGCATCTGTCGCGCGCCGCACTGCCTCCGGCCCTTCCTGCTCCGTGCTCATCGCTTGCTCTCTAGCATGTGGTAACAGGCGCGGCATGCACCCACTGATCGCCCGCTTCCTCAGCCTCGAAGCCGCCCGCGAGACACTCCGCAAGGAGAAGGCGGGCGAGGCCCTCGATGCCGAGGAGCAGATCTTCACCGCCACCGCCGCCGCGCACCCTCAGCAGCGCGCCGAGGTGCTCGGCGTCACCGGCCGCAAGCTGGCCTCCGACTCCCAGGCCTCGCTCGTGCTCCTGGCGGCGCACACCGCCGCGCGCGCCATCGCACATGACTCCCGGCTCGCCCCGGCCACCGCCAAGGCCCGCGAGGCGCTCACCTCGGAGGGAGCCTCGGAGGAGGAGACAGAGTCCTTCATCGCCTCCATCCTGCTCGAGGAGGCCTTCGGCTACGACGAGGAGGTGGACAGCTTCGATACGGCCTTCGTGGGGGAGGCGCTCGGAGAGATCCCCGCGCTTGCCTCCCTGACCCGGGAGGGCGTGGACGCCCTGATGATGAAGTTCTCGCAGAAGGGGGCCACCGACGCGGAGCGGACCGCACGCGCCCACATCGCCAAGCGCCTCTTCGACATCGCCTGGTCGGAGGGCCCCACCCCCATCAACCCCGAGCACATGGATGTGCTGGTGGAGTCGGACATCGCCGACCAGTCGGAGGAAGTCCAGGAGGCCCGGCTGCGCGCCACGGTGGAGCTGCTGCAGCTGCTCTCCCAGCAGGGGCTCATCGGCCCCATGCGCCTGTCCCGCCTCCGAGCCCAGCTGGGCGACGAGGACGCCTGATCGGGAACGTCCTCCCTCAGATATGGAGGACGTGCACGTTGCGCCCCTCTCGCTCGAAGTGCGCCGTCAGCCCAGGGCCCTCCCCTTTCTCCAGCCCGCTGCCCGGCAGCAGGATCATCGCTACGTGCTCGGCCTGGAACCCCGCGCGGAGCGCATCCCCCGCCGTGAAGATCCCCTCGAGGCTCCCTCTCGAGAGGTGCTCTGCCGTTACCCCGATGACCGCACGGCGTGAGGACTCGCGCTCATCCCCTCCCAGGAGGATGTCCGCATAGTCATACCCCCCGGTGGGACTGGGAGCATCGAGCCGGACCTGGCCCTGGAAGGCGCGGCAGAAGAACGCCCCCACCACGAGCTTGCGCGCGGCGACCCCCGAGAAGTCCTCGCACCAGGCGGAGCCCTGCGCCCTCCAGAACTCCGCGAACTCGAAGAGCAGCTGCTTGAGCGCGCCCGTCTTGCTGAGCGCCATGGGCTTCGGCGGAGCCGTGACGTGCTCCGACATGCGCTGCGCGAGCCGGGTCAGCGCATCGCCACTGCTGCTTCCCCTCGAGTACCGGCTGAGCGCCTGCCAGAAGTCCTTCAGCCACTCGGAGTGCTTGAGGAGCCGGAGCGTCGTCTCGTCCGCCAGCCCCGGGCTCTTCGAGATGACGCCGAGCTCGCGCTGGACCTGCGTTCGCTCCTGGCGCCCGAGCTGCGTGTACATGCGCTCCAGCTCCGCCGCGAGCGAGGTGGCGACCTGAGAGCCCGTGCGCCGCTCCCGCAGCTCGAAGGTATGCCGGTAGCCTCGGTGGGCATCGTCCGGGAAGATGGTCGTGTCGAGCATCCACGGGTCGGCGCCCGAGCCGAAGCGCAGCGGCGTCAGCTCGACACGGCGGGCCTCGAGATCGACGGCTCCCACGATGCACCCATTGGGCCACTTGCTCCCCTGGTAGGCGGCAGGTGCGGCCAGCTCCAGGTACCCGCCCCGCTGGGAGCGGAGCGCCTGGCTCTTGGGGGTATGCAGGTGGCCCCGCAGGATGAGATCGAACGTGCGCTCGAGGTGATCCCCCACGTGTGACCGCTCGGCCTCCGCCAGGTGATCCAGCGGGTGGTGCATCAGCGCCAACGCCAGGGCGACTCCCGCGTCGCGGATGCGCTCGCCCGCCTGATCCACGTTCGCCTCGCCCAGCCACAGCTTGGACTGGTCCTCGTCGTCCTGCGCGAACCAGGACGAGTTGAACGAAGCGATCGCGATCGTGCTGTCGCGGATGTTGACGATCTCCACGGCCTCGGCGCCGCACCGAAGCCCCAGGCTCCGCTTCGCCCCCAGCAGGTCCGACATCGCCTGGCGGTATGCCGCGAGCTTCTCCGCATGCCACCGGCGGTTGCCCTCCGAGACGAAGAAGGCCGTCGCCTCGTCATCTGACTCCAGGGTGCGCAGGAGCCATCGCCCGGCGCTCCGGTCGACATCATGGTTGCCCGGGACGACGAACAGGTGCTCCGGCGGTACGCCTGTCACCTCCAGCAGCTCTCGGAGGAACTCGGTGACGAGCGCGAACTCGTCCGCATGCCCGGAGAAGGCGAGGTCCCCCGTGGCGAAAATGAGATCGATCGGCGGGCCGCTGCTCGCGCTCCCCAGGTAGTCGAGGAGCCCTCGCAGGACGCGGTTCTGGTCGTAGCGGCGCGCATCCCCGTGGCGCAGGTGCAGATCCGAGAGGTGCAGGAAGCGGATCGGCGGCCGGGTCGACACGGGCCGGCGGGCCTCCACCGGGCGGACCTGCACCACGTTTCGCTGGAGCGCCAGCGTCTCAAGCTCGCGCAGTGAGGGGACGACGTACGTCGCCGCGCGCCAGGTGTGGAAGTCCGGGGCGTCCGTCTGGATGAGGGTCTCGGTCTGAGCGGAGACCAGGAGGATGAGCGGGGCCGACAAGTCCTGGAGCTGCTGGCGCTGCGCGTTGAGCCGCCGTGCCACTTCCCTCGCCAGCAGCTTCCGGCCAGGTGTGAGCACCGTGAGCCACGCATCGGCGCTCGTGCCCTTCATGGCCTTGACCCAGGAGGAGGGCCCCGCGTCCTGGGCCGCCTGCAGCGCATGGACGTTGAGCGATGCGTGCCGCAGCAAGGACGTGAGCACCTCGGAGGCCCGGCCGAGGCCATGCTCCTCTGGGACGCTCTCCTGCGTCTCCTGGGTCACCAGCAGCAAGAGCGTCTGCGAGCCCTGGGAGAGCTGGAGCCGCGTGACGAGCTCATCGACGAAGGCGGCCGCGTTCATGCCCTACCCTCGCTCGATCTGCTGCAGGAGCTGCTCCACCGGGACCGGGAGGCAGTACCACGCCATCCCGTTGCGGTACTCCATCACCCACAGGCCGTAGAGAAGCAGCTTGCCCACGTCGTCGGCGTTGTCGAGCTGCATCTGGCTCTGGACCTTCTTCAGCACCGGGAGGAAGCGCGGCTGGTAGGCCCGCCGGAAGGACTCGCGCTGGTCGACGATGGCGCTCTCGATGTCGACTCGCTCGACGAAGGATCCTTGACGGACGACGGCCTTGACGATGCTCGACTGGATGAGCCGCCCCAGCTCACGGATGTTGCCCCCGGAGCCTTCGATGGCGCGATCGATGGCATCGGGCAGGATGAGGTCCGGATCGATCCCCTTCACCCGCCGCTCGATGAGGTGCCGGAGCATGTCGAACCCGCTCTGCAGGCGCTCCCGCGACTTCTCCTTGGAATGGAAGTCGTAGAGCCGCACCGCCGGCAGCACCGAGTTGTCGGCGTTGTTGTAGCGCTCGCTGAGCACGTTGAACGTAGGCTCGTAGACCATCGAGAGCGGGATGGTGAGGATGGCCGCGCCCGGCAGCTCGGCCATGGGCTTCTTCTTCTGGTCGAGGAAGAAGTCGCGCGCCTGATCCGGGGGGAGCTTGTCCAGGCCATCGAGCAGGACCACGGGCCGATAGGACTCCAGATCATCCAGGAGCGTGGAGAGCAGCTCCGCCGGATCCTGCCCTTGCTTGAGGACCTCCCGGA
>Ga0190275_10001648_pt1 | contig 16461 bp, 13 predicted proteins | sample Popmic550T_FD_133745 | JGI IMG/M metagenome (GOLD analysis project Ga0190275, IMG submission 133745) | Populus adjacent soil microbial communities from riparian zone of Yellowstone River, Montana, USA - 550 T | ecosystem: Environmental > Terrestrial > Soil > Riparian zone > Trees stand | place...
CGCCTTTGCTCCTCGATCCGTTGAAGACAGTACGCATAGAAGCGACGCGCGCATTGGTGCGGTTGGGAAGGGACGAAGGGGCTTTGCTCTTGAGACTGCGCGCCCTTCAAGCAGATGCCGAACCGGAAGTGATCGCCACGGTGTTCAGCGCGATCATTGAGCTGGAGCGCCGTGATGGAGTGCATTTCGTCGCGCAGTTTCTCAAAGCAGGAGGCCCGACAGCCGAAGAAGCCGCACTATCGTTGGGGGAATCTCGAACTCTCGAAGCGCTGGAAATACTCAAAGAGTACGTCGATAACGTCCGTCAGGGCCCCCTGCGAAGAACTGTTATTACAGCCATAGCGCTCACCCGGCTGACCGAGGGCACGGATTTTCTGCTGCAACTGATACGCCGTGATGCTCCTGGACTGCAGGAAGCGAAGCAGGCGCTCCTGGACTACGGGGTCCTTTCGGAGGCGGATAGAGCTACGCTTCTGACCCGGTGAGTCGTTGGCCTATCTGCCCGAAAGCGAGCAGGCGCTATCGGGAGCCGGGTCTCGAAGCGGCTCCTTAGACGGCTTACGCGGTGTTTCCAGCATCGCGCGGCGGCAGATATCGCAGCGCTTATGATTCGGCGACTTTTTGGTGAAACCACGACCGCATTCGCAAACGGCGTCCCGGCGCTTGTAGTTTAGGTTCATCAAACATATATGCGTAAAATTAGGGTCAAAAATCTCCTAGGATTTTCCCGAGAGGCAGTTTCTGGGTATGGCGGCGGTGAACCAGGGCAGTGGAAGTTGTAACAAAACATTCAGTTAGCTACAATTGCCGCATCGCCATCGTTATGAAAACTCTGCTTTGTGTATGCGCCTCGGCTGCCGTGCTTCTCGGCGCCGACTACGATCTTCTTCTGAAGGGCGGCCATGTCCTCGATGGGAAGAATAAGCTGAACGCTGTTCGCGATGTCGCGATCAAGGACGGCAAGATCGCGGCGGTGGCCGAGAAGATCGATCCGGAGACCGCGACAAGGACCGTCGACGCGTCGGGACTGTATGTCGCGCCGGGACTGATCGATATTCACACCCATGTCTTCACCGGTACAGGAGAACGCGGCTCGTATGCCGGCGACAACAGCATCATGCCGGACGGATTCACACTGCGCGTCGGCGTGACAACGATCGTCGACGCCGGGAGTTCGGGCTGGCGTAATTTTCCGGACTTCAAGGACAGGATCCTCGACCGATCGAAGACGCGCGTGCTGGCGCTCCTCAATATCGTCGGCAGCGGTATGCGCGGCGACAAATTCGAGCATCAGGTAGAAGATATGGACGCGAAGGCCACTGCCGACATGGCTCTGAAACACAAGGGCGTAGTCGTCGGCATTAAGACGGCTCATTATCGCGGGCCGGAGTGGACGCCGGTCGATCGCGCAGTCGAGGCCGGAACAATGGCAGGGAATATCCCGGTCATGGTCGATTTCGGGACCGATCATTCTACTCGGCCGTTGCAGGAGTTGCTGACCAAAAAACTGCGGCCCGGCGACATCTATACTCACGCCTTTTCCGGACTTCGGAACGAGTTGGTGGATGGCAAGCCGAATCCAGGCTTCATTGAGGGTCGCAAGCGCGGCGTAATTTTTGATGTCGGTCACGGAGGTGGAAGCTTTCTGTGGCGTGTGGCCGCACCAATCGTTAAGTCGGGCTTTCTGCCGGATTCGATCTCGACGGATCTCCACATCGGCAGCATGAACGCGGGTATGAAAGACATGTTGAACGTCGCCAGCAAATTTCTGGCGCTCGGTATGTCGGTGGACGATGTGGTGACCCGTTCCACATGGAATCCGGCGCGTGAGATCAAGCGAGAAGATCTCGGCCACCTGAGCGTCGGCGCGATTGCAGACGTCGCGGTACTGCGACTGAACAAAGGCGATTTCGGGTTTGTCGATATGTACGGCGCTAAGATGCGCGGGAACCAGAAGCTGACGTGTGAGATGACAATTAAGGACGGAAAGGTCCTCTATGATCTCAATGGCCTCTCCCGGGACGAATGGACGAAGCTGCCGGAGGGTTATGGCCCGCAAGGAACGTCTGCATGGGATGCCACTATCGGCCATGGTCGTGCGGGGCGTAGCGCACCTGCCAAATCCAAACCCTAAGAGCGGCTCGTTGAGCTCAGCGTTTTTTGGTATATTGACAATCCAGCGCGGAGCTCAACTTGTTCTCACAATTTGTTCCTTTGGCTATCTTTGTCTGTAGCCTTCCTCTGGTCGCGCAGGCAATACGGGTAATCGAGATAGATAAGGGCTGGACGTTGCAATCTAAACCGCTTGGATGGGGTGAGATTGTTCCTTCAGCCAGCGAGATCTCGGGCGAACGCTCATCAGTCAATCTGGTATTGGAGTGCAAGAAGGCATGGCTTGCATACTCCTGCAGGAATGTTCCCTGCAAGGTGACCCCCTGCGTCACAGCGGCTTCGGGTGAAGTTTACGTTCGTAAGATCGATCCACCTACGTTTGTGGCTGGGCTCTCGACGAAGCTCGAGGCACTCTGGAAGCGCAAAGCGCGGGCGCCCGTGACGCTTGCCGCCCGGGCAGGAGGAAGCCCCAATGACGCATTTCTTCTTCAGGACGAACGAGGTGTTCATTGGGGACCGTCGCTGCACAGAGTTCTCGAAGGTAAATACTGTTTTCGGCTGTCGCACCTTTGGAAGGATGTTGAGCTGAAGACTTTCACCTTCGAGTGGGACCGTGGTGTGGATCCGGAAGGCATTGCAAAAGTGGGCGATCTGGCTCCGGGCGGTTATCTTCTCGAGAAAGGCCTCAATGGCTCTTGCACGCCGGATCCGGAAAGCTTGCCGGCGTGGGTGGTTATCGCTGCTCCCGATGGGTTTGCCAAGCTGAACCCGGAATGGCAAAAGAGCGCTAAATGGCTAGAGCAGCTCTCGTCGGAGGGCGCCAGCGTGGCGACTGTAACCACCGCCCGGCAGGGAGTGTTGGCAACCATGGCTGAGATCGTGGAAGGACCGTGAGCCACAGATCCCGTGAGCTTCTGAAATCCGAATTGATAATGGTGGTCGTCACCTTCCTATTGCTCTTTCCGGACTTCCACGGAATGTTCGCCGGCATGGAAGGTTTTGCGTTCGACTTGTACATGAAAATGATGCCGGAGTCACGTGCGGCGGCGGACAGTCCTGTCGTGATCGACGTAGACGATCAGTCCTATCGGGATTGCTTTGGGAGTGCTTCTCCGCTGAAGCCGGAGAAGGTAATGGATCTCGTCAATCTCGCTTTGAAGAATGAAGCAAAGGTCGTTGCGGTCGATTTGGTGACAGATTCCGAGGGTTATCGATTCCTGCACACCGATGCTGCCGAGGGGCAGAGCGTTATTTGGTCAGCCACTGCAAGTGTCGTATCTCGCGAAGTATCATTCCTTCAATGGCTCGTTGGCTGCGACGCTCAGTTCATGAAACCCGGCGTAGCTTTGGGTCAGATGGTCACTCCAAATCCCGGTTTTCTCTGGGCTGTCCCCGCTTACGCGCGTGATGATGACCTTCGCATTCGCCGGTTGCCTCGCAGCTATCCATTGGAAAATTCGAAAGAACTCATTCCGGCGCTTTCCCGAAAGACAGCCATGCGGTTCCGCGAGTTGCCATCCGATGCAAACGCGCCGGAATTGATGATTACTCACAAGGGCGAAAAGCTGGATCGCATTCCCGCAACAAAGTTGCTGGGCTGCACTCCAAACGGTAAGCTAGAGCCTACCGTATTCCCTGACTCGTTCAAAGAGCCTGCTTTGTCGCAGCAGGGAATAAAGGATAGGATCGTGTTGGTGGGCGGCACTTTCCGTCAGAGCAACGATTTTCATGAGAGTTCCCATGGCATGTTGCCAGGAGTCGTAATAAACGCAAATGCAATCCAAGCGGAACTAAACGGGCACTACGTCGCCAATCCAAAAAAAGTTTGGCTCTTTTTACTCGATGTGATCATCGGAACGGTCTTCACAGTCCTGGTATGGCGATTCCCGCCGGCTAACGACTGGAGGTTAATTCTCGTGACGATCATCGCAGTCGTTCTGTTGTATGTGATTGCCGGACGTTTTCTTCTTGCTGCGAATATCTTATGGGTGAGTTGGACTGGCGCTCTCATTGGCGCCGTATCTGGATTCATTGTTGAAAGAGGGTTTGAAAAACCTAAGCCGAGCACGTCTCAGGAGACTGTCCCACCGGTGTCCCGAGTATGATTTCCGCGGCGCTCTCGCTCTTGGCGATGACGGGGCGCTGATCCTTGCCGTGCTTTTTCTGAACACTCTCGGTAACGTCCTGCTGTACGCGAGTGAATAAGTCTCCAAGCCGCATACATCCCTTTCCCTGAGCCAGATGCCGGATCAGACTCGCCGTAAAATATCCGTTCCCATCGGCCTCATATGCGAGCTGATCGGCTTGGCACGAACTCAAGATGTAACGGCCAGCCCCTTCGCGAAGACGATCGAGATCCTGGACGCCAAGCGCTTGGCCAGGTTCCGCGGCGCCGCTATGACATGTGTCGAAAATCGCAACGGTTCTTTGGGCGACGCAGCGATTACATAGAATGCTGGAGATCTCCACCATCGGCAAGGCGCTCCCGAAGATGAGGTCGCGGCTTGTGACATTCGTGTCGTAAGTCAGTAGGTAGCTTACGCGCCGCAGATCGTCGGAACGCGCCGATCCGTGTGTCGATATGTAAACAACCACCACATCCTCTGGCTTAGCGCGACGAGCAATCGTGTTCAAACGCGCCTTAATCAGGGGTGTCGTTGCTTGATCGTTCGTCAGAAGGTACACCTGATCGCCAGGAAACCGTCCTATCCGGGGATCTCGCAATGCGCCGGCGAATGCGGAGGCATCCGCGTCGGCGTATTGCAGCGGCGCCGCGCCGGCGTCTGGATTGAACCGGCTCACGCCGACGACTAACGCCCACTTTTGTCCGACAGCTCCAAGGTTTTCGTAGATGCGTGGAACAGCCAAAACAAAAGGATCGCGCTGATCGCGCAGCGCCTCGGACTCGTAGCGTTCAGCCGCTTGCAGATCTAACTTCTGCCGGGCCGGGTTCTCCCCAAGACGTTTGAGGCAGAGTTGCCGGTAATAATAGGCATCGCCGAAGCTCGGATCTTGATCTAGCGCGCCCCTCAGCAACGAAACAGCCTTCGTCATATCCGGCTTCGCCGATTGAGCTGAAAGCAGCTCAAGAGCCTGATAAGTCAAGTCCCGCGCGGCGCCATTGACGTCTAAAGCGTTCTGGCCACGCAATACCTCGGTAGCCGCCAAGGCTAACCATTCCCGCCGTGTCATTGCAGTATTGCGCTACGCCTTTGGAGGCGTTGCTTTTCTCGGAGCAGTCTTCGGCTTCGCGGGTTCAGGAGGTGGCAAAGGACTAGCGCCAACTTTCTTTCGCATCTCATTCTGAATATCGATCGGCACCTTAGCCTTATTAATTGCAAGCACTGTGGGGATATCGACAGGATTGAACTCCAGGGGAGCGCTGCGGATGATCTCCATGATCTGGTCAGCAGGAACGGATGCCTGATAGAGCTTTATGATGTCGCTCGCCGTATTCGCCTTCGGCGTCGGCACTGCAGGCGGTGCAGGAGGAGGAGTCTGCACAGGGGCCGGCGCCGGCGTCGGCGGCGCCTCTTGATTACGCGCGCGCGTGGTTGGAGTAACGGTCTTTTTCTCCTGCGCCTGCTGCTGGTCGAGCGTGCGGTAACGAGCAATGGAGTCCCGAAGACGCGCTACCGTTTCTACGAAATACTTTTCATTGCGATTGGTTTCTAACGCTTTGTCATAGTATTCCTGGGCTTGAAACAGATTCGCCCGCTGGTCCTTGTAGGACTTCGATTCATAGGACATCGCCTCATGAACGAGACCGAGGTCATAGAGCCGGTAGGATTCATGCTCAACATTCGAAAACGGAGGAGTCGCTTGCAGCTCCTCGAGAGCCCGGGACCAGAGCCGCTGATCCATGAAGTCGGCCGCCCGATTCAGACGATCTTCTCCCGTAGCAATTTTGACTGGCACCGCCAGAGTCGTATTGCCCAACTTGGCGCCAATCCGGTTCACCACGTTATGCACCAGGATCTGTTTGACATCTTCCGGTGTTTGAGGAATCGGTTCCGCGGTAGCCTTGGCGCCTGGAACACGAATTCCGAAGAAGGAATTTGCACCCTTCCCCGCCCCTTCTACATATGTCTTGTCATACATGTCCGACACGTTGTCGGCATCATGAACACGTCCGGATTGATCCAGCACTTGATATGCGACTTTCAACGAGCCTGTCCATCGATTCGTCACGGTTGTCGTGTTTCCGGATCGCTGCGTGTTCTTATGCGGCTGCGGAGCCGCGTATCCGGTTACGTTTAAATACAACGTCCATTCGGCTTCTTTCGGACTTTGTTTCTTTTGCAACGTCTTCTCATGAGAAACAATTTCGGTTTCGAGCGTGGATAGGAGACTCTCAAGTACAGCCTGATATTCCTTACTGGCAACCTTCCCGGTGAATGCAATCGACGTATCCGACAATCGGACCAGGGCCGGCTGGCGTACCTCTAAGTCAATGTTTTTTCTCCTCAAACTCCCGAAGCCGGGATCCGCCAGGAGGACGATCGGGCTGCCAAAGATGATCGCTGAAACCAAGCGGGCAAATGATTTACTACGGCCGTGCATGAATCTCCTTTAAATCTTTCGATAGATCTTACACTAAATCCTTAGGTAATGGGGCCACGGGCCGCAGCCGTTAAGATTCCTGACCGAGCGCCAGAACAAAATAATGTGCCTGCGTTTCGCCAACGTTTTTCCAACCATGCTCCTCGTTCGAAGCCACGTACACGACGGAACCAGGACCCAGCTTTTGACTTTGTCCAGTGATTGTTACTTCGAGCGTGCCTTCGCGAATGAAGATCATCTCCTCATGCAGATGATGGTGCGGTCCGTGGGGCGCAAGACCTGGTGCTAGCTCGGTTTGATGCACCTGGATGTTGAAACCCTTACGAGTCTTGCCCTTCAACACGGGTCGCTGCCTGTTTTTGCCGTTTTGTCGGACGATAAGGTCTTCGAAGTTGAACAGCTTTGAGGGAAGCGCAGATTGATCCTGAGCCATTCCTGCTGAGGCGGCGGCAAGAAGCATCGAGAGTTCGCGGCGTGAATAGCTCATTTGTTCGTACTCGATTCATGCTTCTTCAGAAAACCGCGCTCTTCCATCCAATCTTGTAAACGCGCAGGCCATGTGGAGATCGGGAACTGGGCTCGGTTGCGCATACCAAATCCATGACCGCCTCCGGTGTATAGATGCAGTTCCACCGGAACACCGACTCGCTTGACGGCGAGGTAGTATTCGGCCAAGCCTTCAGAGATACTCGGGCGATCATCATGCGCCGCGCAAAGGAATGTCGGCGGCATATCCTTTGTGATGCGAGAATCCTTCGGGAGCCCCGGATAGAGGAGCACTTGGAAGTCGGGGCGCGACCCTTCTTTGTCGATCGGATCAGTTGAGCCATCAATGCCGTTGTCGTAGCGGGTCGCGGCTAAGGCGGCCAACTCACCACCCGCTGAGAATCCGAGAATGCCGACACGATTCGCGTCGACGCTCCATTCCCTGGATCGGGAGCGCACCAGACGTATCGCGCGTTGTGCATCCTTAAGGACATGGTCTTCAACTTGAAACGGATTGCCTTCCGACCGCGCAAGCCGGTACTTCAGGACAATGCCCGTGACACCAATGCTCTGTAGCCATTGAGCGACGAAGTGGCCTTCATTGTCGTAGGACAGGTGGCGATGCCCCCCGCCCGGCGCGACGATAACAGCCGCTCCGCTGGCTTTGTCCTTTTCAGGAACATAGACCGAAATCGTCGGATTGGTTACGTTCGTGACCCGGCGTTCGACACGCTCCTTACCAACGTTCTCGACGCTCTCTTTGAGCGTCAGATTTTGGGAACCCGCCGCTCCGTTTGGCCAAAGCGGGATTTCGGGCGGATCGGCGGCCCAGAGGGAAACGGTCGCTACGAGCACGAGGTTGATTAAGCGCATCTTAGTTCGCCAATCGTATCAACTTCAGCGAGGCGCCGATGATATAACCAGATCAGATCATGACATCGTTGCGAGTGTTGACTATCGCAGTTGCCGCAGTTACCTTTGGCGTTTCGGAAGATCGAATCCTTATTTACACGCGAAACTTTGTGACCAATGGCAAAGGGTACGTGCACGACAACATTGCAACTAGCGTGGAGACAATTAAGGCGCTGGGAATGGAGAATGGATTTGCGGCCGACGCATCCGACGATCCGAAGGTTTTCACTATTCAGAACCTAAAGCAGTACAAGGCGATTGTCTTCAGCAACAGCAACCACGAGGCATTCGAAAATGACGGGCAGCGCGAAGCGTTCAAGAAGTTCGTCCAGAGCGGCGGTGGTGTAGTCGGTATTCACATCGCGACCGGGACGGAACGCCAGTGGCCGTACTTCTGGTCGGTGATGGGAGGTCGCTTCGTCAGACATCCCAAGATTCAGAAGTTCACCGTCGTCGTCAAAGATCCGAGGCATCCTGCGACTGCAGATCTTCCATCGAAATTCGAATGGGCAGACGAATGCTACCTGTTCGACAAGATGAATCCGGACGTTAAGGTGTTATTGACGGCCGATCCGGCGCAGCTCGACGATCCAAAGAAAGCTGAATTGCCGGGCGGCGAATTGCGGGACGGAATGTATCCCCTGTCCTGGTACAACACCTTCGATGGCGGCCGGCAATACTACACGTCGCTAGGTCACAAGAAGGAACACTATGCCGAGCCGCTGCTGCGAAAGCAGATCACCGGCGGCATTCTGTGGGCGATGGGAAAGACGCGCTAGCGCGCCAGTTCGGCGAGGTATTTCCGCAGGACCTTTTCGACGTACTGCTGTGTCTCGCGATACGGCGGGATGTTCTTGTAGCGATCTACGGTGCCAGGCCCAGCATTGTATGCGGCGAGAGCCAGTCGAACCGGATCATGGGAATCCTTGTAGCGCAGAAGGAGCTGGCGGAGATACTTGGCTCCCGCATCGGCATTTTGCGCCGGATCGTGTGGGTCGACGCCCAAGTCGCTGGCGGTTCCCGGCATCAACTGCATTAGGCCGATGGCGCCTTTCGGCGAGATTGCGGTCGGCCGGAACGCGGATTCAACCGCGGCGACGCTGCGGACAAATTCCGGTCGGAGTCCGTGATTGACTGCCGCTGTCGCAACAAGTTCTTCGGGCGTGGGCGGTGAAACAATTTTGGCAGCCTCGATAGGAGGGTCGGACGCCGGTACGGAAGGCGGCGGCGGAGGCGCGTACTCCTCAATTTCGAAGCTGGCTACATGCGTGGCAGGCAGGTCCATACTGCCCGAGCCGATATGAAGACGAATCTTGTCTTCGATGATTTCGTGGCGGTCGGCGTGGATTCGGAATCCGTTTTGCAAGACGGCATACTCCCCCCCGAAAAGCGGGCAAACGGCGGCCAGGGTCAGAAGTACTCTCTTCAAGCGGATAAACTCTATTTTACCTGACGTTTGGCGCGTCCGAAACGTGTACTTCGTTGAGCGGGAATTCCACCCCTTCGCTGTTGGCCAGAATGGCCTTGCCGTCGTGGCGGTAGGCGACACCTTCCCCCTGCTGACGTCGACCCAGGTCGACTTCTCTCCATGGACCTGTCCAGACGGCATCGAAGTTTCCCTTCGCAGGAACAACGGCTTCCAGTCCTCCGTCATAATCGCAGAGAACCACTCGTTTTCCGTCCGGTGAGATATCACCTCCCGTAATACGCCCCACAAATCGGGTGAGGAATGAGCCGTTAGGGAGGTTGAGCTCGGCTATTTTTTCCAAACGAACCGAACTCAGCGGCGCTTTCGCCTTGTAAACGCCAGCCTTCCCGTTCCTCTTGCTGACGATGTACAGATCTCCGGTCTTTGGATGCACCATCAGCGCTTCGGCGTCGCGGGGACCGTCTGGGTATGTGAAGCGCAAAATGGTCGGTGGCTTCGTTTGGCTCTTTAGATCGGGCTCTTCTATTCGATAGACAGTGATGAACTTACGTCTGGCATCGTTATCCCCGATATCTCCTATATAGAGATACGGGCGGCCCGCGATGGGACCGGGTCCAAGCGACAACCCTTCCCAGTCCTGATTCTTCGCGGCAGGAACTTTAATTCGCGCTTTCGATTCTCCTTTGCGGTCAAAAGCGAACAAAACGGGTCCGGAATCGTCATTCATACTCCAGAACAAACCCGGATGTCTCTGAGACGCGACCAGCCCGCTACTTTCATCAAGACCTCCAATGCGAACGGTCGCAATTGTCGCCGCAGCGAACGCTAAGAAGAGCATCATATGTTTGTTCAGCAACCGTGAGGACCAAGACAGCATCCAAATGGGGAGCACTCTGTTATGATAAAGATTATCGGCCGAAATGCCCGCAAAGGCTGCTTATGAATAGCCGTTTTAAGCTCGTAGTCGTCACTTCTTCAACATTTTTGGTTGTATTGCTCCTTCTGGGCGCAGTCATGGGACAGAGCGCCTCTCCGGAGGAACCGTATCGCCACCTTTCCGTGTACTCCGAAGTGCTCTCTCGTATCAAGAGCGAGTACGTGGAAGAGCCGGACATCAAGAACGTGACACTGGGAGCCATGAACGGCCTCCTCGAGTCGGTCGACCCTTTCGCGAGCTACTTGAGCGCGGACCAGTACAAGCAGTTCCTGAAGCAACAAGACACCAAGAAAGCTGGTGTCGGGCTTATGCTTTCGCGCAAATTCGGATACGTCGGTGTTGTTAATTCAATCCCGGGCTCTGCGGCTGCGAAGGCTGGTTTAGGAACCGGGGACATGCTCGAGAGCATCGGCGGCATCGCGACGCGCGATATGCCGCTCGCATACGCCGAACAACTGCTTCAGGGCGATCCGGGTACATCCGTCGAGATCACTGCGTTGCGAGTAAGAAAGCCGGAACCGCAGAAGATAACATTGGCCCGCGCAATCACGGTTTATCCGTCGGTCACATCGAAGTTGCTGCCTGACACGATCGGTCTTATTCAGATCCCTGCCCTCGATGCCAGCAAGCTCAAAGAAATCCGGACACATGTCGACACGATGCTGAAGCAGGGCGCGAAGAAGCTGATTCTCGACCTCCGGAACACCGGCATCGGAAAACCTGAGGATGGCGTTGCTGTTGCGAACCTGTTCCTCGATAAGGGTCTCATCACCTATGTCTCCGGACAGAAGGTAAAGCGCCAGGACTTTACCGCGATTGCCGAAAAAGCAGAGTACAAGACGCAGCCGATTGTGATTATCACGAATCGTGGAACCGCCAATGGCGCTGAGATCGTCGCATCGGCGTTGCTTGAAGCCAAGCGAGCCGAAGTTGTTGGTGAGCGGACCTACGGTGATGCCGCAATCCGTCGCGCGATCACAATGGACGACGGGGCCGCAGTCATTCTGTCCGTTGCCAAGTATTACTCACCATCCGGGAAGGCAATCCAAGATACGGGTGTTACGCCGAGTATTTTGATGACCGACGCGGAAGCCTTCGCTGATACCGAGGAAGACTCCCCTGAACTGCCGGAACAGCCTCGCAAGGAGAAAGAAGAAGACTTGCTGCTGAAGAAGGCTATCGAAGTACTCACCAAGGCTAAGACCGGTTCGCCAGCTCCGGAGGTTGCCGCTAAGCCTGCAGAGCGAGTTGAACCGGTTAAGCCGATCACGACAGTCAAGTAGTAGGAGGACCATTCAAACCCACCCATGCCGATGTATGAATATAGGTGTGGCCAGTGCCACCAAGTGTTTGAGGTGATTCAACGATTCTCAGATGATCCGCTCACGACCCACGAAGGTTGTGGAGGCGTAGTCGAGCGGCTTATCTCTGCGCCCGCCTTCCAGTTCAAGGGAAGCGGGTTCTATATCACTGATTATGCTCGTGGCAGTGGCACTGGAGCACCAGCGGCTCCACCAAAGGAAGGTGGGGCGAAGGACAGTGGTGGTTCTACGAAAGAATCAAAGCCCGCTTCGTCAACGTCTTCGTCCTCGTCTTCGTCGGAATCATCGAGCAGCAGCGCAAGCTCATCGAGCGACTCGAAGAAGTGATACAAAGAGTTTCCAAACTTACAAAAGGCCTGCCATAATACGGCAGGCCTTTTGTCTTTTGAGGAGTAGTTATATATGTCCCCTTCACGACGCGATTTTCTTTTGAATACCGGTATCGTGGGCATAGCGGCTCCGCTGGCCGCGCAAGTCCAACCCCGATCTGCTAACGACCGTGTCCAGATTGCTTTGATCGGCGCGGGCGGGATGGGAACGGAAGACGCCCTTTCCTCTCTTGCACAGCCAGGCGTCGAGATCGTTGCCGTTTCCGATGTTTACGATGGACGTCTTGCCCGAGCTAAAGAGCGCTGGGGAAACCAACTATTCACATCGCGCGATTATCGGGAAGTGCTCGCGCGGCCCGAGGTCGATGCCGTGATCATCGGCACTCCCGATCATTGGCATGCTCAGATTGCCGTCGACGCGATGAATGCGGGCAAAGACGTTTATGTCGAGAAGCCCATGGTCCAGAAGATTCAGGACGGCCAGAAGATCATTGACGCTCAGAAGAAGAACAATCGAATTCTGCAGGTAGGCAGTCAGCGCGTCAGCTCGATTGTTTATCAAAAGGCCAAAGATCTTCTGAAGAACGGAGCGATCGGTCAGGTCAATATGATCGAGGCGTGGTGGGATCGAAACTCCGCGATTGGCGCATGGCAGTATTCCATCCCTCCTGACGCTTCGACCGCTACCATCGATTGGGACAAGTTCCTTGGATCGGCTCCGAAAGTTCCGTTTCAGCCAGTGCGGCTCTTCCGCTGGCGGAACTACCGGGACTACGGAACAGGTGTCGCCGGTGATCTGTTCGTGCACCTCTTCTCCGGGATGCACTACATCATGGATACTCTTGGCCCGACGAAAGTCTTCGCAACCGGTGGACTCCGTTTCTGGAAGGATGGCCGCGACGTGCCGGACATCATGCTGGCTCTATGTGACTATCCGGAGACGAAAACTCACCCGGCGTTCAACCTCGCTCTCCGCGTCAATTTCGTAAATGGATCAGGCGAGACGTCGGGCTTCCGTTTTGTCGGCAGCGAAGGAGTCGTCGAAGTAGGCAATGGGGTGACCGTTTCGAAACAGCCCCGAGAGTCTGAGCCGGGCTACACGATCGACACCTTCCCGAAGGCTGTGCAAGAGCAGTTCCTGAAGGAGTATCGCGAAAAGTATCCGGCGCAGCGCGCGACTGCCGACGCCATCCGTCCACAGGCGGAAGAGCGTTACACGCCACCTCGCGGTTATAGCGATCACCGCGAGCATCATCGCAACTTCATTGAATCGGTGCGCTCCCGGAAGCCATTGATCGAGGACTCGACATTTGGATTGCGCGCGGCAGGGCCTGCGCTGCTCGCTCTGAACAGCTATTTTGAACAGCGAGCGATTCAGTGGGATCCGCAGTCGATGACCATCAAAGGCTAGAAGGATGCAAACCGCAAAGAACGACACCATCCAGGTCGCGCTGATCGGCGCGGGAGGCATGGGCCAGGGCGATACACGCTACGCGACTGCCATAGCGGGGGTGAAACTCGTCGCTGCAGCGGATATCTACGACGCGCGTCTCGCGCGCGTTAAGGAAGTTTATGGAGCCGATGTCTTCACGACCAGAGATTATCGGGAAGTGCTCGCGCGGCCTGAGATCGATGCGGTGATCATTGCCACACCGGACCACTGGCACGCAACGATCACAAAAGATGCCCTGGCTGCTAAGAAGGATGTGTATTGCGAGAAGCCGATGGTGAAGACGATCGCCGAAGGCCAGGAAATTGTCGCGGCCCACAAGAAGAGCGATCGAATTCTTCAGATCGGAAGTCAGTATGCGAGTTCGATTGTGTTCGAAAAGGCGGCGCAGTTGATGAAGGCTGGCGCCATCGGGCAATTGAACATGGTAGAGGCGTGGCTCGATCGCAACACCGCTACAGGCGCATGGCAGTATTCAATACCCCCGGACGCATCGCCGGAGAATATCGATTGGGATCGCTTCCTGGGGAATGCCCCAAAGCGTCCCTTCGAACCCATCCGTATGTTCCGCTGGCGTAATTACAACGATTACGGGACTGGATTGGCAGGCGATCTGTTTGTCCATTTACTGACGGGATTACATGTCATCACCGGATCGCTGGGACCGACAAGAGTCTATTCCTGCGGTGGCACACGCTTCTGGAAGGACGGCCGCGACGCGCCGGATGTGATGCTGGGTGTGCTCGACTATCCGAAGACTGCAACGCATCCTGATTTCACGTTTGCCTTGCGTGTGAATCTTGCGTGCGGCAACGTGCGCGAGAATTTCGGCTTCCGTTTCGTCGGCAGCGAAGGACAGATGACCGTGCAGTTGAATGGTCTGACGATGGAGAAAGTGCCTCGTGAGACGGAACCTGGGTACACGATAGATACTTTCGCGCAGTCCACTCGAGAAGACTTTCTGCGGAGTTATCGAAAGCAATATCCCGAGCAGCGCCCGAATGCCGATTCGATCAAAAGCCAATCCGAGACCAAGTTCAACGCTCCTCCCGGCCACAGCGCGCACCAGGAACATCACCGGAACTTCTATCAGGCAGTGCGCTCGCGTAAGCCGTTCTTTGAGGACTCGATATTTGGGCTTCGTACGGCCGGCCCATCTCTACTGACGAACACGAGTCTTTGGGAAGGCCGCGCCTGCAAGTGGGACCCAGTCAAGATGGTCGAAGGCTAGCGAAGCAGACGCAGTAATTGCCCTCCGTACTTTTCGACAAGCTTCGGGCCAACTCCGCTGATGGCGAGTAGCTCGGCCTCACTGGACGGGCCCGCGTCAACGATGCTGTCCAGCACTCGATCCGAGAAGATTCGGAATGCAGGGACGGATTTCTTCTTCGCTTCCTCGGCCCGCCACGCCTTGATTCGTTCTCGTAGCGGCGAGGAGCCTGCCGATTTTTTAGGCGAACGTTTCTTTGTTTTTCGTCGAACCGGACCGCCAGAGATTTCTTCCGGAATGACTACTCGCTCCGCGGCGTAGGGTTCCAAACCTTCCGGCGTCAGACGCGTCTTGCGGAACTCTATGCGGCGGCCATCCTTCTCGAACGAGGACTCGGCAACGCTGACAAGCCCTGCGCGTGCCATTGCGTTTAGTAATTCTTCAAAGCCGCGCCTGTCGAGACGACCGTGGGGAAACGCGTTAGCGTGCAGGCGCCCGTTCGATATCTCATCGCTGTCTTTCAGAGACGACAGGATGATCTCGATATTTGCACGCTCGTTTGCTGTTGCAAGGCGGAACTCCTGCGCCAGCGCAGAACTGGCGTCGCAGAAGTCGCAAACCCCGCAGGGCTGGCGCGAGTCTGCCGTATCGCCGAAGTAGCGCACCAGCGCCAACATCCTGCAGCACGCAGACTCGCAATAAGCCAGCATCTTCTCAAACTGCGCGGCTTTGTGTTCTCTCTGCGCTCCGTAGCTGATCCTGTAATCGTCGCGGCCACGGCTGATGTTGTCGGCATAGTCGACGATCGCTCCGCCGTGGATCCAAAGTTTTTCAAGCGCAATGTCGAAATCTTCAGTCGGCATCCGGGATCTCGACTGTACATAATCCTTCGGTTGAAACTCCTGAGTGAGCAAACGAAAGACCTGATCGAGGACTGACGTGTCGGGATAGTCTCGTTCGAAGAAGAAGTCGTGTGTGCGGCGATCCGCGTAAGATTGCATCAGGATCGCGCGCGAAGGAGCGCCATCGCGGCCCGCACGGCCTATTTCCTGATAGTAGCCTTCAACGCTGCCCGGCAGAGCGGTATGAATGACCGTTCGGATGTTGGGAATGTCGACACCCATTCCGAAGGCAATCGTCGCAACGATCACTTCGATGCGCCCCCCTTGAAACTCGCGCTGCACCTGATCGCGGCGTCTGCTGTCGAGACCTGCATGATAGGGTTCCGCTTTGAAGTTGCGGCTCAGCTCATGCGCAAGCTGCTCGGTCTCGCGACGCGTCGGAGCGTAGACTATCGCTGGACGGCGGTCGGCCGAGGAGAGTATTTGGGCAACCATTGCCGCTCGCGCGTTCTGACCGACCCGCGCGACTTCGATTCCGATATTGTCTCGGCGGAATCCTTGGATGAATCGCCGCGGCGTATGTAGCCCAAGTTGGTCGGCTATGTCCCGTTGAACCAAAGGCGTTGCGGTTGCAGTAAGCGCAATCACAGGAGCAGGACGCAGCGCAGGAAGATGGTTACCGATGGTGCGATAGTCAGGTCGGAAGTCATGGCCCCATGCCGAGATGCAATGCGCCTCATCGATGGCTATCAGACTTGGCATTCGCTTAGCCAGCATTTCAGGAAATCCTTTCACGCGCAGCCGTTCTGGCGCGATAAAAAGATAATCCAACTGACCATCGAGATACTTAAGACAGACTTCACGCGACA
>Ga0190275_10001649_pt1 | contig 16461 bp, 17 predicted proteins | sample Popmic550T_FD_133745 | JGI IMG/M metagenome (GOLD analysis project Ga0190275, IMG submission 133745) | Populus adjacent soil microbial communities from riparian zone of Yellowstone River, Montana, USA - 550 T | ecosystem: Environmental > Terrestrial > Soil > Riparian zone > Trees stand | place...
AGCTCGACCAGCGGCCCGACCCCGAGGAGCCGGGCACGCGCTTCTTCCGCTTCGTGCTCAACGGCGTCGGGATCTTCGCGCGCGGCGCGAACTGGATCCCGGCCGACTCGTTCGTCGGCGCGCTCGACGCCGGCCGCTACGAGCGGCTCATCGACGATGCGCTCGGCGCGCACATGAACATGCTGCGCGTCTGGGGCGGCGGCATCTACGAGCACGACGTCTTCTACGACCTGTGCGACCGCCGCGGCGTGCTCGTGTGGCAGGACTTCATGTTCTCCTGCGCGACCTACCCCGAGGCGCCGCTGGCTGCGGAGGTCGAGCTCGAGGCGCGCTCGCAGGTGGCACGCCTGGGCGGGCATCCGTGCCTCGCGCTGTGGTGCGGCAACAACGAGAACCAGTGGATCCACGACATGCAGTTCCCGGAGCGCGGCGGCGAGCGCGTGCCGGGCGCGCTGTTCTACGACGAGATCCTGCCGCGGGTCGTGGCCGAGCTCGACCCGCGCACGCCCTATTGGCCCGGGTCGCCGTTCGGCGGCGACGACCACAACTCGCGCCAGGAGGGCGACGTCCACAACTGGGAGGTTTGGCACGGCCAGTCGCGGCGGCGCTTCGGCGAGCCCGTCCACAACGCCCCGACGCCCGAGTCGGTCGCGTTCACCCGCTACGCGGAGGACGAGGGGCGCTTCATCTCGGAGTTCGGCGTGCTCGCCGCGCCCGACCGCGAGACGCTGCGGCGCTGGATCCCCGCCGGCCAGCTCTCCCACCACAGCCCGGCGATGGACCACCACACCAAGGACAACCCGAAGAACAAGATCGACATGCTGCTCGAGTCGGTCACGGGCGTCGCCGGCGACCTCGACGAGTTCGTCGACTTCTCGATGATCGCCCAGGCCGAGGCGCTGAAGTTCGGCATCGAGCACTTCCGGCGGCGCGCGCCGCACTGCTCGGGCGCGCTCGTGTGGCAGCTCAACGACTGCTGGCCGGTGCTGAGCTGGGCGCTGCTGGACTACCACGGCTTCGGCAAGGCGGGCTACTACGCCGTGCGGCGGGCGTTCGCTCCGGTGCTGGGCTCGTTCAAGGACGGCAGCGAGCTGTGGGTGACGAACGACACCGGAGCTCGCGCCGAGGGCGTGGCGCGGGTGCGGCTGGGCAGCTTCGCGGGCGCGCTGCTCTCGGAGGAGGAGGTCGCGTTCTCGGTCGCCGCGCATTCCAGCCGCTGCGTGCACCGCTTCGAGGCGGAGGGCGCTGCCGACCGCTACCTGTCGGTGCGCTCGGACGCGTTCCCCGGCAACCGCCACTTCTTCGCGCCGGTCAAGGACCTCGAGCGCGAGCCGGCGCGGCTCGACCACGTATTCGAGGCCGTCGCCGGCGAGCGCACGCTGCACGTGCACCTGCACGCGGACGCCTACGCGTACTTCGTCCACCTCGCCCACCCCGACGAGCGGGTGCGCTTCAGCGACAACTACCTCGAGCTCGAGCCGGGCGAGGAGCGCACCGTCGTGCTCTCGCATCCGGAGGCGCCGCCGCGCCCGCAGGACGTCAGCGTGCGAGCGCGGTGATGGCCGGCTTCCCCGCCGGCTTCCACTGGGGCGTCGCGACGGCGAGCTACCAGATCGAGGGCGCCGTCTCCGAGGACGGCCGGGCGCCGTCGATCTGGGACACGTTCGCCCACACGCCGGGCAAGGTGCGCGACGGCGACACCGGCGACGTCGCCGACGACCACTACCACCGCTGGCGCGAGGACGTGGAGCTGATCGCCGGGCTCGGGGTCGACCTCTACCGCTTCTCGCTCGCCTGGCCGCGGCTGCAGCCGAGCGGCCGCGGCGCGCTCAACCAGACCGGCGTCGACTTCTACTCGCGGCTCGTCGACGCGCTGCTCGAGCGCGGCGTGCAGCCGTGGGTGACGCTCTACCACTGGGATCTCCCGCAGGCGCTGCAGGACGCGGGCGGCTGGCCGGAGCGCGACACCGCCAAGCGCTTCGCCGAGTACGCGGCGCTCGTCCATGAGCGGCTCTGCGACCGCGTCGGCGTCTGGACGACGCTCAACGAGCCGTGGTGCTCGGCGTTCCTCGGCCACGCGCACGGACGCCACGCGCCGGGGATCCAGGACGACGAGGCGGCGCTGCGCGCGGCACATCACCTGCTGCTCGGCCACGGCATGGCGGTGCGGGCGATGCGGGAGCGGGCGCCCGCCGGCCGCTTCGGGTTGACGCTCAACCTGACGCCGACCGACCCGGCGAGCGACGACCCTGCCGATGTCGACGCGGCGCGGCGAATCGACGCGCTCGCCAACCGGCTGTTCCTCGACCCGGTGCTGCTCGGCCGCTACCCGGACGACGTGCCCCCGCTCCCGGTGCAGGACGGCGACCCGGCGATCATCGCCCAGCCGCTCGACGTGCTCGGCGTCAACTACTACTTCCGCCAGCTGGCGCGGGCCGGCGGCGCGAGCAACGGGAGGCCGTCACCGTGGGTCGGCAGCCGCGACGTCGAGTTCGTGTCGCGCGGCCTCCCGCAGACCGAGATGGGCTGGGAGATCGACGCGCAGGGGCTCTACGACGTGCTCGGCCGCGTACACCGCGACTACCCGGCGATCCCGCTCTACGTGACCGAGAACGGCGCCGCCTTCGCCGACGAGGTGTCAGCGGACGGGTCCGTCGCCGACCCGGCCCGCGTCGCCTACCTCGACGGCCATCTCCGCGCGGCCCGGCGCGCGATCGCGGACGGCGTGGACCTGCGCGGCTACTTCGTGTGGACCCTGATGGACAACTTCGAGTGGGGCCACGGATACAGCAAGCGCTTCGGCCTGTTCCACGTCGACTTCGAGACGCTCCAGCGCACCCCGAAGGACAGCGCGCGCTGGTTCGCCGACGTGACGCGGCGCAACGGGCCGGGCTAGGAGCGCGAGCGCAGGAACACGACCGCGAGCACGTAGGCGAGGCCGCCGACCGCGCCGAGTGCGGAGTACGGACTGCCGTCATGCCCCTGCGCCACTTCGACGAGGAACGCGCCGATGATCGTGAGGATGACCACGAGTCCCGCGAGCGCGGTGGCGTGGATGTCGATCTGCTCCCAGCGCTCGTCGCGGGTGGGGCCGCCGATTCCGGCGAGCGTCTCGGAGCGCCGCGCGCCGAAGTAGAACAACGCGGCGACCGCGGCCATCACGCCGAGCGCTCCGAGGCCCTGGCCGAGGTTGCCGCCGATCCAGAACGCCGCCAGCATCACGGCGCCGATCAGGAGCGCGAAGGCGGGCATGAACCAGCGGGTGCGGTACAGGCGCTTCACGGTGTCATCTCGCGGGTTGGTCGTCGTCGACATGGAAGATCTCCTCTACGTAGGTGCCGAAGTAGCGGGCGAGCGCGATCGCGAGCGGCAGCGACGGCGTGTAGCGCTCCTTCTCGATCGAGTTGATCGTCTGGCGCGAGACGTCCATCGCCTCGCCGAGCTGCTGCTGGGAGAGCCCGCGCTCGTTTCGCAGCTCCTTGACACGGTTGTTCATGTGTCGATGGAAAGTTAGCTTTACATCGCGCAGATGTCAAGCGAACTTTCCATCTTAGGACCGCTCGGCCTTGGCGGCCGACAGCCGCTCGAGGAACTCCTCGGCGTCGAGGCCCTCGGGCGCGCCGGCGACCAGCGGTCGCAGGCGGCGCTCCAGCTCGCCGGCGAGCTCCTCGCGCGGGCCGCCGGCGAGGTCGCCGCGACGGGTGAGGAACTGCCGCACTGTCCCGATGTCCTGCGCCGAGACGGAGCTGACGTCCCAGCCGTCGGCGCGCGCCTGCGCGAGCGCGAGCTCGCCGGACGCGCGCGACGCGCGCATGCCGCCGGGGCGGTCGCGCACGACCAGCGTGCCGGCGGCGAGGTCGCCGAGCCGCTGGTTGCGCGCCGTGACGAAGATCGACAGCATCCCGATCGCGTAGAACGCCGGCAGGATGTCGACGAGGCGCATGACGTTGCGCACGCAGCTCGGGATGAACGTGATGGGCCGCCCGCCCGTCTGCACCACCCGCAGGCCGGTCCAGCGCTTGCCGAGCGTGCGCCCGCGCGAGCGCACCTCGAAGAGCACGTCGTAGCCGAAGAAGATCAGGAACGCGACGATCGAGAACAGTGCGGTCGCCAGCGCGGATCCGCCCCCGCTCGTCACCCCGAGGAGGACCGCCGCGGCGAGCAGCACGGCGCCCTGGAGCATGAGGTCGAGGATCGCCGCGATGAAGCGCGAGCCGATCCCGGCCAGCGTGAGCTCCACGTCGACGCCCTCCGGCGTCGCGATCCGCACCCGGTCCTCATACTCCATCTCCCGGTGAAGCTAGACCGTTTCCTCGAGGAGCGCGAGCCCGGCTGGACCGGGCTCGAGGCGCTGCTGCGCGAGGCGGGCGCCAAGCCCGAGCGCCTGGGGCCCGAGCGGCTGCGCCGCCTCGGGAGCCTCTACCGCGCCGCGGCGGCGGACCTCGCGTTCGCCCGCCGCGCCTACCCGCAGGACCCGGCGACGCGGCGGCTCGAGCGGCTCGTGCTCGACGCCCGCCAGGCGGTCTACGCCGACGCGGGCGCGCGGCGCTCGCTGCGCTGGTTCCTCAGCCGCGGCTACTGGCAGCGCGTGCGCGAGCGGCCATGGGCGCTGGTGGCGGCGCTGGTGATGCTGTTCGGTCCGATGGCGCTCGCCGCGGTGTGGGCGATCGACGACCCGGCGGCGGCGATCGGCGTCGTGCCGGCGGAGTTCCAGGGCGCGGCCGACCCGGGCGGCGGGACGCGGAGCCTCAGCGGCGGCGAGGAGGCGGCGCTGTCGAGCGAGATCTTCACCAACAACATCCGCGTCACGTTCCTCGCGATCGCGGGCGGGATCCTCGGCGGGCTGGGAACCGCGGCCGTCACGATCTTCAACGGCGGGTTTATCGGGGCGATCATCGGGCTGACGATCGAGAACGGCTCGAGCTCCGAGCTGCTGCGCTTCATCCTGCCTCACGGCGTGCTCGAGCTCACCTGCATCGCGATCGCCGCGAGCGCCGGGCTGCGCATCGGCTGGGCGCTCGTCGATCCGGGGACGCTCACGCGCGGCGAGTCGCTGCGGCGGGAGGCGCGGCCGGCGATGGAGCTCGTGTTGGGGACGATGCCGTGGCTCGTGCTGGCCGGGCTGGTGGAGGGGTTCGTATCCGGCGATCTCGGGCTCGCGGCCGCGACCGTGGTGGGGGCCGCCCTCGGGGTCCTCTACTGGGGGCTCGTCGCCTGGCGCGGCGGCTCAGAGCCGGGCGCGGGCCTTGGCGGCGAGGTAGGCGCGCACGCAGGCGGCGGGCAGCGCGGCCGCGGGCGCCTCGAGGACGCTCGCCCCGGCGCGCTCCAGCCCGTGGGCGACGCGGGCGCGGGCGGCTAGGACGTCGAGCGCGACGGCCTGGCCGTAGACGTCGCGCGGGGTGCCGGGCGCGGTGGCGAGCTGGGCGTCGAGATCGGGATCGCGCACCGAGGCGACGAGCACGACATGGCGGCGCGCGAGCACGGGCACGGCGTCGACGAGCGGCCGCGCCGCGGCCTCCTCGAGCAGGTCGCAGAAGATCACGATCAGCGAGCGCTTGGCGCCCTCGACGGTCTGGAACGCGAGCTCGTAGTCGGCGTCGACGGGGCGCGGCTCGAGGTCGAACAGGGCGCGCACGACGGCGTCGCCGCCCGCGCGCCGCGGCGGCAGCCGGCGGCGCAGGCCGTCGTCGAACGCGACGACGCCGCAGCGATCGCCGACCACGTCGGCGACGAGCGCGACGGTCACGGCTGCGTCGACAGCGGCGTCGAGCCGCGTGCGGTCGCCGAGCGGCGCGGCCATCAGGCGCCCGGCGTCGATCAGCAACATCACCTCGCGATCCTGCTCGACGCGGAACTGGTTGCTCATCGGCCGCCCGGTGCGGTCGGTCGCACGCCAGTTGATCTGGCGCGGGTCGTCGTCGGGCGAGTAGTCGCGGATCGACTCGAAGTCGGTGCCGAGGCCGAGCGGGCCGCGCGTCAGGCGCCCCTGCTCGCGGAAGCGGCCCTGGCGGACCGACAGCGCGAGCCTGCGCGCCGCGGGCAGGTCGGGGTAGACGAGCAGCTCGTGCTCGTCGCCGCCGCGGTGGTGCCAGCGGCCGAGCCCGAGTGGCCCTTCGGTGCGGGCGGCGACGGCGCCGAGCGTGTGGCGGCCGCGGCGCAGCGGGGTCAGGCGCGCGTCGAGCCGGCCGTCGGCCTCGCGCGGCTCGAGCGCGAGGTCGGGCGGGATCGGCTGGCGCACGCGGATCGAGCCCGCGCCGGCGGGGGTCGCGTCGACCGTCAGCGGCGTCGCCACGCCGCGGGCGAGGATCGGCGGCACGTGGCGCGCGATCCGCGGCCGGGCGCGCACCGCGAGCGCGTCGGCGAGCGTGGCACCGGCGAGCGCGAAGGCGAGCAGTGCGCCCACGGCGGGGCCGACGGCCACCGTGAGCAGGGCCACGGCGGCGAGAACGGCCGCCGCGCGGGGAGTCGGGCTCACCGCGGCACCGGCACGTCCCCGAGGGCGGTGCGGACGGCGTCGTCGGGGCCGTAGCGCTCGAGCTCGGCCTCCGGTGTCAGGACGAGGCGGTGGCGCATGACCGGCGTCGCCATCCGCGACACGTCGTCGGGCGTCACGTAGTCGCGCCCCGCCAGCCGCGCGGCGGCGCGGGCGGCGCCGAGCAGGTGGACCGCGGCGCGCGGGGACGCGCCGAGCTCGACGCTGGGCAGCTCGCGCGTGCGGCGCACGACGTCGACGACGTAGCGCGCGACCTCCTCCGCCACCCGCGTCGCGTCGACCTGGGCGCGCGCCTCGCGCAGCGCGTCGGCGCCCGCGACCGGCCGCACGGCGTCGAGGTCGCCGGAGGCGACGCCGCTGCGCGCGAGCGCGAGCATCCCGAGCTCCTCCTCCGCCGACGGGTAGCCGACGTTGAGCTTCACGAGGAAGCGGTCGAGCTGGGCCTCGGGCAGCGCGTACGTGCCCTCGTACTCGAGCGGGTTCTGCGTCGCGACGACGAGGAACGGGTCGGGCAGCGGCTCCGGGCGTCCCTCGACGGAGACCTGCCCCTCCTGCATCGCCTCGAGCAGCGCGGCCTGGGTCTTCGGCGGCGTGCGGTTGACCTCGTCGGCGAGCAGCACGTTTGTGAACACCGGCCCGCGGCGGAACGCGAGCTCGCCGCCGCGAAGCGTGACGTTGCCCGTGAGGTCGGAGGGGAGCATGTCGGGCGTGAACTGCACGCGGCGGAACTCGATGCCCAGCGCCCGGGCGAAGGCGTTGGCGATCAGCGTCTTGGCGACGCCCGGCGGGCCCTCCAGCAGGACGTGGCCGCCGAGCGCGGAGGCCGCCAGCAGCGTCGCGACCGTCTCGCGCTGACCCACCACGACCTTGGCGACCTCCGCCGCGACGGCGTCATGCAGCTCCCGCATCGTGCCTCCCTGTGTCGTGGCCTGGCGGCCCTGCGAGCGCGGCGAGAGCGCGCCCTGTCGCCACCACGCCCTCGTCGTCCTTCGCCCGCTCGGTGAGGGCGCGCACGGCGTCGTCGTCGAGCCCGGCGCCGCGTGCCGCCGCGAGCCAGGCCTCCGGCTCGGCGTCCTCGCGCAGGCCGGCTCGGCGCGCCAGCCGCCGGCGGGCCTCGGCGCGCACCGGCTCGACCGCCTCCTCGCGCGCCTTGCCGCGCGCCATCGTCGCCGCCAGCGAGTCGACGTAGGCGCGGCGCGGGGGCGCGAGCTCGCGCCGTTCGCGCTCCGGCGGCCCGAGGCGGCGCCCGCGCGCGGCCATGAACACGAGCGCGGCGAGGAGCAGGCCGATCAGGGCCCAGCCGAAGCGGGCCGGGATCGCGGCGAGCCCGCGCTGGGGGCCGTAGCCGTGGACGCTCTCGACGAAGGTCAGCGGCCCGCGGCCGCCGAGCGCGAGCGCCAGCGCCGCGTTGTCGTCCTCGTCCAGCAAGCGGTTCTGCAACGGCGAGCTGTCGGCGAGCAGGGCGATCCGCCCGCGGCCGGTCTGGCGCAGGAGCAGCAGCGAGCCCTCGTCGCCCGCGAGCGCGCGCTGGGTGTCGCCGGCGCGGGTCCAGCGGCCGTCGCCCGCGGTCTTCACGCGCGCCACACCGGCGGTCTCCGGCGCGCCGGCGAGCCGGCGAGCGCTCTCCGGCCCGTCGTCGTCCCAGTCGGGCAGGTCCCTGTTCCCGAGCAGCGTCGCGGTCCAGCCGCGCGGCTCGCCGGCCGCGATCACGCGCCCGCCGCGCTCGGCAAACGCGCGCAGCGCACGCGCCTCGTCGCCGGTGAGGCCACCGGCGTCCATCACCGCGACCGTGCCGCCGCCGGTGAGCGACGTCCGCGAGGGCGCATCGCGCAGCGCGCGCACCTGGATGCCGTTGCGCCGCGCGAGCTCCGCCCACGCCGCGAGCCCGTGCGGCTTCGTCGCGAACGACGACGACGGCGGCCCGCCCGGGCTCGGCACGAGCGCGTCCACGAGCGCCCCGATCACGTTGACCGCGACGATCACCGCGAGCACGACGAGGCCCGTTCGCGCGGCACGGCTCTGGGGGAGCGGGATCCGGTTCACCGCGTCCCCGCCTCGCTCAGCACGCGCCGCCACCCTTCGCGGCTCGCGGCTTCGTCCGCCTCGCGGGCGGTGCGGCCGCCGTAGGCGATCTCGTCGAAGTCCTCGCCCACGCGCGCGAACGCCGGGGAGGCGACCGCGTCGGCGACCTCACCGGTGGTCAGCGACGGGCGGTACTCGATCAGCTCGCGGGCGTCGAGCCGCAACAGCCCGGCGCGGAAGCGCAGCCGCACGGCCGTCTCCCACTCGCCCGCGGCGGCGGCACGGTCGGCGTCGCGCTCGAGCGACGCCGGGTCCTCGCGGCTCGGCGAGCGGGCACGCGCGGCGCGCACCGAGGCCGCCGCGCGGCGGCGGATCGATCCGCGGGCGAGCAGCGCCGCGACGAGCAGGACGACGCCGCCGAGGATCACGAACAGCACCGGCTGCCCGCCCGGGACGCGCACCGCGAGGCGGTCGAAGAAGTCGCCGACGGGCTGCAGCCGCTCGCCGATCCAGCGCACGAAGCCGGCGAACGGGCGCGGGACTTCGCTGCCGCGGAAGCGCCGCTCGCGCAGGATCTCCCGCGCCTGCCCGCGCGCCGCGGAGGCGTCGGGCTCGCCCTGGGCGACCGCGACCGGTGCGGGCAGCGCGCCCAGCAGCACCGCGGCGACCACGGCCGCCACGGCACGCGGCCGCAGCTGCCGGCTCAGCTCGTTGCTCCTCCGTCGCCCTCGCGCGGGCGCTCGCCGCCGAGCGGATCGCCGCTCTGGAAGCCCGGGCGTTGCTCCGGCTGGGCCGGAGGCGGTGACGCGGACGGCGGAGCCTGCGGAGGCGCGAACCCGCCGCCCGGCGTCGGCGGTGCGAAGCCACCGCCGTGCGGCTCGCCGCCGAGGCCGCTCGACGCGCCGACGCTCTCCGGGCTCGTCGGTGCGTTGCTGCCGACGCCGCGGGCGAGCAGCTGCAGGTCGAAGCCCTCCTTGCGCACCCGCAGGTCGAAGTAGATGATCGTCAGCACGGCCGCGAACAGCGGCAGCGTGATCAGCGACGACAGCGTGTTGACGATCGTGTAGAGCACCGCCGCCAGCAGCTCGTTGTCGGTCGAGGCGACCAGCGTCGCGCCGAACAGCACGCCGAGGATGCCGCTGATCACGAGCACGATCAGGTACATCACGAGCACGGCGCCGAACGTCGGCCACCAGCGGCCCCTGACGAGCCGGAACGAGCGACCGAGCGCGGCGATCGGGCCGATCCCCTCCGACAGCAGCGCGGGGTAGCTCACCGACCATGCGACCGCGAGCCAGATGCCGGGGATGACTAGCGCGATGAAGGCCGGGATCAGCCCGATGAAATAGACGATCGAGAGGATGATCACGGGCAGCACCCGGCGCGCGGCGAAGGAGAGCGAGCTGCCGACCGAGGGCTGCTCGCCGAGATAGACGCTCGACACCGCGCGGAAGCACGCGGCGGCGGCGATCGTGGTGAGCACGAGGCTGAGCGCCGTCGTCAAGAGGACCCCGGCGAGCTCGGTGCCCGTGCTGACGTCGTCGCCGGTCGTCCCGGTGTCGAGGTTGAACGCGTCGTCGCTCGTCGAGGCCTGGACCAGCGTGGTGATGATGTTCAGCGGCACCGCCACGACGAGCACGCACATCGCCAGCGTGCCGAAGCTCTGGCGCACGACCTTGAACGATGCGTCGAGCACCTCGCCGACGCTCAGGGGCCGCAGCTGGGGGGCGAACTGAGTGGTCGACATCGCGCTGGACCCTAGTCCCTGGGGCCCAGCCCGTGCTCCAACGCACCCTTCACACTCGCATCCAGCGCATTGAGCCGATACAGGGCCAGCGCCTCGGGCGAGCCGAACCGCCGGCCGGGCGCGGCGTCCGCGCCGTGGTGGCAGAGCACGCAGTGCGCGAGCGCGAGCCGCTTGGCCTCCTCCATGCCGCCGGCGCGCTCGTCGAGCAGGCGCTGGCCGAGCACGACGTGGCCGAGCAGCCGCCCCTCCTCCGACAGCCCGATCTCCGCGCCGTAGGTGAACTCGCGCGTCTTGCCGAGATCGTGCACGAGCGCCGCGCACAGCAGCAGATCGGAGTTCAGCCGCGGGTGCAGGATGCAGGTCTCGACGACCAGCGTCCCCACCGCGACGGTGTGCTCGAGCAGCCCGCCGAGGTAGGCGTGGTGCCCGGCGCGCGTGCACGGCGCGCGCCGCCAGGCCGCGCGCAGCTCGGTGTCGGCGAGCAGGCGCTCGAGCAGGCCGGCGTAGGCGGGGTCGTGGACCTCGCGCGCGAGGTGCTCGAGGAAGCCGTCGAGCTCGTCGAGGTTGCGGTACGCGACGGGCAGGAACTCGGCCGGGTCGGCCGACTCTGCGCGCTCGATCTGGTGCACCTCGACCTGCAGCTCGTCGCGGAAGCGCTCCACGCGCCCGCGCACGCGGACGAGCTCACCGCGGTCGAAGCGCCCGGCGAGCACGTCGGCGTCCTTGAACGCGCGGCCCGGGAGCGCACCCGTGCGGTCGCGCAGCTCGAGCGCGAGGTACGGGGTGCCCGTGCGCGCGAGCAGCCGGTCCTTGCGCGTGCACGCGTAGATGCCGGAGATCTCGTCGCCCGGACGCAGTGAGGTGATGCCGCCCACCCGAGCGATGATGGTCAGCGGCCCGGACGTGACCCGCTACCGTGGACGGGGATGCAGCCCATCCGTTGGGAGCGCCGCCCGGACGGCCTCAGGGCCCCCGCTCTCGTGTGCGCTTTCAAGGGCTGGAACGACGCAGGCGAGTCCGCGACCGCGGCACTCTCGTTCCTCGGCACGGCGCTCGACGCCACGCGCTTCGCCACGATCGATCCCGAGGAGTTCGTCGACTTTCAGGCCACCCGCCCGACGGTGCGGCTGCGGGACGGGCTCACGCGCCACATCGACTGGCCGGAGTTCGAGGTCTACGAGGCCCGCATCCCGCGCGCGCCGCGCGACCTGATCCTCCTCTCCGGCCCCGAGCCGGCGATCCGCTGGCGCACGTTCTGCCAGACGGTCGTCGACCTCTCCGAGGCGCTCGGCGTCCAGATGGTGACCTCGCTCGGCGCGCTGCTCGCCGACGTCCCCCACTCACGCCCCGTGTCCGTGACCGGGATCGCGTCGGACGAGGCGCTCGTCCAGCGGCTCGGCCTGAGCGCCTCGCGCTACGAGGGCCCGACCGGGATCGTCGGCTGCCTGCAGGCCGCCGCCTCCGAAGCCGGCCTCCCCGCCGCGTCGCTGTGGGCCGCGGTGCCGCACTACGTCGCGGTCGTCCCGAACCCGAAGGGCGCGCTCGCGCTGCTGCGCAAGCTCGAGACGCTGGTCGGCGTCACCGTCGACGCGACCGAGCTCGAGAGCAGCGCCGTCGACTACGAGCGCCAGGTCTCGCGCGCCGTCGAGATGGACCCGGACGTCCAGGCCTTCGTCGAGCGCCTCGAGCGCGCTGCCGACGAGGAGGACGAGCAGCCGGACCCGACCGACCTGCCGTCGGGCGACCTGCTGGCGCGCGAGTTCCAGCGCTTCCTGCGCCAGCGCGGCGCGGACCAGCCCTAGCTCGTCCGCTGCCGGTAACGGCGGGCCTTCGCGCGGTTGCCGCAGATCTCCATGCTGCACCAGCGCCGCCGCCCGGCCTTGCTCGTATCGAGGAAGAGCCACCCGCAATCGACGCCGGCGCACTCGTGCACGCGTGCCAGCTGCGGTGAGGTCGCGAGCTCGGCGGCCGCGCGCGTGACGGGCCACAGCACGCGGTCGAGCTCGTCGCCCTCGAACACCGCCTCGTAGCCGGCGCCGCTCGGCCTCAGCGCCACGTGGCTCATGGCCCGCCGCAGCTCGCGGCTGATGTCCGGTGCCGAATCACGCCCCGGGCGCAGCGCGACACCCCCGGGGTCGCGCGCTGGGCGCACTTCAACAACGCCGGCGCCTCGCTGATGCCCGCGGCGGTCACGGACACCGTCGTCGAGCACCTGCGGCTCGAGTCCGAGCTCGGCGGCTACGAGGCCGCCGCCGCCGCGGCCGAGCGGCTCGAGGACGTCTACGACGCCGCGGCCGAGCTCGTCGGCGCGGACCGGCGCGAGATCGCCCTGATGGAGAACGCGACGCGCGCGTTCAACGCGGTCCTGTACGCGCTGCCGCTGGGCGCCGGCGACCGCCTGCTGACCGGCCGCGCCGAGTACACGAGCAACTACATGGCGTATCTCCACCTCGCAGCGACGCGGGGCGTGGAGATCGTCGTCGTGCCCGACGACGAGACCGGGCAGCTCGACGTCGCCGCCCTGGAGGAGCGCGTCGCGGCGGGCGCGGGGCTGATCGCGCTGACGCACGTTCCGACGAGCGGGGGGCTGGTCAACCCCGCCGCCGCCGTCGGCCGGGTCGCCCGGGAGGCGGGCGTGCCGTACCTGCTCGACGCCTGCCAGTCCGTCGGGCAGATGCCGACGCTCGTCGACGAGCTCGGGTGCGACTTCCTCGCCACGACCGGCCGCAAGTTCCTGCGCGGGCCGCGCGGGACCGGTTTCCTGTACGCGCGCGGCGAGTGGGCGGAGCGCCTGCATCCCGCGGCCGTCGACCTCGGCGGCGCCGACTGGACGGCGCTGGAGTCGTACACGCTCAAGGGCGGGGCGCGCCGCTTCGAGACGTGGGAGGCCGCGCACGCGCTGCGGCTGGGGCTCGGCCGCGCGATCCGCTACGCGCTCGAGCTCGGCCTCGACACCATCTGGGCGCGGGTGGCGGCGCTCGCCGCGCGGCTGCGCGCCGGGCTGGGCGAGCTGGCTGCGGTCGAGCTGCACGATCGCGGCGAGACGCGCTGCGGCATCGTGAGCTTCGGCGTCTCGGGACGCGAGCCCGAGGCGGTCAAGGCCGACCTCGCCGAGCGCGGCTTCCACGTCGAGCTGTCGTTCATGGACGACACGCGCCTCGACCTCGAGGCGCGCGGCCTGTCGTCGTTCCTGCGCGCGTCGGCGCACTACTACAACAGCGAGGACGAGGTGGACCGCCTCGTGGCGGCCGTCGCGGACCTCGGCGGGGCCTAGGCGGAGGCTGGGGCCGGCTCGGGCGCGCGCACGGCGACCCGCGCCCGCATCCACACCAACCCGAGGCACGCCGCCACGAGCGGCACCCCGCCCGCGTAGACGAGCGTCCAGCGCGCGCCGAGCGCGCTGATGGCGATCCCGCCGAGCGTCAGGGCGACGAGCTCCGCGCCGTTGCGCAGGCCGTTGAAGGCCGCGAACGCCCGCCCGCGCAGCCGCTCGGGCGCGCGGTGATGGATGAGCGTGCGGGCGAGGACGTTCTTCGTGCCGTGCGCGACGCCGCCGAACAGATAGCCCGCGATCGCGAGCCACACCATCGGCCACAGCGCCGGCACGGCGATGCCCATGCCCTGCGCCGCGACGGCGGCGACCGCGCCGGCCGCCAGCGCGCCGCGCGAGAAGCGGGGAGCGACGGCGAGCGCGCCGATCGCCATCCCGGCGCCCCACACGGCCATCAGGACGCCGTAGCCCGCGCCGCCCATGCCGAGGTCCTCGTCGGCGAAGAACAGCGCGGCCGCCGGTGTGGCGGTCATGAGCAGCAGTGAGACGAACACGATCCCGACGACCGGCGCGAGCTCGCGGTCGCGGGCGAGGAAGTCGATGCCGTCGCGCATGCGCTCGCGCGCGGCATGGGCGTGCGGCGCCCACTGCACGCGGATCGCCGCGGCCACCGCCGCGAGTACGAGGAACGTCCCCGCGTTGGCGAGCAGCGCGAACGTCGTGCCGCCCGCGGCTGCGAGCAGGCCGCCCGCCGCCGGTCCGAGGATGAAGCCCGAGTAGCGCGCGAACTCGACGTGGCCGTTGGCGCGCGCGATGCCGCGCTCGCCCGCCACCAGCGGCAGCAGCGTGAACTCCGCCGGCATCGCCACGGCGTTGAGGCAGCCCATCAGCGTGACCAGGACAAGGACCAGCGCCAGCCCGCTCGCCGCCGCCAGCCCGGCGCACAGCGCCGCCGCCGCGAGCGAGCTGAGGATCAGCAGCGTCCGCGGCGACCAGGTGTCCGCCAGGAGCCCGGCCGGCCCCGCGAGCAGGGCGGCCGGGCTCCACATGGCGACGAACAGCGCGGCGACCGCGACGCCCGTCCCGCCGCGCTGCTCCACCAGCAGCGCGAGCGGCACGAGCGCTACGCGGTCGCCGAGCGACGACAGCCCGACGGCGCCGACCAGTAGCCGAAGGTCACGCGACGCGGGCACACAAGGGACAGACGACGCCCCTCGCGGGCTTATTCCCGGGCGGGGCGGGGCGGTACGGCCGGCCGAGGCGCGCGTAGAGCACGCCGCCGAGCAGGAAGTAGGCGGTGATGACGACGCCCGCGGCGCCGTCGTCGCCGAGCGACCCGTCGGCGATCCAGCGCGCGGTTCCGAAGACGACGCCGAGCAGCAGCGCGGCGGCGCCGAGGCGCGCGAGCAGCCGCAGACGGCCGTCGCGGCGGCCGGCGAGGAAGCCGTAGGCGACCGCGGCGCCGGCGAGGCCGAGGATGGCGATGAACGCGATGTACAGACCCGCGGCCAGGCGTGGCTCGGCTGCGGCCCAGTAGACGTGGACGATCGCGAAGACGACGCCCCACACGACGGTGGCGAGCGCGAGGCGGCGGGTGGTTGTCGATGGCAGGTTCATGGACCCAGGGTAGGGAATATGGCAGTCACTGTCAAAAGCGTGTAGCTGCCACATGACCGATAGGCTACGAGCCGTGTCGCTCCGGGACCGTAAGAAGGCCGATACCCGCGCCCGCGTGATGGCCGTGGCCCTGCGGCTGTTCGGCGAGCGCGGCTTCGATCGCACGACCGTCGAGGAGATCGCGGTGGCCGCCGACGTCGCCCCGCGAACGTTCTTCCGCTACTTCCCGACCAAGGTCGACGTCCTGTTCGCAGACCACGACGCGCTGCTCGAGGCGCTGCGCGACACGCTCGCCGCGCGGCGCCCCGGCGAATCGGTCGTGCGCGCGGTCAGGCGCTGGGCGCAGGAGGGTCTCGATCACCTCCTCGTCGACCCGGCGCGCTACCTCACCCGCTCCGGGATCGCGGCGGCGATCCCGGCGGCGCACGCGCGCAGCCGCCAGCTCGACAGCGAGTTCGAGGAGGCGATCGCCCGCGCGCTGGCCGGCGCCGGCGCCGAGACGGATCTCGCGGCGCGCCTGACCGCCCGCGCCGCGTGGGCCGCCACGCGCGCGGCGCGCGACGTCTGGCTTGCGAGCGGCGGCGAGCGCGATCCGCGGCAACTCGTCGACGAGGCGTTCGACCTCGTCGAGCGCGGCCTCGACTAACGCTCAGCGGCCGGGCACGCGATCCGGTAGTCGCACATCGAGCACGCCGCGTACGACGGCGTGGGCTCGAAGCCCTGGCCCTGGATCCCGTCGGCGACCTCGAGCACCGTCTCGGTGATCCAGTCGCGGTCCTCATCAGAGCGCTCGACCGGCACCTTCTCGTCGTCGAGCACGTAGTAGTAGGCCTGGTGGGCGGCCTCGAGCTGCCACGACTCTCGCGCGCCGACCGCGTACAGGGAGAGCTGCACGTCCTCCTTGAGCTGCGCCGCCGTCTTCGGGCGACCCGTCTTGTAGTCGATCAGCTCGTACGCGCCGGTCGGCAGGCGATCCACGCGGTCCACGCGCCCGCGCAGCAGGTGCGGCCCGAGCTTGAACTGGAACGCCTTCTCGAACCAGACCGGCTCGCCCTCCTCGCCCTGGAAGCGCTCGTGGTAGCGGACCAGCGAGTTCGTCGCCTTCGTGCGCAGCTGGCGCTCCTCCTCGGAGTCGCCGAAGCCGCCGCGCCGCCAGCCGGCCTCGAGCAGCCCGAGCAGCTCGGGCAGCGAGCGTGAGACCGCCCCGCCGGCGTGGAAGCGCTCGAGCACCTGGTGGACGAGGATCCCGAAGCGCTGGTTGAGCGTCGGCTCGCTCGGGATCCGGAAGACGCGCGCGAACTTGTACTTCAG
>Ga0190275_10001650_pt1 | contig 16456 bp, 12 predicted proteins | sample Popmic550T_FD_133745 | JGI IMG/M metagenome (GOLD analysis project Ga0190275, IMG submission 133745) | Populus adjacent soil microbial communities from riparian zone of Yellowstone River, Montana, USA - 550 T | ecosystem: Environmental > Terrestrial > Soil > Riparian zone > Trees stand | place...
AGACGGGCCGCGGCGTCGGACGCGCCGTCAGGGTAGCCGCCGCCGGCCCCAAGTTCCCGGCCCCGGGGGCCAGCCCGAGGCTGGCAGACCCTTGAACCCCGCGCTGCAACTGTCGTGCTCCACCTTCGACCGCCTCATCGCCACCCAGGCCGCGATCTACACGCGCGTCACCGGCCGGGACTGCTCCTCCGACGAGGACAACCCCATACCGCGCCGCCCGAATCCATCCCCTCGTACCTCCACACCGAGTACGTCCACGGCCTCGCCTTCACCGCGGACGGCGCCGGGCTGGTGCCGGCCTCCGGCGACGACATCCTGCGCGTGTGGGTCGGTTCACCGCGGGCAGGGCAGCGGTAGTGGATCGATCCGGTCCATCTCCGCGACCGGACTCAGACCAGGACGTAATCCTCACCTCAACCGTCCCGGCCGGCGGTGGTGAGCTAGGCTTGGGCGATCGACACCCCGCTCGCCCGAGGTTCCCGTGCCGGCTACCCGCGATCCCACGCTTCCACCTCTCCCCGCCCGCCCCCGCGCCAACCTACCCGCCTGACCCGAGTGGCCGCCCGTGCCAACGACCGCCCCGTCTGTGACGACCGACCGGCTCGCGGGTGAGGAGCCGATCCCCGGGTACGTCCTCGTCGAACCGCTCGGCCGAGGCGGGTTCGGTGAGGTGTGGAAGTGCGTCGCCCCCGGCGGGCTGCACAAGGCGGTGAAGTTCGTCCCCGGCGGCGGCGACCAACTCCGCCAGGAGGCCGCCGCGTTCGAGCGCGTCCGCGCGCTGCGCCACGCCTTCCTCCTGTCCCTGGAGCGGGTCGAGCTCATCGGCGGCGACCTCGTCATGGTGATGGAGCTGGCCGACGCCCAGCTCCAGGACCGGTTCGACGAGTGCCGCCGCGAGGGCCGGCGCGGCATCCCGCGGGACGAGTTGTTGCGCTACCTCGCGGACGCGGCCGAGGCACTGGACGTGATCGCGGCCCGGTACGGGCTCCAGCACCTCGACGTGAAGCCGGCCAACCTGTTCCTGATCGACGGGCACGTGAAGGTCGGCGATTACGGCCTCGTCCGGGCACTTGGCGCGGGTCCGACGCAGGCCGGGCTGACCCCGAAGTACGCCGCCCCGGAAGTCCTTCGGGGCAACGCCGACGCGCGGTCCGACCAGTACAGCCTCGCGCTCGTGTACCACGAGCTGCTCACGGGGGCCTTTCCGTATTCCGGGCGGACGGCCCAGCAGTTGATGCTCCAGCACGTCGGCGCCGAGCCCGACCTGGCGGCGCTCCCGGCGGCCGACCGGGCGGCGGTCGGCCGGGCTCTTGCGAAGGCGCCGGAGGACCGGTTCCCGAGTTGCTCCGACTTCGTCCGGGCGGTGGCCCTGGCGGGGGGTGGGAACCCGGGGTCGGGCATCTTCTCGTACCCGGCGACCGTCGCCGACCTGCAACTCGGCGCCGAAACGCGCACCGTACCCGTCAGCACCGTTGTCGTCTCGCGTCCGGCCCCCGCCGTGCCGCCGGTCGCACGGGCGGTGTCCGCGGCACCGACCGACCTGCCGGTCGTGGCCTTCGTCCCGCGGTTGCGCCCGCGGCCCGGCCGCGCCGGCGACCTGACCGCGGCCGAGTTCGTCGAGGCGGTCGTTGCGGCCGCCCGTTACGAGGGCGGCGCGGACGAACCGGCGGCGGACGGGACGCGGTCGTGTCGGTTCCTGTGTACGACCCCGGCGGCGATGCTCCCGTCGAAGTTGACGGACGTGGCGCGGCAGTTCGGGATGACCGTTGAGGAATGGGACGGAGGGGCGGTGCTGCGGCGGGCGGTCGGGCGAAGCGGGCGCGGCTTCTCCGGCGAGGCCCCGGGAGAACTGTGGGTTCTGGTCCAGCGGGCCGCGCCGAGTCCCGAGACGGTGGCCACGGCGGGGCTCGCCGGTGAACTGACGGCGGCCGACCAGAGGACATTCCTGGGTGCCCTGCCCGGAGTATTGGCCGCGGTCCGCGGGGCGGTCGAGACCCTGCGCGACCGCCGGTCTCACCCGCGGTACGCCGTGGGACTCCCCGTCCGCCTCCACCCGCTCGGCACCGACGGGCTGGTCGGAAGTGCCGAGGACGGCGTGTGCGAGGACGTGTCCGCGGGCGGCGTGCGGATCCTGACGCGGACGGCCGCGTCGTGGCGGCGCGTGTATTTGGAGTTCCGGAGCATCGAGGGGGTGGCGGGGAACGCCATGCTCGCGACCGTGGTCCGGTCGGAGCCCGGGCCGGGAGGTCACCTCCTCGCGTGCCGGTTCATGACGGAGTGAGTGGGTTGCCCGGCCCGCTCGTCCTGCATCCAGGCCGAGTGTTCCCCGCCGGGGGAAATCGGTTACGGCTTCTTGCCGTCACTTTGCCTTCCCCGCCGCGAATCCGTCACCGTCCTTCGTCACCACCCACCGGTCGCCGGCGGCGGGGCGGACCGTCGCCGTCTTCCCGTCGGGCCAGGTAAAGGTCAGGTCGGCCGGGCGGCAGCGGGTGTGCGTGAGGGGCACCCGCGGCGGCAGGTCGAACGCCTCGCGCCCGATCGTGTACCGGACCGCCTCGCCGGCCCGGTTCTCGACCGCGAACACGACCGCCGCCGCCTTCGGCCGCCCGAACAGCTGGACCGCGTAGTAGTGCCCGGTCCGGGCGCTGCGGGCGACCGCGACGCCGATGTCGGTCGCGTCCGGGTCGAGGAGGTTCTTGCGGTGCCCCGGCGACTCCTCCCACCCGCCGGCGAACGTGTCCGCGAGCGGGCCGGCGTCGTACCCGCGGGAGTCGTAGGCGTGGGCGATGTTCTCCAGCACCAGGCAGAACACATACCCGTGCCGCTTGACCCGGTCCGCCGGTTGGTTCCCGTCGGCGGTGTGGCCGTACTCGTCACGCGCGGCCATGTGGCTGGCGAAGTACCCGGCCGCCGCCGTGAGCTTCGCGTCGGTCGCGAGCGCGGCGCGGCCGTGCTCCTTGCGGAAGGCGGTCGCCCGGTCCGCGATGCGCTTCGCGACATCGGCGAGGTCCGGCCGCTTCCCGCTGTCGTCGGGCACGTCCGGCACGGCGACGCGCACCACCTCCGGCGGGTCGGCGGGCTGCGCGACGGCCGCCCCGGCGAGCAGGGCGGCCGCGAGACTCAGCGATCGGGGCACGGCCGCCTCCGGTCAGCGGGGGTCGAGGGCGCGCTGCAACTCGCGGGCGGTGTTCCCGAACCCGGCCTTGATCTCGTCCCAGGCGTCGGCCGTGGCGGCGCCGACCCGGCCGAGCCGGTCGTGGAGCGCGGCCCGCTGCTTGCGCAGCTCGGCGAGCCGCGGTTCGAGCCGCCGGCGGGCCTCGGCCCCGGCGTCCTTCGCCTCCGCCTCCAACTGGTCGATCCGGTCGTCGAGGTCGTCCACGACCCCGCGCACACGGGCGGCGTACTCGTCCTTCTGGCGGTACGTGTAGTCCTTCGTCGCCGCCAGCGCCTCGGACACCTCGCGGCGCAGGCCGTCGTCGGTCGTCACGGCCGGGCGAAGGGCCACGACCTGGTTCGCCCCGCCGACCGCCCGATAAGTGACGCGGACGCGCTGGCCGGGCTTCAGCTCGGCGAGCGGGACGGCCTTGCCGCCGACCTCCAGCTTGGACTGCGGGGTGACCGCGAGGTCGAGGGCGCGGTCGCCGGACTTGACGGTCAGCCGGTTGGCGCCCGGGTCGGTGGCGGCGAGCTGGCCGCGGACCGTCTCGTCCGCCGCGGCGCGGGTCGGGCCGAGCGCCAGCACGACGACCACGGCGGCGTGGGAGAGCCGGGTCATGATGCACCTCCTGGTGTGTGAGTTCCGGTCAGGCGCCGGCCTTGCCGCCCTTGATCATGCCGAACACGTGCGCCTTGACCTCCTGGAGCAGCGCCGTGTCCTGCTCGTGGAGCTTGCGGAACATCGCGACGCACTCGGACGACCCGGCGGCCTCGGCGTCCTTCAGGTACTTCTCGTACGCGGCCACGCCCTCGGCCTTGTTCTGGAGGACGGTCACCCAGTCGTACATCAGGTCACTCAGGGGCTTCTTGCTCATCGCGGTCTCCTCGAATCACAGGGGTGCGATCATGTCTCCCCACCGCCCCGCGCCGGCCGGCACCGGGTCCCGGGCGAGCAGTTCCGGATGGTGTTCATGGACGTGGCGGGGCGAGAACGGAGCGAACGAGCCACCGCGTGACTGGCTGCAAACCACGCGCCACCACGAGGCGACGACCCGCGGCCGCGCTCGGTTCGCACACTTCCCTGACGTGTGCCGGTGGGTGACGTGATGCGGACTGCGACCCTCAGGCCAACACCCCTCGGACCACGTGTGCCGGCTCGACGCCGGTCAGCTTGGCGTCGAGCCCCTGGTGCTTGAACGTTAGCTTCTCGTGGTCGATGCCGAGCTGGTGGAGGATCGTCGCGTTCAGGTCGTGGACGCTCACCGGGTTCTCGGTCACGTTGTACCCGAAGTCGTCGGTCGCCCCGTGGGTGACGCCCGGCTTCACACCGCCGCCGGCCATGAGCACCGAGTAGCAGCGCGGGTGGTGGTCGCGGCCGTAGTCGGTCGCCGTCAGCGCCCCCTGGCTGTAGACCGTCCGCCCGAACTCGCCGCCCCACACCACCAGCGTGTCGTCGAGGAGCCCCTTCCGCTTCAGGTCGCGGAGCAGCGCGGCGGTGGGCTGGTCGGTGTCGCGGCACTGCCCGCGGATCGCGGCGGGGAGGCCGCCGTGGTGGTCCCAGCCCATGTGGAACAGCTGCACGAACCGCACCCCGCGCTCGGCCAGCCGGCGCGCCAGCAGGCAGTTCGCCGCGTAGCTGCCGGGGCGGGCCACGTCCGGGCCGTAGGTGTCGAGGAGGGCGCGCGGCTCCTTCGTCGTGTCGAGCAGTTCGGGCACGCTCGTCTGCATGCGGAACGCCATCTCGTACTGGGCGATGCGGGCCTGCGTCTCCGGGTCGCCGATCGCGTCGAAGTGCTGGCGGTTGAGCGCGGCGAGGCGGTCGAGCGTGGCGCGGCGGGCGGCCGGGTCCACTCCCGGCGGGTTCGACAGGTACAGCACCGCGTCGCCGGTGTTGCGGAACTTGACCCCCTGGTGCCGGCCGGGGAGGAAGCCGGCGCCCCAGAGGCGGTCGTACAGCGGCTGGTCGTCGCGCCGGCCGCTGCCGAACGACGTGAGGACGACGTAGGCCGGCAGACTCTGGTTCTCGCTGCCGAGGCCGTAGCTGGCCCACGCCCCGATGCTCGGCCGGCCGGCGAGCTGGTTGCCGGTCTGGCAGAACGTGATGGCCGGGTCGTGGTTGATCGCCTCGGTGTGGACCGACCGGATCATCGTCAGGTCGTCGGCGACCGTCGCCAGGTGCGGCAGCAGCTCGCTGAGCCACAGCCCGCCCTTGCCGTGCCGCGCGAACTTGAACATCGACGGGGCGGTGGGGAAGGTCGCTTGCCCGCTGGTCATGGTGGTGAGGCGCTGGCCGCGGCGGATGCTCTCGGGGAGGTTCTCGCCGCGGCGGCGGTCGAGCTGCGGCTTGGGGTCGAACAGGTCCAGCTGCGACGGGGCGCCGGACTGGAACAGGTAGATGACGCGCTTCGCCTTCGCGACCGGGAGGCGGTACGACGGCTCGCCGGGCTGCGCTCGCGCGCTCAGCGCGGTGAGCGCGGCGGCGCCGAGCGCGGTCGAGTGGCGAAGGAACAGGCGGCGGTTGAGTGCGTCGGCGGGGTAGTGTGTCATGGAGTCATCCGGGGCACGGGGCGGAACGTGGGGCCGGTTTCCAACCGGCCTGGGTACGCAAGGCCGGTTGGAAACCGGCCCCACGACAGCGGCCACGACTCACTCGCGGGTTACGACTTCGTCCAGGTTCAGCAGCACGTTCGCGGTCAGCGTCAGCGCCGCGAGTTCGGCGTCGGCCGCGCCCGCCAGTCGCGCCGCCGCGTCCGGGGCGGCGCGGTATCGCGCCAGGTCGGCAGCGTAGCCGTCGGCGAGCACGGCCAGTTCCGCCGCGGTCGGGCGGCGCGCCGTCACCAGCCGGAAGCCGTAGGTCAGCGGGTCGGCGCCGCCCTCACTCTTCATGCGTGTGGCGAGCGCCCGCGCCGCCTCGACGTAGGTGAACTCGTTGAGCAGCGCCAGCGCCTGCAGCGGCGTGTTCGTCCGCGACCGGCGGACGGTACACACCTCGCGGTTCGGGGCGTCGAACAACAGCATCGTCGGCGGGGCGGCGGTCCGCTTCCAGACGGTGTACATCGTCCGGCGGTGGCGGTCCGGGCCGGGGTCCATCTTGTAGTTCCGCAGGTCGCCGTACACGCTCACCTCGTCCCACACCCCGGCCGGCATGTACGGCCGCACCGACGGCCCGCCGAGCTTCGTGGTCAGCAGGCCCGACGCAGCCAGCGCCTGGTCGCGGACCAACTCGCCTGACAGCCGGAACCGCGGGCCGCGCGCCAGCAGCCAGTTCTCGGAATCGATCCGCAGCAGGTCCGGCGTGACCCGCGACGACTGGCGGTACGTCGCCGACATCACGATGAGCTTGTGCATCGCCTTCATGTCCCAGCCGAGGCGGACGAACTCGGTGGCGAGCCAGTCGAGCAGCTCGGGGTGCGACGGGAACTCGGCCTGGGTACCGAGGTTCTCCGTAGTGCGAACCAAACCGGCGCCGAAGAAGTGCTCCCACGCCCGGTTCACCCACACGCGGGCCGTCAGCGGGTTCTCGGCCGACGCCACCCACCGCGCGAACGCCAGCCGGTCGGCCTTCGCCCCCGCCGGCAGCGGCGGCAGCGCGGCCGGCACCCCGGGCGTCACCTTCGCGCCGCGGCGGTCGTACTGCCCGCGCACCAGCACGAACGACTCCCGCGGCGACCCCTCCTGCATCACCATGACTGTCGGCAACTTCTCCTCGAAGTCGGCGAGCTGCTTCTTCGCCACGGCGGCCGCCTGGTCGGCGCGGCGCACCGGGCCGTCGGCCGTGGACCGGTAGAACGCCGTCAGCGCCGCCGCCTGCTCCGGCGTCCGCTTCGCCGCGTCGGTGTCGAGCACGGCCTTCACCGCCGGCGGCACGCGCGGGCCGGCGAGTGTCACGGTCCCCGGCGCGGCCCCGGTCACCGACAGGCGGAACCGGCCGATCGAGTGGTGGTTCAGCGCCTCGTGCAGCAGCTTCACGATGATCGTGGCGTCGGCCGGCACCAGCACCGGCGCGTCGGCCACGAGCGCCGCGGCCAGCGGCGCCCGCCGCGTCGGGCCGTCCGCCGCCCAGCCGCGCTTCGGGTCGCCGCCGAGGAGGTTCTTCACGTCCCACCCCGGCTGCGAGTAGTCGGCCTCGGCGCGGACGAACTTCAACTTCACCGGCTCCTTCAGCGACGGCGCGGTCACCGCCGCCTCGACCGACGTGAGGACGAAGTTGCCGTTCGGCGCCCGGCCGACGCTCTGGTTCGGCAGCGACTTGTCGGGGAGGCATTCGAGCCGCACCGCGGAGAGCGGCCCGGCGGCGACCGGCGACACGACGGTGTACAGGTCGTAGGGCGGCGACTGCCCGACCGCGAGGTACGACCCGTCCGGCTGCCGCTCGAACTTCCCCATGCCGCTGCCCGACACTGCGCGCGGGCTCAGCACCGTCCACGATTCCTTGACGTCGGCGTGGGCCGCCTTGAAGCCCGGCTCCCACGCGGCGACGAGTTTGGGCAACTCCTTCGCCGCGTCGGCCGCGGCCGTGTCCGCGGTGACGACCGCCGCGCGGAGTTTCGCCAACTCCGCCTCCTGCCCCGGGCCGGCGACGGTGACCGCGGGGTCCGAGTTGCCGCCGCCGCGGTTCGCCGCCAGGGTGCCGGACTCGGGCACGTTGTTGAAGAACGCGAACAGCCGATAATACTCGGCCTGCGAGATCGGGTCGTACTTGTGGTCGTGGCAGCGGGCGCAGCCGGCGGTCATGCCGAGCCACGTCAGCGCGGTCGTGTCCACCCGGTCGATGACCGTCTCGACTCGCCACTCCTCGCCGATCAAGCCGCCCTCGCCGTTGAGCCGGTGGTTGCGGTTGAAGCCGGTGGCGATGACCTGATCCCGCGTCGCGTTCGGGAGCATGTCGCCGGCGAGCTGCTCGACGGTGAACTGGTCGAACGGCAGGTTGCGGTTGTACGCCCGGACCACCCAGTCGCGCCACGGCCACATGGCCCGGCTGCTGTCGGTCTGGAAGCCGTTGCTGTCGGCGAAGCGGGCGTAGTCGAGCCACGGCATCGCCATCCGCTCGCCGTAGTGCGGCGACGCGAGGAGCCGGTCCACGACCTTCTCATAAGCGTTCGGCGTGCGGTCCGCGAGGAAGTCGTCCACCTCCTTCGGCGTCGGCGGCAGCCCGGTCAGGTCGAGCGACAGCCGGCGGATGAGCGTCTCGCGGCTCGCCTCCGGCGAAGGCATCAGCTTCTCACGATCGAGCCGGGCGCGGACGAACGCATCGATCGGATTTCGGATTTCGAGTTTCGGATTTCCAAATTCCGGCACCGGGGGCCGCTTCGGCGCCTCAAACGCCCAGTGCGCCGACCATTTCGCCCCGCCCTCGACCCACGACTTGATGACGCCGACCTGCGCGGCCGTCAGCGCCTTGCCGCCCTTCGCCGGCGGCATCCGCTCGTCCGGGTCGGCGCTGGTGACGCGGGCGAGCACGTCCTTCGCGGCAGCGGTGAGGCCGTCGCGGGTGTCGAGGCGGAGGTCGGCCTTGCGCCCCTTCTCGTCGGGGCCGTGGCAGGCGAAGCAGTACTCGGTGATGACGGGCCGCACGTCGCGGGCGAAGTCGACGTCGGCGCGGCCGCGCGGGGCGAGGGCCAGGACGGCCGCGGCGGCGAGGAGAGGGGTGCGCATCGGGGAACCTGCGGGGACGCGGCCGGGCGGCGGGGGCGGAGATCGGGGCGATGTCTGGACTGATTATCTAGTGTCGTGGGCGGCACCGATACGAGAAAACCGGGTTGGCGGGCGGCTCGGTGTTTTGAGCCCGGAGGGCGTCGGCGTGTAGCCCGGGGTGCAACCCCGGGCGGCGTCGGCGGTGCCCGATTCGCGTTGCTCCCACGATTCACGCCGTTGCCCGCCCGGGGTTCCACCCCGGGCTACACGCCAACGCCCTCCGGGCTCGAAACACCGAGTCATCCTCGACGGCCAAAGTTACGCTCGACACCCCGCCCCGAAAACCGGTGGCGTTCAACGCCGCGTTCGGCGAGAATCAGAATGACCCGCCCCGGTCCCCCGGGGGACGACCATGACACGCCCACACCCCACCCGCCGGCAACTGCTCCAGGTCGGCGGCCTGTCCGCGCTCGGCCTCGGGCTGCCGTCGCTGCTCCAGGCCCGGTCCCCCGCGGCCGGGACGCCCGGCGGCCGCGTGCCGGAACGGTCGTGCATCTTCGTCGTGCAGTACGGCGGGTGCAGCCACATCGACAGCTTCGACCCCAAGCCGGACGCGCCGTCGGAGACCCGCGGACCGTACCGGGCCATACCCACCCGCGTCCCCGGGGTGCGGCTCGGTGAGTTGCTGCCGCGGCTGGCGGGGCAGGCCGACCGGTTCCTGCTCGTGCGGTCGATGACCCACCGCGACCCCGGACACGACGGCGGCATGCACGTCGCCATGACCGGCCATTCCGCTCCCACCCCGGACACGCCGTACCTCGGCAGCGTGGTGGCGAAGGTGCGGCCGGCGACGCGAAACGTGCCGTCCTACGTGTGGCTGCAAAACCTCGCGGGGGACGTGCAGCCGCGCTACCTCAGCGGCGGATTCCTCGGCCCGGCCTACGGCCCGCTGCGGGTCGGAACCGACCTCGACAACCCGTCCGCCCCCGGCTTCCGCGTCCGCGCCCTCGACCCGGCCGCGGACGTGCCGCACGACCGCATGGTCACCCGCACCGGGCTGCTCAACCGGCTCGACCCGCGGTCCGCGTCGGCCGGCCCGGAGGCAGCGCTGCGCGGGTTCCAGGAGCGGGCCGCCGACCTCCTCACCGGGCCTGACACCCGGCAGGCGTTCGATCTCGGCCTCGAACCGATCGGCGTCCGTGAGAGGTACGGCCCGCACCCGCTCGGCCAGAACCTTCTCACGGCGCGGCGGCTGGTCGAAGCCGGGGTGCGGCTGGTGAGCGTGACCGCGTGGGCCGGCACCCCTTGGGGCGAGGCGTTCAAGAACGTGCAGACGTGGGACATGCACGGCGACGGGGCCGGGCTCGGGAGCATGTTCGGGACGGGTGCGTACGGCCTCGGCTGGGCGCTGCCGAACCTCGACCAGTCGGTGTCGGCGCTGCTGGACGACCTGGCGGTCCGCGGTCTGTTGGAGAGCACGCTGGTCGTCGTGGTCGGCGAATTCGGCCGCAGCCCGCGGATCGACCGCGCCGGCCGCGACCACTGGCCGGCGTGTTATTCGGCGCTCGTCGCCGGCGGCGGTATCCAGGGTGGCCGGGTCCACGGCGCGTCGGACCGCGCCGGTGGGTACGTCCGGGACGACCCGGTTCCGCCGGAGCGGTTCGCGGCCACGGTGCTGCACGCGCTGGGGGTTCCGCCCGAGACGCGCCTCGGCGCCGACCGCTTCACCCGCCCGGCCGGTACCGGTGAGCCGATTACGGGCTGGTTCGTCTGACCCACGCTGCGGGACTGGGGTCGTGTTTATGCGGTTGCGGGAGAGCCTGTACCTGAGCGCGATGGTCCTCCTCCTGTGCGGAGGTGCCGCCCTCGCCTATCACTGGGCGGTGACCGAGCGCCGCGACCGGGAGGCCGGACGGGCGCGCGAGGAGATGATTGCGGGCATCGACCGCGAGTGGGCCGAGTTCCAGCCCGTCGCCGATGCCGCGAACACTTTCCTCGTGTCGCTCGACGTGGACAACGGCGGGCCGCCCCAACTCACTCTCACGACCGACGCGTTCCAGGCCCGCCACCGGGCGGCGGGCGGGGTGTTCCGGCTCATCCTGCCGGACGACGGGTTGATCGGCATCGCACACCCGGGCGGCCCGTCGTTCAACGAACTCTGGACCGGGTCGGTCGGCGGGGGGGCCGTGGCGTACCGGGGGGACGTGCTCCGGGTTGGGGGGGGTGTGCGCGGGAGCTACACCATCGCCCTGGTGCGGGACCTGGCCACCGGTCGCTGGCTGGTGGATGCGTTCTCCGTGTCCGTGTAGCTCGGGGGCAGCGATCACGGCTGGTTCGCCTAACCCGTGCCCGGGAGTGGACCTATGGAAGCCGATCGAGCAACGACCACCGGCGGCGTCGCTCGGACGGCGATTGTTCTGGCAGAAGCACTTGTTTCCGCGACCCGGTGGGGGGGCGGCGGAAACAATAATCTCCGCCCGAATGGCCGTTTTCCTTGACGCCGCCGGATTCATCAGATGTCTTCTTACCCGCGAGCGCCCATGCTCACCCTCCACTCCCGCCGCGACCACCTCCCGCGCCGCGCCTTCTTCACCGCCGGCGGGCTGTACGTCGGCGGGCTCACGTTCGCCGACCTGCTGCGCGCACGAGCCGCCATCGGTGAACCGCCGACCCGCGGGAAGTCGGTCATCATGGTCTACCTCAACGGCGGGCCGTCCCACCTCGACATGTACGACCTGAAGCCGGACGCGCCGGTCGAGTACCGCGGCGAGTTCCGGCCGGTCCGCACCAACGTCGTCGGGCTCGACGTGTGCGAACACCTGCCGCTCCACGCAACGATAGCCGACAAGTTCACCGTCGTCCGCAACATGCGCTTCCAGCAGGAGGGGCACACCGCCCCGGAGCTGTACACCGGCTACCTCCGCGGCAACCACCCGTCGATCGGGTCGGTCGTCAGCCGCGTCCGCGCCGACGCCGGGGTGCGGGCGCCGCTGCCGCCCTACGTGTACCTCGGCGACGCCAACCACGTCGGCGGGCCGGGGTTCCTCGGCAAGGCGCACGAGGCGTACATCCCCGGCGAGAAGGCCGCCAATCTCGGCCGCTCGCGGGCCGTCACCCTCGACCAACTCGACGACCGCCGCGCGCTCCTCACCGCCTTCGACCGCACCCGCCGCGACCTTGACGGCGGCCGTGCCGGGCTGGACGCCTTCACCGCCCAGGCGCTCGACATGATGACGACCAACGCCGCCCGCGACGCCTTCGACCTGGCGAAGGAGCCGGCCCGCGTCCGCGAGAAGTACGGCAAGGGAACTGAGTACCTCCTCGCCCGCCGGCTCGTCGAGGCCGGGGTGCCGGTGGTGTCGATCACGCCGCAGAACCACGGCGTGCCGGCGAAGTGCAACGGCCAGTGGGACCACCACGACCACGTCTTCGAGTGCCTGAAGGCGGTGCTGCCGCAGTACGACCGCTCCGTCCACGCGCTGCTGACCGACCTGCACGACCGCGGCCTGGCCGGCGACGTGGCGGTGGTGATCTGGGGCGAGATGGGCCGCACCCCGCGGGTGGGGACGCAGCGCGGCACGACGGGCGGGCGCGACCACTGGCCGCAGGCGGGGTTCGCGGTGGTGGCCGGCGGCGGGTTCGCGACGGGTCAGGTGGTCGGCGCCACGAACGCCCGCGGCGAGCGGCCGGAGGGCCGGCCGTACACGCCGCAGAACGTGCTGGCGACGCTGTACCGCCACCTCGGCATCGACCCGGCGACGACGACGCTACCCGACCACACCGGCCGCCCCGTCTACCTCCTCGACGACCCGCGGCCGGTGGCGGAACTGGCGTGACCCGACAGGCGGCAGAGTAGCCCCGGAGTTCTCGCGATGCTCCGCATCCTCGGCAGCTCGAAACGGACGTGCGACGGGGTCACCCGGCGCGACCTCCTCCGCGCCGGCCCGCTCGCACTCCTCACCGGGGGCGCGACCGCGGCGACCGCCGCGACCGCCGCACCCACGTCGGGCGGGGGCAAGGCGAAGAACGTCATCCTGCTGTACCTGTTCGGCGGGCCGAGCCAGCTCGACACGTTCGACCCGAAGCCCGACGCGCCGGCCGAGGTACGCGGCGACGTGAAGTCGATCCGCACGAACGTGCCCGGGATCGACATCTGCGAGTACCTGCCGCGCGTCGCGACGGTGATGGACCGCGTCACGCTCATCCGGTCGCTGAACCACCCGTGGAACTTCCACGGCATGCAGTACGCCACTACCGGCCTGCCGCAGGGCACCATTCCCATCGAGGAGACGCAGCTGCATCCCGAGCAGTGGCCGTTCATGGGGTCGGTGGTGTCGTTCCTCGACCACCAGCGCCACGGGACCAAGCCGAGGGGCCGCGTGCCCGACAACGTGGTCCTGCCGTGGCTCCTCAGCTCGAAGCGGACCATGCCGCCCTACGCGCGGCTCCACGCGGCGTACCTCGGCGGCGAATTCGACCCGATCTGGGGCGAGTTCCACGGCGCCGCGTCGCGGGCTGTCACCCGCACCGCGTGGGGGCCTGCCGAGGAGGTCCGCGACCCCCACCTCGGCATCACCCCCGACAGCCGGTTCGAGCTCGCGGCCGGGACCGCCCTCGACGCCGCCATGACGCTCGACCGCCTCGGCACCCGCCGCTCGCTCCTCGACCAGTTCGACGCGGCCCGGCGCGACGCAGACGCCTCCCGCACCGGCCGCCGGCTCGACGAGAACCGCGCGCGGGCGTTCGCGCTCATGGACTCGGCGACCGTCCGCACCGCCCTGGACCTGGACCGCGAGCCGGAGCGGCTCCGCTCCCGTTACGGCCCGACGCTGTTCGGCCAGGGCGTGCTCCAGGCCCGGCGGCTGGTCGAGGCGGGGTGCCGCTTCGTCACCGTCATCTGGGACGAGTTCGGCCAGCTCAACACCGGGTGGGACACGCACGAGGATCAGCGGAACCGGCTGCGGAACGAACTGCTGCCGGGGTTCGACCTGGCGTTTTCCGCGCTGATCGACGACCTGACGGCGCGCGGCCTGCTCGACGACACGCTGGTACTAGTGCTGAGCGAGATGGGCCGCACGCCGCGCCTCGACGGCGACGGCCGCGGGCACTGGGGGCGGGCGTACTGCAACCTGATGGCGGGCGGAGGCAGCGCACGGGGCCGGGTGATCGGCCGGACGGACCGGATCGCCGCGACCCCGATCGACCGCCCATTACGCGCGAAGGACGTACTCGCAACCGCGTACCACCTTCTCGGCATCGACCACGAGGCCACGGTGGCCGACAAGCTCGGCCGTCCGGTTCCGCTCCTCCCGTACGGCGACGTGATCCGCGAAGCGCTCGCGTGATCCGGCAGGAGGACTCGCTGCCGGGCCGGCGCGGTCCTATACTGCCCGTTCCCACCGCGGTGGCCGCGGCGGGACTTAACAAGGAGTCGGCATGGGGTTGCGGATGCGCGTGCACGACCGGGAGCCGATCGGGGCGGCCCTGCGGCGGTTCAAGAAGCTGATCGAGCGGAGCGGGATGAAGGGCGAGATCCGCGCCCACGAGTACTACGAGAAGCCGTGCGAGGCGCGGAGCCGCAAGGCCGCCAAGAAGCGGAGCACGATCCGCAAGGCCCTCCTCGGCAAGCCGGTCAAGAAGGACCGCCCGTACTAGCCGGGCGACGGCCACCCGAGCGAGGCTGGTCATGGGCGTGCTCGACCGGTTCCGACTGACCGGTAAACGCTTGCTCGTCACCGGCGGTAGCCGCGGGCTCGGCCGGGAGATGGCCCTCGCCTGCGCCGACGCCGGGGCCGATTTGCCCTCGTCGGCCGCGACCCGGACGCTCTGGAGCGGGCCGCCGCGGAGGTGCGCGCCCTCGGCCGGACCGCCCTCTCCATTCCGGCGGACGTGGCCGACTCCGCTGCGTGCGAGGCGGCTTGTCGCCGGGCGATGGCCGAGTTCGGCCCGATCGACGTGCTCATCAACAACGCCGGCGGTCGCCGCGTTCCCACGCCCACCCAAGAACTGCCGCTGGACACCTGGCGCGAGCTGATCGACCTGAACCTGACGAGCGTGTTCGTCTGTACCAAGTTGATCGGCGGGGCGATGGTCGAGCGGGGGCGGGGCGGGCGGGTGATCAACGTGGCGTCGGTGAACGCGCTGGTGGCCGGGCGTGGGATCGGCGGGCGCCACTACGAGACGGCGAAGGCGGCGGTGGTCGGCTTCACGCGGGCGGTCGCGGCCGACTGGGCGGTGTCCGGGGTGACGGTCAACGCCATCCTGCCCGGCGGATTCCTGACCGACCCGAACCGGCGGTGGCAGCAGACGCACCCGGCGGTGATCGCGGAGTTCGAGCGGAATATCCCGATGGGCCGGCTCGGGGAGCCCGAAGACCTCGGCCCGCTGGCGGTGTACCTGGCCAGCGACGCCAGCCGGTACATGACCGGGGCGGCCCTGGTCATCGACGGCGGCTACACCCTCTGGTGACCGGGGCAACGCCCGCACGTTTTCGCCAGCACCGCGTTGCTGGACATCGAGTCCCGTCCTGAGTCCGTGGACCCCGTGACACCCCCGGAGGCCGCCATGCTCACGCGGCGGACGTTCCTCGGCGCCGTCGGCGTCGCCCCCCTCGCCGGCGCCGCCGCGCAGGAGCCGGCCCGGCGCACCCGGCTGGCGGTCGTCACGACCGAGTGGCGCGACCGGTCGCACGCCTGGCACATGGCCGAGCGGTTCATCGCCGGCTACCCCGTCCGCGGCCGCTGGCACCGCCCCGCCGTGGACGTGGTCAGCGCCTACGTCGATCAGTTCCCGAAAGCCGACCTCAGCCGCGCCCGTGCGAAGGAGGCCGGGTTCACCATTTATCCGTCGGTCGCCGAGGCGCTCCGCCGCGGCACCGACCGCCTGGCCGTGGACGCCGTCCTGATCATCGGCGAGCACGGCACCTACCCCGACAACGAGTTCGGCCAGAAGAAGTACCCGCGCTACGAGTTCTTCCGGCAGGTCGTGGACGTGTTCCGCCGCGACGGCGCGGTGCGGCCGGTCTTCAACGACAAGCACCTGTCGTGGAACTGGGACTGGGCGAAGGAGATGGTCGATACCGCGAAGGAGCTACGTATCCCCTTCCTGGCGGGGTCGTCGCTGCCGGTCACGTTCCGCATGCCGGCCGTCGATCTGCCGACGGGGGCCGCGGTCGAGGAGTTGATGTGCGTCGCGTTCGGCGGCGTGGACAGCTACGACTTCCACGCCCTCGAAGTCATCCAGTGCATGGCCGAGCGCCGCAAGGGCGGCGAGACCGGGGTGCGCGCCGTGCAGGCGCTGCGCGGCGAGGCGGTGTGGAAGGCGCTGGCCGCGGGCAGCTGGGCGGCCGGCGGGTGGGACCCGCGACTGTTCGAGGCGTGCCTGTGCCGCAGCCAGACGCTCGCCCAGCCGCCGACGTACAGTCACCGCTACCCGACTCCGGCGCAGCTGCGCGAGTGGGTGCGTACCCCGGTCGCCTACCGGATCGAGTACGCCGACGGCACGAACGCGACGATGCTGCTGCTGAACGGCCTGGTGACCGACTTCACGTTCGCGGCGCGGCTGGCGGGGCGGGCCGAGCCGCTGTCGGTGCTGTTCTACCTGCCGCCGGTGCCGAACGTGGTGTACTCGGCGGCGCTCATGGCGCAGGCGGAGGAGATGTTCCGCA
>Ga0190275_10001651_pt1 | contig 16450 bp, 13 predicted proteins | sample Popmic550T_FD_133745 | JGI IMG/M metagenome (GOLD analysis project Ga0190275, IMG submission 133745) | Populus adjacent soil microbial communities from riparian zone of Yellowstone River, Montana, USA - 550 T | ecosystem: Environmental > Terrestrial > Soil > Riparian zone > Trees stand | place...
CGGTCACAACATCGTCGAGGCGTCCTGGGAGGCGCTGGTCGACGGCGTCACCTACGGTCTGCTTCGCCACAAGGAGGTCGTCCGATGACTGCCCTGGCCACTCTGGCTCCCCGTACTACGTACGCTGCACCCGTCCCGGAGCGCATCCTCACCACCTTCACCGCGCAGGTGGTGGAGACCCGCGGCCTGCTCGCCCGGATCGCCGTCCAGCTCAACCCGTACGACGTCCGCGAACTCACCTTGTGCCTGGAGACCTGCACCCTCCGCATCGTTGTCGAAGGCAAGGGCTTCGACGCCGGCCGGGTCGCCGCCCGGCTGGACAAGATCATCGGAGTGCTGGAGGTCAGCTTCGTCCGAGGTCCGGCGCCGTCGTCCAGCTAGGGCGCCTGGTGTCGGCTAGTCCTTGCGCAGGGCAATGATCCGATCGTCCAGTTGGATCACGTCGCCCGCGGACTCGAAGCGGCGAGCCCCGGTCGTTGACGTCTGGCCGTGTTCGGCGCCATCGACGATCCGCGCATAGCGGCTGCTCTCGGCGCCCACGGCGTCGACGACCGTGGTGTGGGAGATCGCCGTATCACCCGAGAATTCCTCGATCTCCACCTCGACCGGGTGACCGGGACCGTCCAGCTCGACCAGCTTGCCGGTGACCGTGTCCGCGACGGCCCACGCCACGACCTTCCTGTCCCGGTCACGCTGCTTGACCGCGATGTACCGCCCGCCGGGACCGCCGTTCAACCGGTCCGGGGACCAACGATTGTCGAGGCGCACCTCTCGCAGCGCACCGGTGTCGGGATCGAGATAGACAGCTTTGTTGTCGTACAACGCTCGCGCCTGGCCGTCGACGACGTCCAGTTCCTCGTGGAACCTGCTGGGCTGGAACTCGGCCTGCCAGGCTCGACCGCCCGCCAGCGGAGTCCCGTTGGCCAGGCGAAGGCCGTTTTTGGCGTAGTCGAAGTGGACGAAGGTCTTGCCCGCGATGACAAAATCGTTGCGGTCGGACCTCACCGTCGCGACCAATCGTCCGGTGCGTGCGTCTAGCACCGCGACCGGCGTCGTCTTGGTGGCCCCGGGGACGGCGATCCAGTCGGATCGGGAGACCCAGAGGCTGAGGTTGCGGGAGCTCTGCACCCCGGACCCGGCGGTCGCTCGGCCAGGACGGCTCCAGAGCTTCTTGCCGGTCCGGAGATCGACGCCCGTCGTCATCTCCTTGCCGGTGAACACCACGACGTCGTCGTTCGTGGTCAAGGGAACTTGCTGGTCGATGTCTAGCCGCCATCGGGTCTTGCCGTCAGCGATCGAGATGACCGCTGCTCCGTTGTCCTGCTGGGAGCTGCCGCTGTCGAAGTAGAGGAGCACGGCATCACTGTCCAACTGCCTCCATCGAACCGTGTCTGAGCTGCCGAAGCCGTTCTTCCACACCTCGCGGCCATCGGCGATCGCTCGGCCCTGCACTGCGTGGGTGGTCTGGTCGAACGTGACCGCGATTTTGTCGTCGGCCGCGATCAGGCGAGCGTCCGGCCCGATCTTCCAGCCGGCCGTCGTGACCGGCGGGATGCGGACCACGAGTACTCCCGCGGCGACCAGCGCGATTGCGGTGACCGCCGTGGCGATGCGTAGTACAAGCCCGTACTTCAACGAGGCGACCGTCAGCGCGACTGCCGCAATCGCCAGGGCGGCGATCCAGGCGGTCCAGCCCCAGTCGAGGACGACCGTCAGGATCGCGACGACAACTGCCAGCGTGAGTACGGCGAGGGCGGCGATGGTTCTGCGGCGTACTCGCTGCTGCCTGCCACGAGCGATGTCGTCGGCCAGGCTGGACTCGAGACCGGGGGCGGTGTCAGGCATTCGGATCCTCGCTCGGCGCTGTGCTGGGACCGCAAGCATGCCAAACGGAAAGGTCCGGGGAACCGTGGGTCCCCGGACCTTCCCGGGTCAGTCCCAGCTCAGGCCGCCACCGGACTGGTACTCGATGACGCGGGTCTCGAAGAAGTTCTTCTCCTTCTTCAGATCCATCAACTCCGACATCCAGCCGAACGGATTGCGGGTCTCGCCGAAGATCGGCTGCAGGCCGATCTGCTCGGCGCGCCGGTCGGTGATGAAGTGCAGGTACTGCTCACACAGATCCGCGGTCAGGCCAAGCATGCCGTTCGGCATCGTCGCGCGGCCGTAGGCGACCTCCAGCTCACACGCCTCGGCGAGCATCTGCCGGACCTCGGCCTGGAACGCCTCGGTCCACAGGTGTGGGTTCTCCTGCTTGATCTGGTTGATGCAGTCGATGCCGAAGTTCAGGTGGATCGACTCGTCGCGCAGGATGTACTGGTACTGCTCGGCGATGCCGACCATCTTGTTGCGCCGGCCGAGCGACAGGATCTGCGCGAAGCCGGTGTAGAACCACATCCCTTCGAAGACGACGTAGAACGCGATCAGGTCACGCAGGAAGTCGGTGTCGGACTCCGGCGTGCCCGTGCGGAAGTCTGGGTCCTCCAGATGCTGGGTGTACTTCAGTGCCCAGGCGTCCTTGTCGGAGATCGATGGGACCTCGCGGTACATGTTGAACAGCTCGCCTTCGTCCAGGCCGAGCGAAGTACAGATGTACTGGAAGGTGTGCGTGTGCACGGCCTCCTCGAAGGCCTGGCGGAGCAGGTACTGCCGGCACTCAGGGTTGGTGAGCTGGCGGTAGACCGCGAGCACGATGTTGTTCGCGACCAACGACTCCGCGGTGGCGAAGAAGCCGAGGTTGCGTTTGAGCATCAGCCGCTCGTCGTCGGTCAGGCCGTCCTTCGCCCCTGATGGACGCCGCCAGAGCGCGATGTCGGCCTGCATGGAGACCTCGGTCGGCATCCAGTGGTTGTTGCACCCGGCAAGGTACTTGTCCCAGGCCCACTGGTACTTGAGCGGCAGCAACTGGTTCACGTCCGCGCGGGCGTTGATCATCGCCTTGTCGGCGACCTCGATGCGAGCTGCTCCGAGGAGAGATTCTGTGGTTCTCACTGGCAGGCCTCGCACTCGGGATCCTCGATGGAACAAGCAGCGCCGTCGGGCTCCGGCAGAGCGACCGGTACTGCGTTGAGCCGGCCGTCCGTGCCTTGCAGGGTGGACTTCTCGACCTGCGTGGCCGACTGGGAACGTAGGTAGTACGTGGTCTTCAGGCCATACCGCCAAGCCGACCGGTAAAGCTGGTCGAGCGCCTTGCCCGATGGAGCCGTCATATAGAGGTTGAGCGATTGCGCCTGGTCGAGCCACTTCTGCCGGCGCGACGCGGCCTTGATCAGCCAGAGCGGGTCCAGCTCGAACGCGGTCGCGTACAGCTCCCGCAGGTCGTCCGGCACGCGGTGGATCTGGGACAGGAGGCCATCGTGATACTTGAGGTCGGCCACCATCTCCGGGTCCCACAGTCCGCGCGCTTTGAGGTCCGCGACGAGGTACGGGTTGACGACGGTGAACTCGCCGGACATGTTCGACTTCACGAACAGGTTGCGGTAGATCGGCTCGATCGACTGACTCACGCCGCAGATGTTGGAGATCGTCGCGGTCGGCGCGATCGCCAGTACGTTGGAGTTGCGCATGCCGTCCCGTAGTACCTTGGCGCGCAACCTGTCCCAGTCGAGCCGCTGACTCGTGTCGACGGTGAGGTCGCCGTCGCGGGCGTCGCGGAGCAGTTCGAGCGAGTCGATCGGGAGGATTCCCTGACTCCACAGCGATCCGTCGTACGTCCGGTACCGACCGCGCTCGGCGGCGAGATCGCTCGACGCCTCGATCGCGTGGTAGCTGAGCTGCTCCATCGAACTGTCGGCGAACGCGACGGCCGCGGCTGAGCTGTAGGGGATCCGGAGTGCGAAGAGTGCGTCGGCGAAGCCCATCAGGCCGAGGCCGACCGGGCGGTGCCGCTGGTTGGCGCCCTCCGACTCCGGCGTCGTGTAGAAATTCACGTCGATCACGTTGTCGAGCATCCGCACTGCCGTCTTCACGGTCTGGCTGATGAGCTCGGTGTCCAGACCGGCGTCGGTCAGATGCGCCACCAGGTTGACCGAACCCAGATTGCAGACCGCGGTCTCGTCGACGGTGGTGTTGAGCGTGATCTCGGTGCAAAGGTTCGACGAGTGCACGACGCCGTCGTGTTGCTGCGGTGAGCGCAGGTTGCAGGCGTCCTTGAAGGTGATCCACGGGTGACCGGTCTCGAACAGCACGGTCAGCATCCGGCGCCACAGGTCGACGGCCTTCACCCGGCGGAAGACCCGGATCTCGCCGCGACCGGCGGCCTGCTCGTAGTTCTCGTATGCCGCCTTGAAAGCCGCGCCGTAGAGGTCATGCAGGTCCGGGACCTCGTCGGGGGAGAACAAGGTCCAGTCGCCGCCGGACTCGACCCGCTGCAGGAAGAGGTCGGGCACCCAGTTGGCGGTGTTCATGTCGTGCGTACGTCGGCGCTCGTCACCGGTGTTCTTGCGGAGGTCGAGGAACTCCTCGATGTCCAGGTGCCAGGTCTCGAGGTACGCGCAGACCGCGCCCTTGCGTTTTCCGCCCTGATTCACGGCGACGGCGGTGTCGTTGGCGATCTTGAGAAACGGTACGACGCCTTGCGACTCGCCGTTGGTGCCGCGGATCTTCGCGCCTATGGCGCGGACCGGGGTCCAGTCGTTCCCTAGGCCACCGGAGTACTTCGCGAGCAGGGCGTTGTTGCGGATGCCTGTGAAGATACCGGCCAAGTCGTCGTCGACGGTGGTCAGGAAGCACGACGACAGTTGCGGGCGGGTGGTACCGGAGTTGAAGAGTGTCGGTGTCGATGACAGGAACCGGAACGAGCTGAGCAGTTCGTAGAACTCGATCGCGCGGTCCTCGCGGTCCTCCTCCTTCAGCGCGATGCCCATCGCGACTCGGAGGAAAAAAGCCTGCGGCAGCTCGAACCTGGTTTTGTCGATGTGCAGCAGATAGCGGTCGTAGAGCGTCTGCAATCCGAGGAACGCGAAGTCCAGATCGCGCTCCGGTTTGATCGCGGCGGCCAGTTTGGTGAGATCGAAGGTGGCCAGCTCGGGGTCGAGCAGGCCGGCCTCAATGCCGGTCTGGAGATAGCGCGGGAAGTAGTCGACGTACGCCGTCGCCATGTCGGCCTGGCTTGCCTGCCGCGGCTCGCCGTGCACCCGGCCGAGCGTCTCGCGCCGGATCTGGTCGAGCAGCAGCCGAGCGGCCGCGAAGCTGTACTGCGGTTCTGTCTCGACATAGCCGCGGGCAGCCATCACCAGGGCGAGCTCGACCTCGTGCTGCGCGATGCCGTCATAACAGGAGCTGAGAGTCTCGTTCAGGATCAGCTCGGCATCGACTTCGTCGAGGCCAGCGGCGGCTTCGGCGATGATCAGGCGAAGTCGCTCGAGGTCGAGCGGAGCGGTGGCGCCGTCACGTCGTACGACGGTTAGATGGTCCGGGGTTGCCGCGGCCGGCTGGATGGGGCCGGCGTTGGTGGTACTCGACCGGGATGGGGAAACGATGGTCACAAGCGCTCTCTCCACGCGAGTCTCTTGAGGACCGGGACCCGAAGGAGCGCATGACGGGACAGCTCGCAGGCAGGCTCGGACCTGCGATGGTCCGGGCGGCCGGGACTCGCGGTCTTGCCTGTTCTGCTGCTTGTCACGCCCTGCGGCCCGCCCTCGAGGCCTCGGACAGCGTGCACCGGCGGCACACGCGCCGGCGACAGGTATTCGGGCTTACGGGCACAGTTGTCCGCTTACCGCTGCGGGGCAGCTCCGGATCTGCACCGGATTCCCCTGTCGCCAGTGATCAGAACCTTAGCTTCTGATCACTACATCTTGTGTCACAGCTACCTGCGTGTCGCAGATCTTGTGTTTGCTGCGCGCCGAGCTCCGGTGGCCAGAGTCGCTGACCTTGGGATGTCGAGAATGTGGCGGCGGCTCCGTCTCAGGGGTACAGCGGCCGCAACGGTCGCGACAACCAAGGAGAATCATCGTGATCGAACGGCTGGAAAACATCGGCATCGTCGTCGAGGACCTCGAGGCGGCTATCGCGTTTTTTGTTGGACTCGGGATGGAACTGGAGGGTCAGGCGCCGGTCGAAGGGCCGGAGGTGGACCGCATCAACGGACTTGAGGGTGTTCGCGCGGACATCGCGATGGTGCGCGCGCCGGACGGCGGGGCGGCGGTCGAGCTGATGAAGTTCCACCACCCGGTGGCGGTCAGTGCTGAGTCGAACGCGCCGGTGAATGCGCTGGGTATCCGCCGCATCCTGTTCGGCGTCAAGGACATCAAGACCATGGCCGCCGACCTGCAAGCCCGCGGCATGGAGCTGATGGGCGAAGTAGTGCCCTTCGCCGACAGCTACCTCTTCTGCTACGTCCGCGGCCCCGAAGGCATCATCGTCGCCCTCTGCGAGAAGCTCGACTAATTCAACGCAGCACCTCTACGCGCCTGAGCCGCCTGCTCGCTTTGTCCGTGCTTAGGCGGCTAGGGCGTGGAGGTCTTGCAGGGTCATGATTTCGGAGCCGTGGTGGATGAGTTCTCGGTTGAGGCGGAGGATCACGTGGCCGAAGGGCTCGGCGGCGTCGAGCTCGGTGGCTTGGCTCAGGCCGACGGTCATCGCCTCCTCCTCGTCGAGCTCGGCGATCGAATCCCGCCACAACTCCACCCAGTGCGCCAGCCACGCGACCGCGTCCTGCGCGTTGCCGTGCAACGTGATGTCGGCCCGACCCTGCTGACTCGCGCCGAAGGTCCACTCCCAGCGCTCGAAGAACGTCTCGGTGAGATGCGCGATCAGCCACGCGATCGTCCGCGGCCCGCGATGATCGCGCTCATCCGGCCACTGCGCCCCCCACTCACCCGATCCGAGCGATCTGAAGCGCCCCGCATACTGCCGGCGGACGACAGTCAGCGCCTCGTTGCTCGGCCGCCAGAAGTACTGCTCGTCGGTGAGCGCCGCCAAGCGCCCCGACAACACCATCCAGCTGAAGCCGAGCTGGCCCCGCACCATCGCCATCGCAGATGGCCGCTGCAAGATCTCCCAGTCGAACGGCTCCGGCATCACAGATCCTCACACTCCCCGATTTGGTCCAGCTCTCGAACGTATGTTCGAATTGTTCATCGAGGAAGCGAGGAAAGTCAACCAGGTCAGCGTGTTGGTCGTGGCATCGACGGAACGGGTCTGCTAGGTGGCTCGATCCGGGTGTCGGCCGCCGGACTGGCGAAGCGGCGTTCGAGAAGGGTGAAAGCATCGATCAGCTCAGGAGCTTCATAGACACGGTTCCGACGACCGTCAGTGAGCTCGCGCAGGACAGCGGCTTCGGTTAGCCGGGTGAGGGCCTGGTTGGCGGCCTGCTGTGACCTGCCGATGAGTTCGGCGGCCGCCGCGAGGGTGAGCACCGGCGCCGCGGGCAGCGTCTCGATCAACAGGTCGACCGCTGAGCCGGCGCGCACCGGCGCGGCCCGCTCTCGCCAGGCGAGCTTGAGATCTGCCGCGGTGCGTTCGAACCGCGCAGCCTCGGCTGTCGCATGACTGCACGCCGTCGCGAACATCAACAGCCAGTCGTTCGCAGCACCACGAGCGCGGGCACTCGTTGCTCTGCCCGTGTGTCGGAAGGAGGTCAATGCCTCGATGTACTGCGTCGCGTGAGTGGCCAACGACAGTGACACCGGCGGGACGCTTCGCTCGACGATGCCCTCGGCCCGTAGGACCAGGTGAATCAGTGCGCGCCCGGTCCGACCGTTGCCGTCGGCAAATGGATGGATCGTTTCGAACTGCGCATGCGCGATCCCGGCTTTCGCCAGTACGGGCAACCGCGACTCCCGCACGAAGGCCATCAGATCCTCGAGCAACTCAGGCACGACCTGCGCCGGCGGCGGCACGTAGTACGCCTCGGCCGGAGATCTCCCGCCGATCCAGTTCTGCAGATACCGCACCTCGCCGCCGAACTCAGGATTCGGCGAGTGCGCCATCAATCGCCGATGCGCCTCCAGTAGATGCCCGACCTCAAGCTTCTCCCCGGCGTGCACCGATTCAGTCACCCAAACCATCGCATCGACCGCCCCGAGCACCTCCTCGGCAGTCACATCATGATGTCGCCCGCTGTCCCGCAAAGCCTCAGCCTTCAACAACCGCCGAGCCCCCACGACCAACCCCTCGATCTGCGAAGACCCCACAGCCTCAGCCCGCAATAACAACCGAGCCAGCGCCTCACTATTCGTCAGAACAGCAGCAGTTGCATCCAGCCGCCCCAAATCCCCGGCTGCATCCTCCAGTGCCCCCAACACCTCATCGCTGAGATCGAACTCGCGCCCCACCAACGGATCCGGGAAGTACAACTCATAAGACCCACCCAGCCGCTCAGCCCGGGTGAACCCGTCGGGGTGCCCCGGCCACCGATGCAACTCAACCCGCGCCATACCCCTTATTCAAGCTTATTCAACAACCTTGAACAAGAGCCCGCACAAATCTGCGTCAGCGCTGAGCCATCAGCCGGGTGACGGAGCTGCCAGTCGGAAAGGACAGCCGGCCGACGGGAATCACCCACTCGGCCCAGATGGACAGTTGCCTCGGCAGCGGCAGGTCTGCCAGATCGGCCCGGTTGCTGACTTGGTCGAGGGCACGCAGGAAGTCGGGGTTCGTACCAGGCCGGCCGTCGGCGAGGTACTCGCGCCAGGACAGCTGTGGATGCTCGTGGGCCGTTTGGTAGAGGTCGGGAAAGAAGTCCGGCCCGAGCATCGGAAAACCGATGACGGCAGCCAGCAGGACCATCCCGGCTCGGTAGGGAAGGGCGATCGAGCCGCCAAGGTCCGGTACCGGCTCGAGGTCTGGTCGCTTGCCACCGGCCGCTGAGCGCGTAGCGATCAGGAGTCCGTAGCTGTTGGCCAGCCGCTTGACCGAGCGCGGCCCGGTGACCAGAGGTGGCCCGAGGAGGTTGATCAGGTTGTACTCGTCCACGGTCAGCGCGAGCGGATCGACACGGTCCACGGTCGGGGAGCTCAGATCGAGGGGCCCTTGCGGTTGCTCGTCCACGAACACCTCTGCGCGTGCTGGGCGCGGGGCGTCCACCGGCGTACCGGCTTCAGTTGCCGGGAGGCCCGGTCCAGGATCGGCCGACGTACGGAGGCCGACGAGGTCGTCGATCATCCGCTGGTAGCCGGCCTGCTGCATCGGCGGCAGAGTCAGCACGATCTGGAAGATCTTCTCCAGATACTGCGCGGGCGTGGACGACCGCAGTTCGTCGTCGGCCGCTTCGAAGAGTTCGCGGTAGTGGCTGGTGAGCGAGCGCAGCAGCCAGCGTGGATCGACGGCGACCACGACGACGAAGAGCCGGACCGCGAGCAGCAGATGCACCGCCTCCAGCACGTCGATCACGCGATCGGGCGGACAGCGATCGAGATCGTCGATATAGATGACGATCCGGTCGATCGCGGGCAACTCGTCACCGGCCGCATCCTGCACCGGTACGTCGTACTGGGCCGCTTCCTCCGGGCGGAGCAGTTCGGCCATCCGCTCGAAGTCCTGCCGGATCTGCGTCATCAACCCGAGCCGCTCCCGGTACGACCCTGCTCCAGCCCGCTCCTGGACCACACCGGCGAGCTGGCCGGCCGAGGTGAGGTTCTGGATGCGGCTGCGCAGTTCTTCCACCTCTGCGGCCGCCACCGCTTTGGCGGTCTCGAGTCGTTGTTCCTGTTCATCGCGGATCCGCTTGATCGTCCGCCAGCCGGAGCCGATCGCCTCGCGGACAGGCTGGGTTCGATCCCAGCCGTGGAAGCCGGCACCGACCACAGCGATGACCGCGGCCGCCGCCGGTAGCGCGGCGAACCAGCGTGCCAGCTCCGGCCCCCACAGGGAGAGCGCGACAGTGCCGGCAATACCTGCCGCGGCCGCGAGCCAGCTGCGCCAAGAGATTGCCCTAGGCAACCTGATCAGCGCGCGCAGGGTCTGCCGGCCGACTGACGACGTGGTCGCGGTCTCCTGGTAGATCTTCTCGGCGTCCTTGCCGAAGACGGCCTGCAGGCGCTGCCTCGCGGACGGCGTCAGACCGGCCCAGGCGGTCAGCTTGGTCAGATCGGCGCGCCGCAGCTCGGCCAGCCGGTCTTCCGCGGCGACGAGTTGCTCACGCAGACCACGGGCCTGAACCAGCTCACTGGCCAGCCGCGATCGCTGCCGTTGCTCCCGCGTCGGGTCGGCATCGTCTTCGCTCAACTGGGCGAACAGTTCCGCGACCAAGCTCGCCCAGAGATCCGCCTCGGCGTAGTGCCAGGCGTTGAAGCGCACCTGCCGGACATGCCCATGAGCGATCGGATCGTTCGGACCGGCAGCACGAGCACGCTCACTCACCTGCTCCTGCAACATCTCCAGGAACATGCTCTTCCCATCACCCCACTGCCCGAACAACCCGACAGCCAGCGGCGGCCGAGCCGACCGCGCAGTAATCACATCCGCCAGCGCAGCCGCATCATCCCGCCGCCCCAGCAGATCAACCGCCCCACCACTATCCGACCGATACCGCGGAACCCGAGGCGTCACCCGCTCCCAGACCAGGTCGTACAACCAGACATCGGAGAAGTCCCCAACCGCCAACACGGCCTTGTCGTCCAGCCGCCCCCACGCACCCCAACTCACTTGCCGCCCGAGAGTCGACACCCTGGTGGTACGACTCACCGGATCACAGAACCAGACGGTCCCGAGTTGGTCGCCGACAACCAGTTCTGGCGCCCCGTCGATCTCAGCCCACGTTCCCCACGTACGGCTGCGATCGCGTTGACCTAGTTCGATGGGGGAGGTGCTTTCGGCCCGTACATTCAGCAGCTGTACCGGGCCGGAGGCGCTTCCGTAGGCGAGCACCGGGGCACCGTTGACCTGACCCCAGGAGCCCCAGGTCGTCTCAACTCCTAGCAAAAGGGCTGGGTGAATGGCGCTTGAGGCACCTCGCAGGATGTCCGGCGTCCAGATGGCTAGGTCGACCTGGCCGCCGACGGCCAGATTCCATTCGCCGTCAACCTCGCCCCAAGCTCCCCATGTCGCCGTCGACCCGGTGCTGGCGGCCGGTAGCGTGAGGCGCGCCGACCTGGTCACTGGATCCCACAGCCGCACCAGGCCGTCCGAGTCGCCTGTCGCCAGGACACTCTCTCCGTCGACCTGTCCCCATGCACCCCACAGGCACCAGCCGGGTGGGGCCGGACCGAAGGGCACTAGTTCCTCATCGTCCGCCAGCCACAGCCATAGCCCACTGCCATCGCGCGACATCGTTGGAACGCCGAGGGCGAGAACTCGCTGGCCGTCGACCTCGCCCCAAGCCGCCCAGTCAGTCAGTCCGCCGACGGAGACTTCCGTGCCGTCCGGATCGTACTCATACTCCGCTTGGATGATCTCGGCCCAGGCCTCATTGGGGAGCCACCACTCCGCGGCACCCCAATGGCCGCCTGCCGCCAGAGCTGAACCGTCCGTACTCCGGCTCCACGTTCCCCAGCCCTCGTTTCCCTCCGGCACCGGCCGTCGCCGAGAGGGACCGATCGGCTTCTCGCGCTGGATCAGTCGTGGGGTCACCGACGGCGCGGTCGGCGGCTGGGGTGCGGTGGCAGACATCTTCAGATGGTGCCAGGCGGGCGACTCTTCGGTTGTCGTGCAGGCGTGGCGACTACCCGAACGTGCTCTTCGGTGGGACTGCTATCCGCCGTGAAGTAGTTGGTCGCAGAGGTCGATCAGTTGGAGGCGGAGGGGGCGGGCTCGGTCGGCGAATTCCCGTTGGGCGGTTGCGTACTGCGCTTTGCCGGCTGGGGTTTCGATGGGGATGGGGGTGTAGCCCAATGAGGTGAAGTTGTAGGGGGAGGCGCGCATGTCGAGGGTGCGGATGTCTCCGGCCAGCTCGAAGCAGTTCAGTAATAAGGAGCTGGGGGTGAAGGGCATTAGTTTGGTGGACCATTTGTAGAGGTCCATGTTGGCGTGGAGGCAGCCGCCTTGTTCCAGGGATGGTTGGGATTCTCGGGTTGGCTGCAGGACGTTGAGGGGGCGGGCGGGGGTGGTGAAGAAGCGGAAGGCGTCGTAGTGGGAGCAGGCGATTTTGTGGGATTCGACCACTCGATCGGTGCCGGCGGACCCCAGGCGGAGTGGCCAGGAGTCGTGGCGTACCTCGCCTGTCCGGTAGACCATTGCCCATTCGTGCAGGCCGAAGCAGCCGAACTGTGGCTGGCGGGTGGCTGTTGCTGAGAGCAACTTGCTGATCCACTCGATGCTGTCGGCGCGGCGGGTGATCTCGGCCGGGTCGAGTTGCGCTGTGTCGTCGGCGTACAGGTAGCCGCGTTTGCCCTCGTACTGCGTGGCGCCGCGGAGGTGGATGCCGGGGCCGGGGTGCCAGAGGCGGAGTTGTTTGGGGCGGGTGGGGTAGTACGTGAAGAGGAAGTCTTCTACCGGGTGTTTCTCGCCTCGCTGGCGTCGGGCGAGGTGTCCTGCCAGTAAGGCGTCGACCCGGGCGGCGTGAGCGGCCTGCAGCGGCTGCCACTCGGCGGGCTCGAGGACGGTACTCACAGGTCCAGGGAGAAGGCGAACAGGTCGACACCGGGGCGGGGAGACCAGTCGCGTTCGGGAAGGCGGGTGAAGCCGAGCCGCTCGTAGATGCGGTGGGCTGTGGTCATGTAGGTGGCGCTGGACAGGACTACCCGGTGGAAGCCCAGGTCGCGGCTGCGGTCGACGCAGTGCTTGGTCAGCGCTGTACCGACGCCGAGGCCGCGTGCCTTGGCCGAGACACTGAGCATGCGGAACTCGCCTTCGCCGTCGCGGCCGAGCTCGCCGTAGACCGAACCGGGGACACAGAAAGTCACGGTGCCCAAGAGATCCGTACCATCGGAGGCGACCCACAGCTCCGCCTTCGCAGCGCGGTCAGCGGCGTTGCGCAGGGTCAGCCCGTAGTCGGAGCCGGCGGGGATGAAGCCGTCCACGGCATAGGCCTCGGCGGTCAGCTCACCCACCGCGTCGTACTCCGCGGGCAGCGCCAGCCGGATGTCAGTCGTCACCAGATAACTGTCTCACCCCGGCACGGCGGTAGGCTCGGGGCCGTTCAACCTCTCACCCTGACATTCATTCCTCACACCTTCACAAAGGCCTGACGTGCGTATCGCCAGATTCTCCGTCGACGACGAACCGAAGTACGGCGTCGTCGAGACCGATGACCCCGAGGGGCTCACAGGTACCGTCGCAGTGCTCGACTCGGACCCGCTGTACCGGCCGGTCCAGTTCACCGGCGAGCAGCTGCAACTGGCTGACGTCCGGTTGCTGGCCCCGGTGATCCCGCGCAGCAAGGTGGTCTGCGTCGGGCGCAACTACCGGGCCCACGCCGAGGAGCTGGGCAACGAGGTACCGACGGAGCCGATGATCTTCCTCAAGCCGAACACCTCGGTGATCGGCCCGCGGGACGGCATCGTCTATCCCGAGCAGACCAACAACCTGCACTTCGAGGGTGAGCTGGCGATCGTGATCGGCCGGATCTGCCGCGACCTGCCGAAGGAGCGCGTCAACGAGGTGATCTTCGGTTACACGATCGCCAACGACGTCACCGCGCGCGACCTGCAGAAGTCCGACGGCCAGTGGGCCCGGGCGAAGGGGTACGACACGTTCTGCCCGCTCGGCCCGTGGATCACCACCGAGCTGGACGTCTCGGACGTCCGGGTGAGCACCACCCTGAACGGCGAGCCGAAGCAGGACGGCCGGACCTCGCAGTTCATCTTCGACATTCCCGAGGTGCTGGCCTACATCACCTCGTTCACCACGTTGCTTCCCGGCGACGTGGTGCTCACCGGCACCCCCGCGGGTGTCGGCCCGATGCTGCCCGGCGACGAGGTCGCGATCAGCATCGAAGGACTCGGAACTCTGACGAACAAGGTGATCGTGCGTGACTGAAAGGCCTGCCCCGACCGGCGAGGATGTTCTCGGCGGCCTGGAACCGAACCAGGTGCGAGTGCGCTTCCCCCCGTCGCCGACCGGTCTGCTGACCGTCGGCAACATCCGCAGCGCGCTGTTCAACTGGGCCTTCGCCCGTCACTACGGCGGCAAGCTCATCCTGCGGATCGAGGACACCGACGCCGCCCGCAACACTCCGGAGGCGTTGCAGTACACGCTGGACTCGCTGCGCTGGCTCGGCCTGAACTGGGACGAGGGCCCCGAGGTCGGCGGCGAGTACGGGCCGTACCTGCAGTCAGAGCGCATGGACACGTACGCCGACGTGGTGGCGAAGCTGCTGGCCGCGGGCCGGGCGTACCACTGCTACTGCTCGCAGGAGGAGCTCGACCAGCGTCGCGAGGCTGCCCGCTCCGCCGGACAGCACAGCGGGTACGACGGGCACTGCCGCTCGTTGACGGCTGAGCAGGTGCAGGCGTACCTCGACGAGGGACGCCGCCCGGTCGTCCGGCTGCGGATGCCGGACCGGCCGATCACCTTCGACGACCTGGTCCGTGGCGAGATCACCTTCCTGCCGGAGAACCTGGGCGACTACGTCCTCGTACGGGCGAACGGCTACCCGCTCTACCCGCTGGTGAACCCGGTCGACGACGCGTTGATGGAGATCACCCACGTCCTGCGGGGCGAGGACCTGCTGCCGTCGACGCCCCGGCAGATTGCGCTCTACGAAGCGCTGGCCGAGATCGGCATCGGCTCCGGCCGGACGCCGCGGTTCGGGCATCTGCCGTTCGTGATGGGCGAGGGCAACAAGAAGCTGTCCAAGCGCGATCCCGGGGCCGGCCTGGGGGAGTACATGGAGCGCGGTTTCCTGCCCGAGGGGCTGCTGAACTATCTCGCCCTGCTCGGCTGGTCGATCGCGGACGACCGCGACGTCTTCACGATGGACGAGATGGTCAAGGCGTTCGACATCCGCAAGGTGAACGCGAACGCGGCCCGCTTCGACCCGAAGAAGTGCGAGGCGATCAACGCCTCGCACATGCGCATGCTGGACCCGGCGGAGTACACGCGCCGCGTGGTGCCGTTCCTGGCCAAGGCCGGCGTGTTGCCGGCCGAGCCGTCGGCGGAGCAGCTGGAGTTGCTCAGCGCTGCCGTGCCGCTGGTGCAGGAGCGGATGAACACGCTGTCGGAGTCGGTCGAGATGCTCGCCTTCCTGTTCGTACCGGACGAGGCGTTCTCGATCGACCCGGACTCCGCCGCCAAGGTGCTGACCGGTGACGCCGGCGCGGTCCTGGAGGCGACGACCAAGGCGCTGGCCGGCGTCGGCGAGTGGAAGACCGAGGCGATCGAGCAGGCGCTGCGCGCGTCGCTGATCGAGGGTCTCGGGCTGAAGCCGAAGAACGCGTTCGGCCCGGTCCGGGTGGCGATCTCCGGTCGCCGGATCTCGCCGCCGCTGTTCGAGTCGCTGGAACTGATCGGGCGGGAGCGTTCGCTGCACCGCATCGAGCAGGCCCGCGCGGCACTCCCGGCAGACTGATGCCGTCCGCTGGTACGCCGGCTCCCGGGGTAGCTGTCGACCCCCGGGACGCCGGCCCTCAGCCGTACCACCGGCTGCTGCGCAACGACATCACTCCGCGCGGCTACGTGTTCCTCGGAGCGATGACCGTCCTGGCCGGGTGGATCTTCGCCAGCCTGGTGATCCTGACGATCCAGCAGTCGATCCGGCCGGACCCGAAGGGCACCGTGTCGTGGTTCGGGTTGCTGGCGACGAACCTGTCGCTGATCGTGCTGATCCCGTTGACGATGCTGGTCGCGACGAAGCTGAACCGGCAGACGCCAGGGCTGCTGTCGTCGGTGATCGGCACGTTGCGCTGGCGACCGCTGGCGGTGTTCGGGGCGGCGGCGGTACTGCTCGAGCTGGTGATGCTCGGAGTCATCCAGCTCGGCGGCGTCGAAGTACTGGGTGACGGTGCCGGTGGAGTGGCTTCGGATGCGGCTGCGGTGATCGCCGTGACGTTGCTGACGTCGACGTTCCAGGCTGCGGGGGAGGAGTACTTCTTCCGGGGCTATCTGCTGCAGGCGGTCGGGTCGCTGGTGCGCAGCTCGCTGGTCGCAGTACTGGTGACGACGGTGCTGTTCACGATGGCGCATGGGATCTGGCCGTGGGAGAGCCCGGCGTTGTTCCTGGACCGGTTCGCGTTCGGGCTGGTGGCAGGGCTGCTGGTGATCCGGACTGGTGGGCTGGAGGCGGCGATCGCGGCGCATGCGGTCAACAACGTCATCACGTTCATCTATGCAGCTTTGACCGACTCCGTGGGCGACAGCCTGGGAGCTTCTGATGCGCCCTGGTCGCTGGTTGCGGTCGACGTGGTGAAGTTCGCTGCCTTCGGTGCGATCGCGTTGCTGCTGGCCCGTAAGCAAGGGCTGGCGACGCGGTGCGATCTGCCGCTTGGTTCGCATCCGATTCTCGGATCGGGACCGGGCAAGAGGCTGGTGTGACGCGAGTGACAACGGCGGACGGGGACCCCGTTTTGGTGTCTGGCGCCTTGCTGAGATAGGCTCAGCGGGCCAGGTTGTGAGGGCGGAAACGCACTGA
>Ga0190275_10001652_pt1 | contig 16430 bp, 20 predicted proteins | sample Popmic550T_FD_133745 | JGI IMG/M metagenome (GOLD analysis project Ga0190275, IMG submission 133745) | Populus adjacent soil microbial communities from riparian zone of Yellowstone River, Montana, USA - 550 T | ecosystem: Environmental > Terrestrial > Soil > Riparian zone > Trees stand | place...
CGTCGGAGCGGTAGCCGGAGTTGATCGCGAGGGAGACTCCATCGGCTGCCGCCGCCGCGGCCATGCGGTCGAACGCGGCTGCAACATCGGGTCGCATCGGCTTTCCCTGCCGGTACTCCAGGGGCCCGCCGTAGCCGCCGCCGCTCGCCATTTCCGCCTGGCTGCCGCCGGAAGCAGCGGGCGTGGGCGGCGGTGCGATCTCGGCTTTCGCGGTGACCCAGGTCGAATCATGGTCGGGCTCCTCACCGCCGCGGACATCGATCTCGCCCTCCGCCAGGACCTTGACCTGCAGCGGCGCGAACGACCGGCCGTCGGGGAAGCTCGTCGTGATCAGCCGCGCGTCGATGCCGTTCCGCTCGGCGGCCTCGGCCCCCGCGGTCCGCGCCCGGTCGAGGTAGGCGGCCTTGGTCAGATGCGCGGGGTTGGGCAACCCATTCGCGAGCAAAGGGGCGACGAACAGCCGCGGCAGATCGTCGCGCATCGAGCGGGCGGCGGAGAGCGCCGCGAGGTCGGCGCCTCGCTGAATCCGGCCCTTTGCGCCGGCCGCCCCGCCGAGGGCGGCGAGGATCAGCGCGACGGCGATCACGAGAAGGGAGATGCCGAGCATCGCTGGAAGCGCCTGCGCGCTCTCCGACCGGAGCTCCGGCATCCAGCCGAGCCGCCGCGACGCACGCCGCGACGGGACGAGCCGCTCGGCGAGGCGGACTGCACGGGTCCCGCTCTCCCCACCCGGCTCGAGCCCGGCGAGCGCCCGCCGGGCCGGGATCGGGGCGATCGAGGCGCTCCACGCCTTGACCGGAACCCCCTCGGCGAGCAGCTCGCGGCAGGCGAGCGCGAGCAACGGTCGCTCGGAGCCCGGCGACGCTCTCAGCAGCGCGGCCCGGCGAGGGGCTTCGCCGCAGGCGAGGACGTGGCGAAAGTCTCCGGGATCGCTGAGGCAGACGACGAGCGACGCCCCGAGCGCGGGATCGAGCGCGGCGCCCAGCGCCAGGTCGCTGCCTCCCGGTTCCGATCCTCTGCCGGTTGCGAAGCAGACTCTGCCGCGTGCGGCACCGCGCAACTCGCTCCCGGCTCGGCACGCCGACTCGAGCCCGCGGGCCGTGGCGGAGGCGAGGAGAGTGCCCCGGGGCGCCCGTGGCGCTCGGCGCAGGTCGAGGAGGAGCACGCCCGTGCCCTCCTTCTCGCGGACTGCGATGCCGACCGCGAGCGCGGCGGCGGCGGCGTCCGCCCCGCGGGCACCGCCGATAGCGGTGCAGGCGACGAGCTGGGGCGGATCAGCCACCGTCACCCTCCCTCCGCCGGGCGCGCGTAGGCCGTCGAGGAAACGCCGAGGCGATCGCCGAGACCGGGAAGCAGCGCCGGGGGGTCGAGCTCGACGACGACCTTTCCGTCCCCCGACTCCACCTCGACCCGCGAGTCGGTCCACCCGGGAAGACCTGCCTTCGCGGCCACCTCGCTGTCGCGACCGTCGGCGGCAGCGATCGCGCCCGCTTCGGCGGCGCCGTCGGCAAGCGACTGCGCGTAGCCCACTGCGAGGAGTTGCAGGGAGATCAGTGCGGCGAGGAGCAGCGCCGGGATGCCGGCGATCAGCTCGATCTGCGCCTGGCCGGATTGATCTCCCAGCGAGCACTCAGCCATCGGGAACACCTCCCTCAGGTGCCAGATGGGCGGAGGCCGAGACGCCGATCGCCGGCAGGAACGGCAGTGCGCGCGCCGCCTCCACCTCGACCTCGATGCCATCGTCGTGGCGGCGCACGTCCAGGCCGTCGCGAAGGGATTCCGGAAGAGCGGCTCGAGCGGCGTCGCGCACCGGCTCGCCCGTGTAGGAGGCCCGTGCGCCGGCGCGCGCGGCGCCGGCCGCCGAGACCGCCGCATGACCTGCCAGCGCGAACTGGATCGCGGCGAGCGCCGCGAGGATCAGCGCCGGGACGACGGCGACGAGCGAGACGGAGACCTGCCCGCTTTCACGGCTGAGAGGACGTCGGAGGAGCATGCCTCGAACGTAGGCGGCCTCGTGTCACACGTGGCGCGACAAATGCAAATTCTTCCCCTCAGAACTCCGGAGATTCTCCCCGGCTCCCGACCCGACTCGCCGGCCCAAGAGGGCCGAGAGCGCTAAATCGCCTGGGCGTCCCGCACCGTCTGCAAGATCAGCCAAACGGAGGCGACCATGATCGCGATCCAGGCGACAGTGCCAATACCCGTCGCGAAGAGCTCGTCGGCGCCCGCGACCATCAGCGCAATTGCCCCGAGGCCGCCGTAGATCAGGACGCGCTGGCGATCGGTCATCGCGTCGCGGGAGAACTGCGTCTGACGCCAGAAGCGGGCCAGCAGCAGCCCACTCGCCGCGAGCATGATCAGCAGCAGCGCCGTCAGGATCGCCGTGGCGAGATTCCCGCCGTTCGGCAGAAGGGTCAGGCCGAGCGCCAGCAGCAGGACGATCGCGACGTTGCGGGCGGTTCGAAGCTTGGTCCCGGGCTCGTTCATCGCTCCCATCCTGACGGATGGGCTCAGCCGCTGACCATGACGATCAGGCCCACGGCGATCCCGCCGACGAAGGCGAGCGACGCAACGAGGGCCAGCAGGGCAGCGCCGCCGGCCGCGATGAACCGGCCGTCAGTACGTGCTTCGGCGAACGTCGCGAAGCCGTAGATGGCCGTCGAGGCAGCAAGCGTGATCCCCACCCCCGCGACGGCGGCGGCCAGCACCGTTTCGAGCAGCGCCTTGCCGTCGATGATGGTCGCGAGGCTGATCACGTCGCGGGCACCGGTTGACCCTGGCGGATCCGCTGCGCGAAGAGCCCGAGCCCAAGCGCGATTCCGGCCAGCGAGAGCAGCACCGGGCCGAGCGCGCCGGGGCCGAAGATGCTCACGAATCCGTAGGAGGCCGCGCCGATCGCTGCCGAGGCCGGCAGAGTCAGAACCCAGGCGATCACGAGGTTGCCGGCGACTCCCCAGCGGACGGCGGAGACCCGCTTGCCGGCGCCGGCGCCCATCACTCCGCCGGCGATCACCTGAGTGGTCGAGAGCGGAAATCCGAAATGGGTGGAGGCGAGAATCGTGGCCGCGCCCGCGCCCTGCGCCGAGAAGCCCTGCGCGGTGTCCATCTTGATGATGCGTGTGCCCATCGTGCGGATGATCCGCCAGCCGCCGGTGTAGGTGCCGAGCGCGATCGCGGCCGCCGAGGTGACGATCACCCAGGTCGGCACCTCGAAGCCCGTTTCGGGCAGATTGCCGTTGGCGATCAGGGCCAGGGTGATGATGCCCATCGTCTTCTGCGCGTCGTTCGTCCCGTGCGCCAAGGCGAGCATGGCGCTCGAGACGACCTGGCCGCCACGAAAGCCGCGGTTCGCCGCCCCCGGCCGCAGCCGTCCGCAGATCCGGTAGGCGACGCCGATGCAGATGACGCCGATCACGAAGGCCGCGACCGGCGCGATCACGGCGGGGATCAGGACCTTGCCGAGAACCCCTTCGCCGATCACGGCCGAAGTCCCGACCGCGGCGATGACACTCCCGACGACGCCACCGATCAGCGCGTGTGAGGAGCTCGATGGAAGGCCGTAGTACCAGGTGATCAAGTTCCAGGAGATCGCCCCGATCAGGCCCGCGAAGATCACGGTCGGCGTGATCGCCCCCGCCTCGACGACGTCCGAGGCGATCGTGGCGGCAACCTCGATCGAGATGAACGCGCCGACGAAGTTGAGCACCGCCGCCAGGGCGACCGCCGAGCGCGGGCTCAGCGCATGGGTCGAGATCGACGTGGCCACCACGTTGGCCGTGTCGTGGAAGCCGTTGGTGAAGTCGAAGGTCAGCGCCGTCGCGACGACGATGTAGAGGACGAGATCGCTGCTGTCCATGGGAAGCGCCCGCTAAGCGTTCTTGATCGCGACGCCCTCGATGATGTGCGCCGCGGTCTCGGTCGCATCGATCGCCCGCTCGAGCACCGCGAAGATGTCCTTCCAGCGGATCACGACCATCGGGTCGATTCCGTTCGCGAAGAGGGAGGCGACCGCGTCGCGCGAGATCCGGTCGCCGTCGTTCTCGAGCCGGTGGATCTCGATCAGGTGGCGGTCGAGATCCTTGAAGCCCCGCAGCTCCTTGAGCGCCTCGGCGAGCTCACGGCAGGAGCTCACGAGCACCTCGGCGAGCGCCAGCGCCTGCTGCATCGGCGCCTCGATCTGGTAGAGCCCGAGGAAGTCCGCCGCCTCCTCGATGTAGTCGACGACGTCGTCCACCTGGGTCGCGAGTCCATAGATGTCCTCACGGTCGAAGGGGGTGACGAACGTCGAGTTGAGGCGCCGAATGATGTCGTGGGTGATCCGGTCGCCCTCCTGCTCGGAGATCAGAACCTCACGAGCCAGACCCTCGCTCCCGTCGGGCCACGTCTCGAGCATCTCGCGCAGGAGCTCGGCCGAACGGACGGCGTTCTGCCCCGCCTCCGAGAGCAACTCGAAGAAGACACGGTCCTTGGGTGCGAAGGAGAGGCTTGCCATCGGCGGGAGGAATATGGCAGCTTCCGCCCCTCCATCCGGCCCTCAGGGCCCGAGAAACCCCGCAACTTCGGCGGCGAGCCGATCGGCCGCGTGCCCGTCCCACAGCGGCGGGGGCCCGGCGGGCACCTCGCCGCTGCCCGCGATCAGGTCCGGAATCTCGCCGATCCGGGCCGGATCGAGCCCGAGCAGCTGGTTGGTGCCGGCGCTGATCGTGATCGGACGCTCGGTGTTGTCGCGAAGCGTGAAACAGCGCACCCCGAGATAGCTCGTCTCCTCCTGGATGCCGCCGGAGTCGGTCAGCACCGCCCTCGCGTCAGCCTCCAGGGAAAGGAAGTCGAGGTAGCCGACGGGCTCGATCAGCCGCAGCCCCTCCGGCAGGGAGCCGGCGGCGTCACCCAGGCGGGCGCGCGTGCGCGGGTGGACCGGGAAGAGCACCGGCATCTCGGCCGCGACCGCGGAGAGCTGCTCGATCGCCTCGTTCAGGAGCGGTCCGTCGACGAGCGCGGGCCGGTGCAGGGTGACGAGCAGGTAGGAGCCGGCCTCGACCCCGTGCTCAGCGCAGGCTCGGCGCTCGCGAAACCTCCCCTCGAGCGCGACCAGCGAGTCGATCATCGTGTTGCCGACGAGCTTGACCCGCTCCGGCGGGATGCCCTCGGCGGCCAGGTTGTCGAGCGCTTCCGGCGAGTGGGTGAAGAGCAGGTCGGAGACCTGATCGACGAGGACGCGGTTGACCTCCTCGGGCATGTCGCGGTCGAACGAGCGCAGGCCCGCCTCGACGTGGGCCAGGGGTACGCGAAGGTGGGCGCAGGCGAGCGCCGCCGACAAGGTCGAGTTGACGTCGCCGGGAACGATCACGAGGTCCGGCTCCTCCGCCTCGATCACCGGCGCGATCGCCGTCAGCACGGCGGCGAGCATCTCGGCGTGCGCGCCGGACCCGACTCCCAGCATATGGTCGGGCTCGGGAACGCCGAGCTCCTCGAGGAAGACTCCCGACATCATCCGGTCGTAGTGCTGGCCCGTGTGGACGAGGACGTGGCGGCCGTCGGGATCGATGTCCCGAAGCGCCGCGATCACTGGCGCCATCTTGACGAAGTTCGGGCGCGTCCCGACGACGTGAATGAGCTTCATGAAGGTGGAGTGCCGCTCAGGCGAGGGCGTCGATGCGTCCGGCGAGCTCGAAGTCCGCCTCGGTCAGCCCGCCCTCGGAGTGGTTCGTGATCGAAACGGTCACGGTGTCCCAGGAGATCGCGATGTCGGGGTGGTGACCCATGTCCTCGGCGGGCTCGACGATCGCCTGGACGAATTCGACCGAGCCGACGAAGTCGCCGCGGGCGAACTGCCGCTCGATGGCATCGCCTTCACGGCTCCAGCCCCCGTTCAGCCCCTTCAGCCGGGACTCGATCTCCTCGTCCGCCAGCGGCACGATCAGCCAAGGCTGCGCAGGTGGGCGAGCGCCTTCCGCAGCCTCACCTTGTCGCGCTTGATCGCAAGCTTCTCCTGAGCGGTCACCTTCGCGAGGACCTCCTTGCTGGCGCGGCGCGACTCGTTCACGCGCCGCAGGGCCCGCGCGTACTCGGCGGCCCGCTGCTGCGCGAGCGCGGCCTCGGCGGCCTTTCGCTTCGCGGCGGCCTGCGCGCGGAGCGCCGCCTTCTTCGACCGCGAGCCCTTGCTGCTGTTGATCGTGCGGATCTCCGCCCTGTAGCTGCGCTCGATCGCGGCGAGACCTGCTCGGTAGCGGGCCTCGATCGGTCCGGCAAGCTGCTGCTCGAACGCCGTCAGCTTGTCGCTCAGGTACTCGTTGCGCGCCTGCCTGCGCTGCTTGCCGAGATCGTTGAGGCGGCCGACGAAGTTCGACGTCTTCCGGGACGCGTAGGAGGTGTAGTTCCTGTCCGTGCCCTCTTTCCCGTTCAGCTTCTTGGCGAACTGGCCGGCCTCCCTGACCACCTTCACCTTGCTGATCGGCCCCTGCGAGAGCTTGAAGATCTCCGGGGCTTTGGCGGCTTGGGAAGCTGCGCCGGCGAGAAGACCGACGATGAGGACGAAGGCGGTGAAGAAGATGAGGCGCTTCATCGGCCGAGCATACTTCTGACCAGATGCGGATCGCAAGCCTCGTCCCCTCCGCGACAGAGCTCCTGTTCGCCCTCGGCCTCGGCGACGATGTCGTCGCCGTCACCCACGAGTGCGACCACCCCGCGGCGGTCGCCGAGCTCCCCCGCCTGACCCGCAGCATGGTCCCCGCCGGGCTCGAGCCGGCCGAGATCGACGCCGTCGTCCGCGAGCGCGTCGGCGCCGGCCAGTCGCTCTACGCGCTCGACTCGGAGCGGCTCGAGGGGCTCGGCGTGGAACTGATCGTCACCCAGCAGGTGTGCGAGGTCTGCGCCGTCTCCTCCGACGACGTCCACGCGATCGCCGAGCGGCTGCCGACCCGGCCCCGGGTGATCTCACTCGACCCCTCGACGCTCGGGGACACGATCGCCGACGTCCCACGGCTGGCGACGGCGGCTGGCGTTCCCGACGCCGGCGAGCGGCTCCGCAAGTCGCTCGAGCGGCGGATCGACGCGGTGCGCGCCGCAACCGCCGGAGCCGAGCCGCGCCGCGTCGCCGCGCTCGAGTGGCTCGACCCCGTCTACTGCGGCGGCCACTGGGTCCCGGAGATGATCGCGGCGGCGGGAGGCGTCGACGCGATCGGAACGGCGCCCGGGGACAGGTCGCGAGTCGTCGAATGGGACGAGGTCGAGGCTTCGGGTCCCGGCGTCGTGATCGTCATGCCGTGCGGGCTCTACGCCCATAACGCCGAGCGCGAGGCCAACCGCCATCGCCGCCGGCTGGCGTCGCTGGGAGCCGCCGACGTCTTCGCGGTCGACGCCGCGTCTTCCTTCTCGCGGCCGGGGCCCCGCCTGGCGGACGGCATCGAGCTGCTTGGGCACCTGCTTCATCCCGAGCGGGTGGAGGCACCGACAAGCTTGGAGTGGCGGCGGATCTCGCTCTAGATCGCGATGCCGGCCGTCGCCACCCAGACCGCCGCAACGAAGCAGATGACACCCAGGCCGGCGAGCAGCCCGAGCTCGGCCGGCAAGGTCTCCCGCCGCGAGATCCGGCGCTCGGCGGCGACGACGAGGAGCGCGCCGAGCGCGCCGCCGACCATCCCGCCGAGGTGGCCGCCGATCGAGATGTTCGGGATGGCGAACGTGAAGACGAGGTTGAGGACGAGCCAGAAGCCGAGCTGGGAGACGACCGCGTCCATCCCGCGCTGGCGGGCGATCACGATCGTCGCCAGGAAGAGGCCGTAGACCGCTCCCGAGGCCCCGATCGTGAACTGGCTCGGCTCGCTGAGCAGGAGCGCCCCGACCGATCCGGCGAGCAGAGCGACCAGGTAGACGGCGACGAAGCGGGCGGTCCCGATCGCCGGCTCGAGCACCTGCCCGAGGATGTAGAGGGCGAACATGTTGAGGGCGAGGTGGATGATCGTCCCGTGCAGGAAGCCTGAGGTCAGCACGCGCCACCACTCGCCACCGTCGGTCTGCAGGAGGATCTCGTTGCTCCGGCAGATACCGCCGTCGCCGATCGCGTTCCCGCACAGCGCGCCGTCCGCGAAGACGGAACCGGCAGTGCTGAAGCCGCCGGCACCGGTCGCGATCTCGAGCAGGAAGACGGCGATGTTGATCCCGATCAGGACGACCGTCGCCCGGGCCGCCGAGGCTCCGCCGGCAATAGCCGGTTTCCGCACCTCCGTCTTCTCGCCCGCGCACTCGGGGCAGCGCATCCCGACCGAGGTCGGGGTCATGCAATCGGGGCAGATCGGGCGGCCGCAGCGCGAGCAGGCGACGCCGGTCTCGCGGTCGGGGTGGCGGTAACAGGTCTCGGCTGACACGGGCGGCAGCCTAGACGCTGGCTGGTTCGGCGCTACTCGAGTTCGGCGACGAGGAGCGGCGCCCCGGACGGCTGCTCACTGCCACCCTTCGGCTCACTGGTGACCATCACCCGCTTCGCGCCATCCAGGCCATGGGAGATCGCGACCTCGCCCGAGCCGTCGTCGTGGACGGCGAACAGAGAGGAGGGAACGATCTTCCCTCCTTGGCCATCGGTCTGCACCCACGCCTGGTAGACGTCATCGCCCTCGACCTGCGGCAGGCTGGAGACCGTCAGCGTGCCGTGGTCACCCTCGACCTCGAGCGTCCCGGAGGCGATCGAGCCTTCACCAGTCGGGGTCGCGGCGTAGCTGACCGTCTCGGTGCCGCCGCCGTCGCGCAGCGCGTAGCCGGCGACGCCGGCGACCAGCAAGAGCGCGATGCCGAACCCGACCAGGGCGGGACGGAGGGAGAAGCTGCCGAAGACGGGCAGCGAGATCCGCCGGGGCTCCCGGGCGGGGGCGACCTCGGCCGCCTCGCGCTCGACGATCTTCATCAGTTCCTTTCGCAGGCCGGGCGGCGGGGAAACCGCCGGGACCGATGCGGGCACGACGTCGACGGCCGGCGCCAGCCAGGCGGCTCGCTCCCGGCACTCGGGGCACTCGGCGAGATGGTGCTCGATCAGCGCGGTCTCGCGCTCGTCGAGAGCGTCGAGGACGTAGGCCGCGATCTCGTCGTCCCAACGGTTGCGATGCTCGGTGCGATCGGAGGTCATGTCCCCTCCAGGGCGGTTTCCGGGGTGATCGCCTCAGCGAGTTGGACGCGGATCTTCTCCAGCCCGAGTCGCATGCGGCCCTTCACGGTCCCCAGCGGCATGCCGAGCATATCCGCGATCTCCGAATGGCTGAAGCCACCGAAGTAGGCGAGCTGGATGACCTGGGACTGGTCCTTGGGAAGCTGCTCCATCGCGCCGCGGAGCTCGCGGGAGGTCTCGCGTCGGGCGGCCTCGACCTCGGTCCGCACGTCGGCGGCGCGGGCCTCGAGGGTGCTGTCGTCGTCGTGGTCGAGCTTCGGTGCCCGCCCGCCGCCGCGGCGCAGCGCGTCGATCGCGCGGTTGCGGACGACGCTGAGCACCCAGGAGCGGACGCTGCCGCGGGCGCGGTCGAAACGGGCGTTGGAGCGCCAGATCGAGAGAAACGCTTCCTGGGTGACGTCCTCGGCGGCAGTCCGGTCGCCGACGATCCGGTAGGCGAGGGAGAAGGCGGCGCCGCCATGGCGGTCGTAAAGCACCTCGAAGGCGGCGGGAAGCTTGCGGTCCACGATCGCCATCAGCTCTTCGTCAGCGAGGCGCTCGATCCGCGCTGGGGATGGGTCCGGACTTCGGGGCATCGGTTCACCATACGCTTGCGACATGACCTCGGATCAACCAGGTGCCGCGCGGCTCTACGCCCTGCTCGCAGGCGGGCTGCTGAGCCTGCTGGGCGTTCTCGGCTTCTTCTACGACTCGAGCTTCGCGACGGGGATCCAGCTCGCCTCCGACGATCTCGCCGGCCTCCTGCTCGTCAACGGCTGGCGCAACGTCATCTACCTGGCGACCGGCATCGTGGCCCTCGCGCTGGCGGGGTCGCGGCCACGCTGGATCGCGCTCGCCCTGGGCGCCTTCTATCTGGCGTTCGGGATCTGGGGCCTGAACGAGACCAAGTTCGGGATCGGCTCGCTCCTGGACGCGATTCCGCTCGGCGACCGGGACAACGCCCTGCACATGGTCCTCGGCATTCTCGGCCTGCTGGCGTTCGCCGCCGTCGGCGGCCTGCGAGAACCAATGAAGGCGATGGCGAAGGTCGCCTCGCGGCCGCGGAAGCCGAAGCCGGTGACGAAGGCGAAGGTCGCCTCGCGGCCGCGGAAGCCGAAGCCGGTGACGAAGGCGAAGGACCCGAAGCGAGTCCGGCCTAAGGCCGAGGGCGCACCGAGGCGAGCGCCGAGCGCAGGCCGTCGCTCTTCCGCCGACGCCTGACCTGGACGACGACGAGTGCGGTACCCGCAATCCCGCCGACCGCGGCGGCGGCGAACGGGCGGACCCAGTTGCGCGGGTCCCGGAGCGACTGAAGCTCGGTCTCCGACAGCTCGTCGGCCCACCAGGAGAGCTCGCTGGCGGCGGCCTCGGTCAGCTTCGAGAGCGTGGTCTCCACCCGGCCGCTGACCCGCTCGGGCGGCTCGATCGGCCGCAGGGCGTCGGCGAGCAGCGCCTCGAGATCCATCGGTCCGTCGGGCTTACTCATCGGGAGCGCCCGCCCGCTCGAGCTCCTCTTCGAGCTGCTTGATCGACCGGTGGATGAGCACCTTGGTCGCCCCGTCGGTGCGGCCGAGCGCCCGCGCGATCTCGCGGTTGTCCATCCCGAGGGAGAAGCGCATGATCAGCGCCTCGCGGCGGTCGTCGGAGAGCCGTTCGAGCCCGGCCATGACAGCGCGCATCCGATCGCGTCCCTCGACGACGCGCTCGGTGTCGTGCGGATGCATCGGCGGCTCGACGTTGTCCAGCGCGGCGGTCGGCTTGCGCGCCTTGTCCCGGTGGTAGTTGGCTGCGAGGTTGTGCGCGATCCGGATCAGCCACGGCCGCAGCGGCCGGCCGTCGGATTCGCGCTGCGCCCGCTCGAAGTGACGGTAGGCCTGGAGAAAGGTCTGCTCGGTCAGATCCTCGGCGTCGTGGTGGTTGCCGATCCGGTAGTAGCTGTAGGAGTAGACGTCGCGCAGGTGGTCGCGATACAGCTTCTCGAAGTCGCGGTCCACCTCCGCCTTGGGGCGAGCGGGCGGGACTCCGTTGTCCTCTTCCTCCACCGCTCCAATCTAGTCGCATGTCGACATTCGATCCTGCCGGGGCAGAGTCACGCGACCCGACCGAACCGGACGCGAAGCAGAGGATTCGGTCGGCACACATCTAGGCTGCGCTCCTCGCCCTCTCCGCCCGGCGCAGGCCCGCGACCCATTCCACCGCGGTGACCTCGCCCTCGATCAAGGCGGCCAGCCCCCTCAGGCCGCCGGCGTCCACGCCGGCTCCCTCGACGGCCGCGGCGATCAGCGGCACGGAGTCGAGTCCCTCCGAGGCCTGCCCGATTCGCTCGGGGATCTGCTCGGCGGGGACGCCGCTGCCGAGCAGCTCCCCGGCGCGCCGGTTGCGGCTGCCGGGCGCGAGCACGGTCGCCGTCAGGTCGCCGATCCCGGCGATGCCGTTGAAGGTCTCGAGCTGGGCACCACGAAGGGTCGCGAACTCGACGCACTCACGCCAGATCTCCGCTGCCGCGATCCCTGCGGCGTTGAGCCCGTGCGGCTCGGCGGCAGCGGCGGCGAGCGATGCGGCGTTCTTGGCGGCGCCGGCCATCTCGACGCCGACCACGTCGGGCGTGCGCTCGCAGATCAGCCCGGCGCGGTCGAAGACGTCGCCGAGCTGCGCGCGAAGATCCTCGTCGCGGCTGGCGAGGGCGAGCGCGGCGGTTCCCGACGCCGCCTCCTTTGCATGCGCGGGACCGCCGAGAGCGGCGATCGCGCGCGCGCGGACGCGCTCGTTCACGTACTCGCAGGGCAGGGTTCCGAGCGGCGGGACGAGGCCCTTGGAGAGCATGAGGACGGCGGTTCGGCTCCCGATCCGGTCGGCGAAGGTGCCGACCGCTGCCGGCAGCGAGGCCGACGGCACCGCGAGGCAGATCAGGTCGAGGCCGCCGACTTCGATGTCGGCAGCGCGCTTGACGGTGATCGAGTCGGCGAGGGAGATCCCCGGCAGGTAGGGGTTCTCACGGCCCTTGTTGATGGCAGCGGCTTGCTCCGGCGTGCGAGTGCCGAGCTGGACCTCGACGCCGCCACGGGCGAGCAGGACCGCAACCGCCGTCCCCCAGCTCCCGGCCCCGATCACCGCCGCCTTGCGCATCGGCGGCAGCCCGCCGAGCCACTCCCACTGCAACTCGACGTTGGGCCAGATCCGCGCGGTCACGGTGGCGGCGAGCGAGGGCGAGGGATTCTCGGTCTGCGGGAAGCTCAGCGCCTTGCCGGCGCGCAGCCGGACCTTGCGCGGGTAGATCTTCCAGCCGTCGCGGACGTGCTCGGACCCAATGACGGCGATCGGCATCACGGCGGCGCCCGTCTCCAGCGCGAGCCGGCCGACGCCGCGGTGTGGAGCTGCGAGCGAGCCTCGCCGGATCCGGGTCCCCTCGGGGAAGATGCACACCGCGCCGCGGCGCTCGAGAATCCCCCGCGAGGTCTCGACCGTCTCGAGGTCTGCCTCCCCGCGGCGCACGGGGTAGGCGCCGAGCCGGTTCAGGAGCCAGCCCTGCCACCGCTTCTCGAACAGCTCGACCTTGGCGACGTAGTGCAGCGGCCGGTTCCAGGGCAGCGAGGCGCCGATGACGAAGGGGTCGAGAAAGCTCCGGTGGTTGGAGGCGACGATCAGTCCCCGATCGGAGACCTCCTTGGCGTGCTCGCGACCGAGGCGCTCGAGCCGCAGGTAGATGAGAAACGCGGGCTGCAGGATCGCCCGCGCGATGAAGTAGACGACCCAGTTGACGCCCTTGCGCCGCGTGAAGTCGTGGTAGGAGGCGATCCGGTCCTCGCCGATCCGCTCGGCCGCGCCCGTCATCGGCGCCTTGCGTGGCTGCTCGTGGGTCGCCTCAGCGTCCCGGTCCGAGACCGCGGTATCTCCCTGGTCGCTCACCGAGAGGGTTTACCCGCGTCCGGACGCCCAGTTACATGCGATCCTGAGGGCCACTGCCGGAGTAGCTCAGTTGGTAGAGCACCACTCTTGTAAAGTGGATGTCACGGGTTCGAGTCCCGTCTCCGGCTTCGCGAATGCCCTGTAGGACCTCCTAGGCGATGATCACGGCCAGCTTGTCGAACGCGCCGTTCCAGCCCATTCCGGCCATCTCGCCCATCCGCTGCTCGTAGGGACCGTCGATCAATACGAGGCGCGTCTTGCCGTCCTCGTCATGAAGCTCGACGCGCGTGCGGGTGACGCCGATGCCGTGGTCCGGGATCTCCTCGTTCTCGATCACGATCAGCGAAGGCTCCACCAGCTCCACGATCTCGGAACGGAGCGGGTGCTCGCCGCCGCCCTCTCCCGGGACCATCGCGAGCTCCCAGCGCCCACCCTCCCGCGGCTCGACGATGACGCTCTCCCGGGGAACCGTGTACCCCTCGGGGCCATACCAGCCCGACAGCTGGTCGGGATCGAGCCACGCGTTGAACACGAGCTCGCGGGGTGCGTCGAACACCCGCTCGATTCGCAGGTCCTCGGTCGTGGATTCAGTCATCGCTTTGGGTTCCTCTCTGGAGGGATTGCAGGTGTCGGTCAAGGCGGTCGAGGCGTTCTTCCCAGGTCCTTCGACGGGTCTCGATCCACTCGGATGCGGCGCCGAGAGGCTCGACCTGAAGGCGGCTCGGCCGGTACTGGGCGTCGCGGTCGCGCTCGATCAGGCCGGCTGACTCGAGGACCTTCAAGTGTCTGGAGATCGCCGGCAGGCTGATCGGGAACGGCGCAGCCAGCTCGGAGACGGTCGCCTCGCCCTCGGCCAGCCGGCTGAGGATCTGCAGTCGCGTCGGGTCGCCGAGGGCGGAGAAGGTTCTGCTGAGCTCGTCGGCCTGCATCGCGTATGAGCTTATTTAACAGATCTGTTAATTACATGCGTCCTGCCAGCAGCCTTCACCGCCCTAGGATCAACGGCTCGATGGTGCGTCGCGGGACACACAAGGGCATCGGCCTGCTCGCAGGGGCCGTATGCGTGCTCGCCGCCATCGCGCCGCAGGCGCAAGCGGCGGAGCTGCTGCTGTCCACCGACGCCGGCGTCGCCGGGACACACCGCGGCGTATGCACCGACCGGCCCCTCGACGAAGCCGGTGTGATCACCGAGACCGTCACAGCCGCCTCGACCAGCCGGCTCACCGCCACCCTTTCCGGTGGCAGCGGCGACTGGGACCTCGCCGTCTTCTCCGCTCGCAGCCGCGAGGCCGTCGCCGGCTCCGCGTCATCCGGCCCCGATGAGATCGCCGGCGGCTACGCCTTCTCCGGCGAGGAGTTGATCGTCCAAGCGTGCAGGCTCCCGAGTGCGACAGGAACACCCGCCCTCGAGGTCGAGGTCGAGCCGATCGACACCGCCGACCCTCCCCCCTCCCCCTCGCTGCTGCGCGTCCAGACGCCCACCCCGCAGGCCGCCGAGGCGCTCGCGGCCAGCGGCCTGGACGTGACTCACAGCGCCGGTGAGGGGTTCGTCGACGTCGTCAGCCATGGCTCAGCCGACGAGGCGGCGCTCACTCGGCTCGGCCTCCCGTTCGTGACCCAGGTCGATGACCTGACCGCCCCGCAGCCGACCACCCTCCGCGCCGCCAGGGGCAAAGGGTTTCCGAGCGGTCGCTCGGGCACCTACCGCCGCCTCTTCGACTATTCGGAGGAGATGAAAGCGCTTGCCGCCAAGTATCCGGACCTCGTCCGCGTCTTCACGCTCCCTCATCAGACCTGGGAGGGACGGACGGTCGAGGGGATCGAGATCAGCGCGGGAGTCGCCGCCTCCTCCGGCAAGCCGACCTTCCTCCAGCTCGGCCTCCACCACGCCCGCGAGTGGCCGTCGGGCGAGTACTCGCTCGAATGGGCGTACGAGCTGCTCGAGGGCTACGCCAAGGGAGAGCAAAGGGCGAGCAGGCTGCTGACGAGGACACGCACGATCATCGTCCCGGTCGTCAACCCCGACGGCTTCAACACCTCGCGCGAGGCTGGCGAGCTCGCCGGAGCAGGTGGCGGGCGCGGCATCAGCTCCGAGGGGACGGCGATCGTCCGCAACCTCGACGAGTACCGCCGCAAGAACTGCCGCCTGGCCGACGACTCGGCTGCCGGCAGCTGCCGGCAGCCGCCGATTGGCAACGGCATGGAGGCCGGTGTCGACATCAACCGCAACTACGGCACTTACTGGGGTGGGCCGGGCGCCGGCGTCGACCCGCTGGAGATCGACTACCGCGGCCCAGCGCCGTTCTCGGAACCGGAGACGCAGAACATCCGCTCGCTGTTCTCCACCAACTCGATCACGGCCTTCGTCACCAACCACCCCTACAGCCAGGCGCTCCTCTATCCGCCCGGCGTCGATCGGCGAAAGCCGATCCCGGATCGGAAGCTCTTCGATCGGCTCGGCAAGCGGCTGAGCAGGCAGAACGGCTACTACTCGATGCCCGGCTACGAGTTCTACGAGACCACCGGCACGACCGAGGACTGGGCGTATGCCTCAGCCGGCTCGCTCGGGTTGACCTTCGAGATCGGCAACGCCTTCCACCCGCCATTCGCCGAGATGCTCGCCGAGTGGAACGGCAGCAAACGGATCGTTCCGCGCGGGGGCGGCGGCAACCGCGGCGCCTATTACGCGATGGCCGAGTTCGTCACCAAGCGCGAAAGCCATTCGGTGATCCGCGGCGCCGGCCCGGCCGGGGGCACGATCACCGCGTCGAAGTCGTTCGAGACAGCCACCTCGCCGGTGCTCGATCAGCGAGGGGCACCGGGAGCGGTGCAGCGCTTTCCCGACTCGCTGTCCGCAACGGTCGGCGTCGGCGTCAATGGCCGCTACGTCCTCAATCTGAACCCCTCGACCCGACCCGCCGTGGCCCCGAAGCGAGAGCGGTGGACCCTCACCTGCCGAGGCGCGACCGGCGAGGTGACGGGAACCCACTCCCTCTTCATCAAGCGGGGCAAGGTCAAGCAGCTGGACCTCAGCAGCGGCTGCTGACCCTTCCCTTCCTGCCTCTAGTGCAGGACCTCGCGCGAGTCGAGGTGGATCGAGACCTTGCGCTTGACGCGCTGCAGGGCGTTGTCGACCGTCTTCGTGTCGCACGCCAGCCGCTCGGCGATCTCCTCGTAGGAGCGACCGTCGAGATAACAGGTGAGTACCTCGCTCTCGAGCTCCGAGAGGACCGAGGTCAGGCACTCGACCAGGCTGCCGAGCTCCTCGGTGGAGATCACCTTGCTGGCCGGGCCCTCGACGGTCGAGCTGGGCAGGATCTCCTCGAGCGTCGACTCGCCGTCACCGGCCGCCGTCGGCGAGGTCGCGAAGCTCATCGACTGGTTCAGCGGC
>Ga0190275_10001653_pt1 | contig 16425 bp, 15 predicted proteins | sample Popmic550T_FD_133745 | JGI IMG/M metagenome (GOLD analysis project Ga0190275, IMG submission 133745) | Populus adjacent soil microbial communities from riparian zone of Yellowstone River, Montana, USA - 550 T | ecosystem: Environmental > Terrestrial > Soil > Riparian zone > Trees stand | place...
CGACGATGTGCTCGGCGCCGTGGACTCCCCAGATCTCGATCTCGGGCCCCAGCCATTCGAAGAGTTGTCCTGCCGAGCGGCCGGAAACGATGGATACCACTGCAAGCCGCTTCGCAAGCTCACCGAGGACCTCAGGCGCCCCTTCGACGGGCCTCGCGTCCGATGGAATCTCGACGATCCGGGAGATGGTGCCGTCGAAATCGAGAAACACCGCGGCCTTCTCCGGATTGGTAGCGGCCACTGCACGGAAATCGACGGTCATCTCATGAACCCTAGCCCTACCTAGACTGAGTCGATGGTTGTCCGATTTCTCCTGGTGGCTAGTGCGTTGCTCCTGGTCGGCTGTCGCTCGGACAGTGTGAGCCTTGACTATCGATACGAACAGGGAAGCGAGCTCGAATACGAGCTGGTTGCCACCGCGAAATCGAGTTGGGATATCGCAGGTCGCGGCGAAGGCTCGTACCGAGTCACGTTCGACGTCACCGAAGTCGTCGAATCAAGCAGCGATGAAGAAGCTGTCATCGAGATCTCCCTGACCCCCACCGAAGTCGTCGAGCGAGGTCTCCCCTCGCCGGGCAACAGTCCTCGAAGCTTCACGCTGCGCGTTGGTTCGAACGGTGAGGTGCTAGAGGTTCTCGCGGTGGACGATGTGCCCGCGGAGTCGCTCGATCCGGATCAGCTCGTGTTCATCGGCACCTACCGGCCCCCGTTGGCCCTCGATCCGGTAACCCTTCATGACACCTGGCGTAGCAGCCAGGAGGTCCAAGTGGGCCCCGTGTTTCAACAGGTGGAAACGCTGGGGACCCTGGAGGCCCTCGACCGTGACGGCCGGGGCAAATTCGCACGCATCGACTACATGGGCGACGGTCCACTCAGCTTCACGACGACCCTGCCACAGGGCACGGCCGAGCTGACCGGATCGGCCCAAACGACCACAGCCGCGATCTTCGATATCGACGACGGCGTCCTTCGCAGCTCGGACTCGACAACCGAAGGCACCTTCGAGGTAAGGGTAGTCCCAGCCCTAGGCGGAGCCCCAATAACAGGAACCCTGGACTTCCAACTGAACCTAGACCTAAACCCCCCAAGCAACTAGCCGAAGATACGGTCCCCGGAAACGGATCAAGGAACGCACAAGCCGATGCGCGCCAAAGGCAGAGCGACCCGAAGAACCGAGCCGGAAGTGGTTTAACTAGGCCCTAGGAGCGAGGACGGGTGCGCCCCGGGAGGGGGACTCTGGAGGCGCAGCGCCGCCGAAGGCGCCGCGAGCCGGAAGTAGCGGACCGGCGCGTCAGCGCCGGGAAGCGGGTCCCCCGGAGGGGCGAACCCGCCGCAGCGGAAAGGGCCGGTCGCGCGAGCCAGGCCGGGAGAGGCGCGCTATGTCTCGTCGGCCCCCACCACGATGTGCAGCGCGACCTGGGTCGAGAGATTGTCGGGCTTGGGCTTTACCTGCCACCCGTATCGCTCGGCCAGTCGCGCCGCCGCCTCTTCCGACTCCGCGTAGGACCAGAGAACTGTCGTCTCCTCGTAGGTGATCGATGCCGGGACCACGTTGATGACCTGATAGCCGAGCTCCTCGAGACGATCGGCCATCGTCTGATCGACGCCCGAGACGTTCGTACCGTTGAGAACCTGAACGGTCATCCCCTCGGTGATGAGAGGGACTTCCTCTTCCTCCTGTTCCTCCTTGGATTCCTCCGGCGTCTCTTCGGGCTCGACCGGAGTGGCCTCGGTTGTTGGTTCGCTGCGCGACTTGGGGTCTTCCGCATTGCTGACCACAGGACCCTTCGATGGGTCGAGCTCATCGTCCCCCAGCGCGCCGACACCGGCCCATACCGCCGCGATGCCTACCACCGTGACGAGAATCCAGGGCAGGGCATACCTGAGGATGGAGAGGTAATAGCGCCACTGCCGAGGAGAGGAATGCCTCCCCACTGCCTACCTCCCGGGTGATCCCACCACTAGCGCCGGTTAGCCTGGTACTCGGCGCCCAGCAGTCTGGCGACCCGTTGCTTCTGCCGATAGCTGCGCAGTCGCTTGAGTCGTTTGACCAGAATCGGGTCGTGGGCCATGGCTGCGGGGTTCTCGAGCAGCTCGTTGAGGACTTGGTAGTAGCGCGTCGCCGACATGTCGAATCGCTCGCTTATGGCCTGCTCCTTGACACCCGCGTGCTTCCACCAGGAGCGTTCGAAGTCGAGGATCTCGATTTCTCGCTGAGTCAGGTCTCGCTGAGTCAGATCGTCCATGGGCAACACTCTAAGCCCTGCTGAACTACAACCCTGTCATTTACAGAATTTCGGGCCGAGTTCGCCGGAAGAGTTTCGCGACTACGGGAAGAGGCCACGCGTGAGGTGGGCTTCGGCGACGCGGCCGACGCCGATCCAGTGGGCAGCTTGGCGCATAGTGAGGCCCTTCGACTTGTGGAGCTTGAAGACGTCGTTGAACGCTCCCTCCATGATCTGCTTGAGGCGGGCGTTGATCATCTCCTCGCTCCAGAAGTAAGCCTGCAGGTCCTGCACCCACTCGAAGTAGGACACCGTGACACCGCCGGCGTTGGCGAGGATGTCGGGGATCACGAAGACACCCCTGTCGTTTAGGACCTTGTCACCCTCGAACGTAATGGGTCCGTTGGCGGCCTCGACGAGGATGCTTGCCTTAACCCGGTCGGCGTTCCTGGAACTGATAACGCCCTCGATCGCTGCTGGAATGAGAACGTCGCACTCGACCTCGAGGAGCTCATCGTTGGTGATCGAATCGGCCCCCGGAAAGCCCACCACCGTTCCCGACTCTCGCTTGTAGCGGTTGATGGCTTCGGGGTCGAGTCCCTTCTCGCGGTAGAGGCCACCCTCGACATCCGAAACCGCGACCACCCGGCAACCGGAATCGTGCAACAGCTGCGCTCCGAAACCACCCACTTTCCCGTAGCCCTGAATCGCTATGGAGGCCTCTTCGATTGGGATGCCGAGTTTCCTGAGAGTCGAGAACACCATGTACATGACGCCGCGTGACGTGGCTCCTGCCCGGCCTCTCGATCCGCCGATGGCAACCGGCTTTCCGGTGACTACACCCGGCACCGAGTAGCCCTGGTTGATCGAGTAGGTATCCATGATCCAGGACATGATCTCTTCGTTCGTGTTCATGTCTGGGGCTGGGATGTCGCGCTCGGGTCCGATGAGCGGCAGGATCTCGCTTGCGTAGCGACGGGTCATGCGTTCGAGCTCGGCCCTCGACAGGTTCTTCGGATCGACCGACACTCCGCCCTTCGCGCCCCCAAATGGGATGTTCACGATGGCGCACTTCCAGGTCATCCACATGGCGAGCGCCTTCACCTCGTCGAGGTCGACCCCCGGGTAGTAACGAATGCCGCCCTTTGCGGGACCCCTCGTTACGTTGTGGTGCACTCGATAGCCCTGAACTACCTTCGTCGAACCATCGTCGCGCCGGAACGGCACGGCAACGATTAGCGCGCGTTTGGGAGAGCGAAGTGTTTCGTGAACCCCCGGAGCCAGTCCCATAAGCTCGGCGACCTCGTCCAGTTGTGCGAGCGCGGTTTCCCATGCGGAGTCGCCAACCGGCACGCGCTGTTCTTCCGCCAATAGCTCCGTGGCCAAGTCTTCTCCCTTAGAAGCAAACAGCCTTACGAGCCGGGTGTCGGATTCGAACCGACGGCCTAAGCTTTACAAGAGCTTTGCTCTACCAGACTGAGCTAACCCGGCATCTCACTGAGGGTACCCGCTTTACTGGCTCGTACCACCGTGCAAGTGACGGACCACGGGGACCTAGCTCATGCCGTCAGCGCGTTGCGCCGGGCTATATGGCGCTCGAGCTTGCGTTTGATGCGTTGCAGTGCGTTGTCGATGGATTTCACGTGACGGCCCAGCATGTCCGCAATCTGCTGGTAAGACCTCCCGTCGATGTAGTACTCGAGAACCTCGACCTCGAAAGGTGACAGCACCTCCCCCATCTGGGCTTTGATGGTGCGAACCTCCTCGGCGGAGATCACGAGCTGGGCGGGGTCCGCAACCTCGAGTGTCTCGATCGAGTCGCTAAGTGAACGGTCGTCTTCGTCTCCACCAGCAATCGGCCTGTTCAAAGAAACATAGGAGTTGAGCGGTTGATGTTTCTGGCGCCTGGCGGTCTTGATGGCAGTGATGATCTGGCGGGTAATGCAGAGTTCGGCAAAGGCTCGGAAAGCGGTGTTGTGCTCCGGTTCGAAATCTCGGATCGCCTTGTAGAGGCCGATCATCCCTTCTTGAACGATGTCTTCCTTGTCGGCTCCCGCGAGGAAGTACGATCGAGCCTTCGCCCGCGCGTAGTAACGGTATCTGGTCAGTAACACCTCGATGGCGCCGTCGTCTCCCGCGTGAGCGAGCTCGACCAGACCCTCATCTGTGTCTGTGAAGGCAGCCTCGTTAGACACTCACTTCTCCCACAAGCCGTTCCCCAAGGTAAGTCCGCGGTGACGCCTGGCACGTCGTTCGCGGGAGGTTAGAGCGTATCGGATGAGGCTCGCCTTCGGGCTATTTCGAACATTGCGATCGCTCCCGCCACACCAACATTCAGGGAATCCAACGACCCTTCGTGGGGGATACGCACCAGTTCGTCACATCTGTCGCGCACACCCTTCGACAAGCCCTTGTCCTCCGAGCCACATACGACACCGACAGGGGGCTCGGCGAGGTGCGTGGACCAGATGTCGTTCGTCCCTTCGGCATCGAGACCGAGAATCCACAGTCCTTCCGCTCGCGCCTTGTCGATCGCTGCACCCAGGTTGTGGACCCGAGCCACGGCGACGACCTCGGCTGCTCCGGCGGAGATGCGACGTACTGTGCCGGTGACGCTTACCGCCCGGTGGGTTGGAATTACGACGCCGTCAAAGCCGGCTCCGTCGGCGCTGCGAAGGAGCGACCCGAGATTGTGGGGATCCATGACGCCGTCGAGAAACAGCAACGCCGTGTCCGTACCGTCGAGCAGTTTCTCCAGCGGTGTGTAACGGTAGCGAGCCGTGATCGCGACGACACTCTGGTGATTGATTCCGCGCGCGAGATCCTCGATCTCGGAACGCGGAACAATACGCACGGGAACGCCAAGGGCATCGGCTCGGCGTCGAACCTCTCCCAGCGCGCCCCTCATGGTGGCCCCTTGGGCAATGAGGATTCGCTCGGGAACCGCGCCGGCGCGCAGCATTTCGACAACCGGTCGCCTGCCCGCAAGGACCGACGAGTCGTCGACGGGTTGGCGTTTCCTAGCCGGTGCCACTCACGCGCCACCGAGGCCCGGCCGGTGTGTCCTCGATCGAGACACCCAGTTGAGTCAGGCGATCGCGGATCTCATCGGCACGCGCGAATGCACTGTCGGAGCGAGCCGACTCTCGCAGCTCGAGCAGGTACTCGACGAGACCTGCGACGAGCCCGGAATCATCAGCCGGGGACTCGAGCCGGAAGTTCAAAACGCTTGTCAACTCGAGGAACACCTCAAGGATGCCGGCCAGCGACTTGCGCTCCGCCTCGTCTCCGCGCTGTGCCCCCTCGATCATCCTGTTGCCCTCTCGGACGAGGTCGTGAATCGCCGCGAAAGCCTCGGCAGAGTTGAGATCGTCGTCCATCGCTGCCAGGAAACGAGAGATGAACTCGGCTCCAACGCCCTCAGGAGCGGGGTCGCTCAGCACCCGGCGATAGGTTGACGAGGCCGTCGGCGCCTCGTCGCCGAGAGCATGCCAGGCGGCCTCCAGAAAAGTGCGCCACCGCTCGAGCGAACGGGCTGCATCGTCAAGGGTGTCGTCCGAAAACACGGCCTGACTACGAAGCGACGACGCAAGCATCCAGTATCGGGCCGTCTCGCCGCCGTACTGCTGGACGACATCGCGCGCGAGCACAATGTTGCCGATTGACTTCGACATCTTCTCCGACTCCATCTGAACGAGCCCCGCGTGAAGCCAGTAGTGCACGAACTCTCCGCCGAACAGTCCCTCAGCCTGAGCGAGCTCGTTCTCGTGATGGGGGAAGATCAGATCGCGCCCGCCTCCGTGGATGTCGAAGCCCATCCCGAGATACTTCGTCGACATTACCGAGCATTCGATGTGCCACCCGGGTCGGCCCGGCCCCCAGGGAGACTGCCATGCGGGTTCGCCTTCCTTGGCCGACTTCCACAGAGCGAAATCGAGGGGGTGCTCTTTCCCGGGACTCGGTTCGATTCGATCTCCTGCCCTCATATCGTCGAGTGAGCGCCCGGAGAGTTTGCCGTAACCATCGAACTTCTCGACCGCGTACCAGACGTTCCCCTCGGCCTCGTACGCGAGACCCTTGTCGATGAGGCCCTGGATGGCTTCGATCATTCCTTCGATGTGATCCGTCGCTCGCACCACCAACGAGGCGGGTTCGGTGCCCAGCGCGCTCATGTCCTCCTCGTACGCCTGCGCGTACTTGGTCGTCACACCCTCTGGTGGAATTCCCTCGACCTTCGCGCGCTCGATGATCTTGTCGTCCACGTCCGTGTAATTCATGACGTACGTCACGTCGTACCCGCGGTATTCGAAGTAGCGACGCAACTGGTCGTACCAGACGAGGGTGCGCGCATTGCCGACATGGATGAGGTTGTAAACCGTTGGCCCACACGCGTACATCGAGATGCGCCCCTCATCGCGCGGTTCGAGGTCGACCACCTCGCGTCGCCTGGATTCGTAGATCCGGATTGCCATTGGCTCAGACTAACTTTCCATGCTCGCCGAGTTCGCCAGCAGGACGACGGCCTGTGCGGCGATGCCCTCGCCGCGTCCGGTGAACCCCAGGCCGTCGGTCGTGGTCGCCTTGACCGACACCGCGTTGGGTTCGACCTTCAGCGCGCGAGCAAGGTTCACCTCCATCTCGTCCTTGAATGCGCCGAGCTTCGGATACTCGGCTATGACCGTGCAATCCACGTTTGTCACGAACCAACCGGTGTCACGCGCCCGCACTGCGGCGTCTGCCAGGATCGAAAGGCTCGACGCGTCCCTCCACTCATCCGTGGCGGGATAGAGCGCACCCAGGTCCCCCAGACCGGCCGCTCCGAGCAGCGCATCGGTTACCGCATGGCTCAGGACATCCGCATCGCTGTGTCCACCGAGCCCAGGTGCATCGGGAACTAGAACGCCGCCGATGATGAGCGGTCGATCTTCGTCGAACGCATGCGCGTCGAAGCCCGTGCCAACCCGGGTCACTGATCGCGACTCTTCAATATCGCCTGAGCGATCACGAAGTCCTCCGGATAGGTCAGTTTCATGTTGGCTCTGGTTGAGTGCACAACGACGACCCGGCCCCCGTAGCGCTCTATAAGTGACGCATCATCGGTCACCTCGACGCCCTCAGCTGCAGCCTTGTCGTGAGCCTGGACCAGAGCCTCGGTGCGAAAGCTCTGAGGAGTCTGCACGCGCCAGAGATGAGCACGGGTGAGGGTGGCGTCGACAACGTCGCCATCAACTCTCTTGAGGGTCTCGTCCAATGGCGTTGCGACGATCGCACCCTCGCCATCCGCAAGTGACGAGAGCGTTCGATCGATCATCTCAGAGGTAACGAAGGGACGTGCCGCGTCGTGAACGACCACGTATTCCGAGGTGACGTGTTGAAGGCCGTTGCGTACGGATTGCTGCCGGCTGGCACCGCCCGCGACGACCAGACACCGTTGGGCGTAAGTCGCCCCGATCCCGTCCACCGACTCCGCGGGTACGACGAGAACGATGGGATCGCATCCGAAAGCCGAGAGGACGTCGATCGACCAATCAACTAAAGGCCGGCCGCCGAGTTCCTGAAACTGCTTAAGTGTGGACCCGCGAGCTCGCTCGCCGCGTCCGCCCGCCGCGACGATCGCCGCAACCGAGCCGGTAACCCGGTCGGCTATCCCAGCACCTCGTCGAGCATCTTCTCGGCCTCCTCCTCGTTGCAATTCTTCGAGAAGGTCAACTCGGACACGAGAATCTGGCGCGCCTTGGTCAACATGCGCTTCTCGCCGGCGGACAGGCCCTTCTCGCGATCACGCTGGTGAAGGCTCCGAACCACGTCGGCCACCTGGTAGATGTCGCCCGACTTGAGCTTCTCGACGTTGGCCTTGAATCGACGGGACCAGTTCGTGGTGTTGATGGTTGGCTCGTTCTTCTTGAGAACCTTGAAGACTTTCGGCATTTCCTTGGCCGGGGTGATTGCGCGCAGGCCGACTTCCTCGGTCGAATCGATCGGCACCATCAGCGTCAGTTCGCCGTATGCGAGCTTCAGGATGAAGTAGTCCCGCTTCTCGCCCATGAGTTCACGCTTCTCGCGTTTCTCGATGATGGCTGCACCGTGATGCGGATAGACGACCTTGTCGCCGACTGCAAAGCTCACGCGAATTACCTCCTGCGATCCTGTTGACAGAGGCTCTCAGACAGGCGAAGAGTGATTCCGCGCAAGGTCTTGAGGGCCCGAAAGCCTGAGTGTCTTGGGTGGCCCAGGATACCACGACCGCCCGTTACTCAAGCTTGACCGCATCACTCGGGAGTCCTCGTCCTGGTACGTCGCTTGTCTTCGCACCGTCGTCGCGGGGCTCTCCTTGCGTAACGGCGCGCAGCGCGTGGGCGACGTCGGCCACCTCAATGATCTCGAGACCCGTCACCGCCGTCGTGGGCCCCCGCGGAACCAGAGCGCGGCGGAAACCCAACCGAGCGGCTTCCGCAAGTCGACGCGGGAGGCCCGGCACGCGCCGGACTTCACCGCCGAGTCCCACCTCGCCGATCGCGACGACGTCGTCGGCGACCGACTGATTTCGAGCGGCGGAATGAAGCGCGAGGCACAACGGGAGATCGGCCGCGGGCTCGCGGATCACGAAACCTCCTGCAGCGGCGACGAACAGATCCTTATCTCTCAGATTCAGCTCGGCTCGGCTGTGGAGCACGCCCACGAGCAGCGCCAGCCGCTTGGCGTCGACACCGATAGGAACGCGTCGGACGTTGGGCGGCGACCCGTCGACCACGAGCGACTGAAGCTCGACGAGCACCGGACGAGTTCCCTCGAGCCCGCTGAAAACAACCGAGCCGGACACACCCGTTCGTCTGTCGGCCAGAAGCATCGCCGAGGGATCTCCAACCGCCTCGAGACCCCGCTCGCCCATGGTGAAGACCCCCGTCTCGTCACACGATCCGAAGCGGTTCTTGGTCGCCCTGAGCAACCGCACAGTTCCCGTGCGCTCGCCCTCGAGCGATAGCACGGAATCGACGATGTGCTCGAGCGTCTTCGGTCCCGCAACCGATCCGTCCTTCGTGACATGGCCGACGAGGATGATGCAGGTGCCCTTCGCCTTTGCGTGGCGAACAAGCGCTGTGGCGCACTCTCGGACCTGCATGACCGAGCCTGGCGACTGGTCGAAGTCCGGGTTCTCGAGTGTCTGCACGGAGTCCACGACCAGTACATCGGGCCGCTCGGAGCTGGCCAGCGCGAGCACATCCGTCAAAGACGACGTCGCCGCAGCACGGAATTGCTCGCGCGCGACACCGAGCCGGGTAGCCCGAAGTGCCACCTGACCAATCGATTCCTCACCCGTAATCAGCAATGCCCGACGCTGTGAGCGGACCAGTCCATCCATCAACTGAAGGACGAGCGTCGACTTGCCGATCCCGGGTTCGCCGGCCAGCAACGAGACTCCGCCTGCGACCAGACCGCCTCCGACGACTCGATCGACCTCGGCGATCCCCGTGGAGAACCGCTCGACGTCGGAATGGCCGTCCGCCAGGGTCGTCACCTCGACTGCGGAGGAGCCTTCCGTCTGATTGACCTCGGATGCCGAGCTCCACTCGCCGCAGTCGGGACACCGCCCGAACCATCGGGGCGAGCTAAACCCGCAAGCCGTGCAGAAATGGACGTCGTGACGCTGTCTGGTAGCCATGGGATCACCGTATTCAGGCCCTGTGACACCAATGCTCGTCTCGGCGGAGGACCGATGGATCCCAGGCCCGATAGACGAGGTTGAGCCACGTCCCTCCGCTTGAAACCCTGACGGGCGACAATGAGCGGATGGAGGTCGAGAAGAGCCGAGGCGAGCCGGACGAGGTGCTGTACAGCTACCAGCCCGAGGGCAGCTTCACCCGCACCACGGGATGGCTCTTTGCCATCCTTCCGCTCATCGGGGTGCTGGCCGGACTCATCGATCTCTTCAGTGGCAGGTCCGCCGCCGTTGGTCTAATGACCATTGGTCTGGCCCTCGCTCTGGCCGGCCTCCTCTACCTGGGCTCGCGTTCTGTCGATCGAGCTCAGGAACGGATCAGGGTCGAGGTTCTATCGAACGGCGTCCTCCGCTTCCGCAACCTCATCGGCAGGGTCCGCGAGATCCCGATGGGGAGCGCTCAGTCGTTCGAGGTCAAGGACTTACGCGGCAAGCCCCGGCTCGTTTCGACACGGGGTGAGGCCGGAACCCGGCGCATGAATCTCCTCTCGGGTGACGTCGAGATCAGGGGGCGAACCGGGAATCGCCGCTCTCCTCATCTCACCGAAATAAGAGTGAAAGACGAGCGCGGAAAACGTCACGTCTTCAGGTTGTCGGGAGCCATGCCGGCTAAAGAGGTGCGCAGATTGAAGAAGACGATCGACGCCGTTCGAAAGAGCTGACTCTCACTGCATGGCGCGCCAGACCGTACGCGACCCCTCGCGCTTGACACGGCCTATCCCACCCGGATAGTGCCCACACGCGACGATGATGTCCTCGCCTTCGATGTCTTCAAGGACCGCCTTACGAGTCGCAACCGTCGATTCACGATCCACGTCGAACAGGTAGGTCCACTCGGGGTGATCGAGGAGGGCAGGATGGACCGCGACATCACCAAGGACGAGCGCCTTCGAGCCACGAGACTCGATTCGAATGCTCGAGTGCCCGGGGGTGTGTCCCGGCGTGGGAATCATGCTGATGCCGGGTGCGACCTCTGTGACCCCCTCGATCAGCACCAGGCTCCCAGCGCGCAGAAGTGGCACCAGAGGCCTCAGGACTCGATCCCGCTCCAGGGGATCGCGCCCTTCGACCCAGTTGAAGTCGCTGTGACTCGCGAGATAGCTCGCCCGTGGCCACAGCGGCCGGCCGTCCGTTGCGACCCAGCCGACATGGTCGATGTGGAGATGCGTGAGCACGCAGACATCGATCTCCTCTGGCTCGATGCCCAGATCGGCAAGCGCGGAGGGGAGCAGACCTTGGGCATCCGGAAGAAAGGATCCACCCGGAGGTCCGACGCCCGCATCGACGAGAACAAGGTGCCGGTCGGAACGCAGTAGAAAGCAACCGAAGGGCGGACGCCACACCGCATCCTCGAACAGCTCAGGGTAGAGACTCCGGTAGGGATCCCAAGCCTCAGCCGGTACGTCCGGGAACACGTCGGCGAAGGGACCGATCACACCGTGTGTGTCGACGAGAACGATCAGTTCGAAGTCACCGATGCGAGTTCCCAAGTGTTTCTCCCTGTGCCAGTGGCCCCCAGGGGGCCACTGGCACATCCGCAAGTCCTCTAAGAATTACTCGGCAGTGCGCAATGCAACGGCTGGAGCGACGCGTGACGCCTGCTGCGCAGGCCAGGCCGTGGCGACGAGGGACGCGAGCAGAGCGGCGCTTGTCAGCAGCAACACATTGCCCCAGGGAACCTGGAAGCTGATCCCTTCGCCGAAATCGCCGTTTGCGAACAGTTGCGATGCGGTAACGAGGGCAAGTGCCGTTCCGACAACGATGCCCTCAAGCGCCACGAATCCAGATTCGAGCAGAAACGCCACGCGCACCTTCGGGGACACAAAGCCCAGAGAGCGCAGGACGCCGATCTCGCGCCGGCGCTCCCGCACCGAGCGAACCATAACGACACCTAGTCCCGCGATGCCGACGATGAGGCCGAGTGCCAGATACGCCTGCATCAGGTTGAAGAACTGCAACTGGATGCTGAATTGCTCGTCGACGAGCGCCCGGAAGGTGTCGGCCTCGACTCCGTTCGCCAGGAAATCTCCCTGTAGTGTCCTGCCGAGCTCACGCGCCTCCGCTTCCGACCCCGAGGTATCAACGTAGAAGCGTGACGCGACCGTTCGTTCACCGAACAGGTCACGCGCCGATTCCTCAGAAAGAAATCCGCCGGCGAACGTGCTGTCCGAGGCGAGCATTCCAATTACCCTGCGCTCGGTCTCGGCGCCCGTGACCGGATCGACGACCCTCATCGTGTCGCCGGCCTCAATGATGCTGGCCGGCGGCCCGCCTTCTCCTTGGAGAAAGAAACTGCTGATGATGATGGTGTTGGGATCGGTCAACATCTCGTCCCAGACGGCTCCATCGGTATCGAACTCGTCGGCGCGCTCTTCGAGAGTGGGTGGACCCTGTTGAACGAGCTGCTCGCTCGCCCCCGTGATGGGCCACGCCTCAGGCTCGTCAAAGCCATCGGGCTGGAACAACGCCTGGCCGGGGAACAGCGGGGCAACCGTCTCGACCCCATCGACGGATTCGAGTTCGTCCGTCGTGGGTGGGTTCGACCTGCTCGCGCTGACCACCAGATCAAAACCGCCGCGCTCATCGTCCGTGAAGTTCACGACCTGTCCGTTGAACGAGGTCGACATCGACGAGAGGAACACCATCGTGAAAATCACCAGCGAGTACATACCGAGCGTCAGACCGGTTCGGAACTTGCGCGCGAGCGGATATGCGAGACCAAGGCGAAGCGGGAGGCGAGAAGCTGCGATTCTCCGGAGCGTGCTTCCGAAGGTCTCGTGACTCTGACTCAAGAGGGTTACCGCAGAGAAGACGAGCAGCACGCCCGAGACGACGAACGCAAAGATATCGCCGTTCTCGTAGAAGGCACCGTCGGTGAGGGTATTGCCGAAGATCCCCCACAGCAGCGAGACGCCCGCCGATACCAGCAGGGCCGTGCGGCGTCCGATTGTGCGCCCGAGGAGTGGCATCACGCCAAAGGCGATCATCGGCACGCCGACGATGCTTGCGAACCATGCTCCGGCACTGTTCAATCCGGTGGCGAGCAAGGCGCCACCGAGCGCGGCAACCACGATTCCGGCCGCGACCGATCGCTTGCGTACCTTGGCGAGCTTCGGCTCTTGCAGATCGCGGATGGCGGCGATGATGTTGATGCGGCTGATTCGAATACTCGTGAACGCGATTGTCGCGAGGGCGATAAGCAGTCCGATGCAGAGGCCGCCGATGATGCTGGCCGGCTCGGCGGCAAACTGGAGGTTCAATCCGAAGTCACCTGCACCACTGAAGATGGGTGCGGCCAGCCTCACGATGGCCCAGCCCACTCCGATACCCAAGACCGCTCCAACGATGCTCGCGACGACGGCGTAGAGCGATCCCTCGATGATGAACGCCCGCACTAGGTCACTGCGCCGCATTCCCACGGCGCGCAACATGCCCAGTTGGGACTTCCGCTCTTCAGCCAGCATCACGAAGATGTTCACGAGCAACAGGATGCCCGCGACGATCGCAAACGAGCCGATGGCGATGAACAGCTGACTGAATTCGTCGCCGGCGGCTTCGGCCTCGTCGAGCATGTCCTCCTTGACGGGCTCTACTCGGAATCCGGCGCCGAGCTCGTCCTCGATGAGCCTGGTCACACCAGGGGTGTAGTCGGCGCCGTCCTCCACTCCACCCCTGTTCGAGATGAGAACCGAGGTCTGAGGCGGCGCTACGTCCTGTGACAGCTCGCCACCGATCGATTCTTCGAAGGTTCCGGGTGCGACAAACGCGTTCGCCGATTCGGTCTCGAACCCGCGCCAGTATCCGGCCACCCCGAGGCGCGGAAGCACTTGTGTTACTTCCAGATCCAACTCCTGGCCGTAGAGGTATCCGATGACGTCGTCACCGGTCTCGACGTCGAGGGTTTCGGCGAGGTCCTCGGTTATCGCGACCTCGCCGTCCCCCGGAGTCGAGCCGCTGATTCCTGTAGCGGCGGGGTCCGACCCGAAGCTGCGGGCGTCATCGAAGTCGACCTCGATGAGCTGCGCGCCCGGCTCGGCGATCGGGTCGCCGCCCGCGGTGGCAACCGTGGCCGAGGCGCTGGTTATCGACAGAACGCCGTCGATTCGATCGTCCTCGAGTCCTGAAATGGCCGACTCGATACGCGTCGCCTCGTCGGCATCGGATGTCACAACGACTTCATCGACGGGTCCGAGCTGCGTCGTCGCCGACGCTCGAATCGAGGAGTCGAGTGTGTCGCCGACGATGAAGCTGCCGGTGATGAGAGCGGTACCGAGGAGCGATCCGGCGATGACGAGAACCGTTTCTCCCGGTCGGCGAGTCGCGTCCCTGAAGGCAAGGCGGCGCAGAATGGAGCGGCGCAGAGCCACGAACGAGACGGCCAGGAGCGCGAGCGCGGCCAGGATCAAGAGCATGGGAAGACCCGATGGATTCATAGGGGCCTCCTCAGCGGACCGGAACTGCTGATTCGGTGGACTCGATCGCCCCGTCCCGCATCCGGATCAGCTTCTGAGCACTCGCTCCTATTGCAGCGTCGTGAGTGACGAGGACCACCGTAAGGCCCTCGGCGTTCAGCTCGTTCAGCAGATCCAGCACGGATGCGGCGGTCTCGGAGTCGAGGTTCCCGGTCGGCTCGTCCGCCCAGACGATGGCCGGCCGGCCGGCAAGGGCTCGCGCGATCGTCACTCGCTGTTGCTCTCCCCCGGACAGCTCGTTTGGCCGGTGGCTCTTTCGGTGCCCGAGCCCAACTCGCTCGAGCGTCTCCTCTGCTCGCCGCCGGGCGTCCGCCGGCGAGCTGCCTGCGAGCAACAGGGGGAGCTCGACGTTCTCGGCCGCCGTGAACACGGATATGAGATTGAAGGCTTGGAAGATGAAACCCATCCGCTCGGCGCGGTGACGCGTCCGTTTCGCGTCGGAGAGGCTATGGATGTCGAGGCCCTCGACGATCACGCGACCGCCGCTGAGGTTGTCCAACCCTGATAGACAGTTCAAAAGCGTCGTCTTGCCGGAGCCCGAGGGACCCATCACGGCAAGAAACTCGCCCGGACGGATCCGCAGGTCGAGGTCGACGAGGGCCGCCACGCTGCCGGCGCCAGTCCGGTAGATCTTCTGCACACCCTCGGCGACGAGGATGTCGTCGTAGCTGTTTTGCACCATTGCTCCTTCGGTCGGGACCTGTCTGTCCCCCACGGGAAGTATAGGAACGGACCAAGCCCAATCCATCGGTCGGAGGGGCGAAAGGGTCACTGGGTGCCTCATACCTGAGGATGACCGGATCTAGGGGACATCCCCAGGGTCATCCCCGATGTCGATGTGGGTCGGATTGACTAGTCATAAAAGGCAAGTAACTTGTTGGTCAGCGAAGCGAGTTTGTAGGGGGTTGCCCTCGAGGGGGCATGACGAAAGGGGGTCAGGGTTGATCCGTTTTGGGCGGAGAACGACGCGCGTACACATCCTTGCACTGGGCGGCGCGGTGGTCATGCTGCTAGGTGTGGTGAACGTGCCGGCGACAGGGAAGCAACAAGCACCTCCCAAGTCGCCGGCACTTTTTGATTTTCAGGGCGAGGTTCACGACGAACACGCCGACATCGACAACCGGGCCGGCACCCGAAGGCCGACAGCAACACAAAAAGCTGCGGTCGGAAGGCTGGGGGCCGAGGTGAGCTGGAACAGGTTCGGCACTCCCCGGTCTCTTATCAAACACGGCGGCTTCCTTGCGACCGGTCTGGGGGCAGACGCCGAGGCCGCCGCCCGGCGATTCCTCACCGTCAACAGTGCTCTGTTCGGTCTGTCCGGCAGTGAAGTCGCTGCACTCGACGTGAGAAGGCACGCTCGTATGGGCAAAGCATCCTCGGTCACGTTCCAGCAGAGCTTCGGAGGTCTCGACGCATCGCCCGACGGTCTCGTCACTGTCGGCGTCAAGGGCGGCAGGGTTGCATTCGTGTCGTCCTCCCTCGCCACGAGCCAGGGCGCGCTCGACTCCGCCGAGTTGAGCGCGAAGGAGGCGCTTCTCATCGCGGCCGGTGACGCAGAGCTCGGCGTCGATTCGAGTGATATCGAGAGCAGTGGCAGAGCACGAGGTTGGACCCGCTTCAAGTCGGACGAGTTGACTCACACGCAGCTCGCCCGTTTGGTAGCGGTGCCCACACCCACCGGTGGAGTGCGCTCTGCCTATCAAACCTTCGTAATCAACAATGTCGCGGAGCCCATCGCCTACACCCACTACATCGATGCAGTCACGGGCGGCGTGCTCATTCGCAGTCACGCGGTCGACCACCTGCAGGCGGACGACCCCTCTCGCTGGACCGTCTTCGAGAACACGCCGCCGATGGACTACTCGTCGACGGACAGCCGGGTCCTGTGGTGCTGGACCGCATCCTCCCCGGACTGTGACCTCATCCTGGCGAACGATGCAGCGCGAGTCCCTTGGGACGTCGACGCACGTACGGGCACGCCGACCCTCACGTCGCGCGGCAACAACGCACG
>Ga0190275_10001654_pt1 | contig 16424 bp, 15 predicted proteins | sample Popmic550T_FD_133745 | JGI IMG/M metagenome (GOLD analysis project Ga0190275, IMG submission 133745) | Populus adjacent soil microbial communities from riparian zone of Yellowstone River, Montana, USA - 550 T | ecosystem: Environmental > Terrestrial > Soil > Riparian zone > Trees stand | place...
CGCCATCGGTCGTCCCGCGGGAGCAGGCGATCGAGCGCATCCGCGAGGTCGTCATCGGACCCGGCCCCGAGCTCAACGACCACGACCCCCGCGGTGGCGTGCGGCACGTAGATCGTGAGCAGGCCATCGGTGGCGTTGACGTCGGACAGGAACGCGGCGCACTCGGGCGTCAGGTCGACCAGACCGCGACTGCTGCCGGACTCGACGCTGAACTCGCGGTGATCCATCGGCCTACGGGACCCCGTAGCTGTGCTCGCCGACGATGAACAGGCCAGCGCCGATGTACGTGAACAGCACGCCAACGAAGCCCAGCACCACCAGCCAGGGCGCGAGGGCCGCCAGCCGGTCGCGCCGTCCGGCAACGTGGAGGTAGGCGCCGAACACGAGCCAGGTGGCCGCGGCGGCCAGCTCCTTTGGATCGTTGCTCCAGTACGAGCGCCACGCGAGGTTGGCCCACACCGACCCGAGGGCGATCGCCAGCGTCAGGATCGGGAAGCCGATGAGCACGGCTCGGTGCGTGACGATCCGTGCGGCGTCCGCGCTCGGCAGCAGGGCGATGCGGTCGGTGGCCGCCCGCTGGGCCAGCTCCCCGAGCGCCGAGATGAACGCGACGCCGGCGACCGCGTAGGCGGCGACCGCCGCTCCGACGTGCACCGTCAGCAGCAATGGCTGCTGCAGCGCCGGCACGAGCGGCTGGATGCTATCGTCACGCCCGAGGCCGAAGCCCACCAGCGCCGCGGCGAGCAGCGCGATCAGCGGCCCGAAGCCGGAGATCGGATGCGTGTGTGCCATCGCCAGGTGGACGACCAGCACGGCGGCGCCGAAGGCGATGCTGAACTCGTGGAGGTTCGACCACGGCGCGTGGCCGGTGGCGATCGTGCGCAGAACGAGGGCGATGGCCAGCAGCCCGACGGCCGCCGTCAGCGCCCAGCCGACCGGGGCCGGGACAGCAGGTCGCGAGGGTTCGCCGATCGAGGGGCCACTCGCGACGAGCGGCTCCGCGGCGCGCGCGCCGAGCAGCATGACCGCGAGGCCGCCGGTCCCGATGACCAGCAGCAGCGCGAGGGCGGCGACGAGGAGGACGGGGATGAGCGTGGTCATGGATCGATCCGGTCGCTGCGGCCGGCCGGTGCCGGCGGCTCAGCCGGCGAGGGCGGCGTCGGCGGCACCCGTCCGGGTGCCGCATCGGTAGCAGGACGCGTCGCCGGCGGTCAGGGTTGCCCCGCAGTTCACGCAGTCCAGGGTGAGGTCACGCTCGCACTTCGCGCAGAAGCGAGCGCCGGCCGGGTACTGCAGGCCATCGAAGGCGCAGTAGGGGACGCCGCGCGGGGCCTCGCCCAGGGCTGCAACCTCGTCACCCGCCGTCGGTCCGGGAAGCGCGACGACCGGGGCAGGGGCGTGGCCATCGGCGATGCCGACCTGGCTCACGCGCAGGTAGCCGACGACCAGCCACAGCACGTACAGGCCGACGAGGCCGACGAGCATCCACGGGAAGAGCGTCGCGATCGCCCCGAGGCTCTCGGACGACACCCACTCGATGATGTCGCGAATCAGCTCCATGCGGGGCCGATTCTAGCATCGGCCCGGATGCCGTCGGAGCTGCGCTACACTCCGCCGAACACGCCACATCCGGAGGCTGATGCCGCGCCCGCGCCTTGATCCGCGAACGCCGCTGACCGAGCTGCACGTCCATCTCGGAGCGGCGGTCACCCCGGCCATCATGTGGGGCATCGCCCACGCGCAGGGGATCCGGCTGCCGACCAAGGACTACTGGGCGTTCCGCGACCTGATCACGGTCGGACGCCGGCGCCGGGGCTTCGCCGCCTACCTCGAGCTCTTCCACTGGACCGAGCTGATCCAGTCCAGTCCGACCGCCGTGGAGCGCAGTGTGTACGAGGTCATCGGCGGCGCCTACCGCAAGAACAACGTCACCCAGCTCGAGCTGCGCTTCAACCCGATGAAGCGGAACCGCGGTGGCGAGCAGGACCTCGACCACATCATCGCTGCGGCGGTGCGCGGCATGGACCGCGCGGTGCTCGAGTACCCGCAGGTCCGCGCCGGGCTGATCTTCTGCCTCGACCGCGGGTTCAGCCGGGAGCTGAACGAGATCATCGCTGCCAAGGCGATCGCCTGGCAGAGCCGCGGCGTGGTGGGCATCGACATGGCCGGGCCCGTCGTCGATCGGTTCCGATTCGCCGACTATGCCGAGATCTACGCCGCCTGCCGGCGGGCGGGCCTCGGCCTCACGGTGCACGCCGGCGAAACCGGAGGGCCCGAGGAGGTGCGCGAGGCGCTCGAGCAGCTCGAGCCGGACCGCATCGGCCACGGTGTCCGCGCCGCCGACGACCCCGAGGTGCTGGACATGCTGAGCGAACGTGGAACGGTGCTGGAGGTGTGCCCCAGCTCGAACCTCAACACCCGCGTGCTGTCGAGCGTTGCCGAGGTGCGTCGGACGGTCCGAGCGCTCCTCGACCACGACGTGCGATTCACGATCAGCACCGACGGCCCGGAGATGCTGCGCTCGTACCTGCGGGACGAGCTGCTGATGCTGCTCAGGCACGAGATCCTGTCGCTCGACGAGATCGAGCGGGCCATTGGCGTCGCCAGCGACGCCAGCTTCCTGGATCGCGCACCGACGATCGACAGCTCGGTCAGGCGGCGCGACAAGGGGGGAAATGGCCGCGCGGCGATGCCCATCGGAGCCGGCAGCTAGGCCCGTATACTGCCGGCCGTGTCATCGATCTGGCGTCCGGTTCGCGAGCGTGCCCCAGCCCGGAGCCTGATGGTCGTGGTCGCCCACCCCGGCGACGAGGCGTTCGGCTTCGCCGGCGCGATCGCCTCCGCCGCAACCCAGGGCGCCTACGTGGTCGTCGTGTGCGTCACCCGTGGCTGGTTCGATCCGCGGCTCACCGTCGCCTCGCCACTGCCGGGTGGCAAGAACCGGGACGTGAAGGACGCCGCCATCAACTGGCGTAACCTCGACACCGTCCGCGAGGACGAGCTGCGTCGTTCGGTCGCGCTGCTCGGCGTGCGCGTGGTGCGCATGCTCGACTACGCGGAGGGCGAGCTCGATCGTGTCGACATGGATCAGCTGGTGTCGCGGATCGTGGAGCCGATCCGCATGCATCGGCCCGAGGTGATCCTGACGTTCGGGCCGGACGGAATCACCGGCGACACCGATCACGTCGTCCTGTCCAAGGCGGTGAGCGCGGCGTACCGCCTGGCGGGGGAGCCCCTGGCCTTCGAGGACGACATCGAGGAAGACCAGGTGGCGTGGCGCGCGGCCAAGCTCTATCACCTCGTCGTCCCGCAGGAGCAGGTGGCCGAGCTGCTCGGGGACCGGGCTCCGTCCGACGGGTTCGGCTCGTCCGCGGAGCCGACGATCGCCCTCGAGCTCGGCGAGCTGGCGCAGCTGAAGCTCGCGGCCATCACCCGCCATGTCTCACAGACCGGGTCGTCGGGACCGTTCCACGACTGGGATCCGTCGGCGCGTGAAGCCTGGCTGTCGACGGAGCACTATCGTCTCGCCGCATCGGCGCTCGGCCGGCCGGCCGAGGGAGAGTCGTCCCTGTTCGACGGGCTGCCGTAGGCTTCCGACCGGCGCTCTGAAGTCCGAAGCGACCTCTGCTACGCTCAGCGGGCCGCATCGGTCCCGTAGAAGGAGCTCCGAGCACCCTTCATGCCCAACCAGCTGACTGACGAAAACATCCTCGCCGCCCTCGGCGGGGTGAAGGATCCCGAGATCGGGCGTGACCTCGTCTCGCTCGGCATGGTGAAGAACGTCACGATCGACGGCGGCGTCGTCGATCTGACCGTCGAGCTCACGACGCCGGCCTGCCCGCTCAAGGCGACGATCGAGAACGACATCGTCGAGGCGCTGACGCCGCTCGGCGCCGATCTCGTGCGCGTCGACTGGGCGAGCAACGTGAAGCGCAGCTTCGGCGGCCCGGCCGCCGACCTCATTCCAGGGGTGAAGAACACGATCGCGGTTGCGTCCGGCAAGGGCGGGGTCGGGAAGTCGACCGTCGCAGTCAACCTGGCGGTCAGCCTGGCGCGCGACGGTGCCCGGGTCGGCCTGCTCGATGCCGACATCACGGGTCCGAACGTTCCGCTGATGATGGGAACGCAGGGCGCTCACGTCACCGGCAGCGGCGGCAAGCCGAACCCGGTCGTCAGCCACGGCGTGAAGATGATGAGCATCCAGTACTTCCTCCAGGCCGATGCGCCCGTCATCTGGCGTGGGCCGCTCATCCACAGCGCCATCGCCCAGTTCCTGCGCGACGTGGAGTGGGGAGACCTCGATTACCTCGTCATCGACCTGCCGCCGGGGACCGGCGATGCCGCCCTGTCGCTCAGCCAGCTCATTCCGCTGACCGGCGCGGTGATCGTCACGACGCCGCAGGAGGTGAGCCTGCTCGATGCGCGCAAGGCGGTCGGCATGTTCACGAAGGTCAACGTGCGGACGCTCGGCGTGATCGAGAACATGTCGGGCTTCGTCTGTCCCGACTGCGGCACTGAGCACGACATCTTCGGGACCGGAGGCGCGGACAAGTTCGCCCGCGAGCTCGAGCTCGACGTGCTCGGCAGGATCCCGATCGAGCCCGGGGTCCGGGCCGGCGGCGACGCGGGCGTGCCGATCACCTCGAGTCAGTATCCCGGCGGCGACACGTCGCCGGCGGCGCAGGCGCTCCGCGGCGTCGCACGGGCGGTCGCGGGTCGCGTCAGCGTGCTGGCCGCCCCGGTCGCCATCGGCACCGGAGTCGCCTGAACCGCACCCGCAGAGTACCGATGGTCCGGCATCCGCGAATCCGCGCGGGGGATTGCCTGCCCGGCGGCTGATCGCCAGAATCGGGCCCATGCGAATCGCGGTCATGGGTGACATCCACGCCAACCTCCCTGCCCTGCGGGCGGTGATCGACGACGTGGCGAAGATCGGTGCCGAGGCGCTCTACTGCGTCGGCGACGTGGTCGGTCGCGGGCCGCATCCCAACGAGGTGGTGGAGGAGCTGCGGCGCCTCGAGATCCCCACGGTCCAGGGCAACTGGGACGAGGCGGTCGGCATGGACCGCGAGCAGACAGGCGCCGCCTTCGCGACCGGCGACGCGGAGGCCGAGGGGAACGCGTCGATGCGCTGGACGGCCGAGACGATGGCCGATGAGAACCGCGCCTGGCTGCGGCAGCTGCCGCAGACCCTGCGCCTCACGATGGCCGGTCGTTCGGTCTACCTCTTCCACGGCTCTCCGCTGAAAGAGAACGAGTACCTGTGGGCGTCGAGACCGTCTCGCGTGCTGGCGCGCATCGCGAGCGACGAGGCCGATGACCTGTTCGCGTTCGGCCACACCCACGAGGCGTTCCACCGGGTGGTCGGACAGGCGCACTTCGTGGCCGTCGGATCCGTCGGCTGCGGCACGGAGGGCGACGCACGGGCCCGCTACGCGGTCGTGTACTTCGGCGAGCCGGACATCGCGGTCGGCTTCCGCTCCGTCGACTACGACCACGTGTCGGTCGTGCGCGACATGGCCGCTGCCGGGCTGTCGGTCGACCTCCTCCGCGAGCCGCCGGCCGTCCACCCGCACGTGCCGAACGAGCCGACCCGGATCTAGCTCCCCGACGTCAGCCGGTCGTCTTTCAGGCGTTGGCGCGCAACGCCGCTCGGACCGATCCCTCGCAGAAGGCCCGTTCGACTGAGGTGACTCGGATGCGCGCGACCTCGGCGGCATCCAGGCCGACGGCGCTCTCGAGGAGCGCCAGCTCCCTCGCGAGGCGGCTGCCAGTGGTGACCGGATCGTCGTCGCCGACCACCACGGCGCAGCCGGCGTCGACGAACCCGCGGACCGGGTGGCGGTCGTAGGACTCGGCCGCCCCGGTCAGGACGTTCGACGTCGGGCACACCTCGAAGCAGACTCCCTCCTCGACGGCCCAGCGCAGGAGCGCCGGGTCCTCGGCGGCGCGCGAGCCATGGCCGATGCGGCGAACGCCCAGGACGTCCACGGCCTCGCGAACGGCCGACGCAGGCCCGGCCTCGGCGGCATGCGCGGTCAGCCCCAGGCCGGCGGCGCGAGCGATGTCGAACGGCGTCCGCATCGGCTCGAGGGCCGGCAGCAGCAGCTCGTCGCCGGCGACGTCGAAGCCGACCACCCCCCGACCGGCGAACCGCGCCGCTGCCTGCGCCACGGCGGCGTTCGTCTCGGCATCGTGGTTGCGCAGGACGCAGACGACGAGCCCGGCGTCGACGTGCCGGCCCTCCGCCCCGGCGCGGATGCCCTCGCAGGCCGCGCCGACCACCTCGTCCAGCGACATGCCCCGCCCGGCGTGCGTCGCCGGGCCGAACCGCAGCTCCAGGTACCGCGTCCCGTCCCGCGCCGCATCCTCCACCGCCTCGGTCACGATGCGGGTGACCGCCTCGGGTGTCGCAAAGAGCGGGTAGGCGTGCGCCACGTGCTCCAGGAACGTGGTCAGCGTGCCGGCCTCGCGCATCTCGAGCGCGGCCGCCCAGCCCCCGGATGGTGCCGGCAGGCCGAGGCCATCGGCCAGCTCGGCCGCGGTCGCGGGTCGAACCGAGCCCTCGAGGTGCGAGTGGAGGTTGATGCCGCCGGTACTCCCCGTCACAGGGCCAGGGCGACGGCGGTCCGCAGGGCGACCTCGATGCTGTGGTGCCACCCGGCCGCGAGCTGGTCGTGGGCGTCGTACACGCTCTTGCCCTCGACCAGGTTGCTCGAGACCGAGCAGATCATCCCGGCGCGAAGTCCACGCTGGCGCGCCACCACGAACAGCGCCGAGCTCTCCATCTCGACGTTGAGCATCCCGAGCGCGGACATCTGCTGCGTCCACTCCGGGGACTCCGCGTAGAAGGCGTCGTCGGTGACGTTCAGCCCGGCGTGGACGGCAAACTCCTTGCCCTCGGCCTCGCGTCGCGCCTCCTCGACGAGTCGCGCGGTGATGTCGAGATCGGGAACGGCGGGATAGCCCTTCGGCACGTAGCCATCCGACGTTCCGTCGTTGCGGAACGAGCCCTCGCTGATGACGAGGTCGCCTGGGTTGATGCCCGGCTGCAATGCCCCGGTGCTGCCGACCCGGATGAAGGAGGTGACCCCGACGCGCGCCAGCTCCTCCACCGCGATCGCTGTCGAGGGGCAGCCCATGCCGGTGGACGTGGCGGTGACGGAATGGCCCCGGTAGGTGCCGACCATCGTGCGGTGCTCGCGCTTGTGGGCGATCTCGCGGACGTCGGCGAGATGCTCCGCGATCAGCGGCACGCGGAACGGGTCGCCGGGCAGCAGTGCGATCGTGCTGACCTCGCCGGGGGCGACGCCGATGTGGAACTGCCGGACGCCCTGGCCGACCTGGCTCTTGTCGAGGGTCGCATCGGCCATCAGGCGTGCGACTCCTTCACATAGGGTCTGCCGACCGCTGCCGGGGCGATGCTGCGTCCGACCACGCCGGCCAGGATGACGATCGTGACGATGTATGGGAGCGCGCCGTATACCTGGCTCGGGATGGCGGCCATGATCGGCCCGAGGTCGGCATATTCCACGCCGGGCGGGCGGATGCGGACGGCCTGGCCAAACGCGCCGGAGTAGGCGAACAGGAGTGCGGCTCCGAACGCACCGATCGGCGTCCAGCGACCAAAGATCACGGCCGCGAGGGCGATGTAGCCGCGGTTGGCGGTCATCTGGTTCTGGAACGAACTGGTCCCCTCGAGGGTCAGATAGGCGCCGGCCAGGCCGGCGAAGATGCCGGCGATGATGACGTTGCGGTACCGCAGGCGGATGACGTTGACACCAACGGTGTCCGCCGCTCGCGGGTGCTCGCCGACGGCCCGCGTGCGCAGCCCCCAGCGCGACCGGAACAGGAGGACCTGAAGCACGATCACCAGGATCACGACGGACATCGCGATCGGCCCCTGCTCGACGAACATCTCGACGATCCAGCCCACCACCGGGAAGTCGGCGACCTCCTGCGGGATCCGGAAGGTCGAGAACGTCCCGGCACCCAGCCGCGGGTTCGGGGTGATGAGCACCCGGTTGAGGTATCCGGTGAGGCCGATGGCGGCGACGTTGATGATCACGCCGCTGATGATCTGGTCCGTGGCGATCGTGATCGAGAGCCACGCGTGGAGTGCGGACAGGAGCATCGCGACCACGATCGCCGCCAGCACTCCGGCGAGCAGGGCCGGGGTGATGCCGAAGACGCCGAAGCCCTCGACGGGGCCCATGGCCTGGTGCACGAGCCCGGCGATCAGGAATCCGGCGAAGGCTCCCGACAGCATCATGCCCTCGATGCCGATGTTCACGATCCCGGACCGCTCGTTCATGATCCCGCACATCGCCCCGAGCGCGATCGGGGCGGACAGGCCGAGGACGATCGGCGCGATCCCCGGCGTGACCTCGATCACGTAGCCCAGGAACTGGAAGATGATCCCCAGGATCGGGATTCCGTACAGGACATCCATCAGGTCGGGCTCCCGCTGCCGTAGCTCTTCGTGACCGTCTGGAGCTCATCGGGCTCGGCGCTCTCCGCGCGGATGCGAAGCAGACGACGGATGACGACGTCCGTCGCGAGGAACAGGAGAATCAGGGCCTGGATGACGTCGATGATCTCCACCGGGATGCCCGCCTCGATCTGCATGAGCCCGGAGCCTGCCCGCATCGCGCCGAACACCAGCGCCGCCGCCATGATGCCGAACGGGTTGGCGCGACCCAGGAGGGCAATGGAGATCGAGTCGAAGCCGATGGATGTGCCGTACGACGGCGTCATGAAGTGGCTGATGCCCAGGATCTGGCCCGCACCGGCGAGCCCCGCCAGCAGGCCGCACAGCGACATCGTCAGGATCGTGATCAGCGCGGGATGCATGCCCGCGTAACGTGCGGCGTCCGGGTTGGCGCCGACGGTCCGGATCTCGAATCCGAGCGTGGAGCGCCACAGAAGCCACCACACCACCGGCACCAGGGCGAAGGCGATCAGCACGCCCAGGTGGATCGTCGTGCCCTCGAAGGCCGGAAGCTCGGAATTCCCCAGGACCCCGGTGCGAGAGAACCCGAATCCCGGGGCCTCGAGCGGACCGGTGACCAGGTACCCGATGATCGCGCCGGCGATCGTGTTCAGCATGATGGTCGTCACCACCTCGTGCGCGCCCGTCCAGGCCTTGAGCGCACCCGGGATGAATCCCCACGCCGCCCCGAGCAACGCCCCCGACAGGATCGCGATCGGGATCGCGGCGATCGCCGGAGCGCCGGCCATCCACGCACCGACGGCGGCCGAGCCAATCCCGCCCATCAGGAACTGGCCCTGCGCGCCGATGTTGAAGAGCCCGGCCTTGAAGGCGAGTCCCACGGCCATGCCACCGAGGATCAGTGGCGTGGCGCTGGCGATCGTGAAGAGGATGCCGCGCACGCTGCCGAACGCGCCCTCGAACATGTTCCCGTACGCCTGCAGCGGCAGCATCAGGTCGAGCGGCCCAGAGGCCATGCTCGAGAGGCTGATGATGATCGCGCCGACGATCAGCGCGCCGAGGACGGCCACGGCGGGCACCGCGGCCAGTCGCAGCAGCCGGCGCAGCAACGGCGCCTCGGCCCTTCGCTTGGCCTCGATCGCGGTCACGATGCCTGCTCCAGCTCGGCCGTCATGCTCTTCGTCGCCTCCGGGCTGATCTTGCCGCCGGTCGCCATCAGCAGGCCGATCTCTTCCTTGTCGGCCGTCCGTGCGTCGACCACGGCCACCAGCTCGCCCCGGTACATCACGCCGATTCGATCGGACAGCTCGAGCACCTCGTCGAGCTCGGCCGAAACGAGCAGGATCGCGGTCCCCGCGTTTCGTCGCTTGATCACCTCCGAGTGGATGAACTCGACGCTGCCGACGTCGAGGCCGCGCGTCGGCTGGTCGAGCACCAGCAGCTTGAGATCACGTCCGAACTCGCGGGCGACGACGATCTTCTGCTGGTTGCCGCCCGACAGCGTTCCGGCCGGGACGTCGGTCGAGGGCGTCCGCACGTCGAACTCGGTGATGCACGCCTCGGTTCGGGTCCTGATGGCGTCATCGTTGCGCACGAGGCCGCGGGAGTAGGGCTCGGACTGGTAGTCGTTGAGGACGATGTTGTCGGTGAGCGGGAACGACAGCACCAGTCCGAACCGGTGCCGGTCGGCCGGAACGAACCCCAGCCCCATGGCATGGAGGTCGCGCGGGCTGGCCGTGGTGATCGACGTGCCGCCCAGCGTGATCCGGCCCCCGGTGGTCTTCCGCAGGCCGGTGACCGTCTCGACCAGCTCGTCCTGGCCGTTGCCTGCGACCCCGGCGATGCCGAAGATCTCCCCGGAGCGCACCTCGAACGAAACGCCATGGACGACCTCGTGGCCCCGATCGTCGTTCACCTTGACGTCCTCGGCGACGAGCATCACGTCGGTCGGCTTGCTCTCGCCCCGATCGGCGGTCAGGTTCACGTCCCGCCCGACCATCAGCTCGGCGAGGTCCTCCTCGTTGGTCTCGGCGGGCACGCGCTGCCCGACGACCTTGCCGCGCCGGATCACGGTGATCCGATCGGCGATCTCCAGGACCTCGTAGAGCTTGTGGCTGATGAAGATCACGCTGGTGCCGAGCTCGGACGTGAGCTGTCGCAGGACGGCGAAGATCTCGCGCGTCTCCTGCGGCGTGAGCACCGCCGTCGGCTCGTCGAGCACGAGGATCGTCGCCTTGCGGTACAGGGCCTTGAGGATCTCGACGCGCTGCTGCCAGCCGACCGACAGCGATCCGACCTTCGCGTCCGGATCGACCTCGAATCCGAAGCGGTTGCCGAGCTCTCGGATGCGATCGTGCGACGCGCGGCGGTCGAGGAAGATCGGGTTCGCCATCGGCTCGTCGCCGAGCAGGATGTTCTCCGCCACGCTGAGGACGGGGACGAGCATGAAGTGCTGGTGCACCATGCTGATGCCGCGATCGATCGCGTCGTTCGGGTCGTGGATGGTGACCGGCTGGCCGTCCATCAGGATATCGCCCTCGTCGGGCGTGGCAAGGCCGTACAGGATGTTCATGAGCGTCGACTTTCCGGCGCCGTTCTCGCCCAGCAGGGCATGGATCTCGCCGGGCCGGATGTCGAGGTCGATGTGGTCGTTGGCGACCACGCCCGGATAGCGCTTCGTGATGCCACGCATCTCGAGCGTCGGAGGGCGCGCCGGCGTCTCGGTCATCAGCCGCAACCCTTTCGATAGACGAGAGGCGAGCCCCTCCGGGGCCCGCCTCTCGATCAGTTCAGCCTATCGAGCTAGTCCTGCTCGAACGGCGGTCCGCAGATGCCCTCGCCAGCGCACGGATCGAGCTCACCGGAGGCCATGGCCGCCGTCGCGTCGTCGAGCGCCGCCTGCAGGTCTGCGGTCAGCAGATCGGGGTGATTGTGGAACTCCGACACGGCGACCTTCGGCGGGTCCTGCGCCGCGTCGAGGATGAGCGTGCCTCCCACCGCGGAGCCATCGGCCACGCGCTGGATCGCCTCGCTGACGCCCTCGACCAGCTTCTTCTCCGCGCTGGTGACGATGCAGTCGAGGTCCGGCAGCGCCAGCGACTGGTCGACGTCGACGCCGATGCCGTACAGCCCTGCGTCGCACGCTGCCTCCAGGGCGCCCTGGCCCGACAGGCCCGCCACCTGGAAGATGACGTCGGCATCCTGGCCGATCATCTGCTCCGCAAGGGACGCACCGGTCGTCGGGTCGTTGAAGGCGGTGGTGATGTCGTCCGACACGTACGAGACGAGCACCTCGATGTCGGGGTTGACCGACTTCGCGCCGTTCACGTAGCCGCCGATGTACGACAGGACGGCCGGGATCGTGTTGATGCCGCCGATCGTGCCGATGACGTTCGTTTCGGTCAGGTTCGCGGCCGCGATGCCGGCCAGGTACCCAGCCTGCGCCTCGTTGAACACGAGGCCCTGGTAGTTCGGGAGCAGCTCAGCCGCATCGCCGGCGCACGCGAACGTGGGATCCGGGTCGCCGTTCTCGTCGACGCAGATGGACTGGTCGAGGCCGATGAACTGGATGTCCGGGTTGTTCTTCGCGGCGATGGCGGTGTCACCGCCCAGGGCGAACCCGTAGGTGACGATGATCTGGAAACCCTGGTCGATGAAGGTCTGCATGTTGTTCTGGTAGTCGGCGGGATCCTCGGTGACGATGACCTCCGCATGGCCGTTCACCGCGGTGGCGCCCATGATGGTGCCGCACCAGCCGCCCTCGTTGAACGACTTGTCCTCGAGCTGGCCGACGTCGGTCACGCCGCCGACGAGCCAATCCTCACCGGTCTCGGGATCACCGCACGCCGCCAGGCCGGTCGGGGCCTCGCTCTCGGCCGGGGCCTCCGACTCGCCGGGTGCCGTGCTCTCGCCCGGCTCCTGCGAGGTCGCCGCCGTGCTCTCGCCGGGGCTCTCGTCGCCCGCGTCGGTACAGGCGGTCAGGATCAACATGAGGATGACCAGGACGGCCATCGGCATGCTGGAAAGCTTCCGCATGAAATCTCCTCCACACCAGTTTCGGTGCGTACAGCCGCGAGCGCGCGGCGCCTCCGATGCGCTCGGGCCACGGGCACCTGGCGCTGAATCTGCGGCATCATACCGCCCCGCTTCCCAAGCACTCAAGCGAAATTCGCGGGAGGGTCGAGCGTGCCGGTGGCACGTATGATCCGCGCCATGGATTCGCTGCCGGCCCGGATCCGGCTCGTCATCTTCGACCTCGACGGCGTCGTGTATCGCGGCAGCGAGCCGGTCGAGGGTGCCGCCGACCTCGTCGCGTGGCTCCACGATCGCGGCGTCGCCGTTCGGTTCGCGACGAACAATTCAATGGTCGCGCGAGACGGGTACGTGGGGCGTCTTGCCGAGATGGGAATTGCCACGTCGGTTGACGAGATCGTCACCTCGACCTCCGCGACGGTGGTCCACCTGCAGCTGCATGCACCGCACGTCCGACGGGTGCTGGCGATCGGGGCGGACGGCATGCGCCAGGAGCTGGAGGCGGCGGGCTTCGTCGTCGAGATGGCCGCGGAAATTCACCAGGACCGGCCGGGCGCGCCACTGGAGCGGGCCTACGACGCCGTGGTGGTGGGGCTGGATCCGGGGTTCGACTACCAGCGGCTCGCGGTGGCGACCAGCGCGGTCACCGCCGGCGCAGCGCTGGTGGCTACCAACGCGGACGCGCGTTACCCGACGCCGGATGGCTTTCTGCCTGGAGCGGGGTCGATGGTCGCCGCCGTTGCCGCCGCCTCGGGCGCCGTCCCCGAGGTGATCGGCAAGCCCGAGCCGGCGATGTTCCGCGCCATCCTGGAGGCCTCGGGCATTCCGGGCAGCGAAGCGGTGGTGGTCGGGGACAACCCCGCATCGGACGTCATCGGTGCGCGACGGGCCGGGTGCTCGTCCATTCTCGTGCTGACGGGCGTGGCCGATGCCGCCAGCGTCAGTGAGCTACAGGCGGAGGCGGTGCCGCATGCCGTCGCCGCTGATCCACGAGCGGTTCGCGCCCTGCTCGAGCCGCTCGTCAGCTGATGGGTGTCGGTTCCGCTCGCCAGGCCTCCCACGCCGCAAGGGCCTCCGCGTGCAGCGGATCGAGCAACGCCGGTGGGGCGAAGCCGCGCCGGAAGCCGTTCACCGCGATCGCAGCCAGCTCGGCCCTCGACAGGCCGAGGGCATCGGCGCAGCGTGCCATCTCGCGCGTCAGGGTCGTCCCGGTGACGGTGCGGTCGTCGGTCGAGATCGTCACGCTGACGCCCGCCCGGTGGAGCGCGGCGAGTGGATGGTTCTCCAGACGATCGATGATGCCGGCCTGCACGTTCGAGGTCGGGCACAGGTCGAGCGTGATGTCACGGCCGCGGAGGAGCGCGACCAGCTCGGGATCCTCGATGCTGGTCACGCCGTGGGCCACGCGGCGCACCTGGAAGTCCAGCACCTCGCGTACCCGCTGCGGCCCGGCCACCTCTCCAGCATGCGCGGTCAGCGCCAGACCCACGTCCCGCGCGGTGACGAAGGCGAGCGCGTGGGGTGGCGCCGGGTACGCGGCCTCCGGCCCGGCGAGGTCGAACCCGACCACCGGGTGGCCGATCTCGCCCGCGATGCGCGCGAGCTCGACGTTCGCGGCCGGTGGATGTGAGCGCATGGCGGTGACGATGAGGGCGACCAGCGGCATGGACGGGCCAAGGACGGCGGCGCGCCCCGCGACCCCGCGAGCCACGGCCTCGATCACGTCGGCCACCGACAGCCCGCGCTCGAGATGGAGGCGCGGCGCCCAGCGGACCTCGGCGTATCGCACGCCGTCCGCGGCCAGGTCGTCGATCAGCTCGCCGGTGACCCGCTCCAGGGCCTCGGCCGTCTGGAGCAGCGCGATCGGCAGGTCGAAGAAGCGGAGCAGCTCGGCCTGGTCGGCACACCGCTCGGGGCCGACCATGCGCGATCGCGCGTCGTCCGGGGTCAGGCTCATTCCGATCGCCGCGGCCAGCTCCACCGCGGTCTCCGTCCGCAGGGAGCCGTCCAGGTGCTGGTGGAGCTCAGCCTTGGGCAGCGCCTGGAGCGAGGCAGCGAGGTCCATCGCTCCATGATAGGCACCCGGATGGGGCCGTCCCTCCTGCTCCCGCTGGTTCTCGTGCCGCTGATCGGCGCGGGCGGGCCGGATCCGTCGCTCGAGCGCGCCGCCCGTGGCCTGGTGCTTGAGCGCGCGGCGCGGGCCGATGCGGCGCTCGCCACTCTCGAGCGCACGCTATCGCCGGGGCTGGACGCGAGCCGCCGGGCGGCGGGACAGGTCGTGGCGGGCGACGAAGCGCCGAGCGCCGAGCTGCAGGCGGCCGCCGAGGAGGTCGCGTCGGCGGAGGGAGCTGCGGAGGCCGCGGGGCGGGCCGTGCGAGCCCTCGAGGGCGCGCGACTGACACTCGGCGTGGCGGCGCCGATTCAGCTGGAGCTGGCGCAGGGCGAGGTTGGTTCGGTCGCCGCCCAGCTCGACGCAACGGCGCCCGCTGCGGATGCCTTCGCCGAGATGCGCGTGCGGGCCGAAGGGCTCGTGGGCGGCCTCGAGTCGGTGCTCGCGGCGCTCGACGATGGGGCGCTGGCTGAGGCGCGGTCCGGCGTGACCGCGGTGCGCGCCGACCATGATGCGATCGCCGCCTGGGAGGTGGATCTCGCGACCCTCCCGGTCTGGCTCGACACGACCGATGCGATGATCGCCGCCGTGGAGGCGATCGTCACGGCCACCGAGGCGGGGGACCGGGAGGCGGCGCTGGACGCCGCCGAGGAGTTCGCGGCGCTGGCCGGGGATGCCGGGTCGGCCGATCGCGCGCTGCGGATCGCGATCGGCGAGGGAGGCAGCGCGGTGGCCGCCGCGCCGCTGGCTCGCCTGGCCGACCTGCTGCGGAAGGTGGCGGACGCCCGGGCGCAGGTGGCCTCGATCGTGCGGACGGTCGGCCAATGACCGATGACGCGCGTCCGCCATCGCGCGACGCACCGCTCGAGCCCGATCCGATGCTCGGCCGCAGGTTGGCGGACCGCTACCGGATCGACGCGCTCGTGGCGCGTGGGGGGATGGCGCGCGTGTATCGCGCTCGCGACGATCGGCTCGACCGGGACGTTGCCATCAAGGTCCTGGCGCCGCCGTACAGCGAGGACCCGGCGTTCAGCGAGCGATTCCTGGGAGAGGCGCGTGCCGCCGCGTCGCTGTCGCACCCGAGCCTCGTCCACGTTTACGACTCCGGAAGCGATGGGCCGGCGCACTTCATCGTCATGGAGCTGCTTGACCGGCACCGGACGCTGCGCCAGGTGATCGCCGACCGCGGGACGCTCCCCATCGGTGAGGTGGTGCGCATCGGGCGCGAGCTGCTCGCCGGCCTCGGCGTGGTGCACGACCGCGGGCTCGTCCATTGCGACGTGAAGGCGGCGAACGTCATGCTCGGCCCGGGTCCGGCGAAGCTCATCGACTTCGGGATCGCGCAGCCGCCCCACGACGGGATTGACGGCGAGACGTCGATCGGCACGTTGCACGCGATGTCGCCTGAGCAGCTGCACGGTGAGGCGCTCACGCCGGCCAGCGACCTGTTCAGCCTCGCCACCGTGCTGTACGAGGCGCTCACCGGGCGCGTGCCATATCCGGGCAGCACGCCGGGAGAGGTCAGCAGCGCCCATGCGGTCGGGGAGGTTCCGATCCCTTCCAGCGTTGTCGCCGGTATCCCCGGCCGCCTGGACGCCGTGCTGCTTCAGGCCCTGCGGCGCGATCCGGGGTCGCGGTTCCACTCGGCGGCCGCCATGGCTCGCGCCCTCGAGCTCGCCGCAGCCGACGACCGCGATCCGGCGGAGGACGAGACCCGCGTCGTCGCCAGCGTTTCGGGCGACCCCGCTCGCCCGCCTGAGCGGCGCGATGACGCAGGCTACGTCCCGCCGTCGCTTCCCGATCGGCCGCCGCAGCCGGCGCAGGCTGCGC
>Ga0190275_10001655_pt1 | contig 16416 bp, 11 predicted proteins | sample Popmic550T_FD_133745 | JGI IMG/M metagenome (GOLD analysis project Ga0190275, IMG submission 133745) | Populus adjacent soil microbial communities from riparian zone of Yellowstone River, Montana, USA - 550 T | ecosystem: Environmental > Terrestrial > Soil > Riparian zone > Trees stand | place...
AGGACGCGCTCCCGATCGCTGTCACCGAGCAGCCTGGCCGCCTCGCGGAGCGGCGTCAGCATCTCGGTGCCGCCACGGGCGGTTAGCCCGGCGAGGTGTTCGACGGCGCGGAAGCGGTGCCGGTCGGTGCCTTCGGACAGTGACCCTTCCGGCAGCCCGGTGGGTCGTTCGATGACAGTGTCAAAGCTCAGTACTGCGAAGCGGTCGGCTGTGGTCAACGTGTCCACGATGCGCGCGGCCGCGCGGCGGGCCGCGACCATCTTCCAGCCCTGCATGCTGCCGGAGCGGTCCAGGACGAGGACGACGTCGCGCGGTCGGGGCGCGGCTGCCTTGATGGGCGGCAATACGGTCAGCTCGAAGGTGCCCTCGGCATCGTCTTGGTCGGCTTGCTCGTCCGGCTCGATGGCGAAGCTGGTTGTGGTTGCCTCGGCCTCGCCGTAGGCCAGCCGCAGGATGAAGTCACGGTCCACCCGCTCGCCCGGGGTGATCGCGACGGTGGTCACCCGGTCGCTCTCCTCCGTGCTGATCGCGTGCAGGCTGGATCGCAAACCCTGCAAGGGAAGACCGGCCGGGTCGACGTCGGCCTTGATGCTCAGCTGGACGGGATTTGGGAAGCCGGGCAGGAGGATCGGCGGGGTGATACGGGAAGCATCCGGTACCGCGTCGGTGTCGGGTGCATAGCCGTCGCCGACGCTCGTACCGGGGAGTGGTGCTCCGGGGATGTAGCGCGGCGCGACGACCAACGGCAGCCGGTACGTCGCTTCGCCGTCCTCGTACGGGAGAGGGCCGACCATGGTGAGTCGTACTGTCACTCGCTCGCCGGCGACGATGTTGCCGACTCGGAGGGTGAAGACGTCTGGTCGTTCTTCCTCGGCGATGGAGGCGCGTTGCCCGGCGGCTAGTGCTTGGTCGTACGTGGCGCGGGCTTCGGCGCGTTCTTGGAGTTCTGCGTCGATGGTTCTGCCATCGGCTGTCATGCGCAGGCCGGTTACGGCGGCGCGGGCGGGGAGCGGGAAGATGTACGTCGCTTCCAGCGGGATGTTGTGGGGGTTGTGGAACTCCTGGGTCAGTACTGTCCGGGCGACCAGGCCGGTGATGGTGGCGTGGGCGTCGATGCGTTCCAGCGGGAGGTTGCCGCGCTCGGTGAGGAGCGTGCCGAGGCCGGAATCGTCGGTGGGGTTCCGCAGATCGTCGGGGTCGAGGGTGGGTAGGACGGTCATGACTCGTCTCCTGACGGATTGGGGAGCAGGCCTTGGCGGGTTAACTCCGCGATCAGCGGAGCGGCCGCGGTGGCTAGGCGCGTGGGGTCTGGGATAGATCCCACTGCCTGCTCCAGAACCAGCACCACGCCTTCCGCAACTCGAACCGCTCCTACAGCACCAACTGAAACTCCATCGCCTTGCGTGGCGGGGGCAATTGGCGTGCGGTCGGTCCAGAAGCGGGGCCGGACATTGCTGGGGTGGGGGGCGGTGCCTGGGTGACCGGCGCGTGATTCGGCGGGGGGAGTGGCGTCAGCGGCGGTGGTGCGGGTGGGGCTTTGGGCGGTGGTGGGGGGTTCGGGGAGGGCGGCTATGGGGTGGAGGGTTTCGTTGGGGGCGCCGGATAGTTCTTGTTGGATTTGGGCGAGGGTGTGGCCTTGGGCTTGGCGGCGTTTGATGGCGACCAACTGCAGCAGGTGGCGGTGGCTGTACATGGCGGTGCGGCCGCGCATTTCGGTTGGGCGGTCTACCAGGCCGGTGGTTGTGTACCAGCGGATCGCGCGCTGGTCCGGAACAGCGCGCACCCGGCCATTGGCCTGGCCCGGGTAGTCGGCCAGTGCCGCTTCCACCCGCTCTGCCAATTCACCCAGCGTCCACAGTTCCATGCTCGGAGCATGACACTGTCATGTTGACACTGTCAACGTCAGGCGCGGTACAGCAGCCAAGCGTCAGCCATCCGCTGCCGCTGACCCGGCGTGAACTCCGTGTAGCAACTGTCGTAGGAGTAATCCATGTAGTTATGGATCGGATCGACCCCCGGCTGACTGCAGGTGTCCTTGCCCACCGGGCACCCATTGGTCGGTACCTTCTGAGCCGGCGTATCGGCAACGAAGTCACCCTTGGCGTTGCAGCCACCGAAGAAGGTGTGCTCGAGGTTCAGCCAATGCCCGACCTCATGCGTTGCTGTCTCGCCTTGGTCGTAGCGACCGGCAAACGTAGTCGAAGCGCCCGGAATCGTCTCCCAGTTGATGACGACCCCGTCGAGATACGCCTGCCCCGGCTTCGTCACGATGTCGGGAAGGTACGCCCAGCCGAGGTAGTCGCCGGCCGTGGTCGAGTAAAAGTTCAGCGCATTGGACCCGCCCTGGCGCAGCGCCTGCTTCATGCTGTGCTCGTTGGTACCGCCGGGGTTCGCGGAGAACCACGCCGCGTTGTCGGTCCGCGTCACCCCGGCCAGAGTGAAGCTGAAGCCGGTCCGCGCACCGCCTTCGCCACCGGCGAACGTGTTGTTCAGTACCGCGATCTGCGCCGCGATCTGCGCGTTCGTCAGGCTACCGATCGTCCCGTCGGTGATCACATGGACGTACACCGGCACGGTTGCCTTGAACGTCTTGCCAGCCTTGCCCACCGCGCTCGCGGGCATCTCTTGATGCACCTGGCCAAGGTCAGGCTCCCGCGCAGCACCGCGGCCGAGGATCGTGCTGGAGTCGGCCTTGCCGCCGCAGTCCTCGGCAGGCGCCGCCGGCACTGTGGCAGAGCTGGCGGCCGGTGCCGCGCCCATCGTGACGAACAGCATCAGCGCGACCGCGCTCGCCCGTACTACCGTGAACCGCTTCATTCCGGCCCCCTGGATCCAAGAGTGGCGAAGACCCCCAGGCAGGTTCGACTTTAGAACGGTTAGCGGCCGCCCACTAGTGCAACTGAGCCCTAGCGCAGCTGGGTCCTAACGCAACTGGGCAGCCAGCGCCTTGGCAGCAGGAGCGATCTGAGCGTAAACGCCGGGGTAGCCGCGCTCGGCGCAACCCTTGCCCCAGGAAACAGTCGCCAGGAGACGGCCGTTGCGCACCAGCGGTCCGCCGGAGTCGCCTTGGCAGGCGTCACGCCCGCCGTCCAGGTACCCCGCGCACAGGTTGGTGGCTGCGGCATACCCCTGGTCGACATACTCCTGGTTCGCCAGGCAGGTCGCGTCGCCGAGGATCGGTACGGCGAGCTTGCCGAGGGTGTCGGCAGGACCGGTGCCTTGGGTGTCGCCCCAGCCGTAGACCGTCGCGCCCATGCCCTTGCGGTCTGCTTTCGGGTTCGTCTCCAGCGGCAGGATCGGTACTCCGGTCATCGGCCGGCTGAGCGTCAGTACGGCGAAGTCGTACCGGTTGTCGGTCCGGTTGTAGCCGGGGTGGATCCAGATCGACTTGATCGCGGACGTGCGACCGACGCTCGAGTCGCTCAGGTCCGGGCGGCCCTGGACCGCGGTGTAGGTCGACATCGGCTGGATCATGCAGTGCGCGGCGGTGATGATCTTGTCCGGCTTGACCAGCGCGGCGCCACAGTAGCGTCCGCTCGACCGCCCGGAGGCCGTGTTGTTCAGCGCGATCGCCCACGGTGCTTCGGTCGTACTGGCGAGAGTGCCGCCCACGATGAACTTGTGATCCGAGGCTGTCGCGGCGCCGGCAGAGGCGAGGAGCAGGATTCCGGCAATGACAGCAGCGCGCTTCAGCATGTCGAGAACCTACTCTATGTACTCACCCGAACGCGAAAGGTCACCGGTACGGCGAACTCCTAGCTGGCGACCTCACGCTCCAGCGCCTGCCATGAACTCAACAGCTGCTGGGCGAAAAGATTGTCGAGGGTGAGCGAGCAGCTGGCGCCAAAAAGAATGTCGCCCCGTGCCTCAGGATGATCCCGCGCATAGGTATCGCAGAGATCGTGAGCGGCGATCTGCTCATGCACCGCGTCCGCCTCGATGTGCTCGGTGAAGTACGCGGCTTGTTCCGCCGTCGCCCCGAGCCGGGTCGCGCCGGCGGCATACCGGCGATTGGGCAGCGTCGACGTCATCTCCAGCGCGGCAAGGTGACCGATCAGCGCCCCGGTCCAACGGCTGTGCAGAGCGAAGAGGGACATCACGTTCGACAGTGCCAGCGTCACCGCCGGTACTTCGGGGACGTAACGCCCGTAGCTGTCGTCAAGCCCGAGCCAGCGCATCGTCGTACGGAAAAGCTCTGCGTGCATGCGTTCCGGGCGTCCGCCGCCGTACTCGTCGGCCTGGATCTCAACCAGCGCAGCTTTCGCCGCGCCGTCGAGCCGAGGAATCCCGAAGCTGTGCGGATCCGCCTCCTTGAGCTGGTAGACCGACCGGTTCCGGACGAACTCACGGAACTGCTCGAGATCGGCCCGCCGTTGCAGGTACTGCGCCAGCGCCGGCCCGGTGTCCGCGTCGATCAGCTCCCGCAACTGCCGGGATACGGGCGCATCGGTCACTGCGGGAGTACAGGTCGCCAGCAACCATCGCGACCACGGCTCCTCCAACCGCGCCCGGAACTCCAGTACTCCCGGGTCCCACTCCGCATCGGGCGGGCTGTCCTCGAAGCCGCGATAGCTCAGCTCGTAACAGCACCAAAGCGCCAGCTGGAGATCGTCGTCGGCCCAGGGTTCGGTCATCGCGCGGTACTCCGGGAGGGGAGCGATCCCGCCGCCGAGCCGATCGATCAGCCAGGCGCTCAGCGGACCTCGCGCCGGAGGTAGGTACATCGTCGGAAGCTCCTTCGGTCGTCGGCTCGTCCGGTACCCGGACCGGAAACTCAGGTTTTTCACCTTGGGTACCGGTGCCGGCATGACTGATCCGACGGTGATCCGGGCCTATCCGGACGGTCCCCTGCTGGTCCGCGGCGACTTCCGGCTCGAGGACGAGAACGGCGACGTGGTCGATCCGCGCCGCGGCACGATCGCCTTGTGCCGTTGTGATCGCTCGGCCCGCAAGCCCTTCTGTGACGGAAGCCACGCCCTGGCGCGGCAAGGACGGGCCCGCCGGGCGGCGGCGGAGGAATAGGTCTGGGCCATCGGGGCACAGGAAGAACAGGAGCTTGCCGGAACTCGAGGTCCTGCAAGCTCCAGGCCCCGGCGTTGAGGAAAGCAGCGCCGGGGTCGCTCCGTTCTTGCACTTGTGGCGCACACTGGGGTGACGACTACTGCCGGCCTCCGGGGGGATCGGCTTCCGCCGAGGAGTTGAAGATGCTCGAACACAAGTCACCACACCTGGAGCTCGCTCTCGCGCTGGCCGAAGTCGCCGAGTCGATGACCGGACCGACGGAGCTGGACGAGACCCTGCAGGTGATCACCCGCTGCACGGTGGACACCATTCCGGGCATCGTCGAGGCGAGTATCTCGGTCACCACCAAGGATGGCGAGATCAAGACGCTGGCGCCGACCGGCCCGATGGTGATCAGGGCCGACCATCTGCAGTACGAGCTGGGTGAAGGCCCGTGCCTGCACGCGGCCCTCGAGGAGCCGGTCGTCGCGGTGAACGACCTCGCCGCCGACCCCCGCTGGCCGGACTTCGGCCCGAAGGCGGCCGCGCTCGGCTTCGGATCGCAGGTCGCCTTCCAGTTCCGGGCGATGCCGCACGTGCGCGGCGCGCTGAACCTGTACGCGGTCGAGCCGAACGCGATCGATCAGGACTCGATCCACCTCGGCAGCATGTTCGCCGGACAGGTCGCCGTCGCGATGGGCTGGGCCCGTCAGGACCAGACGCTGACCGAGGCGCTTGCCACCCGCAACGTGATCGGCCAGGCAGTTGGCATCGTGATGGAGCGCTACAAACTCGACTCCGACCGCGCCTTCGCCTTCCTGACCCGGCTGTCCCAGACCAGCAACACCAAACTCAACCTGATCGCCACGGCGCTGGTGAACCAAGCGAACGAGCAAGCTCAGCAGTGAGACCGGCTGCGGCGCCGGTACGCTGCGGCGCGATGGGCCGCCCTCCGGGGAGTGAATCGTCTCCCTCCTGTGTAGTGGTGGGCGAGGTGGGCACGTAGAGGTAATGACTGTCTATGGCTTCCATGCTTCGCATGAGCAGGTACCGCCCGCTGACCTGCTGACTGCGGTGATGCGGGCCGAGCAGGCCGGCTTCACCGCGGCGATGTGTTCCGACCACTTCAGCCCGTGGAGCAGCCGGCAGGGCGAGTCCGGGTTCGCCTGGTCCTGGCTGGGGGCGGCGCTGCAGGCAACCGGGCTGTCGTTCGGGGTGGTCAATGCGCCCGGCCAGCGGTACCACCCAGCGATCATCGCGCAGGCTATCGGCACCCTGGCCTCGATGTACCCGGGCAGGTTCTGGGCCGCGCTCGGTACCGGCGAGGCGAGCAACGAGCACATCACCGGCGACGGCTGGCCGAACAAGCCGGCTCGTCAGCAGCGGCTGGAGGAATCCGTCGAGGTGATGCGGAAACTCTTGCAGGGTGAGGAAGTGAGCCACGACGGACTCGTCACCGTCGATCGTGCGCGATTGTGGACACTGCCCGAAGAACCACCGGCATTGCTCGGCGCGGCCGTGTCCACCGCGACCGCCGAGCGTTGCGCCGCCTGGGCCGACGGGATGATCACGGTCGCCGCCGAAGAAGACCACCTGCGCCGGATGATCGCGGCGTACAAGGACAACGGCGGTCGCGGGAAGGTCTGTCTGCAGGTGCATGTGAGCTACCACCCCGATGAGGATGAGGCGCTCCGGATCGCGCACGAGCAGTGGCGAAGCAACGTGTTCGCGCCGCCGTTCTGCTGGGACACCGACTCCGCTGAGTCCTTCGACCAGGCCGCAGAGCACGTCCCGCCCGAGGCGATGCACGCGGCGGTCCGGATCTCGTCCGACCCCGGCCGGCACGCCGACTGGCTCAACGCGTACGCCGGGTTGGGATTCGACGCCATCTACGTGCATCACGTCGGGCAGGAGCAAGCCGGATTCATCGACGTGTACGGCGAGAAAGTACTGCCCCAGCTGGAGGTGACCCGCCCATGAGGCTGACCCAGACCGCCGATATCTGGTGGAAGAACGCAGTCGTGTACTGCCTGGACATCGAGACCTTCTTCGACTCCGACGGCGACGGGCGCGGGGACATCCGCGGCCTGTCGCAGCGGATCGATCACCTGGCCGAGCTGGGCGTGACATGTCTGTGGCTGATGCCGTTCTATCCGACGCCGGAGCGCGACGACGGTTACGACATCACCGACTTCTACGGTGTCGATCCGCGACTGGGGACGCACGGTGACCTGGTCGAGCTGATCACGCTCGCGAAGGACCGTGGCATGCGGGTGATCGCCGACCTGGTGGTGAACCACACGTCGGACCAGCACCCGTGGTTCCAGAGCGCCCGGGCGTCGCGCACCTCGCCGTACCGGGACTGGTATGTCTGGCGGGACGAGCCGCCGGCCGACCAGCACGAAGGGATCGTCTTCCCCGACCAGGAGGACAGTCTGTGGGAGTACGACGAGCAGGCCGGTCAGTACTACCTGCATCAGTTCTACAAGCAGCAGCCCGATCTCGACATCGCGAACCCCGAGGTGCGGGACGAGATCATCAGGATCATCGGGTTCTGGTTGCAGCTCGGCCTGTCGGGGTTCCGGGTCGACGCGGTGCCGTTCCTGATCGACACCAAGGGTTCGCTGGAGGCGGCCGACCTGGCCGATCCGCACGACTACCTGCGTGACCTGCGGGCCTTCCTCAGCCGGCGCAGCGGCCAGGCCGTGCTGCTCGGTGAGGTGAACCTGCCCTACAAGGACACCCGGACGTTCTTCGGCGACGAGGACGGCGACGAGCTGACGATGTGTTTCGACTTCATCGGCATGCAGAAGCTGTACCTCTCCCTGGCGCGGTCCGATCCGGCGGAGCTGACCAAGGCGTTGCGCGAGCGGCCCGAGCCGCCGGAAGAGGCGCAGTGGGGCACGTTCGTGCGCAACCACGACGAGCTGACGCTGGACAAGCTGACCGAGGAGGAGAAGCAGGAAGTCTTCGCCGCCTTCGGGCCCGACGAGAACGTGCAGCTCTACGGCCGTGGCCTGCGCCGCCGGTTGCCGCCGATGCTCGGCAACGACCAGGCCCGGATCAAGATGGTCTACAGCCTGCTCTTCTCCCTGCCCGGTACGCCGGTGCTGTTCTACGGCGAGGAGATCGGCATGGGCGAGAACCTCGACGCGGAGGGGCGCAGCGCGGTACGAAGCCCGATGCAGTGGACCAGCGACGTGAACGGCGGCTTCTCGACCGCGGACCCGGACGACCTCGCCGGACTGATGGTCGAAGGCGAGCTCTCGCCGGACCACGTGAATGTCGCCGACCAGCGCCGTGACCCGGATTCGCTGATGAGCTGGATCAAGCTGCTGGCCAAGCGGTACCGCGAGTGTCCGGAACTGTCCTGGGGTGACTGCACGGTGCTGGAACACGAGTCGCCGTCGGTGTTCGCGCACAAGTCCGAATGTGAGGGCGGCACAGTGATTGCCCTGCACAACTTCTCGGCCGAGCCCACCGAGGTCACTCTCGCCGTTGCAGGTGCCGGCGTCGGAGTACAGGTTGCCGACGTCCTCACCGGGAAGACCGCGGAGGTGGGAAACGACGGCACGCTGCGGCACCCGGTCGGCGCCTACGGCTGCTGCTGGCTTCGCGTACTACGCCAGGGCGACCGGTACCTCGTCTGACAACAGCAGCCGCCCCGGCAGAGATCGGGGCGGCTGCTGTGGAACAGGTGCTCAGGCGCGGTACGCCGTCCAGTTGTTGCTGATCCGGGTGCTCTGGCCCGGGGTGAACTGGTTGTAACAAGAGTCGTACGAGTAGTCCATGTAGTTGTGGATCGGGTCGAGACCCGGCAGTGAGCAGGAGTCACGGCCTTCGGGGCAGCCGTTGGTCGAGCTGCCCTGGGCCGGGGTGTCGGCCACGGAGTCGTTCGTGGTCGTGCAGCCGCCCTGGAAGGTGTGGTAGAGCCCGAACCAGTGACCGGCCTCGTGGGTCGCGGTCTCACCGAGGTTGTAGTTGGGCTCCGAGCCGCCGGGCAGTGAGGTGTACTGCACGCGGATCCCGTCGATGCCGGGGTTGCGCGAGTAGTCCCAGGGGAAGGTCGCGATCCCGAGGTACGAGAAGTTGACCAGCCAGATGTTCAGCGCGTTCGCGCCGCCCTTGCGGGTCTGCTTGCGGTACGTGCTGCTCTGCTTGTCCTTGTGCCAGTTGTTGTTGTTGTAGCGGAACGTGCCGGCCAGCGTGAAGGTGAAGCCGGTGTTGGCCGCCGCGGACGACTCCTGGCCGGCGAACGTCTGGTTCAGCACGGCGATCTGGTTGGCGATCTGGGTGTTGGTGACGTCGCCGTTGCCGGCCGAGTCACGCATCACGTGCACATAGACCGGTACGTTCGCCGCGGCCAGCGCACCCCGCGGTACGGCGATGCCGCGAGCCGCCTTGGCCTTCAGCAGCTGCGCGGTCCGGGCTTCGATCGCCTTCTGCTCGGACGGGGAGACCTCACGGGTGTCGGCGCCTCGGCCACCCTTGGCATCGGCACTGGCAGCCGGCTGGTAGCAGTCGGTCAGCTGCTCGGTCGGCAACTTGGCCGTCGCCTGACCACCCAGCGGGCTGAAGGCGAGCGCGGTACCGGCCAGCAGAACGGCCAGGGCACGGGGACTGGTACTGAAAGATCGCATGGGGACGCGCTCCTCCGGGTTCGGGCCGCTGTGGGCGGGCGGCCGGTTGCCGGAATAATGCGAGCGTTTTGCCTGATCCGGAAGCGATCAACCGGAAAATACCGGAAAATCAGGGAAATCCTTCGGTTGAAGCGGGCGGCGGCACACTGAGAGTGCCGTAGCGCTCCATCCGCTGCCAGCGTAGCCGGGAGCCGGCCAGGGCCGTGAAGACCGATTGAATCACGACCAGATACATCAGTTGCCGGTAGACGAACTGCTGCAGCGCCAGGCTCCACAGCGGGCCGGCCTTCTCGCCGTCCAGCCGGAACGCGTAGACGCCCATAGCGAACTGCAGAGCCAGGAATCCGGCCCAGACCAGACCGACCCGCAACGGGTCCAGGAACAACAGCCCGTAGATCGCGAACACATCCACCGCGGGTGCGAGCAAGGGCAGTAGTACCTGGAAGAGCAGTAGATAGGTCAGCCCGCGTCGACCGAGCTTGCCCGCCTGGCCCCGCTGCACCCAGGCGCCGCGGTGCTTCCACATCGCCTGAAGGGTGCCGTAGCACCAGCGGTAGCGCTGCCGCCAGAGCGCGCCCAGGCTGGCCGGTGCCTCGGTCCACGCGCGGGCGCGCTCCTCGTACACGACCCGCCAGCCGTCCCTGCACAGCGCCATCGTCAGGTCGGTGTCCTCGGCAAGCGTGACATCGCTCAGCCCGCCGATGCGCTCGAGCGCGCTGCGCCTGAACCCGCCGACCGCACCGGGCACGGTGGGCATGCACTCGGCCAGGTCGAACAGCCTGCGGTCCAGGTTGAAGCCGACGACGTACTCGATGTGCTGCCACCGGCCCAGCAATCCCCTGCGATTGAGGACCTTCGCGTTGCCCGACACCGCGCCGACCGACGGGTCAGCAAACGGCTGCACCAGCATGCGAACGGCATCGGGCTCGAAGACGGTGTCCCCGTCGACCATCACGACCAGCTCGTACGACGAAGCCTGCAGCCCGGTGTTCAGAGCGGCAGGCTTGCCCGCGTTCGCCTGCCTGATCACCCGGACGCCAGGGATGCCCAGCGACTCCACCAGGTCGGCCGTACCGTCGGTGGAACCGTCGTCGACGACGATCACCTCCACCGGATGATCCGATGCGACCAGTGAGCGGACGGCCGCCTCGATCCCTGCCGATTCGTTGTAGGCGGGCACGATGACCGTAACGGGTTCGGTGACGGGCTCGCCCCACGACCAGTACCGCTCGCGGGCGTGACGCTTGGCCGCGATGACGGTGGCCAGGGCGCGCAGGATGCTGAGCGCGCCGGCGCCGTACAGGAGCCAGGTGAGGACGGTGAGAACGCCATCGCTCACTCGCAGTGCACCGATCGCGGCCAGCCCTCGGCCGCGCTCGATCGAGGTCGCGGCACGGACCGGCGGTGGCATGCCGACGGCGTCGCTGACAGTCGCGAACCGGAAGCCGCGCGCCTTCAGGGCCGGGATCAGCTTCTGCAGCGCGGCCAAGGTCTGGGTCCGGTCGCCACCTGCGTCATGCATCAGCAGTACTTGGCCGGCGGTGCCCTTCGGGGTCGAGTTCGCGATCACCCGGGCAGTACCCGGCCGGCGCCAGTCCTGACTGTCCTGGGTGGTCAGTACGGTCAGGTAGCCGTCTTCCCTGGACCGCTTGATCGACGTCCAGTCGGCATTGGTGAGGGCGTCGGACTCCGAGGAGTACGGCGGCCGGAGCAGCGGCGTGGAGACTCCGGTCGCACCGGCCAGGATCAACTGGCTCTGCCGGAGCTCGAGCGACCGGCGCCAGCCCGGGACGGAGCTCAGATTCGCGTGGGTGAAGGTGTGGATGCCGATTTGGTGGCCTTCGGCAACAATTCGGCGAGTCAGCTCGGGATGCGCGGCGACCTCGGTACCGACCACGAAGAAGGTCGCCTTGACGCCGTGGGCTTTCAGCAGGTCCAGCACCTTGGGGGTCCAGACCGGATCGGGTCCGTCGTCGAAGGTGACAGCGATCGTCCGCGCCTTCGGCTGTACCGCCCGGATCGCTTGCGGGCCGGCATCGATGACGGGACCACCCTTGGCGACCGCCGCCGGTACTTCGTTGTGCGGCCCGGACGCCGTCACCGACCCATCGGGCGCGGTGCCGAACAGGTGGTGGGTGTAACCGTTCAGCAGCAGGGCGCCGGACAAACCGACCAGCAACATGGTCAGGACGACCCAGTGGGTCCGGAGCGGGACCTGGCGGGCTCGGCGAGCGCGGCTCACGGCTTGCCGGGTGTCTTCGTTCGCCCAGGCGGAGGAGCGGTCGGCTTGCCGTGTCCTGGTGTCCGGCTCGGCGGACCTGGCGTGACAGTCGGAGTACTGCTGGTGGTCGGTACCACGGTCGGCGTCGAGGGAACTGGTGCCGGGGTACTGGTCGCCGGGCGCTCGGTCGCGCTCGGTGTGCTCTTCGCTTCGGTGACCGAGCCCGTCCGCTCCGGAGTACGGCGCGATTCAGTCGGCTTCGGGGACTCCGGTGCCGGCGTCACCCGAGGAGCCGGCTGCTGCCTGGCAGCCTCAGGCAAGGGGATCAAAGGCGTATCCACTCGAGGCCCACCCAGCACACTGCTCACCAACAGCAACACATACCCGGCCACCGGCACAGCAAGCAGCACCCCGAACCGCCGAATCCTGCGCTGACGCTGCCCAGAAGAATCAACAAAAACCGGCTTGAAACCGGGAATTTCCTTCACAAGCGCGGGATCCTACCCGCCGCCGCGCTACATCGGCACAGCTCAAAACGTGAACTCCCCTGAAGCAATCGCTTCACTACTTTGTGTCCCACTCAGCCACCGGAACGGACTGGCCGCGGTCGGCCGACTTTCGGGAGGATGGCGAGGTGGACGACGACAGAGATCGAGTACTGAACCGCGCGGAGGACTTGCCGGCGTACTTGGCGGGGGTTCTGCCGGAGGCGGTCGAGGCGGTCGAGGAGGTTCGTCTGGACTACCGGGACGATCCGGCGATCGCGGCCTACGGCTATGTGTCGCTGGCGTTCTGGTGGCCGGTTTTCGAGCCTGCAGTGAAGGACGGGACCGATCTGGGGCTCGTGGGGCGGTGCTTCGAGGTGTTGGAGGCGATGCTGTCCTGTCCCGACCAGGAGGTTCGGGATGCCGCCGGTATCCGGGTTACGCCGTATCTGGTCGACTCCCGCTGGTGGTCGCTGGCCGGCCGGTACGCCGGTCCTGCGACGCGGGCGGATCTGCTCAGGCTCGGCCACGAGTACGTCGTACCGCGGCTCACCGGGTACACCGATCATCTGAAGGAGCGGTTTCCGGAGTATCGAGGGGCGATCGAGGAGCCGGTCGAGACGGTGCCGGGGGATTGGTACGTCGCCAATGCGCTGACTCGGGACGTCCTGGTCGGCGAGGTGCTGAGGAGTGCTGTCGAGTCCGGGGACGAGGAACTGCTGGGGCGGTGGTACCGGGTGGTCGAGGAGGTGCTGGCGAGTCCGGATGAGGAGCTGACGGACGCAGTACTGCATGAGGTGCCGCGGGCTGCCTGGGGCACAGCGGCGCACGCGCGGGCGAGTCAGTTGAGAGCTGGCCCGTTGCTGGCGAGTGCGATCGACGTTCACTACGGCGACACCTCCTGGCGAACCAGGACCGACTGGGTCGATGAGCCTCGGCAAGACCTCAGGACGATCGCGTCGGTGGACGTCTACCAGTTCCGGGGCGAGCTGCTGATGCACGGTCGTCGGCTCACCTCTGCTGCCGACGGCTGGCCGACGGTCGAGCCGTTCATGAGGATTCCGGTGGCTAGCTCGCCCGATGAGATCAGCGCGGTGGTCTCGGGGATTTTCGCGGAGCTGGTCGAGGCGAGGTCGGAGCCGGTACACCAGGGAGACGAGTTCGTGGAGTTCGTGGGCGGTGTCGACTGGCCGACGCTCTTCACCGAGTCCCTCCTGGTGACGGTGGAACTCACCCCGGCGGCCGGTGAGGTCCGGGTCTGGTCGCACGAGGGCAGACAGCGCTCCGACCTCTTCGTCAGCCCGCCGATCGACTCGCCGATCAGCTCGAATCTGCGGTGGGGTGCGGACCTGGGCGCCGCGGTTCTCGCCGCCCTGTACCGCTCCTCCACTACCGGCTGGGTCGGCCCTTGGCCGGAGTGAAGTTCACGTGAGGTATTGCGCCGTTACTCTGCGTGGCTTACCTTTCGAGGCAGCGGCTGGGGGGTCGCCCAACGCGCGACCGTGGGGGGAGCGCGGGCCCTGGGCCGCGGGGGTGGACTCTGATGGGTCTTTTGCGTCTTGCGTCGTCGCGTCTGGTTTCCGTTGCCGTGGCCATCAGTTTGCTGGTCGGCATGCTTGTTTACACCGCTCAGCCGGCTCGTGCGGCTGATGACGGGGTTGATGATCTGCTCGGGATGCTGGGGGTCGGGGGTTCGCCCGACAGCCTGGCGGCCTGGACGGCCGGATTAGGGGCCGTTGACAAGCTGAAGGAGCCGCTGCCGCTGATCGGGGCGAGTCCGGGCGGGTTGCTCGGGCTCAACGACCTGTTCGGCAAGGCGGTGACGGACGAGTTGCAGTCCGCCACCGACTTCGGTGATCTCGAGGTCGACAAGGACATCACCATCGACGGCGGCCGGGCCGGGCATCTCAAGACCTCGGTGAGCGATCTCGGGGCGGGCAAGAAGCTCGACATCGTCGCCACTGTCGACAAGACGGCCACCGGTCAGGATCTGCGGCTCAGCAATGCCTCGCCGAAGGTCGAGCTCTCGGTCTCCGACGGCGTCAGCGTCGCCCTGAAGTCGCGCCTCGCACTCAGCCTGGTCTGGACCGGCACGGGTGACGACAAGGTCTACCTGGTCCGGTCCACCGGCACGCCGCGGCTCGACGTGGACGCCCATGCCAGCATCGTGAACGCCACCGCCAAGGCGGCGATCGGCATTCTCGGCGTCTCCCTGACCGGCTCCACCCTCGACGTCGACGCTCACTTCGTCGGTACGGTCAGCGACCCCGACAACGACGGCAAGCTGTTCTTCAGCGGCAACGGCGAACTGGCCCAGGCCGGTTCGCTCGACGGCCTGGTCACGGTCGGCCTCGACCCCGAGGGCTCGCAGCCGATCGACGCCACCGACGCGGGTTCGCGCGGGTCCGTGCACGCGACCTTCCAGCTCGGCGCGGCAGCAGCCGGTATCCCGGCCGCACTACCGAGCGAGATCAGCGCCACCGTGCAGGTCGACTGGAACGACATCGGCACCGGTACGCCGGTAGTCACCGCGCCCGATCTCGCCAGTACTGTCGGCCGGTTCCAGAACATGAGCCTGCAGGATCTCGCCGAGGGCCTGGCCCAGGTGGTGGCCACGCTGACCGCCATCCAGAAGGCGAAGTACGACCCGGACGGCGCCGGTCCGTTGCCGTCGACCGGTGACCTCGATCTGCCGTTCATGAAGGGCACGCTCGCCGACGCGATCCAGATCAACGCGGTCCTCAAGGACTTCCTCGCCGCGAACACCGTGCCTGGCCCGGGTCAGCCGGGATTCCAGCCCGGCATCACCGACCCGGCGCAGGCCGGCAGGCCGACGTTCACATCGCTGCAGGACCTGCTCAAGAAACTCGATGACGCGTCGGACATCTCGCTGGGCAATCTGGTCTGGGATGTCGCGACCAGCAAGCTCGCCCTCACCCTGGCGATGACCAAGACAGCGCCGAACACCCCGGTCGAGCTCGACCCGGTCAGTGTCGAGGCTTCCGGCCAGACTGCCGTGTACGGCGCCAAGACGCTGACCGTCGCGGGTGCAGGCTGGGCCGTGAACCAGTGGGTCGGCCGCCGGGTCGTCGCTGGCACGGCTGCTGGCGAGGTGGCCAGCAACGACGCAAGCACGATCACCCTGAAGGCCGACTGGGCCGGCGGACAGCCGCCCGCCAACTCGCCCTACGTAATCGCCGGTTCGGAACCGCATGTCGGTGCGGTGACGCTCGCGAACCGGATCGACTCCGGCGGGCACGGCATCGTCAACGCCAACGCGGACCAGACCTTCGCCAAGGTGACGCCGTCCTTCACCGCGTCGGTCACCTTGGTCCTCGACCTGCAGGACCCCAAGACCGGTGCCGCGTGCAACGGATTCCTCGGTTCCACGCAGGCCTGCCCGTTCACCCAGCACAACGGCCCGCTCGACATCGTCGTACCGGCCCTGCCGCTGAACACCGACCGGGTGATGATCCGCACCGGCGGCTCGCTGGTCACCGCGGACTTCCCGATCGAGACCGCGGTCGACCTGACCGCCAACGCCGGCTTCTTCAAGGTCCACCTGACCGGCCTGCTGAAGGTCTGCAACTCGTCCCTGGGTGACACCTGCCCAGCCGGTACGCCGACCGGCCACATGCTGTCCGTCGGGTTGAAGCAACAGGGTGACGCCCAGCACGACCTGCGCCTGTCCGAGTTGTTCAAGCAACTCGTGGACGCACCGCAGAACCTGCTCGACATCGACGCGAACGTTCGGGCGTACGGCGATCTGACGGTGGCCGTCCCCGAGGCCGAGCAGTTCCTCCCGGCCGGTGCGACGACGAAGCTCACGGCCAAGTGGGCGGATCTGACCGATCCGACGTCGGCCGTTCTGGACACCAGCGACCTGGCCGAGATCTTCAAGCTCGACTTCGACGCAGCCGACCCGAAGGCGCTCTTCACCGCGCTGATCAAGACGTTGCAGACGCTGTCGAAGCAGTTGGCGGCGTCGAACCCGTCAGCAGGCGGTGGCGTCTTCGACAAGGACATCCCCGGGCTCGGCAAGTCGCTGCGCGATCTGCTGGTCAGCGAC